>Ga0181408_1000017_pt1 | contig 43587 bp, 48 predicted proteins | sample 31SPOviralmetaG_FD_130137 | JGI IMG/M metagenome (GOLD analysis project Ga0181408, IMG submission 130137) | Marine viral communities from the oligotrophic San Pedro Time Series (SPOT) site, San Pedro Channel, CA, USA - 31 SPOT_SRF_2012-02-16 | ecosystem: Environmental > Aquatic > Marine > Strait...
AACAACTCTTAATTGAGAAGAGTTTACTGGATGAACAGCAGAACCGTCATATGCCAGAGCAAATGTCGTCAATACGCCATTAAAGGAACCTGAAATATCAGTAAGAACCTTTATTTCGCTAGGCGATTGTCCAACAAACCCATTCCATACTGTCCCATCCCACTTATAACTAAATCCAGAAGTAGTGTCTGTAAATATACTCCCAATTCCTGGACTGTCTGGAAAGTTTAATGTCACAGCGACCTATTACCTTACTATTATCAATTATTTATCACATAAAAAAACCCGCTAGGGGTGACTGACGGGTTAAAAATTTATCAAGCAAAACTAATTAACAGTTTAGTTGCAGAAACTGCCCTACCAGCAACTACTGTTGTTGCGCCACCAACAGTAGTTGCAAGAGTTCCATTTGGTTGAACATAGTATATATTACCACCAACAAGTCCTGATTGAGCATCATCTACAGCACCAGGAATCTGAACAGTGGCAGTATCTCCGTTGGAATAAGCAGCATTTGAAATTCCAATAAAATTTGTTGCTGTTAAGTTACTATTGTTGTATCCAATTTGGACAGCTTGCAAGACACCTTTATTACTATCTGATCCGTTTCTGTAAGTAAAAATAACTTTATTTTGATCAGGGTCAAACACCCCAAAAGTATGGTAAGTACTGGCGTTGTTAGTATCAAATTCAGATGATAAATTAGTAATTGTAGTACCGCTTACCTGGCCGTATTTAATATGAACATGACTACTTGCATTTGATTTTCTGTAGAAAAATACAACTCTGTTTGCGTTTGAATCATAGACACATTGATTTCGACTTGTATAGTTAGTTTCTTGGATATTTACCCCAGATCCAAAAGATATACTTGTGCCACTTACAGTCCCTACGGCAGCAATAGCGTATCCATTACTACTCCATTTTGCGGTAACGACAATTTTATTATTAGTTGAGTCAAAAGTTATATCATTGTCTTCGGTGGTCTGCCCTTCCCATGTAGATTCACTGCCCCAAGAAATGCTAGTACCACTAACAGTACCAACTCTAGCAACACCGGCAGTATCAGTATTGTTGTTGTAGCCTACAACGACCTTATTTGAATTTGAATCGAAAGCTAGTCTAGAATAAGAAACATTGTTACTACTAAAAGTTTCAATACTACCAAAACTAATACTACTGCCACTTACAGTTGCTACAACACTTTCTCCTACATTGGAGTTACTCGTATTTGCCCAAACAATTACAACTTTATTAGAATTAGAGTCAAAAACACAATCTATGTAGTTAAGACCATCGGTTTTGTAAGCAGTTTCTGATCCAAACGAAATTGAAGTTCCACTTACTGTTCCAACAACTGCCTTACCTTGCCCTGTGACTTCATCATAATATGCAACAACAACTTTATTGGAATTAGTGTCAAAACATGCACTAAGGTAAACTGGGTCTTGTGCAAACACTACTGCAGAACCATACGTGATGGTGCCATCTGCAGCGACGGTGCCTACTCTCGCAGTACCACGTTCGCCATTATCGTCGTCGCGATAAAATACAACAACTTTATTAGAATTAGTGTCGTAAGTAATTGCTTGTTGTTTTACGCTACCGGTGGTATAAGCTTGTACAGAATGAAGAGCATCACTAGCAGCATTTCCAGTAATTGCCATCAATTTACCATCAGTGGTGACTATAACAGTTTGTCCATTCGTAAGTGAACCTGATGCAATACCAGAGAATGATGGTGAAGCATCAATGCCACTTAAGGTTGATCCATCACCATAATATGAAGTAGCACTTACAATACCAGTAGAAGCATATATTGTGACAGCTGCGCCGACATTTACGTCGTCTCCTGAACTACTTCCAACGTAGATAGGTCCTCCCATATTTCCGTGAGAGGTACACTGATAATAAAGAATTGAAGGTGCATCAAATGGAACATCAAATATCAGATCAGTTCCATTACCTGCATCATTATTTGTAACACCATCATTATATTCTGTTCCTGCTGAACCATTTGGTGTGCTCTGAATTCTAAATGGGTGTCCTCCAGATCTATTCTTGAAGATATATTTTTGTCCTCTGATAAGTTGTAAATCAGGATCAGTATCACCACTTAAATCGCCAGGTCCAGTGAATGTATAGTGATCAGTGCCACTTGCTCCAAGAGTCCAGAAAGCAATCGAAGCATCTAATGAAGTTGCAGTTACAATACCAACGAAATTTGCATTTCCAGTGCCACTTACAGAACCGCCAACACCAGCAAGTCCAAATTGAATTCCGCTTCTTGCGGTGACAACACCAATAGAATCGACATTGGTTACATCATCATAAGTTAATGTTCCACCAACAGTAACATTGCCAGTAAAAGTGGCGGCAACACCAGTAATATTGCCCACAACATCACCATCAAACGTGGTAGCAGTAACAAGACCAATCACAGTGACTTGTTCTGCGTTAATAAAAGCAGTATTGGCAAGACCAATTAAACCAGCCCCATTACCGCTAAAACTAGTAGCGGTGACAACACCAGTGACCGCTAACCCATTATGAACTGTTAAACTATTTGCGGTGGAAAGACCAACACCACCTACTAATTGTGCCTTTGTCTGAGACATTATATTCGCGGTATTTTTTTATTATTTATCAGGTTTGAAATACCTGCAAAAATATGGTACTATATAATTTTATCTGAAAGATATTTTATATGATTATTCTTACTGGCGCAAAGGGATTTATTGGCGTTAACTTTTTAGTTCATTTAGAGCAAAGAGGAAAAACAGTAATTAAAATAGAAGAGAATAATTACCTAAATTTTAGAGCAACATTTAAAAAATGGGATGAAGTGGAACTTATCCTTCATCAAGGTGCGATATCTTCAACTGTAGAAACTAACCTAAAAAAAATATTCTCTAACAATATTGAATTTAGTCAATGGTTATTTGAGAAAGCAGCAAAGTATAATATTCCAGTAAAATATGCCTCATCCGCTTCCGTATATGGAAACGAACAAGGCATCATCAATCCACTTAATTATTACGCACTATCCAAAGTGACTATTGATTATTGGGTTCAAGATAATATGGATAGATTTCCTCTTATTCAAGGATTTAGATACTTCAATGTTTATGGAACACCTGAAGATAATAAAGGAGACCAAGCAAGTCCCGTAAGTAAGTTTGCAAAACAAGTTGAAGAAACTGGTAAACTTGAATTGTTTGAAGGTTCTGATAAATTTTTACGAGACTTTATTTGGGTTGGAGATATTATCAAAATTGTTCTTGATAATGATAAAGGTTCTGGCATTTATGATCTTGGAACCAGCAACCCAGTGAGTTTTCAACATGTTGCAGAGTGTGTCGCAGAACATTATTTTGGAAAAATTGAATACATCCCATTCCCCGAGCACCTAAAAAGTAAGTATCAAACTTATACTTGTGCTAAAAAAGAATGGGGTGATTATAAATTCAAAACTATCAAAGAGTATCTCCTTGAATAACACGAATACTATCAGAGTCAAAGTGTTCTGTACTAAATTCAAACAACTCTGTATCTTCTAGAGCATACATTTGATGTCTCATACCAACTGGAACGTGGAACTTATCTCCACGTTCTAATGTTTCTATGGTAGATAACTCAATGTCATCATTCCATCCATAGCAAATTCGTATCCTACCACTTTGAATGTAGAATACTTCGTCTTTTTTAATGTGATAATGCCAAGAACACTTTTTATCTTTTACGATATAAAGTAATTTACCACAATAATCTTCAGAGTTTGCAATCCATTTTTCGTATCCCCATCCTTTTGGGACATACTTAATTGGTTCTCCTGCTCTAGGTTGTGAAGAAGTCATCGGAGTGTACCCCTTTGTCGTCAATGTAATAATCTGCGGATGGTTTTCCAAGAAATAACTGATGATACTTACATCCCCACAAACTTAGTTGTATCTCTGTAAATTCATAGAATTCTTTCTTTGCCAGATCAGCATTATTATTATACCGACCCATTCCTCTGGCAGTAAGATAAACGATGGTATGACCTTCGTCGTATAGTTTATTTATTTTGTCAATTCTATCCTGAATCGGCATTGCCTGTTCATATCGCATCTCTTCGGTAGGACCAGGAGTGCAGATAGTTCCATCAATATCAACTACATATCGCATTTACATCTTCTCCGTTAAGTACATAAGTTCCTGTATGTGATACTGCTATTGCAGCAGATTTATTTGCTAAAGGTATTGCATCTTCTATTCTACCATAAGTTAGGTATCCGTAGGCAAGTGTGGCAAGGAAAGTATCTCCAGCACCCACAACATCATATACACTCACCTTTTCGCCTGGATATAACTTACCTTTATATTCTGCACCCTTTGAACCTCTTGTAATAATAAGGTTTGGATGATCTTTATATTCCAATCTTGAATACTCATAGTCATTAATTTTAATATACGCATCATCTATAGGTAGAGTTGTTTTCTTACTATCAATAAAGATTGGGCCATCAAACCACTCGACCAACTCAAATAGTCGTTTAGATGTTATAAATCCTTTGTTGTAGTCAGATATAACAAGTGCATCAAAATCACCCTCAGGCATATTACCTTTGAAGGGTTTGATATTATTTTCAGTATCAACTCTTAAAATCTGCTGATTAGACTTCTCATCAATATATCGTGTCTTTACGATGTTCTCATCGTTAGTAATCATCGTAATATCAATGCCAAAAGAAAGTAGATTAGCATGAACATTCCATGCCATGCCTTTTCTTGTTTCTGTTCTGATGTAATCTAAAACTGGAACAGGTGCTTCTGGATTTAATCGATTAACAGTTCCATAAACATATTCATCGATACAACTATCACCGATAAGTAATACCTTGAATGGTTTTTGTGGTGGAGTAGTCTCCGAGTCTATTGAAAAACCGAACTTCCTTTGCATAATGTGAACCTACTACTTCTTTTCCTTTCCAGTCAGAACCTACCACCAGTATATCTGGACTGATGGATTCTAACAACTCTTCCAATTCTTGTTTGCTATCAAACATATGAACGACATCAACATAACGAATTGACGTAAGCATCAGTTCTCTATCATATTGTGAAAAAATAGGTCGTGTTGGACCTTTCATTTCTGCAACTTTCTTATCTGTATCTATGGCAACAATAAGATAATCCCCAAGAGATTTAGCATATTTTAGGAGTTCAATGTGTCCTGGATGAAGAACATCGAAACAACCATTGACAAATGATATTTTCATTAAAGTCCAAGTATAATCATAATGCCTCTTGATTTATTTAAATATATAATCTACAATTGGTATAGAAATAATAGCATAATAATGGGAAGATATCAAACTAAAACAGTGTCTGCAACACAACCGCAGCAAGAAGGTTCTCCTTTTATGAACCAACAATCTCAATATTCGCCCGAGGATTGGCCATCCATATTTACTAAATCTGTGATTGGGATTGATAGAGATGGGGTGATTAATGAGTGGAAGAATGTAATCAAAAGACGCGAAGACGTTCAGTTTATTTCTGGTTCATTAGAAGCAATCCGCAAACTTCGTCTTATCGGTCATAGAGTAATATTGTTTTCGGATCAACCCAACATTCAAAGAGGATTATTGACTCAACAAGATGTGCAAGGTGTTATGCAATACATGATGCAACAATTTGGACAAGCAGGTATCTTCTCTATAGATGGTTTCTATTACAATACATCTGATATGTCTCAAGATACTTTTGCAAAACCAAACATTGGTATGTTGAATAAAGCAAAAAATGAAGTAGGAGTTGATTTCTCAAAAGGATATTATGTTGGTGATACTATTGAAGACATCAAAATGGCAATCAAAGCAAAATCAACTCCAGTTCTTGTAAGAACGGGAAGAGGTGCAGATACTGAAAAGAAATATCTCAAAGCATTTGACACCAAATATAAAGATGTTCAAGTCTTTGATAGTCTGTTAGACTTTGCAAATTCACTATAAGAAAAGGAGGGTTTTATCCCTCCTTTTTTATTACTCTTCAGTTGTCTCTTCTACATTCTTAAGTGTTACTAACTTACCCATTTCTGGGAAGTAAAGATATTCAATCTTACTATTCCTCAAGGTGTTGATCGCGTCTTGAAGAGTTTCAACTAGTGGTTCGCCACCAAGATTGAAACTTGTGTTGAACAATATAGGAACATTAGATAATTTGTAGAACTCGTTAATTAAATCATAATAGTTTTTATTTTGTTCTTCAGTTACTGTCTGAACTCTACATGTTCCATCGACGTGAGTGATAGCAGGAAGTTCTCCAATCGCTTTTGTTTGAAGTTCTACTGCATACATCATATATGGAGTTTCATCCATACCACGAAGGTCAAACCACTCACTAGCGTGTTCTTTGAGTACAGTTCCTGCAAAGGGACGGAACCATTCACGACCTTTCACACTATTAACAAAGTCTTTGCCATTGGTATCTGTGGGGTCATAAAGAATAGAACGATTGCCTAATGCTCTAGGACCTGCTTCTGATCTTCCTTGGAACATTGCGACAATATTCTTCTCACTAATCAGTTTAGCGATAGAAGCATTATCTGCATCAGACATTTCAATATCTTTGAAATACTTCAAGTCTTCTACAGTGTACTCGTAGTCTGGTCCAAGATAAAGAGTAGTCAATGGATCAGTTTCAAAATCAAGGTTTTGATTTTTACAATGCTGATATGAGTTATGCTTTGCCCAACCAATAGAAGTTCCGCCATCATGTGCTACTGGGTCAACAAAGATATTAAGTTCGGGGAACCTTTCTTTGAAATAATAATTTGCAACACAGTTTAGACCATAACCACCAGAGATAACAATATTCTCTTCGCCAGTAATATCTACTGCCTTCTCAATTAAATCGCCAACTCTTTCTTGCGTTTCTTGTTGAACTTTCCATGCAAGATTTTTTGCAGCATCTGTAACTTTTGAAGGATTATGATGCCAATCTCTTGAATCTTCAGTTTTCTTCAGATAAGGAATTCGTTCAGAATCAATAAGTGCTCCTGCTGGATAATGAGGCATAAAAACATTTTTATCACCTCTTCCAGTATCTTTATAGAAGAGATTTGGAATATTTGGATCTTCTTTACCATAAGGTGCAAGACCCATAGTTTTTCCTGCATCAATAAATCCAAAATTAAGATATTCTGATACTGCTTCGTATGCTTTTACGGTAGTTACAGTGCCATCAATTTGAGAGTCTGGTGCATCAATATGGGGAATACCATTATTTGCTCCAATCTTATGAACTGCTTTAATTTCATCATAAGAGCACTTGTAAATTGTTTCAGTTTCAAATGCCTCAATACTATCTTTTGGATCATGAGAAAATCTAAAGTTAAAGATACTACCGCTACCATCAACAATGACCGCAGCTGCTGTTTCAAAACCAGAATTGTAGAACGCACTGTACGCATGACCGTCATGATGTTTTGATCCAACTCTAGAGATTTTTACATTAGGATAATACTTTCTAACTAGAGCACCATAAGAATCTTCTCCAGTCCAGGGAAGACGATGATTTTCTTGTCCAGTTCCTGCAATAATAAGTTCATTAATGAAATAACTATCCATAATATACATCATTGCACGAAAGGGATTACCGTCATATTTTTGACGAGTCATTCTTTCTTCTTCAATATAAAGTTCTAACTTACCATCAGATACAAGGGCAGCAGAACCATTATGTCCAGGATTGATTGCTAATACGTTGTAAGTCATTTTACTTTCTCCTTAATATCTTTTACAATTGCTTCGTAGATGTTATCAACATCTTTATCACTAAATTCCATACATCTATCATTCTTACGATCTGCTAGATGTGAATCTAAACCACAAATACGAATTGGTGAGTATTCTTTCTCTACGTTTTCATTTTCAATAATCTGAAAATGATCTGGATATGTAATGTTTACTGCATGTGTTGAACCAAGAATAACTGTTCCTGGTTTATTAAATGCTCGTGCCATATGTTGACCAACACTATCACAACCAATAAAGTAATCGCACCCCTCAATAATTGAAGCCCAACCACGGAGATCCATCTGTAGTTTGGCACTAATTTGATCCTCTTGAGAAATTAACTGTGCATATTCACCTTCTCCCATAAAAACAATATTATACTTTTGAGAGAGTTTTTTTACAAGTTTATAGTAGACTCCTGGTTCCAAAGATCTACTACTGTCATCAATAATATCCCCATTATCAATTCTTGCTGACCTACCAAAAGGTTGAATTACAATAGTAAGATTTTTATTTTGTTTATTTTTAACTTCTGTAAGAATATTAGAGGCGTTCTTTTCTTCTCCTTTGCTTAAAACTAACTCTGGAACTCCAAGGTCAGAATGATCTTCTGTTTCGTTGATAAGTTTATCAAAACCCTCTACAAGAGAACACTTTTGATTGAAATATTCCCAGATTCTATAAGGTTCTGGAGTAATAATGTCAGAATCTTTTAATAAGTTTTTAAAGATTCCTTTTACATCAGAACTATAAACTCTGTCTTGAAGTTCTGGAATACCCCAAAATAAAGTATCCCAACCGAAAGCAATCGCTGCCCAATCTTCGTCAGGATGGTTTCTTGCATATTTTTTTAGTGCTGGTATTGCGGCAATAGCCCGTCCCGCTCCACCGTCAATGGCGAACACCTTTCTTCTTTTCATAAAATAAAACCAAACCTTTAATGTGATTCATTTCACTTATTTATTTTAAAACAAAAAGGGTGGTTTTGCAACCACCCTTCGGATATCCGCCTTATTCTTAAGACTCTGGAATATCTTGTAGATAATAATCACCCGTAGTGGTTAATCCAACCCATGATGTAGTTCCGAGACCAACAGGATCTCTTACTTCTGCGATATATCGAATTGCATCTCCTGGATACTGTGATTCATCTGGAGATAATGGCCAATCTGCAATCATAAACTTATTTGGAGCACGATTATGTGAAGGTAAATCACGAAGTGCTTGTCTATAAGTTTTCCAATCACTAGAAATACCAACACCTGTTTCTGATGCTTTTACAACTCTCCAATCAGTTTGTGATAAGAGAGAATCTCTATAGTATCGAAGATCAACTGTAGATCTTTCAATATCATAACCATATCCAAGTGATTGTGCTTCTAGTTCATTTTGTACATTTCTAGTTCTACTGATAGAACCGTCTAAATTGTAAGTTGCCATTTGATTATTATATCAGTTGAGTGTATTAGGATTGAGTGTATCCACTATATGCCGATGAGCGAAGTCTCTTACCATATATTCTAAATGAACCGCAGTGACATATAATGCAACTACCGCCATAATCCAATGCTACCTTACAAAACTCTTCCCAGCAAGTCCTGCAGAGACAATTTTCCCACCCATTAGTGTGTATCTCTTGACAAACAGACCACGTACAAGTTGAAAAACATACTCCAAAACCTGCACTTGGATTACATGCAGGTAAGAAAGGAAACCTAGCAAAACATCCTACATAATTTCCACCCTGCCAACATGCGGTCCCGGTCACTTTGATACAATGAAAACATAATGCTTGGGTAAAACCAAGAGAAGTGGGAGCTGGATCGCCCTCATACTTATAAAACCCCGAACAGCAAGTGCAATAGCAATCCTTATTTCCAATTTTCATGGACAGATTCATTGCAGCAGTAGCCTGGCCATATAAACCATTCACTTCCAATTTATACGCAGTAAATTTGCAATTATCTGCATCTGCAGTGCTTGGAAATGTAAATTCAACACAAGTGCCATAACATTCATCTATACCATTGCATTCACATATCAACTCCCAATCAGTTCTGATACAACAAATGTTTGTTCCATCGCCTGCAGTAAGTGTACCAGTATAAGATGGAAGGAGAGTGCAAACATTACTGTCTCCATAAGTGGCACCACCACCACTAGAACCTGCGCTTCTTAAAAATCTACTCATCCTTCATACCCCCAAACTTGAGCGGCGAGACCTTCAGTTGTATCATTATTAACAATAACACTTTCACCATCTGAAATTACAACACCAGTTCTTTCATAGTTATTTGTACTTACACCAAAGTCAAAATATCCACACTTTGGAACAACATCGTTAAAATTGTTGCAACTGGTTCTTAAGCAATTATCAAAGGTTTCATATTTAAATGTAGTACTAACATTCCACGTAAAGTCTGGTGCAACAGATTTCCAACTAATCAAATCTTCTGTTGTAAATCTATCCCATTCTGTAGTATCATGATTATAAACTGTAATTGACCAGAACGGATTTGCTTTTGGAGACATTCTATAAAGACACCCAACACACATCAATGGAGTTATATATTTAGTTGCAGTCATTACTGATGGGAAGTCTGCAACTTTCTCAATATAAGGACTGTCCGTAACTGTAGTCCTTTTAAAGAATGCATTTTGATTTTCTGTCCCTTCTTGAGTACAAATACAAGTGCCGGTGCAGAGGCCCTCACCAATATAATCTGCAAACTTATATTCGAAAATTCCACAGTTAGCTTGTTTCGACGATCTTACCATAAAGTAAGTTTTTTCAACAGAGACCTTGGGATTATATGCAAGGTACTTAATTGGATATTCACATCCAGATGAGTCTGGAACAGCAATATCTAACACTTCCCAATTTACACAGGAGCATAAGCTCAGTTGTTGCTGAAATTGACAACCAGGATATGCACTAAGGTATCTCGTAACTCCGCCACAAGTTTTCATTGCAAATAATGATTCACCATAAGTTGCTGCTCTTGCAACTCCATACGGAGACATAAGATTTGATGTACCCAGATTACAACAAGGTTGATTGCACGCCATTACGCCATCTCCGCACACACTAAGTGCAACTGCTAGACGGTTCTTGCATGTACCCAAGCAGCAACAGGGTATTAAATCTCGAAATCCAAAGAAGCAAGTGCTTACAGCACAGCAACATCCTCCAGCAAATACTCTGAGCGCACAAAGGTATGTACCATTAGCTGTTCCGACTTGTCCACAGCACCCTGCAAAAAATCCGACAACTGGTGGTTGCAAAGTGCCACTCTCTGCCCCGCCGCACCGGCAAACCAGGCAGACGGCAGCAGTTCCTATGCACACTTCACCTGCATTTTTTATATAAAAAGGTGGAGCATAACTATTAATCGCATATAGACTACACTCAGTGCAAGCAGTGGGAGTGGAGAAATATGAAAAACTTTGATGATAAATCATACATGGCGAACTAACATTCACATCCCCATAACCAAAATTAGCACCAGCGCAGTCGCACTGTGGATTTATAAACATTGCTCCTGCAAATTCACAGCAACAGCAAAAGTTTTTAGAACCAATAAATAATGGTCTAATCCCATGACAATCGAATGTCATGAATGCATCTTTATGAACCATCCTGTCCGCACCATTCGTAATCTCAGAACGATCGGCAAACATATCCTCACCAGGCAAAATACGTTCACTACCACCATATGGAGCTGGTGATAGAAGTGCAGTGCCTGCGATAGAAGTTCTAGTTCCATTAGGGTTCATGAAACTAGTTGGTCTTGTAGATACCGTTCCGCCAATTGCAGTGGATGATTGTATCCATGCGCCATGAGGATCGGTTTGTCCCGTACCAGCAACGGTAATTGCACTAGTATCTTTGAAACAGTTAGTACCTACTGCTTCGTTTTGACTGGATACTAAACAATATGCAGTCGTACCTGCTGCAACACTGATTGTATTATTTACAGAAGCATTCAGTCCTTGAGCACCAATTGAAATTGAAGCTTGACTACCAGAACTATTTTGATAAATCTCACAAGATGAGTATGCCGGAATACACTTAAATCCTAATCTTCCGTTAGCCATTTACTTTAAACTCCTGAACATAAGTTTACTAATATTAACTGACATTTATTATCTAGCACCTAAAAAGTATACCTTCCCTTCACCAATACCCGATGAATTAGCATCAATTGCTTGTTTAACCCTGAGAGGGGTCATAATTTGATCATTATTGGTAGCAGTCTCTGCTTGTGCTTGACTTGCGATACTAGAAACGGAAGCAATTGATAGGACCCTACTGTCATTAATAACAGTAGTTCCTGATATCTTAATGGCCATTTTCGTGTCTCCACTAGGCGTTAACTATATTGTATTTATAATTGTTTCTTCTCCAACTCCTCCACTCTTGTAGAGAGTTCTTTCACTGCTTCAATCAGAACACCAACTAAACCATTATAATTAACAGATTTAGTTCCTGTGTCTGTTCTTTCAGAAATAAGTTCAGGAAATAACTCTTCTACTTCTTGTGCAATGACCCCAAGAGACTTTCTATCATTCACTTTCCAGGTAAATCTAACACCATTCAGTTTTTTAATTAAATCAGTGGCATCGGTAATAACTTCAATATCTTTCTTTAAGTTGATATCAGAAGTTGCATTTAAATCTATAACAGTCAACTGACCAGTAGCAGCATTATAAGTTAATGCACTTGCATCAGTCTTTGGTGCTTGGTTTCCTGTTGCAACTGTAGCAAATAAAGGAAAACAAGTGGTATCAGAACTTTCATCAGCAAGAGTAATATTTGTTGCATTAGTTGCCGTGGTTGATGTGGTTGCATTACCACTAAATGTCGTTGCTGAAAGTGTACTAGTAGCAGCATTGTAAGTTAATGCACTTGCATCAGTTTTTGGTGCTTGATTGCCCGTCGCATCTGTAGCAAATAGAGGAAAACAAGTGGTATCAGAACTTTCATCAGCAAGAGTAATATTTGTTGCATTAGTTGCAGTTCCACTTAAAGAACCAACAAATGAAGTTGCAGTAACAACACCAACAACTATAATACCAGTTGAATTGGCAGTTACAGCAGATCCAACAGTTACAGAAGTTGCAGTAATAATACCACTGGAAATAATATTACCAACATCTAAAGAACCAGCACCAAGATCTAAAGATCCAAGACTTGCTGTCAGAATTCCACTTATAGTTGCATTATTAGTAACAGTAAGATCCGCAACAGAGATAGAGTGTCCTGTTAAAACACCTACATTGAATGGTGAAGCATCGATCCATTGTTTTGATGTTCCATATCCAACTTCACTTTCATCATAATAGATGAAAGTTCTAGCGCGGTCTGGACTATACCAAAGGTCACCGCCGCTAGGGGTAGGCGGTGCAGTTGTGCTAATACTAATAGAACCGCCGCCACCGCCACCAGTGATGTTAATTGTGGTGATACCAGAAACTGGAGCAGTGATTGTAGAAACACCTGCTCCCCTAAAGTCAAGGAAAGTAATTCCATAACCGGCAATTGAACCTTCTGTTCTGACGCCAACACCAGCGACAATACCAGTTAGACTTCCACCATCACCATAGTAAGTAACAATACCACTTGCTGCTGTTACAATACCAGAAGCAATTTGTACGCTGCCTATTGTAGCAGCAGTACCAGTAATGTTTGTGATGGCACCATTAACAATTGTACCAATACCTGTTACATTGATATTCGTAGAATCCAAATCTACAAATGTTGTATCATTCGTAACGTCAATTGATGCGAAAGTTGCAATTCCGCTTACATATAAATCTGTAGCACCAATTCCACCATTAACATGTAAAGTATAATTTGCTATCGAAGTTCCAATACCAACTCTGCTGGTATCAATGTCGGCAAGAATGAGATTTGTGTTTACCTCTAGTCCGTTTTTTACAACGAAATTCTTATTTACTGCCAAGGTTCACTCTCCCCTTGAGATACTTTTTAGTTATTTATAAATATTAGAAAAGTAATTTATAAAAACTATGGCATCCCAAGTATTGAGCGGAACTGGTGACGTAACATACACCAATAATACTGGACAGAATGTTAGAATTGTGACTAACTACATGAAGTTTACTAATAGTAGTACCATTGACTTCGGTAGCATTACTGTATCATTTGGTGGTGTATCAACCACTATAAGAACTTATGGCGGCACCATCGGAAGAGGTATTGCAGGAACTACACGAGACACTGGTAGTGGAGCAACCGCTAGTCAAAATTTTGCAAAAGATATTTTCCAATCAGGAGAAATTGAAGGTGTGCCATTGGAACTCATAATCGCACCAACTGAAACATTTTCAGTTGTAGGATCTGCAGGGGTTATAACCATTGCAGCGTATAATATAGTGGTTATTCCCGAAGCGGGTTAATCAATAAGGCATATTGAACCCGCGTGTCGTGAATGGATAAGGTGCTGCTGGTTCTACATTGTAGTTGAAAGCGTTACCGGTATCATCATAAGTGATGGTGATACCTGTTTGGATACCTGCATTGATTGCAGCACCAATAGCATCTTGTGCTCTTTCATCAGTATAGAAGAGGTTAGTAGAACCTTCGGAAATATCATCCGTGGTACTAATAACACCTGTTACAACTGTGTTGGGTGATACCCAATCAAGAACTCCCCCGCCAGTTGTATGAAGAATGCTATTTGCAGTTCCAACTACTGCTGGTAATGTTAGAGCATAGTTTGCAGAAAGTGTTGGAACTTGGAGTCCGACATAGTTACTTCTATTAGATTCAAAAATCCAAACCCTATCTACTGATGCAGTTCCTTTAACATCAAGAGCAGTATTAGCAGTGACAGTATTGATACCAACACTTCCATTAATATCAATAATAAATGGTGTTGTATCACTACTAGTATTATCAACTCTTACAATGTTTCCAGAACCACTAGTGGATTTAATACGAAGTGCTTCGGTTGTTGTTGAAACAATATCAAGTTTTGCATTAGGAGTAGATGAATTAATACCAATAGAGTTTCCTACAAAGACATCAGTTCCATCGAAGGTAAAACTACTATTTCCAGCAAAGAACCCACTGTTATTATATTGAATAGAATTCAAAGGCATACCAGGTGATCCAGATCCTGCATTTGTTCCATCAAAGGTGACACTTGCAATACCTGAAGAATTATAAACTGCAGAAATAGTAATACCAAGTCCAACAAAGTTAATTTCTGTTGCAACACCAACAAAGGTCTTCGACAGTCCAATACCAGTAGAAACACCAACATTTAATGGAGATGCATCTACAAAGACGGTTCCAACACCTGCGGTTTGATTATACTCGGTTCTGATAGTTGCACCAATACCAGAGCGGAAGTCCAACATAGTTGTGACTCCAAGGAAATTTCTTTCAGAAGCAAATCCAACTCTTGCATCTTCAAAATTTCCAATATATCCGAAGTTTTCCCACTCATTATTGGTAGTGTAAATCCATCCAGCATAGTTGCTAGATGCAGGAATTCCATTATAAACAATATCTCCAGCGTTTCCTGCTAATACAGGAGTGCCAAGACCAACAGAATACTTTCTAGAAACAGTCGTATCTCCTTGTAAGAAGATTGAATTTGCTTCAATGCCCTTTGCGGAAGTTGAAGTAAGTTTGTTGTTGATGATTAATGGACCATCAAATTCAGAAATAATATTATTATCAGGTCCACCTTCTACTCTAAGTGAACGACTAATAGAAGCTTCTAGTGGAGAAAGAACATCAAATCCAATATTAACACCGCCAACACCAGGATCTTCTCCTGTTACTGTTGGAACAGGAGCATCAAAGACTTCTTCCTGTCCAGTTGCAGAATTAACTTTCTTATTACCAGTATAGAAATCTCCATCAGCATTCATCGCAGTGAAGATTGTAATACCACCATCACTCTTTATAGACTGTGAAAGAATTTCTTCTTGTGGACTGATATTTCTATCTTGTCTTTCTGGGAAAGCAGTAGAGTAGTTACCTGGACCAAACCCAAGATATTCAAACGTATGGGCAGAAGCACGAATAAAGGAGTTTCTACGTAATTCAACTGGACTTGGATTGATTCTTCTAACGACAGCACCAGAATTATGTACTGTCTGATCTGTTCCTAAAAGTCCTCTGAACACACTTACTGGGTTTGCAGTAACAGTGGACTTAATTCTTACAATTTCATTATCAATTAGTAAGTAATCACCAATGTTAAGGTCAAAGTTTGTTACGTTTGTAATAGAAATTGTTGCGCTATTTGCAGTTATACCACCGGAAATTGTTGTAGTAATACCTGCATAAGTTGAAACAACTCTGCCACTCGCGCTTTCATTTGCAGGAACAACTGCACCACCAGCAGAAGCATATGAAGTTGGGTATACAAAACCATTTCCTGCAGTGCCATGAGCGACAGTGCTAATTCCAGAATTAACAGTGAATGATGTTGAAGAAGCAATAGTCTTGACAACTAGATTCTTATTAAAGAAGTTGTCATCAAATCCACCAATCAATACCTTGTCAGTAACCTTCAATCCATGAGGATCAAGAGTAGTGATAGTTGCAATTCCTACAGTATTATTGTATGCGAAAGACTGAATGTTATAAGATTTGCCAGTCAGAATTAAGTTGCCACTTGTTGCAGTTGCACCAATACCCGTGGTATATGCTGGAGAAATTGTTGATGCAGAAGCAACAGAGATTGCTTTTGGTCCATCAACATCAGTAATTCTATAGAGAGTATTATATTGACCAAAACTACTTGGAGCAATATCACTGACACTTGCAACATCACCAATGTTACTATAAATGCCGCTAACAGTCAGAACTGCTCCAGTATTGCCAGTTGTAGTTCCAACACCAACAACAGAAAGTGTATTACCAACACCATATGCACTACCACCGTCAATAATCTTCAGGGAAGAAATTACTCCACCACTTACAGTGATTCTTGCAGTTGCGTGAGAACCAGTGGTAGAACCAGCAAAACCAACTAACTGTGCATTATAATAGTTACCATTAACATAAGCACTACCAGCACTAGTAATCGTCAGTCCAGTAATTCTATTGAAACCGTGGTCAAGAGTGGTGTGAATAGTATGAGTGGTTCCAGCAGCGCCAGAAGAAATATCAGTAAGTCCAATACCAACACCATAATCTACCAGTTGATTACTTACAGTTTCTTTAGTGATAGAATTTTGTGGTTCATTAATAACAACTTGACCAATATTATTCGAAACTGCAAATGAACGTGCTGCTTGTGGGTCAGACTTTGGATTATCTCTGTTCAACTGTGGATACAGAGATTGAATTGGTTGAGAGAATCTAGAAGATGTAAACGGATCAACTGTAGGAGAGTTAGAAGAGTTGAGAACTAACAGGTGATAGATACCATCTCGTTGATTTGGAATATACTCTTGAATCTCCTGAGTTCTATAGATGTAGAACGTTCCAGAAGTTTTCTTTTTCTTAAAGTATGGAAGAGAAGTTGTTCTATTAGAAGTATTATTTGTAAATGTTCCAGGGTCAGTTGTCAGAGAAACACTAAAGTGCTTGGTACTACTAATACCAGCAACCGCAAATGTTCCATTAAATGCGGAGTTTGCAACACCAGTAGTGTTTTTGGTACTGGTGATATTAAGAATTTCAACTTCAGAACCAATTGTAAGATCGTGAGGAATCTCAGTAATTATATTTGCAGTATTACTGGACCAAGTTGCATCTGCAATGTGTCTTGGATTTCTAAGCTGAGTTGAATCAGAAAGTGTCTGTGCAGTAGGATTGTATAAGAATCCAACTTCTGTATCAGTTGCACCAATAGAAGTATTAGATTGTTGAAGTACATATCCATCTAAAGGTGGACGTGCAGTTATACTTGCATTAGAAGGAATAACATAACGAACACGATAAACCGTGTCAATCAATCCTCTTTCATCAGGAATTCTCTTAATGAAAGATCTTGAAGTTGCATCACCAAGAGAAGTTGAACCCAAACCAACAATTGCATTATATAATCCCTGCTCAGTTGTTGCGGTAGCAACATTCACATACCATTGTGAAGCAGAAGTATCGTATTGGATTGGATGTCCAAGATCACCTGACTTCTTATCGGATACTCTACTTTCTACCTTAAGAATACCACCTTTATTGTTGATGATGATTTCAGTATCAGATAGAGCATTATTTAAAGTTTCTGCGATTTTAATCTGGTCAGCGTTGACTCCAGAGGTAATTGCAAAGTAAATAGAATTATTAGTAATTCCATCTGGAAGTTGTCCGTTTTCGCTAATTATACGGATATTTTCACCGTTAATTAAATTATGATTGGCATCAAAGGTAAGAGTATTTGAAGTAATGCTATTGATACCAGCAGAACTTTTACCTACATTAGATACTTTTTTGGAAGAGACTTCAGTTCCAGAGTATTCAGTATTCGGCATAATGATACGTGCCGAATATGAAGTAGAAACACCACTATTTGAAATTAATACATTAAGTGTATCGTTCTCTTTTGCACCAATTCTAAAACCATCAACAGTGTGGTCAGGATTTACTGCAGAGTTTGTTTGATTGTAAAGGTACATTCTGCTAGTATTAGCAAAACCTACGACCTTTTTAACATCAATCGAATTAAACTCAACGCTCTTTTCTGTAGACTCAATTTCTCTTGGAGAAATTATATGAGTGATATATCCAAAATCGTCTCTAGAAAACGCATTTTTCTTAAATCCAGATGCTTTCAATGCAACTGAACCAAAGTTTGAGTTAGAGTTGTTAATTGATTGGTCGCCACCACTATCAGATATGAACTGTTCTGCAAAACCAATAGCAAATACAGAAACTACCTGAATGTATCCATCATTTGAAGTTTTAATGTGGAAGTTTGAATAATCTAGTTTGTAACGAGCTGCCGAATCTGTTGATAATGAATCATTTCCAGATACAGTATAATCTTCGTAGATTCCAGAAGTTGAATTATATTTTACGAATGCTTTATTATCTTTCTGAATACCAATACCAGTAAACTGAGCAACCATCATAGATTTGAATCCAGATGCTTTGTTGCCATCGGCATGGAGACCACACATACCATACACAGATCTTATAGAGATATTAAAGATATATGGTGATGCAGAAGTAACGGTATCTACAGAAACATTTGCAGTTGCATTAGTTACTGTAGGTAGTGCATTACTTGGTGGGTTTTGTACTTTATATTGAATATTCGTTGAATCTACTTTATTAAAGACAACATATTGTCCATCATATCCAGCAGAACCTACTCCATTAATTCTGATAGGAGTATCGGTGTCAAATTGTTTTGCTGTTTCATCAAGAGTGACTGTAATGGTAGTAGTTGAAGTTGCACCATCACCTGCTCTAATACTAGTGATACCGACTTCAGTTCCTCTAGAACCAACAATACGATATTCGTCAATCTTAGGTTGAATATCCAGACTGGAAGAAGGATAATCTGGTTCAATTTTACGACCAGAAGAAGGTCCATAAGCAATACCAATCTTCTCATAATACATTTTAAGGTCAGTTCTATCAGTAGAATAATCACTGATAAAATCATCATTAATACTTACATTATTTGTGCCATCAGCATACTCGAAACCAGTGAGTTTATGGTGAGAAAAGTTAGGAACAAAAACATTTGTAGTGTAATCTTTGTAGCAGATATCATTTGGATCAGCATCCAGAATGCTAAACTGCCAGAAATAACAACCACCAGTTACACGGAAAACTGCAGACCTTTCAATATTTGCATTTTCTGGATTTGGAACGTACCTTGGTCGTATAATTGTCTTACGAAGGTCCATACCAACGATAGACGTGCCACGGGGAACGATAACACCGCCGTGAATACTATTCAGTTTATATAATGCATTATTTTCAAGAGAAAGATCAAATTGAGTCTGCAAATCAAACGGATTAAAATCATTAGACGTTAAACCATTTCGCAATCGAAAATTATTTACTCCATCAGGAATCCATCCAGGTCTGTTATCGACAACGTGGTCGCCTGGATATAATATGATAGTAGTTTTGTTGAACCTATCATTATCTAATCCTTTCTGATATGAGAAACGTGATGCTTCAATCAGTGCTCTTTGAATAGTTTTGAAAGGTCTAGTTAAACTATTACCCTGGTTTTCAATACTATCTGTGGCATCGATACTATTTGGATCAACGTAAATAATAGTTCCGCGAACCGATTTCAGAAAATTATCTAATCTGGAAAGACCCATCTTATTACTACTTATAGTTCCGTTATAGATTATTTATCCATAAAAAAACCTCTTTAAAAAAGAGGTTTAGAATGCACAATGTGCCACTATTCACACGGAAGGAAACTATATTATACCATAACTCTCCTTATCCCACAAGATCTCAAGTTTTTTTATTTACTCTATCAATATAAAAATCACTCTTCACTATTCAAAATATACTCTACAGTATTTGCAACATCATTCATTGCATCACGGAGTTCTTCTTGACCACCAGAGTGTTGCTCCAAGTTCTCTAGAGGATCGGTAAGTGTCCATCTCCACTGATTTATACATTTGTTATACCAAAGATTTATAATCATAGAATCTCCTTTATAATCTAATTAGCAGATTAATCTTTTTTGAAAATTTTACTCTGACTCACTAATTGTTTATCCACGAATATAGGAGTAGGGGGACTTGAACCCCCACGACCTTAATGGTCAACAGATTTTAAGTCTGGTGCGTCTACCGATTCCGCCACACTCCCATCAGGATTGTAGATTGGAGGATGAAATGCACAATACTCATTGAATGTGATTTTCATTTCCTTCTCAGTAAGGTTAGCATTTTTTGCTGCCTTTGGTAAGTTCCATTTTGCGGACCAAAGATTTTCCATTGATTCGCGTGTTTCGGGTCTCATAATGGAGATGCATACGCAAGTGTGTCTTCATCAAGCACAGCACGACATAGTTCCAGCACACCCATGAACTGGTCTATGGTTTCACAGTTAACAACCTTCTCGTCACCTTGCCCAGAGTACAGATAGAACTTACGTTTTACGGGATCTACAACGCATCGTGTGAGGTAGTCGTCTTGCATGGGGTTCGTTTGATTACTTGCTTATTATAGAGCATCCAGGGGGTGTTGTCAATAGTCAAATCCAGAGATAGAGAATTGGTCTTTGCTGCCTGGATAGTCCGCTGGTGTTTCACCCTCATACTCAACGATGAGTTTCTCACCATCAATACGGGATGCTTGAATAGTATAATAACAGTCAATGGCAGATGCGTTTCCAGACCTCACTTTTACCTTTGTTCCCCAGTCTTCGAGACCATCTATAATTAAGTCTTGTGATGAACCTATCTGAGTAAGGGAAACTGTAATGGATTCAAGATCAATAAGTCCTTTCCAGTAGGATGGCAATTCAATTGTACTTGAACCAGTCAATCTACCTCGAATATAAACACCTGCTTCTGGTCCTTCTAGACAAATATGACGCAGACGATGATCTTCTTTATTTGGGTGCTTAATGTCAAATCCTTTCCAAGACTGAACGTTGATTGATCCATTAAAAGTAGATGCAGTTACATTATTAGTAACTTGTAGGTTATCAAATTTTCCATTAGCTTGAAGAAATCTTTCACAAGCATCTTCAGGATAATCTTCATCTCCTGTAGTTGTTCTATGAATATAGTCAAAGTCAGGATGTTTGGTTCCTACAATAGGTTCATCGCAGTTTTTATTACCTATCAATCTTTCTTCAAAATTTTCAGGCATTATTCACTCTCCTTTTTATCATAGTGGTAACCAGAAACTGAATACTCATCATTGTTTCCAGGATAATCTGCTGGACTTTCTCCAAGATACTCAACAATTAGTTTTTCTCCATCCTTTCTTTCTGCAAAGATTTGATAGAAGCAATCAATTGGCATATTACCTTTCGACTGAAGATATACTTTCTGCTCGTCCCATCTCTTTACAATTACATCCTGATGAGATCCAATAGGAGTTAATGTAATTGTAAATGAGTTCTCATCTACAAGTCCTTTCCAATATGAAGGCAATTCAATCTCTCTTTTCCCTGATATTCTACCGCGTGTGTAAACATCGTTTGATGGACCTTCAGGGCAGGTGTGGCGCAGTCTCCAACCCTCTCTCATTGGATGAGGAATATCAAAGTTTTTCTTTGCAGATAAGATGTGTCCACCACAACGTGACATCACTTCACCCTGTGCAACAATATCTTTACCAGCAGCAATACTTACTGATACATCAAGGTTATCTAGAATAGCAGCATCACCAATGACACCCAAAGAATATGGATTATTAAGACCAGTGCAGAGAGCACCAGGAATAATAGGTGATTCTGATTGATTATTCTCAAGTGTACCAACCATTAAGGTAGCCCAACGTGAAGGAAAATCCCCATCCTTCCCAATTTGAACTGGACCTTGTAAATATGCAGCACCAGTAATGGGTTGTCCAACAGTATCTACAATAGGTCTCGGTTTTGATCCTTCACTAGTTACATATAATGGTCCAGATAGATTTTCTGGTCCGTGGTGTACTGAACTCATAGTTTTAATTATCCTTCAAATTTACTTGTATCAATTGAAGTTGAAAAAGAGGTTGTACCTAATAGTTTCTCGCCAACTCCACTTAATTTCTCAAACGTATTAGCGTAAGTTTTCATAATATTTATTGCTGTCATTTGAACTGTTCCATCAGAAATAACATTGAACAGTTCATCAGCAGTAATATCAACTTTTCTAGAAATTAAGTTTACACTCTCATTTCCATCAATTGTAATATTTCCATTTTTATTATCGCTTCCTTTTGCAATAATGTCAATATTCTCCGCTTCCATGCGGATACGACCCTTTGTTTTGATAACAATATCACCACTCTTGGCATCAAAATACATTGCAGGTTGCCCTTTCGGAACAATGTCTCCAGAAACAACTTGATATCTTCCTCTACATCTAGAACTAATCCACCCCTCTCTTGGAGCAGTCTGGTCTATTGTGATGTAATCTTTTGCCTTCTGTCCGTGCAACAAAAGAGAAGATTTTACCTGGTCTTCATGAATATGTCCAAATACAATAGAACCGTCTTTGGTATTTTTTACTTTGGTCTCGTAATTTATTGACTTTGCCATTAGACTTTACCTACACAATCGATAACTTGAATAATTTGTGCTCCATCTGGAATCTCATCTATTGTTTCTGGATCAACAACTCTAAAAACAGGTTTGAATTCTGCATTATATCCAGTGTCAGACACAACTTCAATAGTTGGGATATCATTAAATCCTACTCCAGGTTCTTTAATTCTAACTCCAGTGACAGAATCTCCTACAATAATTGGTTCTAATACCGCACCATTATCAGGAGTGACGCTAATAGTATCACCAGGTTCATATCCAAATCCAGGATCTGATACTATAACATCACCAATTTCAAGGATAACTGGATATTGTTGTGAAGTTTGAGGAAAGTTTTGAGTGTCATCTCTATCAGGAGTTACTCTTGGTGGAAAGTATATAGCAGTATTATCTGGAGGATTAACACCTTCTGGTACTACAACATAGGTTCCATCAGTAGTAATAATGTATCCTTCGTCTGGTTCTGCCCAGACGGTTTCATTACCACCAAAACTTCCATCTGGTCTATCAATATAACCATCACCAGGAGTATCTGCAACTACACTAATCACACCAATTTCTGGATTGTTTGTAACTGGATTTAATACAGTAGGATTTCCATTTCTACCATCAAGTGGTCCAATGATTGCTGTTGCTGCAGCACCTTGACCTTTCCCACATTCATCTATCAGTTCAACATATGGAGGACTTAAAAAACCTCTCCCCGGATCTACAATATCAAAACCAATAATGGAATTTGAATTTGGACTAATAATTGCATTAGCAATAGCACCAAGACCATTACCACCAAATATTTTTACTTTTGGTGGACCACAAGATTGTGGAGATGTTGGACAAGGTGGACCTTGAGGTAATAGATTCTTTGGGTCTAAATTAATAACTTGATTTATTCCAAGTTCACTAAGACTACCATTACCATTTCTATGAAAGAATTTAGTTCCAGGATTCAGTTTTTCAACTTCAAGTGCCTGATCTTGAGTGGCATCCTTTACTAAAGTTCCATCAGTATCATAGTATGACACCTTAACTGAACTTCTTGGTATAAATTTTTGTAGATCTAAAAGTGACATTTATATTCTCCTATTCTAATTCAAATGTGACGCCATCAACTTCTTCACCCGCCAGTAAACGTCTTGCTTTTTCACTTTCAATCTGGTCATCGGTTAAATTACTTTGGTCGGTTACTGATGGTTGATTGCGTATTTGTCTTTCTGGTTCCTGCTGGTTCTCTTCAAATGGTATTACTTGAAGAGGAACAGGTTGAGATTCAGATGTCTGCGGTTGTTGGACTTGATCTAAAGTGAGTGGTTCTTGACCACCAATCGCCCGCTCTTCGTTAATTAAATCAAGTTCTTCTTGAGTAGTGGTAGTTAAGAACTCCTGTCTTTCGTTTACTCTTTCTTCATCAATACTACTTTGAGTTGGTTTTTCTTCATTAGCACCATCGACGATATTTGCATTAGTATCATCTGAACTCTGACCTTGGCCATCAGCATCTCCACCATCAGTTGATTGTCCAGACTGTTTGATATCGTCATACTCAGAACAAGATGGTTCCTCATCACACTGGAAGAATGTAAGAATACCCATTACCATATTGAGAGCATTAAATGCACTACCAATCAGGTTCATTGCTTTACCAGTAAGTCCCGTAATAAAAGATGCAAGAGGTCCAACAACACTATCAATAAGACCCGTGATTTGCCCGAGAACGCCATCAACAAGTTTAGAAACTATATTTTCTATAGCACACATTGGTGCGTTAATAAACTTACCTAGAATGGAATCAAGTAGTCCCTCAAAAGTTTTTTGCAATCCATTTACTATTTTTGCGAAACCGCAAGACAATCCATTTAAACTCTCACTCAATTGCTGTTGTAATTTGGGAATATCAGTAGGAAATAAAAATGGTGCTACGTCTTGAATTCCTGCTTTTACTTTTTTCAATACATAACCACGAACACCACCCATAATTGTCTTCATATACGAAGCAACTTCTTGAGCAGCGCGTGAAGAAAATCCACGTACTTGAGATGTAATTCGGTTTATTTCTCCTATAAAACCTTGTGCTTTCGTTAATTTCTTCTTTGCCTTTTCAACCTCATTAATCATATTCTTAATGGTAAGTTGAATACCCTTCATTTCAGAGTTATTCTTCTTACACTTTCGTGTTGATGCCAGAGAAGTTTTTACATCTTTATCTTCTTGATCTTCTTTTCTTGCTACACTTAATAAATTTGCAATATATGCTGTATCAGTATTTGGTGATGTGTTTGTCTTTATTAAAAAGTCAGCAACTTTTGCTTTAGGACCATAGGTATCATTGAATTGTTGATATCCTGCAATAGGTCCGGTTCCCTGCTTCTTTGGAACTTTATCATTTGCATTTGCAAGAACGCCATCAATATAAGGTTCCTGACCACCTTCTCCATCAAGGAAAAATCCTGTTACAACACTTCCTGCCGCAAGTGCAGGGGTTTCAAAATATCCACCGTGACCAGATCCTGCTGTTACTGGAAGAACAACATTTGCCATCAAGAGTTTTTCGTCAGAAACAACTCCAGGATCTCCAGTGTTCCAACTAAAGATTCTAACTTTATATCTAAATGCCCAACCCTTTACATCTCCAGTATCAGAGAAAGTGTTAGGAACAATGTTATCTTGCCAGGTTGCACTAGAAACTATCCTTCCAAACCATCTTGGAAGGATACCAATATATTCAGGATTAAATCCAGTGGACGTTGCTTCAAGCATTATCAATCCTCATATATTCTACACTCATCGGCATCAGGATGGGTGTCGCAATACATTTCAAGTGGAGTGGGATCGTGGTCTTCGTTTGGATGATTTCCTTGATATTGCTCAAGTTCGCCAAGTTCTGATTCAATATGACGCCTACGTTGCGGGCTTAAATTGGGGTTATCCAGTTCACCTTTATCATCATTAATATGTTGTTGAATTGATTTATCTGACATAGTTCGTTATGCGTTGGGTTTTCGACCATAAGAATCTCTTATCAAATTAATTGATGTGAGAGTACTTTGGGAGGTAATACGATGGCATACATCTGCTATCATATATATGCCGCTCATCTTCTTGCTAGGTTCTTGATTTGGTTTAGAAGAAAGTTCTGGGAAATCACATTCTATGACATCACCAGCACGAAGGGAGAAATCTCCGACAAGCATTACCTGAACTTGAATAGTTCCAAGTTGATTATAGCGCATATTTGCTTGATTGGTAATGGTTTGTCTTTCTAAGTTTATTTCTTTAGATCTTTCCAACTGTTTACTCAAAGTAACGCCAACAGGCAAACCGCCAATATCAGATATATTGTAAGTAATTCTTGATGGTTTGCTTGTAAATTCACTGTTTACGAATTCAAAATCTCTTCCAGCAGGTCTAATACCTTCTTCTTGTTTATGGAAGTCAAATGGTTTTAGTTCAAACTTACTCGCATAAAAATCAAACTGCTTATGTTCATTATTGTAAGTACCCATCATCAATTTAGGTTGCAAGTGAATGTTTGTACTTACAACAGGAGGATTTAATATTTTTCCATTATATCCGATTGGAACTTTTGCAGTGTTATTGTAAATATATTTTTTCTTTGGTTTTTGTCCAAATAATGTATCTAGGGATTTATATTTGAATCCATCATAAGTTTCAAAGAAAAGATAACCAGCAGATTTTCCTTGATTACTACTAATAGATTTTTTAGCCAACCAAGTGATAGTCCAGAATGGTTTTTTGATTGTACCAATAAAATTATAGCTATTAATAGTATCTTCAATACCATCTAAGTTCTTTGGAGTTTTTATAACTTCCTTCATAATTTTTTTAACGGACTCTGATATCTTTCCATCATATCTCTCTTCAACACGAGTTAGTTCATTATCAAAAAACTCTTTTGATGATGCATCAATTGTAAATGTTTTACCCTTTGAGTAATCGTTTGTTGTATTACGAAGTTGATTTAAATATAATGCATTTTCTTCAGAGAACTTTAATTTTGTTCCTTGATTATCCTCAAAGTCCAAGAATATTTTTTCTCCACCACCAACTTTAAGACCATCAAGCAGTTCTACAAATCCACCAGTTCCATCGTCTGCTGGCAGAGCATTTCCTGTATCAACAATCTGTGTAGTTATCTTTATACTATTTTCAAAGATACTTTCATAATAATATAACTCAACAGTACCACCTAGTAAAGAAGTTGGTTTCTTTTTATTTTTTTCGTCAACAGATTCGCTTTTAAATAAATTAGGATATATTTCAAATCTGGTAATATTACCAGACTCCGCTGCTTTTGTAAATGACATATTACCCTATTAACGCTGGTGCAAATATACTTGGAGTATTACTATTTAATACTATTACTCCACCACCTCCAGAAGGAGATTGTGACATCGTTTCAATCTGATCTACAATAGGAAGTAAAGCAATTTCTGTATCGCCACCCTTCTCATAATCTGTCATATTATCAAGTCCACTAGCAACATTTCTGTTTGGTGGAGTAACATTTGCCTTTTGTTTGCCACCAGATAATCTAAATGGTGCCATTACACTATAATAACTCAAAGGATCGCTCGTGCCTTCCATCGTATTTCCAGTCCATCCAGTTCCAATTTCCCAATGTAAGTGAGGACCAGTAGACCTACCAGTGTTTCCAACAGTTGCAATCTTTTCACCCCTCTTAACACTACCAGATTTTTTAACAATGGAGTTAAGATGTGCGTACAAATGAAAATAACCGTTAGCATCTTTATATACTATAAAGTTGCCCCATCCACCAGGTTGTCCACTCTTAGCATCACTTCGACTTAAATCACCATAATCAACAATAACAGCATCAGTCACAGCAACTAAAGGAGTTCCAGTTGGAACAGCAATATCAGTTCCACCATGAGGTCTATTTCCTCTCATTTCACCAAATCTACTAGTAACAATAGGATCAACACCAAAGTATTTTTTCTGTTCTTCAGATGGCATTATTGGTTTTGCTGATGGTTTGCGTTTAGATTTATCAGACGATTCAGCAAGTTTTTTAAGTCTTTCGTCGGTTTTCGTTTTAGTCACAAGACTTTCATAGATAGACCTAAACAAGATATCTCCACCGATACCACCTGCAGTAGCACCAATAAATCCACCGGCAACAGGTATTAACAATCCACCAATAAATCCACCAAGGGCAGCACCAACACCAGCACCGACAGCACCAGCAGCCGCCAATCCTAATGGATCACCAAAAAGAAGACTTAGGAAAAAGTCAAGAATACCACCAACAAGTGGACCAAGAATATTCTTCAGTGGACCTTTTGATATACCACGAAGTGGTTTGGCAATATTTTTAAGTTTTGATGGAATTCTAGATGATGTAGGGTCAGGGATGAGAGGAGTTCTCTTTGGTTTTCCTTTCGCTAATACTTCTGCAGGAGACAATGCCTTCGGCATCTTTTTGCCACCCACTCCCTGAGTTCGCTGCATTTCTCTACGTGCAGCTGTAAGTTCACTACCATAAAGTTCTGGATTTTTAAAAGCATTTTCAAGAATTAACTCTTGAACAGGTTTAGGATAGTTCTTTGCCATATACTCCAAGGCATCAGCAACATCTGGGGCAAATCTTTTTCTACCTAAACCAGGAATAGCAAGTTCAACAGTTCTTTTTCCAAGTTTTGGACTGTATACTGGTTGCCCTTTTTTGATATTTCTAATTTCTGATTTTCTTGTTTCTCTTCTTGGTTCATCATCTGCAATCATTCCAAATTCATCATTAAACATATCTTTAATGTTGCTTGTTATAGGTAATCCTTTGACGGATTTCTTTCTCAATTTTACAAACTTTTCTGCTCTAGCGTCAAATACTTTTTGAACTGAAGTCCTTGTATCTTGCTTACCACCAAATCCACCAATAGTAACTTTTCTTAAAAGGTCACGCTCTGCTTTTAAAATTTTCCTAGCAGGACGTTTTGTGAGTTCTGCAAAAGTTCCTCTAGTAGGTTCGCCCGTTCTTGTTGGGTCAAAAAATCCTCTGGTTATTTTACCTTTCCCTTTGCGAAATTCTCTTTCAGCTTTTTCTTCCTCGAACCTTGCCTCTCTGGCTGCTCGCTTTGCATCTCTAGATCTCTCTATAACTCGATCTCTAGATGTTCCTCTTCTAGAAAGAGTTTGTATTTTTTTTCTTTTAGATTCGTCGGTAATTTTTTGTCTAAATTGTAAAAGACCAGCACCACTTAAACCTAATGCGGCAGCTGCTGCACCAGCTTTACCTTTATCAAGTCCAAGTTTTCCTAATGGTCCACCAAGACCTAAAATTGCAGTTGCTGCAATAATAGCACCGTTTAAAACCTTACCTAAATTATCAGTAAAACTATTAAGATCATCAGATTTATCAGGTCCAATAATTTCTTGAACTTTTCCTTTTACGAAATCATATGCTTTATAAGAAGCGTCGATAAAGTTTACAACACCACCAACAATTCCAACGGTAACATTTTTGAAAAACTCAAACGCTGGTTTTAGTTTGGTCACCATTCCCAGCAACGCAGGAATTAGTGGACCAAATTTGTCTATCGCAAATCCAAGTAATCCATAAAGTAAAAATCTTTTTATGGTGTCTAAGAATCCAGTTCTAGGTAAATTTAATTTTGGAAGACTTGCACCAAAATTAAATTTAGTATTACTACTTTCCTTTTCTTCTTCTCTCTTCTGTCTTCGTTCTTTTTCTAATTCTATTCTTCTTCGTCTATTTTTATTTCTTTCAAGGTTTGTTTTTTCGCCAAAAAGTTTTGTTAGAGAAATAAATTTTCTCTTAAGTAATAATGATTGACCCTTCAACTCTTTCTGTTGTGGAGTTGAAACACTATCTTCAACTTTAGCAAAGTCCTTTGTTGTTATTCTAGATGCAGGAACAAGAAACTTTTGCGAAAAAGATGCTTGATTTTTAGCAACTGGTGCTGGCAATAGTCTTTTAGGATTAACTTTTTTCATATTAGTTCATTCCCTCTATACCGTAGACAGCAAAGTTCAGTTGTCTAGTATCATTTGATTGCGATGGTGAGAAACTAGGAACAGAAGAACCAGAAGCAGATGCTTGCATTTGCGGAGCAGAGTTTCTAACAATTTCAGGAAGTACTGTCATATTTGGTTTCTTAGAACGAACTGGTGGTTCTGGTGGCAATGTTATCCTTTGGACAGGAGACATCATATTGTCATTATATCTTACTGCTACAGCAGTATTCATTGAAACACCAGAAGACATCTGAGTATCTAAAGAAGTCTCAGAACTATCAGAACTCTTTTCATCAGAAATCATCATCAAAGACTTTGCAGGTAAAGTAATTTTTCTGCTAGGTTCTGAAATCATTGGCAATCTATCACCAAAACGATCATTATTAGAAACAATACCTTTACCAACTTCCATCATACTAGTTGGTAGTCCCATCATTCCACCACTCATTTTTTGTGAAGTTGGAGAACCAACCATTCCACCAACCATTCCACCACCTTGAGCAAATTGAATATTATTGACAAAGTTTGGAATATTAGTTCCACCACTCTCTTTATTCAAATTCATAAAGAACTGAGAACCATAAGTATTCACAGCATTTTTAGAAATAATAAACTCACCAGGTTGTGCTGCAACTAACTGTGTATCTGGTCCGGCACCTTTAATCTTTGTGCCAGTTGTAGATGTTACTTTGCCAGATGCTCGTTCAATTGGTCTGCCAAAATAATTCCCTATATTATAAATCTTGCCACCATCTGCTCGAGCCTGCACTGGGGGCCCTTCCCTAGGAGGTACTATTGTTCTTGTAAATGTATCTAAAATATTAAAAGGTTTTGAAAGTTCATCTGCTTGCTCTTTTGGAGTCGCATCCTCCATTCCTTTTTCTTTTAATATATCTTGAGTCGCATTTCTACTTCTTCTTACACCCTCCACTGCTGCTCCTGTAATAGCAAGTGCTGCTGCAATCTTAGGATACTTCGCAACTAACCCAAAAAGTTTTGGACCAAGTGTTGTAAGTATTCCAACAATACCTTTTATAAAACCACCAAGAGGTGTGAAGAATAACGCAAGTCCACCTAATATTGCAGGCCAAAAGTCCTTTAAGAACCTAAACATACTATTAACCTTATCCTTATTCGCAGGATCAGAGAACCAGTTGAGAAATGACTGGAAACTTCTACCCAACAATCCAAAGAAAAGGAATCTAAAAATACTATCTAATATTCCACGAACAGGAGTAAATAATTTATTAACTACTTTAGATACTTTTTGTTGACTTTTCTCTAATAGTTTTTCTCTAGCAACTCTACGATTTCTTATCTTTTGTCTTCTCTCTAATTCTGCTTGTTTCTTCTCTTCTGCATTATCTGCTTTGATTTCTCCAAGAAGTTTATCAAGAGCTTCGTGAATACCTTTTAAGTCTTCACTGACCTTTGCTACACCAGGATTTTCTGGTATTACTGCACTGCTAGTCAGGAAGAATTTATCTTTACTTACTTTTAGTGGTGTAGAACCTGTAATAGCACCAGCATTAACAGTTCTTCTGTTTATCTTAAATCTACCAACCTTACCCTTTACTCTTCTAAATTCATCTTGCAAGAGCATTTGCTCCTCTCTCGCAAGAGAACCACCACCCATACTAACTTGTACGAGTTTCTCTTTTAATAATGTAAGATAGGTTGCATAGTCAATATCAAAAACTTGACCTAAACCTAATATGTTTACGACTCTTTCATCTATAGACTCATTAACTAAATCGGTGCCCCTGGTTCCCTTATACAAAGCAAGAGCAGAGCGTTCTTTCTTGCCCTCTGCCCTTATACTTGTCAGTAGATCGTCTAGTTCTTCAGGACCCATTTTGTTGCTGCTTTAGTTTTTCTTCTTCTAAATGATTCTTCAACATAGCAACGTAAATATCACGTTCCCACGGTATCATATTTTCAATCTCTGTTAATGAGTATTTATGGTACTGCATTAAGGAAAAATTCAGATTGTAGAAGTTTTCAAGGTCCATATGAACCAGGGCTACCCGAAAAAACTTGCAAGTCCTTCCAGTACAACTGTGCTTTCTACATCAGTATTTGGATTCTTCACTTTAATATCGTGAGATAACTTAGGCATCGTCTCAAAGAACTTCTCAATCTGTTTAAACTGCTTGGAGTTCATTTGCTCCAAGAAGTCAGTAATTTCTTTATTGGTCACATCAGCAGTGGACCAAACTTCTTCTTCATTATAAATTTTATCAATACAAGAAGTAATCAATTGGAATGATTGATCAATCTGATTCTCTTCACTGAAGTCAAAGTTGTTCTTAATAAACTGATCCAATGAAGGATACTTCATTTCCATAATCAGAGAATCATCAATCTGAATTTTGGTTGTATGTTCTTTACTCTTTTGAACTTTAATATCATCAACGTTCAAGACAATGGGCACTGTAGTTTGCTCATCATCAGGACAGATGACATTAACTTCAATCTCTTCGCCAACCGATTTACCACGAATATTCAAAAACAAATACTCAATATCAAAAGTAGGCAGAGTTTCTACCTTAACTCCTCTAGTTTGAATACAGTTTTTAATAACTGTCTTCATTGCTGTAGTGATATCTTTCGGATCTTCCGTTTCTAGTGCTAACACTAGAAGTTTTTCTTCTCTAACCAGAAATGGTCTATATTGAACTTTCTTTCCTGTTGATGGCAAATTCAACTCATAAGTTGGTGTTGAAATCTTTGGTAATGGCATAATATCCTATAGAGTATTTCAGTATGATTATTTATTAAGCAATTTGAGATGATGTTGGAACTCGAAGTGGATCATTCGGAAATGTTGCTGGTCTTAAAACAGGGGGAACAGGAACTCCTGGAGGAAATATTGTAGTCCCTGGAATTCCTGGGTCACGGGTTTCTTGAGTAACTCTCAGAGTACGGTTTGCCATATTTTCTTGTCTAATAGTATATCTAGTATATGCAAAATTAACCGTACATTTTAAGAGTTGAGATGCCTCATAACTAATTGGCATTGTAACAATACTAAGAGGAAATGCTTTGAAGAACTGATACTGCAATGCTTTAGTAGAAATGTCATCTGCATAATCTTTTTCAAACTTTGTAATGAATAAATTATCAGTTTGATATTGTTCGGGATATCTTACTTTATAAAAGTAATTTGGATCCTCTATACCAGGTCTGTCACCTGAACTATCAAATTGCTCTCCAACAATAAATGACATCCAGTTTTCAAAAATTTTAATAATAGTATAATCATGATCTACCATGAATGTAAAATTTGCCGTTTGATCGTATGCTCTACGATATACATGTTTTTCAGTGACTCCAGTATAAGCATTATTCAGTTCATGTGTCATCAATGAAGAACCAGGAAGTGCTGCTTCAGAACAAGATAACTCTAAAAGTTCTCTATTTTGATAATTAAAAGGTGTTCTCTTTTGCTCCGTCCAAGTTCTCACCAACGGTGGTAGATCAAACTTACAAGCATACTGAGACGTAAGAGAAGGTCTAAGTAACTTACTCTTAATATCACTCAGTTTTCTTCTACGATTACTAGGACCACCATCAGAAGTCCTTGGAGTATCCACAGTATTTTGTCTAGCAGGAACTGGAGAACCTGCAGGTGTTCTATTACTCAATGAACCGTTGTCTTCTACAGGCATCTATAAATACTATTTGACCCGATATATTATGTATAATGGCAGGAACGATAAAAAGTCGTTATAAACCCGAATATCCAAGAAAATATAAAGGTGACCCTAATAATATCATATGTCGTAGTTCTTGGGAAAGAAAATTTTGTCGGTGGTGTGATCTGAATGAGAATATTTTAGAATGGGGTAGTGAAGAATTTTGCGTTCCATATCGTTCTCCTATTGATAAAAGAGTTCATCGTTACTTTCCAGACTTCATTATTAAGGTAAGAGAGCAGACTGGCGAAATAAAACGTTATGTTATTGAAGTGAAACCTAAGAAACAAACCCGACCACCAGTTCAAACAACTAAAAAAAGAACGAAAACATATATCAACGAAGTGAAAACATATGCTGTCAATGAAGCAAAGTGGAAAGCAGCAGACGAGTGGTGTAAAGATAGATTATTAGAGTTTAAAATTATTACAGAAGACCAACTAGGTATCAAGTAATGGCAGAGGGTTTCGGTAAGGACATACAAACTTCTTCTAGCAAAGTGTCTCAACTCAGAAAAGCACTTGCAATTGAAGGTGCCGAAGATGCTGACCTTATAATGATGAATATTCTACAAATATTCAACGAAACTGACTTAATACCTGATGCTGGTAAGTTTTATACCTTTGTATATCAAGCAAAGACTCCAAAGTTAGAGTATGACGAACATCCTTTGGTTGCAGTAACTGAAGTCTTTAGATGGGGGTTCAAAGGATATAACTATCATTGGCGTCAAATAAGACAATATACTTGGGCAGAAGTTGTGGGTTCTCTACACATTGTAAGAGAAAACGAAGTGAGATACTTAAGTTCTTTACCTTATGGAAAAAAGAGGATAAATAACTAAAAATGTATGTCTGATGGCAGATCTGAATAGAACAAATTTAGTTTCTAAAACGTTTAGTTTAGAATTAAATACTGGTCAGACTAGAACAATAAGAAGAGGACAGGGACCGGGGAGACCTGTAACTACTCCTATAACAGTAAGAGTTCCAAACATAACTACAGTATCTTCATATAATGTTGCCGAAGATGGCACAGTGAGTAATGTGGATTCGGTCGTTAGACAAGTAGTAACTGAAGAGCAATTTAATAATCTAGAACCTAGCAATAGATCATCCGAACAAGTTGCGACCCGTGGAGCTAGATCTGGGCGTACAATATATTATGCTACACTTGCAACAAGAGATGGAGAAACGAACAAATATACATATACATCTGCTGTTGATAAAGTATTGCCCGAAGATACTGCAACACTTTTTAAACAAGATGTTGCTAAAGAAAATAAGGGAGAAACGAGTCAGTTTTCAACCGTCTCTGCTGCGACACAGCAAGCAATTACCAAAGAAGAAGGATTAAATACAGACGACCCAAGAAATAGAACAGGTTTGTCCCCCAGTATTCCATCCAACGTAGACACAGCACCACAAACAATCTCTGCAGCAACAAGAATACAAGGAAAACCAATAAGAAGAGAATATCCAGACCTAAGATATCCAAAAAAAAGACACGTAACACAAGATTACATCCAGTTTAAAATGCTGGAGTATAAAGGTCTTAAATTTAAAAGGGGCACTCTAGGTGGTCTAACAAACCCACTTTCTGAGAGCAGAGAATTTGGAACGATAGAAGGTTCAGTGACTTTACCAATGCAGTCAAAAATTTCAGATGTCAATACTGTAAATTGGGGAGAGTCTGATATAAATCCTCTTCAGGCAGTTGGTCTTGGTCTTTTGGCTTCTGATGATGCTCTCAAAGGATTAGAAACACTAAAAGAAACTGTTACAAATAATACAGCTGGTGTTCTTAGTAATACGGTAAGTGCAGCAAAAATTCTTGCTTTCCAAGAAGCATTACAAGTCAAAGGTTTATTAGCAAGAACGACTGGTGCAATTTTCAATCCAAACACTGAACTTTTATTCCGTGGTCCACAATTAAGACCTTTTGGATTTTCATTTTTCCTTGCAGCAAGAAGTCAATCAGAAGCATCTGAAATTAAACAAATTATTCGTTTCTTTAAACAAGGAATGTCAATTAAAGAATCATCGAACAATCTATTCCTTAAAACACCCAATGTGTTTAACATTAGATATGTATATGGAGCAACTGGACAAGATCATCCTGGATTAAATAGAATTAAAACCTGTGCTTTAAAATCTTGCAGTGTTGATTATAATCCAGATAATACCTTTATGACATTTGAAGATGGAACAATGACCGCATACAGAATTACAATGCAGTTCCAAGAACTTCTACCAATCACTGAAAGTGATTATCAGGGCACAGGTCCTCTAGCAAATCCAGATCAGGTAATTTTTGGACTTACTTCCGATTCAATAGGTTTCTAAAATGGCAAGTTACTTCAGACAAGTTCCAAATTTTGAATACGTCAACAGACGAGCAGATAACAAGACAATATCTGATTATGTTACTGTCAAAAATTTATTTAAACGTGGAAAACTCCGTCCAGACATCTTTGAAAATTTAACTTTCTTCACCAAATATCAAATTATAGGTGATGAAAGACCAGATAATGTTGCTTTTAGTTTTTATAATGACTCTACCTTGGATTGGGTTGTTTTACTTGCTAATAATATCCTAAATCTTCAATCAGAATGGCCAACACCACAACTGGTATTTGATCAATTGATGCTTGATAAGTATGGCACTTACGATAATTTATACAACGGAGTTTATGATTACGAAGTGAGTGAAGACGTTAAAAATACAGCAGGAACAGTTCTATTAAAGAAGGGAACTAAACTTCCAAAAAATTGGAATACCAATGGCAATTTCATTAAATTCAACAATAGTAAGATTAGTCAGATATTCTCTGGTGATGGTGTAATTCCATCAACTAAAGTGTCAGTAACACCTAAAGTTGGTATTTTAAATCTCAAAGTTGGCAATGAAGTAGTCATTGAAAACGTTTCTGAGAATGAATACAATGGAAGATTTGTTGTCACTAGTGTAGTTACTGTTGGTAATGACAATATTGCTAGAGCATTTACATATGAATTAGCATCAACAGCAACAATAGCAAATCCAACATTAAGTTCCAATAATTCAGAAGAAGTTTTATTTAAGTCAGAAACTAGTGGCAATTCTTATTATTTTGAATACTATGATGATTCATTAGGTTATTATCAGATTATCCCAACAAGTTCTTTCATCAGAGAAGTAACAAATTACCAACATGAAGAAAGACTTGAAGACGATAAGAGAAATATCTATATTCTAAAACCAGAATACTTGAATGTAATATTTAATGACATTGAAGAAATTATGCCATACAAAAAAGGTGGAGATCAATACCTGACCCCCACCCTGAAAAAAGGCGATAATATTAGATTATACGAATAATTATTCTTCAGCCAGACGTTGGAAGTAAGACAGTGCATCATCTTCCTCAGAAGAGTTAGAAGGAGTGATATCAGGTGAATTGAAGTCAGAACCAGAACTAAGTGTATTCAGTTCATTCTTCATTTCACTAGGAAGTTCAGACTTACTACGTTGATAAGATTTCTCCAGTTCTTGCATTACGTTCTCTTCACGGGTAGGAGTACTTTGCTCAAAACTAGAATACTGTTCTTCTTGTTCACGAACAGTAGATGGAGCAGACTTCTGACCTAGGACATACTTCAGACGCTTGTTCAGATCATCATAAGACTTGAACTGGTCTTCAGCAACGAGAGTGCTCAGAGAATACTCTTTCTTCCAAAGAGATTCCAGTGCATCATCATCGTCCAGGAGAGGTTTGACACGATCAAACTCAGAAGAGTCATAGTTCCAATATCCTGCAACTTTCTTCAGTTTCAGTTTGAAATTAGCACCGCTCCAGAAATCAAAGGGGTTGATAGGTTCTTCATCTTCAAACTCAGGTTGCATAGCAGCAAGAATCTTGTCAAAGATTTTCTTACCAAACTTATACAAGAAGACACGACCTTCGTTCTCAGGATGAGCAGGGTCACGCACAACATAGATGTTTGTGTAATAAGACAGTTTACGCTTTTGTTTACGAACAGTCTCTTTATCTGCATCAATACCACTGTTCCACAGTTCACGGTTGTGTTCAGAAACAGGGTCTTTCTGTCCCAGAGTGGTCAGAGAGTTCTCAATATACCAACCACCAGGTCCTTGGAAGGCATGGGAATACATCTTCACCCAGGGAAGATCTTCACTATCAGGTGCGGGCAGGAAACGAATGACTGCATAACCATTGCCAGTCTTATCCATTTCAGGTTTCCAGAAACGCTCATCAGCGCCTCCACCGCCATTATTATTCATCTTTTCAACTTGCTTGACCAGTTTGTCGGTCAGAGAACCAAGTTGAGACTGTTTTTTAAGATTTGCAAAAGACATTTGGATTATCTCGGTTTGTTTGGATTTGGTCTGTTTGGACTTCGTTATTCTACAGGTCTGTACCTGTTTTGTCAATCTGTTCACGCATATTTTCTAGAAGATTAGACATATTCTTAAAGATGACGTTCATATCAATGTCAGGGGGTAACCCCATCATAGAAGCAGAATCGCACATTCTCTTTTTCATTTCCTTTGCTTCTGGGTCATCAGAGAGACTCATACGGGTGTAGAGAATTTTTTGCTTATTCAGCAAACGCTCTAACATTATAACATGATGTATTTTCTCTTCTTTGTTCATACGAGGAAAATCAAATACACTTTTGTAAACTTCCTCTTGAAGTTCAGAAATTTCAGTCATCTCTGCACGGACAACTTCTGAATCAAAAAAACTCATCTTTCCCCTAAAACTACTTGCTTAAGAATTTTCTTAAAACGAAATACATCGGTATTTAGAAAAGGACCATATTTGGTCATTTTCATAGATGTCAGTTGCCACACTGGATCATCTAATTTCTTGTCAAATTTTCTTTTATATCCAAGAATTCTATCTAATATAATCATTGTTTCCAAAGATATATTACCTCGAAGATACATCTTTAATATCATTGGATGTCTAGAACCCTCTATATGAAATAAAGAATCAAAGTTTACATCAGTAAAAACTGATTCTACTTCTCCTTTAAAAATATAAGAGAGTGACTGAATTTTTTTCTGCCACTCTCTATAGTTACCTTCACCATTCCTAATAATCTCACCAATCCATAACGTCTGTGGGTCGCTACAGGTAATGAAATTAGAAACGAAAAAGTGCTCTACTTCTTTTTCTGTCTTTTGTCTTGATACTTTTTCAAACCAGAATCTATCCTTACGTTTGTAAAATGACTGGAGACTTGCTCTGGTTTTTTTATTGTACTTATGATAATCATATGTGCTCTTAGTGAAGTGATTCTTTAGAGCAAGATATGTTTTATAAGTTTCAAAAGGTGCCATTATAAAAAAGGTAATCGCGTAAAATTTTTGCCGGAATTTTTTTCGACCAAAAATGGATTAAAAGACCAATTTTGCTCTGGAGGTCCGCTTAAGAAAGTTTAACTCCATTGCTTGATACTTAATCTTTTCCTTCAATGGTTTTGATATTAGTTTTGGTACGGAGTCTAACTCAATATTATTTTGCTCGCAGAAGTGAACTATTGCATCAATATAATTCATATTAGAATTATCACGAACAAGTTCTTCTATCTCTTGAGCAAAGCGAGACTTGCAAAAGAATTTACTTTCCAATACTTTTTCTAATTCATTCTCCATGGTCCCTAGAACTGTAATGTGCAAATTCTTATACTCAAGTCTCATAATATTATACAAATAATTTATCTTAATGTCAAGAATATTGTTTTAACTTATCATCTACAAACTTCTTGATATATTGCGTAAGCAACTTAATATATTTTGCCTTATCATACTCTTCATAAACTTCTACCTCACCATTTTCACATGCCATAATAATCACAAACTTTTTGACAGGAATATTAGTCAGTTCATGAAGCATACATGCATATGCACAGCACTGAACAAAATAACCATCAATCCATTCGCGTGGTTTAGGTTGCTTTGAAGTCTTGAAATCAATGATTGAAAGTTCTCCATCAAATTCAGCGATACAGTCAACCGTACCTGCAATACCTAAGTATTGACTGAAAAGAGAACCTTCTAATACATGAATATTATTTATACGATTCAGAGTAGGTTTAGCAATCTTAAACAAATGCTCTGAAATAGGTTGTACTGTAGGCAGTTCTTTGTTTTTCAGATAATACTCAGAAAGAGTATGCATATCTGTACCACGACTTGTTGCTTTACGAGTGATGTTATTGGCTTTTTCTTCACCAACTCTCTTACGCCATGCAGCAAACTTTTCTTTATTAAAATGAGAAGTAACTGAAGTGATAGAAACTAACCTCTTTAGTCCATCTTCTCCTGGAACTTTATAATAACGAACCCCGTCAATGGTTTCGCGATCCAATGAAGGAATATTCAAATCAATATGGTTAAACATCAAAGACCTAATTCATTTTTTGCAACAAGGTATTCTTTACAGAGACCTGAACGGACAATATCCTCAAGACCAAATTCAATAATATCAAATGATGGCATTACTCTTAAGATTTTCATAAAGTCAGCAATACCATTCTTTTCATTCTGTTTAGTAAGGTCAGATTGAGTGGCATCACCACAGAACATAATCTTAGTGTTCTCACCTACACGAGTAATAATACTATCAAGTTCGTGAAAGTTCAAGTTTTGGAACTCATCAACCAGGATGATAGCATTATCAAGTGTTGTGCCACGAATAAATGATGTGGACCAGAAAGAAATAGTTCCTTGAGTCTTCAAGTTGCCATAGAGCATTTCAAATGCACTATCGTCTGGCATTTCAAACATATACTTTACCATATTCTTATATGGAATCTGGTAAAGGGAAGACTTATCCTCATGATCACCAGGTAGGAAACCAATCTCACGGGTAGCTACAAGGGACCTAACGATGTAGATCTTATCATAGGGACTACGATCACCCAGAACATCTTTAAGAGCGTTATAGAGGGTAATAAAAGTCTTTCCTGTTCCTGCTGCACCATATGCAACTAAGTTTTGATCCAGTTTATAGCAACGAAAAAGTTCTTCTTGGTTTTTCGTAAGAGGTTCAATCTTTTTTATATAATCAAGATTGATTGGTTTTTTTCTTTTCATATGTTTGTTACTCATCCCAAAAGGTACTGGATTATCTACTTTTTTACGTGGCATAAAATCAGGTAATAGGCTTTACATTTGCTCCTGGCATCTTAGATGCCCTTGTTAGAACTTCATTCCAACCAGGTTTTTGTTTGATAAGTTTGTTAGCCCAATCTCCAACCTCTCCAACATTCATTTGTGTTGGAAGAAGTGGTTTAAGAAGTGGATTCTCTTTCAGATATGGATCTTTCTCTGCCATATACATCCACTTCTCAAATATTTCACCCGTTTCCGTATTTTCAAATCTGTAAGTTGGCATAGTTTAAATGAGTGTCATGTCAATATTTAGGAAACCCATTCGAGAGCAGTAGCAACAACAGGAAACTGTTCACAGAAGATTTCTTTAGCAGAATTTGCAATATCCATATGCTCTTTCTGAGTTCCATTAGCAGAACGCAAATCGATATAATGAATCCATGAACGAACTGATCCGGTCATGTACATTTTTGTTGGAACGGCCAGGGGAAGCACAAAACGGGCACACTCCTTCGCGACTCCTCGGTCAAGCATTTGCTTATACAATGCCATAGAAGAATCAAACAGAGTCTGCATCTGGAGTTCCAGGTTCTGAAGATCAAATGCATCTAGATCGTCAATAGAGTTCTGGCGGTTCTTAGTATCTTGCCGACGCAGAGCAGGCAGAGGAATCTTATCGAAACCTAACAAGGAAGAATCAGCATAGCGTTGCGAAAATTCTTGATATGTGAAAGAACGATGTCGGAGTACTTGAGCTGCGAGTCCTCTGGTAGTATAGATTTCCAGTGTCATAAATGCTTGCTCAAAGATAGACCAATGCTGATGCTTGATACAGTACTTCAACAGTCCATCAAACTTTTCGTTATCTTGGTTCTTCGGATTACTTACTCTCGCACAATATGCCATGTGCTGTTCTGCATCAGGTGTTACTGATATAAGTTTTGCATTATTCATCTTTCTTGTTTTTGAATTGTTTGCGGCATTCTTTAAGCACCTTGAGTTCTTCCTTGATAGTTTTGTAGGCATCTTCGGCAGATAGTTTTCTTCCCATCTCTAGAGCAATTGTCAATTCAACTCTAGTTCCGAAATGTTTGAGTGCCTCCTCAAAACAATTTAGATCTTCATACATTAGTCTGAATATTCCTCATTATCATAAAATACTTCATCATAGTCAGTGATATGCTCTACAATTTTATCATACTCTAGATATGACTCTGTATCCGAATATAGTTCACTTTTAAGGCACTCAACAAGTGACTCTAAGTTTTTTACGATTAGTTTCAGTTTTTCTTTGTCCATGAAAGTAAACGTACACAAAAGTAATTATACACAAAAAAAGAGGGTTTTGCAACCCCCCTTATCATTTATTGAGCAAAATTAGTTCTCCGTATATCAAAGATAGAAACGTAATACTTACGAGGGATATACTCCCAGCGATTTGTAGTGCTTCCATAACTTCACTTGGCGTAAAGTTTACCACGATAACAGAATGTACCGTGAGTCTCTTTTGATTCTACACAACGTGTATCATACTCAACACCACGGTATGTAGTGTGAAGAACTTGTGCGTCATGTAGCGCAGATGCTTTTTGAATCTGCTTACGAATCAGGTTAAGCGTGTTCATTTGTCAGTCTCCTGAAGTTAGGGTTTTAATCCCCGTTCCTTCAGTCGTGTGCGTCCCAATACCACTGGCATTCTGGCGCAGAATCCTTTAAGGTTTCTACTAACTCAATCTTAACTTGATTGCTAAGATTAGCATTGTTCTCAATCTTCAGCACGATAGCATCAGTTTGAGTGCATGAGAGTGTTGTATAGAATAATAGTTCTAGCATGGGATGAACGACTCCGTTCCGCGACTTACTTGCGTCCCACCCAAGAGTGGGATGAACGTCAGGTCTTATTATAGACCTCATACATTATTTAGTCAAGTGTCTTGGTATTAACACGAACACTTGTAGTTATATTTGTTTAGATAATTCAAGGTTTCCTTAAGACCACCACGATGCTTCAGTCCAATTGAGATTTGTGGATACTCTGCATTACTACCAAACTCTGCATGAAACTGTTTATCTGTAAAGTCTTCATCCAAAAAGTATTCATGGAAATCTTCGTGAATACTTTTCAAGAGCATACCAGCTCGTTCACATTCTTGACTACCGTTACTATAAATTACTGCTTGCATGTGTCTTCTTTGTAAGTAATGGTGATTTGATTATATACTTCATCTCGATTGTCACTATTATAGACATGACAACGTTCTACTTTAGCATCTAATACCTTCACAATATTATCTAGTTGAATTTGAACTACATGTTTTTTGAAATCATCATTCATCAAACTCTTATTAGATCCTGGTGTGTTAAAATCATCCATTATTCAATACCTTTAGGAAAGTCTTCAATCTCAGTCAATTCATAGTCCCAGTCTTCCATGACTGTGTTGGCAAGAAATCTATCAGATAGCATTTCAAGTTCCTTCTCAGCATACTCTCTGGTCTCTGCTTCTAACCAAACATCAATCACCTTACCAAGTCTAAGTTTTTTGATGTCTAATTCAGACAATCTCTTGCAGGCGTCTCTCACAGCATTGCCAGGAGAGTCATCCACCTGTGATCTCAGTCGGACAAATACTAGTGCTTTAAATTTCATTATTATAATATGCGATAGTTGCATGGAACTTATCTATGGGATCAACAGTCTCCCCCAATGCACTTCTTATTCTTACTTTCACTTCTTCATTACTAATCTCTTTCAAGATCTGTCGCAGTTCATCATCATCAAACTTGAC
>Ga0181408_1000018_pt1 | contig 43552 bp, 44 predicted proteins | sample 31SPOviralmetaG_FD_130137 | JGI IMG/M metagenome (GOLD analysis project Ga0181408, IMG submission 130137) | Marine viral communities from the oligotrophic San Pedro Time Series (SPOT) site, San Pedro Channel, CA, USA - 31 SPOT_SRF_2012-02-16 | ecosystem: Environmental > Aquatic > Marine > Strait...
AAATGATAATGTCCATCTGCCTTTGTCTGAAGGGTTCCAGGTAGAGTGTAATCTACCGACATTATATAAACTAGGTCTATCTATTGTTCTTTCTAAAACTTTTTTACAATGTTTCTCTTTTGCCCAAGCATATTTTGTTAACGGTCCTGGTTTCTTTCCTTTTAAAAATAATCTAATTCTTTCTGGTATCGTTGCCATTTTTATTTTACTACACTTAACAGTTCTTGTCATATTACTTTCATAAAAATTAACAACTTTAATTTTTTTCTTATCTATGGGTTCCCACCATATAGTCTTACTATCAGAAGAACCCCAACTGAAACTTAATTTAACTTTATCGGATAAATCTGGTGTATCAGAATGAATTCTAATACCATCTTTGGGTGCTGAATATACTGAATTAGTTTGTATTCTATACAGTCCTATTCTATCAATAAAATCTAATATAGGTTCAGTTAATAAATCCTCATCTTTAAAATATATAAATTCACAATAATCTTTTAATTCAATACTATCATATAATGTAGGTTTCTCAAAACTAAAAGGTAAATTTAAGTACCTATGATATAACTGCATTAACTTCTAGGTGCACAAGCACTTGCGTGTCCATCTGCTAATGTAATTGTATCAGTTGTTGATTTTTCTATCACTATAGAATCACCAGCAGCGTGTAGATAAAATTGTCCTAAAGTTGTACCGGCGGCATTTTTAACAACACCAGTCTGTGTGGCAGCAGTTGCAACACAATGTACAAAGTGTGCATTACCTATTGCATTATCTGAAGGATTGTTTATAACACTTCCTTTTACTTTTATTGTATGACTCATCTTATTCCTTTATACTTTCTAAAATTATGTTATCTATAAATTTGTTTATTACTTCAGAACCTATACCATATTTTGCACACACTTTTTCTGATGCTGTATCAAATTTAATTAAAAAGTTTGCATTTGATTTATTAGTTTCAACTTCTTGAAGTATACCTTTTATACAATCTTTATGTTTAGGTGATAACTTTTTCCAAGACTCGTGTTTTAATAAGTCTAAATCTCCTACAATCTTACTTATCTTCGGCATTTGTTAAATCCATATCTACTTTCGGTTCTGCATTATTATTTATAACGGTCCCGTCAGGTGCAAATGTTCCTGTATCTGCAATCTCTGGTTTAGGTGCATTATGAGGTGCCTCTTCAAATTCACCTGGAACTTGATTAAACATAGACTTTGACATTTCTTTTCGTCTTGTTTCTAAAGCGTCACCTACTTTTGCTCTTATAGCATCTTTGAAGTCTTCACCAGCATCTGCTTGTTTATCACCCCAAATATTGTTTATAAAACTTTTTACTTGTTCACTCATTAATAATCTCCTCCTGAAATTTGTTCTTCTGGAGATGATATAATACCATCATCAATTTCTTTCTTAATTTGAGTATCCATATCATCAATTTCTTGTTCGTTTTGTTTTAAGATTTGTTTTCTAATATAATCTACAGAATAATATTTACCAACATAATCTCGCATACTCATTGCTAAATCTAATCTACTTCTTAACAGTTCTGTATCTTTTAGTTCTGCAAAATGACCATCTTGTAAATAGTCATATTGTATAGATTGTGAAACTGTATACCAATCATCTTCTGCAATAATTCTTTTAAGTATTAATTGTGTTCTTAAAATATCGTTAAACAATTCTGTAAATCTTTTTCTTAATCGTTGTACAAATTTTGTAAATTTAAGTTCATCTCTTGATATTTCAGATGCTCTTCCCAAACTAAAACCATCAGATGCTTCTAATCTACTAACTGGTACATTTAAACTTCTGTATAGTTTCTTTTGAAAATAATCAACATCATCCATTTCACCTAAATTCTGACCGCCAGGCAAAGTGCTAATATCAGTACCCCTTCCGCCCTCTCTAGATGGTAACCAAAAATCTTCCAACATAGACATGTAATTTCTGTCATCTCTTATCTCTCCTGTTGATGCGTCATAGACAAGTTTGTTTCTATATCTTGCCATAACATCTCTTAGGTATTGTTCTGCTTTTACTTTAGGTAAATTGCCCACATCAATTTTGAATATTCTTCTTTCAGGTGCCCTTGCAATTCTGTATATAACAACAGCATCTTCTATCATTCTTAATTGATTAACAGGTTTGATTGCCTTATGTAGATAAGACAATACCATATTTGCTTTATTTTGGTCTACTAGACCTGAAGGGCAAAATGCAATAGTATCTGGTGCAATCTTTATACCAGAACCTGCTGTTGATTGTTGCACACCTTTCTCATTGAATAAAAAGTATTCTATGTACTCATCAATCATTGTCATATTAGACTTATCATTAGGTCTAACTTTTTTAACTTCTCTAATTTTCTTGATTTTTCTAGGGTCTATATATTTTAATTCTGTGATACCTTTTGTTGGGTCATCTCTATCAATAATCTTTTGAAAGAAAATTCTACCATCAACATACCATCTTCTGAATATATCGTGACCTTTAACATTGAAATTCATTAATCTCAATATTTCTTTAAACTCTGTTTCTATCTTTCTGCGAACTTCTTTGCCGAAAGGTAAACCTTCTAAATTAACTCTTACAGGATCCTTCATTTCGTTAGAAACGATTGCCTCGTTAACTATGTCTTCAATTGCCATATCACACTCTGGGTGTATTGCAATCTCTCTATATCTACGGATTAAATCTGCTTCTGTCTTTGCAGTAGCGTCCATATCCAAAAAAGTACCAAAATAACCCCCAGCGTTGACGGTTTGAGTACCGTCATCCGCCTGGGTGGTCGTAAAGTTCTGTTTTGGGTCAGTTCGTTGTTTAACCCTGCTTATCTGAAATCCAAACAATTCTGCCATAATTTATTCTCCTATCACTATTTATCTACTTTTTAAGTAGTAGTATTGGACTCAAAATATTGATATGCCATTGTAACAGTAAATTCTTCTATAGAATCTGTATCATAACTTAGAGTGATTGCTGCCACAGCAGTAGGATATGCACCTCTAATTGTGTAAGATTTTATAGTAGAACCATTTCTGTCTAATTGGTCAACAAACAAATCAACTTGATAATCTGCAGGATTAGTTAGACCTTCGTTATCAGTATGGTTGTTTATACCATTCTGCCATCTTTCAAAAGCATTTCTTAAACTAAAGTCAGTATCATTTATAACGGTGAAAGTCATATCTGCATAACTTCTTTCTCCTGCAAATTTAACTGTTCTACCTCTAAATGTTATATTAGTTTCACCTACTGTAGAAGCAGGTAATTCTGCTCCCTTACATAAGAATGCCATTGTTTCAATCTCGCCTCCGACTTGAGAATAACCAGGAAAGGGACAAGTCACCTTAAACTGATTACTTCTTGCACCGCCACCAGCGAGTTTGGATTTAAAATCTGCTATATTTGCCATTGTTTTATTCTCCTCTCTCTATTAACCAGCGACTTCTTCAAAAGCGACGCCTGTTCTTGTTGCAATAAACTTCAATGTAATGAAATTAATACTTCTTGCAGGTTTGATAAAGATTTCTGCGAGAAACTCGTTTCTATCTATTACTTCGCCTGTATTATTAGTTTCGTCACAAACAACTAAGAAGTCTGTTATACCCCTTCTGCCTTGCACTTCTCTCAAGAACGGTTCTACAAGATTTCTAAACTGTGCTCTTGTGAACTCATCATTGAACTCAAAGAGTTGAAATTTAGAAGCAGTAGAAATTGCTTTTTCTAGAACAATGAATAATCTTCTTACATTAATTCTATCAAATGCACTTGGTGCTGTAAGACCAGTTTTATCTCCAAATAGAACTGTTCCTTGACCTGGGAATGTTACAACTGGATTTATTCTCTTAGGATATAAAGTATCTCTTTGTGTCTTATCTGGATTAAATGCTAACTTAACTGCACCTCTGATTACACCTCTGTTTAATCCACCAGGTGAGAACCAAGGGTCGTTTGTAATGTCTGTTCTTGCACACAATCCTGCAATATCTCCATTTAATGGTACATATCTATAGACATCTGCATATCTATCATAGGTATATTTGTATCCACTATCGAACACAACATATGATGATGATGCAATTGTTGAATAGAAATCTAATACATTTTTCATTTGAGTATTTGAGTTTGTGATATTTACAATATCTGACCTTTCTGGTGAACAGAAAGCAACACAATCTTTTCTTGATTCTGCAAGAGCAATCATGTTATCTACATGTGTAGCATCACCTTTACCAGCAATGATTAAACTAATATCAACTGTTTCAGCATCTAAGAATTTATCATATGCAGTTTTTGTTTCACCAGTTGTCTTAGCAGTACCATCTGAACCAGCAGATAAACTTTCTAAGGTTGGTGAGTTAACAGCAGTATAGGTTGTGCCTGATGCATTATTACCCCAATTTGAACCTGAAGTGTTATGGTCCATCCAATAGATAAATTGACTTCTATTGTATATTACATCTGGATAATAATTGTTGTCGCCTTGTTCTGTTTTAGCATCTGCCGCCTTTGACAGTTTACTAAATGTTTCTATCACTTGTCCAACAACGCCTGAAACTCCGCCATCTTCGTCTACTATGACAACATGAATTTCGTCATTTGAACCACTTCTGTTAGAAACAAAAGGTGAAGTTCCTGGTGCACCGTCAACTTGGTCGTAATATCTCCATCTTCTTCTTATGTTAACACCTGAAGCAGGTATTCTTTTAATACCGCCTGATGCTCTTGGATGTTGAACGATAGTAATATCATGTGTTGATATGCCAGTTATTCTGTATTGTTCGCCGTCATCATAATCATTTGTAGCAGCAGTTGTTGAAAATGAAATTACATCTCCTACATTAAGTGTACCACCATCTGTTACTGTAACAGTTGTATCTCCAACTGCAACTGTATCGTTTAATGTGGTAGCACCTTCTTCTTCAAATGCTGTTGCACTTGGACATGTAGATACTAGTAAGTTATTTCCCCATGCTCCGCCTGTTCTAGCAGCGAATGTGCCTACTGCACCTTGACCTGATGCATAATTATTTGTATAGTCGTCTGTGTTTTTTATTAATAGTCCAGTTCCGTCTGCTGTTGCATTTAACAGTCCTGAATTTGTTACTCGCACTACTTTTAGATTGTTTGCATAAGATAAGAAATTAGCAGCGCTAAAAAAGTCTTCAAAGTTAGTAGAGTCTGGTTTGCCGAATGTCTGTACCAAGTTTTGTTCACTTGATATTGTTACAATTTCATCAACAGGTCCTTGTCTGAACTCGCCAGCAAAAGCGCCTATAGATGTAGATACGGCAGGAATAACTCTAGTTAAATCTATTTCCTGTACGAGAACGCCTGGTGATACTTGGAATGCCATAGGATTCTCCTCTATAATTAATTCGTTTTAATTCAAGTTTCGTATTATTCATACGCCCATATTCAAAATTTTTAATAAAACTATTTATAATTTAGACGATTTGCACTACATTCCTTTACGAACAACAGGATTCCATACTGTTCCGTATTCGTCTATAAATGGTTTTTCTTCTTCAGGTTGACCATCATCTATAAACCCAAAAGGTGCCATATCTTGTTCTACTAAATGTGCTTGTTCTTCATAAATCTGTGCTCTAATATTTGAATCTGTCATTTCTTTAAAATATTCTTGATTACTCAACCACCCAAATATAACTAGACACATTATTAAATCATCATTACAACCCTCTTCTGCCATCCAACTATTACCTTTTCTACTGAAGGTTGACATTTCTTCTATAATATTAAAATCATTTACTATAACTTTATCAGATTCTATAAGTGTTTTAAAACCAGAACAACCTAATTTTTTAATTTGTTTAGTCATTCTAACACCAATAGATGTTCCTCTACCACTAAAACCTGCACCTAATATTTGACCTGCTCTACCTCTTTGCGTTGTCATTAACATATTTTCGTATTCTAATTCATATTGCATAGTGTCAGATATTTGTTGACCTAAATCATTTACCTCTACAAGAACATGAGCATTGTTAAATCCTTTACAAGTTTTTTCTATGATACTAGGAAATACAAATGGTTTAATTTCATTGTTCTTATATGTACACACAACTTTATATGGTATTTTAGTAACATCTAGAATAATAAAAGCAGAGTAATCTTTTACCGTGCCTCTTGCAACATCAACTGTACATACATACAGTTTGTCTTTATCAGGTCTTTCAAACATTTGAAGACCTGCTCTAGATTCAATTGCAGGTATATAAGGTGTTGATTTAATTTTACTAGGTGCGATTAATGTATCAACAGAACCTAAAAACTCACACTCAAATTCTGATTGAAACTGTTCTGGTGATGTGTTTCGAATGGTTGCTTCTTTCCATTTTTCATCCCTACCTGGAACTTCTGACCAATGCACTTCTATTGGCACATAATCATTTTGATTATTTTGAGCATCAATCCATAGTTTATAATACATATTCATACCATGTGGCGTAGATACTATAATCATCTTTGTATTTTTACCAGATGATATTGTAGGATAAACAGAACTAAAGAACTGCTCAGCAATATTTGCAGGAACAAATGCAAACTCGTCTAAAAATATAATATTATAAGAACCACCTCTTATCGCACTAGATGAGGTTGCCGCGGCAATAATTGTAGATTTATTTTCTAACTCAATGCTACCTTTATTCCAATTTATAACACCTTGTTGTAACCATTTAGGTAAGTTTTCGTATGCAAGTTGCAATCTACCTAATATATCTCTAGCAGTAGATGATTTATTTGCAAGTATAGCAATGTTTGAGTTTGGATTAAACAATGCGTAATGTAAAAGATATGATATTGTTGTTGTAGATTTACCAGACTGTCTTGGCAATTTACATATAGTAAAACGATTATCGTGAATAGTTTGTACAATATGTTTCTGAAAAGGATACATTTTAAAAGGAACAAGACCTTCATCTAAAGAAACAATTTGAACATATTTTTCCATGAAGTACAAAGGATTTCCTGCACACTTTTGATATTCTTTAATTTGCTCTTTTGTAAACTCTACTTTAGTATTTACTTTTTTTAAGTTTGGATTACCTAAATATGCGTCAGTCAATTATAACTCCTTCAATATGTGTATAACCTAATTTCAATGCAGTAGTTACTCTTCTACTTCCTTTAAACACAACAAAGTCTTTTTGTATATATGGTACACCATTTGCACCCATAGTGCCTGTATGTGTGTCTTTTCTTATCTCTATAGGATTTAGTAATTCTTTGCTTTTAAGTAAATCATCAAGAATTAAATCATGTTTAACATAAGTTAAATCTTTAATCAGAAATATTCTTGACTTCTTTAACTTCTTTTTCGCTTTCAGTATCTTTACCATCTTTTAACATTTTCTGTAATTCAGCAGTTGAACCAACAAATAAGGCATTCTTAATGTTAGTATTTGCATTTTTAGGAACTTCTTTTAAATCTTTTAATTTCTTTTGCAAGTCTTGTAGTTTATCTGTGACTGTTGCAACTTGACCAATTAATTGACCAGCAACTTCATATGCTCTAGGGTGTTGACCTTCTTTTGCAATATCTAAAATACCATCTATTGCCTTTTGCCCTTTTTCTATTAACTCATAGTAATTCTCTCTACTATTTGTGTAGTCATTATCTATATCGTCTTTTTCTTTATCTTCTTTTCTAACAGTAGGTGCTTTAAAATCGTCCGTTTTAACTTCTGTAGTTTCTACACCTAATATATCATTTAAGTTATCTTCTAATTTAGACATCTTCATCTCTCACTTTATCATATCTTTTACCATCTGCAAAATTGCTGATAGTAGTTGTAAATCCAAAATCATCATCTGCATCTGCTGAAGTAGGATTAGGTACTACAACAATTCTTTCTTCTCTAGCAGAGGTTCTATCTGTATCTGTAAATAAATCTGATTGAACTTTTTTAATAACTTTTTGTGTTGTGGCAGGACCATATAGATAAGTTTTAGCAGTAAATGATAATGTGTAAATTACTGCTCTTCTGTTTGTAAATGAACCGTCATAATTATCAGAAAATCCAACATTACCTAATATAATAGGCACATCTCTTTTTAAGTTTAATTCAGGAACAACATTTATTGTTACTGTATAATCAGGTTGAAAGAAAGGTAATATCTGTTCTACTATTTGTAAACCACCCTCAGCAGTTGCAGTAAACACAGATAAATCAAAACCTATGTTATATGGAACAGGTGTATAATTATAATCTAAGACCTTACCACTAATACTACTCTTTACAGATTTGTGTTTTTGAAGTCTAGTTAGTTTTCTACTCGGATCATAATCTAAAGTTTTAATTTCAAACCCCATTCTAGGTAATGTGATTGCAAACTCTCTATCATCTAAACTTGCTTGTTGTTCTAATCGCACTAAAAATTTTTCCTTAGGTGCATATGCAAGAGGTACTTTTATTGATTGTACAACATTACCATCTGAATCAGTTCTTTGCACAGTAATGTTATTGAATATAGCACCAAATGCAATTGTAACTTTTCTTAATCCTTCGTTATAAAAATATTTTCCGAACATTATAAGTCAACCTCTCCGAATGGATTTCTTTCTGTAAAATCTAAAATATCATCAGCAACACTTGCTGTATCGAAACCTGCTTCTGAATCTAAATCATTATTATCTGCATATTTAGATTGTGTTTGTAAATCATAACTCTCATCAATAAAGTATTGTTTTTTACCATCGGCACTATCATTTTCTAATAATAAATAAGACGCTGTAGAGTCATCTAATGTGCCTTCTTCTAATTCTACTTGAAAGTTTAATTGGTCTAAAGAGTATTGGTCTTCTGCACTATCGATATCTGTAATACCTGTATTCAATTGTTCTGATGAGTATTCCCATCTTGTAACTTTTAATTGATAAACTGGTAATTGACCTAATTGAAAGAAAGGTTCTTGGTCTTCTACGAATTGTATCTCAAAGAAAGAATTCATCAAAGGCACATATATTATATCACCTTCGTTAGGTCTACCTTCAACAATCATAGTATGATAACTATCTACAGCATCTTGCCATCTTCTTTTCGCTAAAGTAAATGTAGTATCTTCTCTAATTTCTAAACCAAATTTGCTTATTAGTTCTTGTTCTCCTGCAAATCCTTCGTTAGATTCCATATACATTTCAATGATATGACTATCATCAAATTTAGATAATGTATCTTCGCCTAAAATTATATCTCGATTAACTAGAGTTCTTGGTAAGTAAAAGACATCAAAACCATAAATTTGTAGACCCTCTATGATTAAATTTTCAAAGAGTTTTTTTTCATTATCATTGCCAATTCCTTGACCACCTTGAAAATAATGATTTACTGCCATAATCTACCCCATTATCATATGTGGTGCTTCTTCATATGTGCTTCTGATTTCTGTTTCCAATTTTTCTATATCTTGTTGTCCTTCTTGCATTATTTGACCACCATTTAATGTCACACCACCCACCATAGTTACACCATTAAATTTTGAAAGGTTGGCACCCCATTGTCTTTTTATTAATGCAGTTACATATCTTTTTAAATAAATGTCATTGTAAATATCTGTATATTCGTTAGGGTCTAATTTTCTATAACACTCTATGACAAGATACTCACCTACCTGTATATCATTTTTCCAATCCATATCAATGTATAGTCTGTTATCCATTTGAGAGTATCTCATAGGTTTTTCACCAACCAGAACATGGTCTAAGAAATCTAAATGTCGTAATACAATGTCATAGTTTACAATTGATGTAGATGAAAAATCATATAGGTCATTTAATCTCATTTGATAACGAACATCAAAAAGATTTAAATTACCCTTATCAGAGAAAGGAAATATATTAACTATAGATATGACACTATCTGGTACTATGAGATAACTTCTATCTTCTTGCCAAGATGTACTTGTTTGAGTACCTTGATTAGCAGTTTCGTTCTCTTCGCCTATAATTCTATTTTTATCTGCTTGTGTGTATTTGTATTTGAGATAGGTTCTTCTAACACCATCATAATGATATTGAGCAAAGTATTGTAATGCTTCATCTATCCTATCATCTACTTGTTGGTCATCAACATTTATTTCAATAACAGGTTTACCTAATGCTCTTAAAGCATATTGTTTAAGTGTTTCTTTAGTCGATGGATTTGCCATTTGTTCCCTCTCAATTAAGAATATTTATAAGGGAAATTATGAACCTGGTGTAAATATAGTTTTAACTACTGTTGAACCGTCAGATGCAAGAATATTAATAGTAACTAATGATTTTAATTGAGCACTACCTATAGCATCATCTGCCATCATCGCTTCTTCTACACTATCATTAGCAATTGTAACTGCACCAGCATTTGTCATAGTTACATCACCAGATAAGGCGGCGGCGGTAAAACCTGTACCATCACCAATTAATATCTGAGTATTTGTAACTGCTTTTGCTGATAAAACACCTGAACTATTTGCATCTCTTACAATAACTGTATTTGCGGCGGCGTTGGCGATTTCTGCAAGTGCCACACCAGCATCTTTAATAGTAATAGCACCACTTGATGCGGCGAAGTTATCACTTGAAAATGACGCAACTCCCTTATTACTCGTACTTGCGTCTTCTCCTGAAAATGTAATAGTTCCTGAACTTTCACCTACATCCATACCTTCGCCAGCGGCAAAGGTTATTGTTCCACCCAATGCTGTTGCTGTGGTTGTAGAACCATCTGTAACTGTGATAGATGAATTTGCTAATTCAGCGTTTGCAACTCCACCATTTTTTATGGTTACAGCACCACTTGATACTGCAAAGTTATCACCATGAAATGATGCAACACCTTTATTAGATGTTGTTGCATCTTCACCAGCAACTGTTAATAAATTTCCTGTTAATGTTGTGTCAATACCTTCTCCACCGATAATACTAAACTCATCACCCAATGAGATATCGAACACATTTGAACTTTCATCACCTATTGTGATACTTGAATTTGCTAGTTTTGCATTTGCAACTGAACCTGCTAATTGAGCACTAGTTACAGATGCGGTTGCCAATGTTAATGTACCACTAGAAGTATCTAGTGTTTGACCAGATGCCAAAGCGATTGTACTACTACTTGACCCTGCTAATTCATCTACTTTTAATTTACTTGCCATAAGACTATTTATACTCCTTTAATTTTTTACAATATTTCTAGTGTTCCGTTGCCGTCAATATCCATGACAGCATTACTACTTACTGTAATATCACCAACTATAAATGCGTTTTTAGTTGATGCCGTTGTGTATGTTGCATTTGATGATATAGTATTTGCGTTACTGAATATATCTCCTGCATCTAATTCTGAACCTGTGATGGTAACACTACCTCCTAATGATACTGAAGAACCATTTACTGTGATAGACGAGTTTGCCAACTTGGCATTTGCAATTGAACCTGCCAATTGTGTGTTTGTGATACCACTTGCCTTGACTGTAACAGCACCAGAGGATACTGCAAAGTCGTCACTAGAAAATGACGCAATACCTTTATTTGAAGTTGTTGCATCTTCACCAGCAATTGTCATAAGATTACCTGATATTGTAGTATCAACACCTTCGCCGCCAACAAAACTTAAACTTGTTCCTAAACTAACATCAAATTCGTTTGATGACTCATCTCCGAATGTTATAAAAGAATTTGTTATGGCAGAATTTGGTACATTTGTAATAGTAGAATTGTTACCATCAATATTAGCAACAATTTCACCTCTAGTGATTGATAGATTTCCTGTTGATGCACCTGTAAATGTACCTGTTCCTACTGTAAACTTATCAGCACTCTCATCATAACCTATGAATAAGTTTGCGTCATCACCTCTTTCAATAACGATACCAGCATCACCTGTTGCACTACCCGTTCTACCATTACCTAATTCGAATAGTTGGTCAGTTGCAGTTGTGTTTGTTGTTGAAACTGTAGTTGTATCACCGTTTACAGTTAAATCACCTGTAATAGTTAAATCATTTCCTATCGTTACATCATCTGGTAAACTAACTGTTATTGTACCTGAACTTTCTGCGACTGTTACTTCGTTTGTGGTTCCAGAAAAAGTTATTGTAGAACCTAATGCTCTTGCAGTAGAGTTTGAACCATCTGATACAGTAATACCTGAATTTGCTAATTTGGCATTTGCAATTGAACCTGCAAGTTGTGTATTCGTAATTCCACTTGCCTTTACTGTTACTGCACCTGATGAAACGGCAAAATCATCACTTGAGAATGATGCTATACCTTTGTTAGATGTTGTAGCATCTTCACCAGCAATAGTTAATAAATTACCTGTGATTGTAGTATCAACACCCTCACCACCAACAACACTTAATTCATCACCTAAATTAATATCAAAAGTATTAGAACTTTCATCACCTATGGTAATAGATGAATTTACTAACTCTACATTAGCAACCCCACTATCTTTTATAGTTACAGCGCCTGATGATACAGCAAAATTATCAGAACTAAATGAAGCAACACCCTTATTAGATGTAGTTGCTTCTTCACCAGCAATCGTAATCGCATCATCTGAAACAGTTGTGTCAATACCTTCACCACCTGTGAATGTTAAAGTGTTACCTGTTGAAAAACTATCGTTTGAACCACTATCGGCGGCAAGTGTAAAACTTGTGTCAATAGAAACTGAACCACCTAAAGATACACCAGAACCGTTTATGGTAATAGATGAGTTAGAAAGTTTGGCGTTAGCAATCGAACCTGCTAATTGTGTGTTCGTAATACCACTTGCTTTAACAGTTACAGCACCAGAAGATACAGCAAAATCATCTGAACTAAATGAGGCGATACCTTTATTAGAAGTTGTAGCATCTTCACCTGCAATCGATAATAGATTACCTGTTACTGTAGTATCAATGCCTTCTCCACCAATAATACTTAATTCATCACCCAATGAAATGTCAAATGTATTAGATGATTCATCTCCAATAGTTATTGAAGAATTTGATAATGAACTATTACCAATATTTGATAAGGTATTATTACTAGCATTAATAACTTTATTTGTTAATGTTTGAGCATCATCTAAGTCAACTAATGTAGCGTCACTTACAGCAGTATTTAATAATGCAAGTGTTGTTGTAACTGTATTATTTGCTAGGTTTATAGATTTATTTGTTAATGTGTCTGTAGTATCTCTAAGAACAAGTTGACCTGTTGCATTTGGTATTGTAACTGTTCTATCTGCACTAGGATTTGATACAATCAAAGTTGTTTCGTGTTCGTCTGCTGAAGAACCTTCGAATACAAATCTATCTGTTACATTTATTGAACTTGAATCTATACTTGTTGTTGTGCCTTGAACTGTTAAGTCACCTGTTACTATCAGACCTTCTGCGATTGTAATTGTAGTTGAATCACTTGTAGCGAAAGTTGTACCATCTAATGTTATTGTAGATGATTGTATCGCACTTGTTCCATTACCTAAAAGTAAACTATTTGCCGTGTGAGATGTTGCACCTGTACCACCAAACGCAACACTTATCTTTTCTCCAGATTGATACTCTGCTAAACCTGTTGCAGTAGACCCACTAAAGACTGCTCTGATTGGTGTTTTATCTGTCATTCTCTCTCCTTAAAATGAAAATAATGTAGTAGCACCTTGTGTAGTGCCGTCACTCTTTAAAAATGTCAATGTTGGATCATCTCTTTGTTTAAAATCTAAAACAGCATTTGCAGTTCCCAACCCACCTGCAGTAGTAAAAAAACTAACTGGCAATACAACTTGGTCGTTATCATTTGTTAATGCAATTCTTTTATTACTTCCTTTTGCATCTTTTATTTTAGACCCTCTTGGTATTATAACACCAGTGCCATCAGATGAAAGTTCTACGCCACCTATATTTATAGTATCTCCACTTACAAACAAACTTCTCCATCTATTTGATGAAGAACCTAAATCATATGCTTCATCTGTATCAGGTATTAAATGTGTAGAACCTACTTTTACTGCAACTCTATTATTTGTAATTTGAGTTGAAATACCGCCTTCACCAACAATATCTAAAGTATCACCCAATGAAATTGCTCTTGATGTTGAACTATCATCTGCGATAGAAAAAGAAGTACCACTCTTTAATGAAACTGCACCTGATGAAACTGTAAAATCTGAACTTGAAAAAGATGCTACACCTTTATTAGATGCTGTTGCATCTTCGGCACTTACTGTTACTGTACCACCTGCAACTTGTGTGTTTATACCTTCACCACCTAAGAAACTTAAACTTGTACCTAAATTAACATCATACTGATTAGAACTATCATCACCTATTGTTATTGGATTATCTGAACCTGGTGTGGTGACAGAACCACCTAATGCTATTGCAACACCGTTTATTGTAATAGATGAATTAGCAAGTTTGGCGTTAGCAATAGAACCTGCAAGTTGTGTATTAGTTATACCACCTGCTTTAACTGTTACTGCACCTGAAGATACACTAAAATCATCACTTGAGAAAGATGCTATACCTTTATTGCTTGTCGTAGCATCTTCACCAGCGATTGTAATTTCGTCATCACTTACTGTTGTGTCAATACCTTCACCACCAGAAAAAGTTAAAGTAGAACCTGTGGTAAATGAATCATTGCTACCACTATCGGCGGCAAGTGTTAACGAAGTGCTGATAGATGTAGAACCACCTAACGCAACTGCTGAACCATTAATTGTAATAGATGAGTTTGCTAACTTAGAGTTTGCAATTGAACCAGCAAGTTGTGTATTAGTTATACCACCTGCTTTTACTGTTACAGCACCAGAACTAACTGAGAAATCATCACTTGAGAATGATGCCACACCTTTGTTAGATGTACTTGCCTCTTCACCTGCGATAGTTATAGTATCATCTGATACTGTTGTGTCAATACCTTCACCACCTGTAAATGTTAATGTGCTACCTGTTGTAAAACTGTCATTTGTACCACTATCAGCAGAAAGTGTTAATGATGTGCTAATTGATGTTGAACCACCTAATGAAACTGAAGCACCATTTATAGTTATCGCAGAATTTGTTAATGCTGAATTAGGTATATTAGTTAGTGTTGAATTAGAACCATCTATATTTGCAACGAATTCACCTCTTGTTATTGATAAATTACCTGATGATGCACCTGTAAATGTACCTGTTCCTACTGTAAAAACATCTGCACTCTCATCATAACCTATAAATGCATTTGCATCACTTCCTCTCTCTATAACAAGTCCTGCATCACCACTTGCACTTCCTGTAGTGCCAGTACCCAATTCTACAAATTTGTCTTTGATTGTTGTATTTGTAGTATCTATAGTTGTTGTAGTACCACTAACTGTTAGATTACCTGTTATAGTCACATCATCAGGTAAACCTACTGTGATTGTGCCTGAACTTTCACCCACTTCAACTTCATTAGCAGTACCTGAAAAAGTAATAGTACCACCTAATGCAGTAGCAGTAGAAGAAGAACCATCTGAAACTGTAATACTTGAATTTGCTAATTTACTATTAGCAATAGAACCTGCTAGTTCGGCGTTTGCAACACCACCATCTTTTATTGAAACCGCACCAGAAGAAACACTAAAGTTATCTGAACTAAATGATGCTTTACCTTTTGTAGAGGTGGTTGCATCACTTAATGCACCCTCAACTGAACTAAAAGATAATGAACCAGAACCATCTGTTATTAATGCTTGACCTGATGTACCATCAGATGACGGTATTGTAAATGCATCACCACTAGATGTTGCTTTTACTGTAGGTATTATTCCAGTACCAGCAGTTAAAGTAGTTATAGATAATGCTGATAATGTATCTGTGACTGTAAATTTATCGGTTGAGGAAACATATTGTAAAATGTTGCCATCACTTTTGCCTGAGGTTGAAATATCAGTTAGACCTGATAATGTAGATGATGTTGACGCACTAGGTGTAGATACAGAAACTTTAGAAGGTCCTGATGAATTAGAACCACCAATGGTGGCAGTAATATTTTGACTGCTTATCTTGCCTGTCGCCATTATAATTCCTCTCTCTAGAGGTATTTATAATGAAATTATATAGTAACTGTAGGAGAAACTGTAATTATTCCTTGAATAACTCTTGTTATGGTACTATCAGATGTTCTTAATATCTCAACATCATAAACATATCTACCATCTTCTAATGCGTTTGTTTGGTCAGCAGTTAGTGATAGTGTTATAATTCCTGTGCTAGGTGTTGTTATAGTACAAGTAAACTGTGTTCTAGAGTAAAAAGAACTATCATAACCTTTTGCCATACTTGCACTTGCAGTATAACCATCTAAATCAAATACAGTTCCACTCTCTGATTTTACTGTAACATCTGTGCTAAAAGTAGAACCTTTTTCAACTCTTAGATTTGCTATCGCTGCCATTTTTTACCTCTATGTATTTTTTAACTTGTGTATCATAAAAATCAATTAACACATCTGCTTTTTCTATTTCAACTAAATGTCTTTGTTTACCTTGAGCAACTTCTTGTTTGCAAATAATCCAATTAACAACTTGAGCAGATAACTCACTTTCTTTATATTCTTTATCTAATATAATAAATCTTCTTTCATTAACTTCGGTCATTATGTCCTCACTTCGTTTTTTAAAAAATCATGTTCTAATGGGTATTTATCTAATTGTTTTAAGAACTCTTTAGCATCAAATCGCCAAACAGTTTGTTTAGAATTTCTGTAATCAATCTCATCAACTTTAGTGACAAGTTTCATACCTTCCCATAACTTCATTATTAATCCATGCACTTTTTTCATTTGCCCAGTTTTTTCTGGGTGTGTTGTTATGTACATATTACTATTTATACCACACCAATCAATACATGCTGGCACAAAAAATCTAGCAGATGGATGAAAATGTTTTTTAAATCCTGCAAGATATCCCATTCTACCATAGTTTGTATTGAATGTTGAATACTTTGATAATATACAAGTTGTTGCCATTATTCTAAATGAACCTTTTTCATAATCATCAAATGAATGTGCAACTGTAGAACCAACAGGAAAGTGATTATTATATAATATCCAAGTCATATGTTTATCATAAACTTTAAATTTATCATAAATTCTGTTTTGACTACTATTGTTTTTTAAACCTTCTTTCTTACATTCTTCATAAAAAAATGACAAATCTAAATCTTCATCAAACTCAACTAGTTTAAGCATATACTCTCCAATGTATCATAGGCATCTAAATTGACACCTAAAAAGAATTGAAATAAATGATTTTGTTTTGACCACCCTTCGTGAAATTTAGAAGTGTCAATTAGATAGATTCTACCTGCTTCAATATCTCTCATCTCTTGGTCATCTATTTTTAAAACCATTTTTTCTGAGCAAGTACCCCACAATCTAAAGTGATTTGCAGGTAACTCCATATCTCTATGTCTAGCAAATCCTGCACCCCAATGCCATTTAAGTATTGCAGAACGAACTAGATACGGATATAATTTTCTTAAAGGTTGTAATGATTCCATCATACAAGCAATTGTCTTTTCTCTTATCTCTACATCCATTAACAATTTACCCTTTTCAAAAAACAATTCATCTAAAGGTTGTATTGTGTCATCAGGTTCATCTATAATACCAGTTTCATTAACTAATGGTAAACCCCATCTTTGACCTTTATCTTTTTTATTGCCCCATTTTTGAAAACAAGTTTTATATTGTTGTACTTCATTTACAAATTCTACAACATTAATTTTTAATTTAGTTTTTCGTAAAGGTTGATTATATAATTTTTTATATTGTCTTTTACCTATCGTTGGTAATTTAAAAAACTTATCATAAAACATTTTCGCAACATCTTCAGGATAATTTTTTAATACATCATCATTCTTCCAATATTTTTCAAATTTATTCACTATATGCTCCTACCATATGTACTCTATCTGTCCAACCTAGATTTAATGCTGTATGATGTTGTGTTGTATCCATCTCATACATTCTACCTAGATGATTCATTTCATAAAGTTGTTTCTCTATTATAAACATACATTCATCATTTGTCAATAGTGGAATGTGTAATCTCTTTGTTTCATCATGGTGATATGAATATGCTCTTCTTTCTGAAGTCAATTTCATAAATCTCCACTTAGTAGTTTTGTATCTTTTATTAATTACATTAAGAATTTCTTCTACATAAGTATCTTTAAAGTGTTCATTCAACAAGTTTAAATCTGCTTCAGGTATTCTTTTATAATCCTCGTTAAATCTACTATCAACTAATAATTGTTTACCATCAAAAGAAGTAATTGCAATTTGATTTTGGTCATAAGTAAAGTCTTTAGGTATCTCTACACTATTATAAGAATCAATTAATTTTTCTGTATCAAATTGTATTTGACAATCAACTATTGGTGACATTTTTTATTTTCCTTTTTACATCTGAAAAACTTTCATCAAATATAGACAACTTAAAAAGTAATCTACTTTCATCTTTAGTTTCTACCCTATGTTCTATTTGTGTGTTTAGTAATGCACATTTATAATAATATTCATATTCTAATTCTATATTCCATCTATGTCTAAATTTTACAGGTGCAGGATTTTTTGAATCTAGTATAAAATTTATTGAACATAATGTTTTTCTATCAGTATGATAAGGTATACAAGAATTAGGTTCTAAGTTGTAAAATCTGGGTCTAGATTTTATATTAAAAGTTTCTTCTAATTGCTTTGCATAATCAAAATGACCATGTACTATTTTCCAAAAAGGCACTTCACCTCTTTCATCTTTATAGTTTTTTTCTTTGTGTTTTAATCTTTCATATTCTAATAATAATAAATCTTCATTGAGATTAAAATTAAAAATCAATATGTTTGTATTATCAACTAAATCTATCATAATCCCTCCATAAATGTGGTTTATTTAGACTGTGTGTAAAATGAACCATCTTAATATCTGAATGAAACTCACCGCCCAAATATATGTAATTATTACCTGTAACACGCTTATACTTATTAGTTATTTGTGTTTCCCAATCTTCTCTTAACTTTTTATTTATTAAATCACCCATAGTCCATCTTGTAAACCATTCATTGGGTAACAGTTTTAATTTTAATCTCTCTCGTACACTATCCTCTACAAAATATTGTTCACCGTTAATAGGACCTTTCGTAGTGCCATTTTTTATATAATATTTTTGCCAGTAACCAGGATTTTTCATAAACTTATCGTAAATATACTTTACATCTTTAGGATAGTATTTAAATAAACCACCATTTATTTTGTACTTTTCTTGATGAGTATCTCTCCACCAACCAGGCATTGCAATAAATTCATCTCTTTTAATAGGATACTCAAATATCTTTTTATAATCATTTATTAATAGTATGTCAATATCAATAACACAAATAGGTTCATCAATATCTAAATTCATACCATACATTTTATTCCATTGTAACTGCACATTATCTTGAATAGGTTCACGCACCCAAATAAATTCATAATCAGGTAGTTTTTTTTCTAAGTATTTTTCATACTCAGGACCATATTTGTTACCTATTCTAACCGTTACAAGTTTCATAATATTTTTTCCATTCAGGAAACACCTCTAATAAATTAGTGCCTCTTAATCTATCTCTTCCTTTTATATGCATTAACATCTTCCACATATCTGTTTCATTATATTCTGAATTCTGTAAATATTTAATTAAATCATACTCACCTTCCTCATACAATTTTTGTAGATATATTTCTTTTATATCGTCAGGTATGCTGTTAACAGAATAAAAATTATTAGTTACTGGTGAACCTGCATGACCTTTTCTCAATCGTAATAGTTCAGGTATCTTAGATATGTTTAGAGCATTGATTGTTGTAGTAAACATAACATCATCACCCCATACCTCTTGCATCATATCATAATGTTTTAAAACTTTATCAAAGTCAGAACCGTGTCTAATATAATTAGTTACATCTTTAGGTCCTTCTGCTGAAACATTTATTATTACCTTTTCAAAATCTTTTAATATTTTAATTAGTTTACTAGGGTCAACTGTACCATTTGTAATAATTCTTATAATTGTATTTTTACTTTGTTTCTCCATTAATTCATAATTCTTTTTGACGAGTAATGGTTCACCTCCTGTAAATTTAAACTCTAATATCTCATAGTCATTTAAATCATCATAAAACTTTTTGTAATTTTCTGGTTGTGGTAACATATGTTTTGTTTCACCTAATTTAATTGCCTCTGCGTTATATTTACTAGAACAACCTTCTCCACACATATTACAAGATAGATTACAATAATTACCCCCTACAGATAATGCTTCAACACTATGTAGAAATGATGGTTGAGATTCTGTTTCTATTAATCTTTCCAATTCCTGTTTCTTATGTGTAAATTCATCTTGTATAAATCTCTGTAAGTACCATTGGCGATGCGACCTATTACCCGCTTCTTCACTTTTGATGCAATTCTTACATATATCTTTAAGAAAATGTTTATCATTTTCCTTCATTGCCTTTCTAAGTTTTTTTAAAAAGTCACTATTGAAATATTTTTTTATAGAATCTTTTTCAGTTGTTTTTAATTCTTTACCATGATTTTGAAATAAACTTAAATAATCCATTGCACAACAAGGCATATAATGACCACTTGTTGTTGTCATTAAATTAGTAAATGGTTCAGGACATATCCATTCATAATCTTCAAGTTTCTTCATAGTATTTTCTCCACTCTGGGAAGACATCAGGTAAATATGTTCCTCTCAAGTTATCTCTTCTCTTACAATGTTGCATTAATTCAATCATTATTTTTTTATCATACATACTATTTTCTAGATAACTAATTAACTCAATCATACCAAACTCATACAAATCATTTAAATATAATTCTTTGACATCATCAGGTATGGCAGACAAAGTATATGGTCTATTATTTACAATCACAGAACCTTGATTCCATTTTCTATGACCAATATCTTTTTTGAGTTGAGTAAACTTACCTATGTTTAATGAGTTTATTGTAGACATAAAAGACACATCAAAATGTTTATCTAGTTTATCATAAGTTTCTATTATAGTTTCCCACTTACTAGGATATCTTATGTAGGTATTAACATCTTTACCACCTTCTATTGATATATTTATTGTGGTGTCTAAATGTTTAGCAAGAGATATAAACCTATCAGGATTAATTGTACCATTTGTAACTACTTTTAATTTACATCCTTTTTTTAATTTTTTTAATATCTCATAATTATACTCTACTAAAAGAGGTTCTGCTTGAGGTAGTTCAAACTCTAATGCATTGTCTATTATAAAATCCAAGTCTTCGTAAAATTTATCACAATGATTTGGTACTAGCAGAGCAGATGATTTTTCTATTTCTCCTAACTTAATAGACTCTGCCTTTCTAGCAGATGATACAAAATCGTGACACATACCACATTTTAAATTACATAAGTTACCACCTAATGATATCAGCATAGGTGATTCAAAAAAAGTGGGTTCACAGTCTTCTTCGATTATTCTTTCTAATTCTTTTTTCTTATGACTAAACTCATTATTAAATCTTTCTATACTTGTTTGTCTTAACGATTTTAAACCATTTTTTTCTGTGTGTACACACGCTTTACACATATCTGGTTGTTCGCCTTTTCTAAATGCCTCTCGCACTTCACTCATATAATTACTTCTATAGTAATCACTAAAAGAATCTGTTCTAACATTTTTTAAATCTTTTTTAGTTAGTAACTCTTCCCAATCTTTATCTGTAGATAATCTTTCTTCAAAATGCGTCATGCAACAAGGTTGCCAAACACCGTACGGGTCTGTTGAAACATTTGCAAATGGTTGAGGACATATCCACTTATAGTCTTCTAACCTTTTAGTCATGCATAATATCTTCCCACCTTTTCATAAGAGAAGATTCAAAATCTACAAGTTTTTCTTTCTGCCAAGGTGTGATTGCTAATTCTTTTGCTTTGTTTATAAAGTATAAAGGATCCATTTTATCTGTAGAAACATAATTGTCTAAATTAAATATAGAACCTTTAAATATAGTTTTCTTTGTGTGTTTCTTCATCAATACAAATAAGTTGTAGAATGAAAAAAGTCTTTGAAATATATCATAGTAATAAGTTTCTGCTTCATATGAAAATATATTACTAACATGGAACAAACAAACTTTATCTTTCGTTAGTTCATTGATAAACTTTTTATGAAATGTTTCTGTTAGTAAATTGCCTCTTAAAAAGTCTAAATTCTTTGAACATACTTCATCAAAGAATGGTTCCCAATCACACATCTCTTTCATCTCATCAAAACTTTTTTGTGCTAAAGTTTCGTTATGCCCACTTCTATATTCAAATCTAGAGTTGTTTAGTAACTCAATATAACTTTTACCGTTCCACGCTTGTAACATATTTCTATAAACATGTATTGCTTCTTTACTTATATCATACATTATTAAATTTTCAGGATTTAGTTTCATCTTCTGCATAACTTTAAAGGGGTGGAAGGCAGAAGCAATAGATATAAAAGTATCTATTTTATCGTGTAATCTATGTTCAGCAATATACTCTGTTTCAGTAGAAAAGAAACCATGGTGATATTCTTTTGCGTTGATAGATAATGATTTCATTAAACACTTCATAGTATCACCGTGATATGTAAACCATTTTAATTTTCGTAATTCTGTAAATGGACTAACCCCATAACCTGCTTTTAATAATTCAGATACCATGTAACCACCTGGTTCAACATTAACAATGTCAGGCATCTTATCCTCTTTCATTCTAATCCAATGGGGAGTATAATTATCGTGAAAGTTTGTAGGTGCTCTTTCTATAGTAACTACATCTAAATTGCCTGAGAAATACTCTGGTGAACTTGCTAATTTCCATGCTTTTAAATTTAAAAAGAAACATTGCTCATGTACAAAATAATAATCAGGACCTGCATCTAATATGTGTCCCATTAACGCAATATTATTGTCAATCATCTTTTGCAAATTTTCAAAGAAAAATGAAGTATTCATAAATGTGCCATTTTTCATAACAACTAATAAATCATAATCTTTTTGATATGCTTCTTCTATTGCAGTATCTATTTCTGCTTCTTTATAGAAACCTAATATATCACATTTTCTTTTATAAAAATTATATAAAGTATTTTCTGTGTATGTTTCCACAATATACTTTACTAAATCATGCTTGATTATATTTCTATCATCAATAACAGCAAACGCAATAGTTTTTTCTATAACTCTAGGACTACCTTTAAGTGCTTTGTTCTTGTAACTTAGAATGTTCATAATACTTTTCAAAACTCCTCACAAATAACTCTGCAAAATCATAATCATATTCAGCGTGTGCTATGATATGAATTCTATTTTCTTTTGAGTTATTGTATGCATGATGATATTCATCATTATTAAATAAATAAACCTCTAGGGGGTTAAATGGCACAACACCATTACTCAAGTGTTCTAATGCACAATCTTTTGGTTGTGTTATACATATATTTAGGGCAGAAAAAATACTCTCTTTTTTCTTCTCTGTATATGGTTTACCATGTGGAGTATCACTATGTTCTAGTATATACCCACCTGGTCTTAGTAACATATATCTTAATCTTCTGTAGTTTTTCAAAGGCATATCTTTCTTAAAAAATTCTACAGTTTTAGGTGCATAATTTACAATATCAGTCCAACACCATCTTATTTTACTATCACTATCACTTTCATACCCGTACTGTTTACCACTCATTGTTTTAAAAAACATACCATCGATACCATGTATACAAGTAGATTCCCAACCCTTATGTTTTTTACCTCTATGAGGAACAAAAAACTTTTCATCATAAACATGTTGTGCTTCAGTAATTGCTTCTTTAGGTAATTGTATATCTAATTTTAAGTTATATAGATAATTGTATTTTAAAATATCATCTGCTTCTTGTAGATAATTTCTCATTTCTTTTTTCCAACTATTAAAAATCTAGAATAATTTTCAAAACAATATTCTGAAACACTACACTCTGAAAAGTGGTGTTTAAATCTGTTTACAAAATCGTGTGTATCTTTAGAACAATTAATGTGGTCTGTATCAGGTTTATCTGTACTTTGTAAAACACAAATAACATCTTTTCGTGTGCTGTCTAACCATCTGTTAATAACATCATCTTGCATATGCTCACAGGAAGTGTTTATAATTATATCAAATCCTTGTTGTGAAAAATCTACATCATCTATATTTCTTGTCATAAATCGCAAATTCTTATCGTCAGAAAACATCATACGACCTATTTTCTTTGCAGTATCGTCTACATCATAACATCTAATTTCTGTTATGAGTTTACATTTAAAATGTTCTTTTAATAGATGTGACAAGTATCCATACCAAGAACCTAATATTGCAACATCAATATATCTTTTTGTGTATGAATCAGGCGTGTGTCTATTCAGTTGCTCTATTAACCATTCTTTACTAATTCTTTGAGATGTGCTAAAACAATGCAACAAGTCTATCGCCCTATTAGGATATTTTTTAATAATTTTTTTTGCTCTGTCAGCAAAGGTTGTGTCTATCTTTATATCTACCATTATATAATACTATTGCCTTCTCAGAAAAGTTTTCACTTTTCCAACTAATAATTTTTTCATTACTAAAGTATTTATAATCAATATTTTCATTGTAAATGTAACGGTCAATACCTTTATAAATTCTCATGTAGGTATTACAGTTCTTTATGAAGTTATTATATATGTCATAGTGATTAGACCATCGCATAATAGAACTATTAACAAATGTGTTAGATGTAATCTTAAACTTTAGGTCTTCTTTATTATTTTTCCATGCTCTAGAATCTATAACTGTAAAGTCTGTAAAATCTTCTGTTAAAAAGTTTACACTATCTGTAATATTAATATCTAAATCAAAGTATAAACTATCACCAGAAAACTGTAGAAGTGAAAGTTTATTCCAAACATGTGGTAAATTATTTTCTATTTTTATATCATATTCTTTTTCAGGTGCGTCTGTATAACAAATGAAGTTATGGTCTACAGTAAGATATTTTGATAGTTTATTTTTTAAGTCCTCTACAAAATGTCTATCATATTTTGTGCCCCATTTTAAACAATATACATTTATCACGATATCAATTTCTTTCTTAAATTCTTATTACTAGAACAAAACTGTTTACACGATAAAGACGGCGTATCGTCCCAAGATAACTGTAGATATTTTAAAAACTGAGAGTCAGTTAATATATTACTTAAACTATTTTGTATTGCATTATTTTCTTTACTATTATAAAACTCCATAATACTATCTTCACATTCATTGAATCTTATTTTCATATATGCACCACCAAGATAACAACAAGGGTGAACATTACCATAATGGTCTAAAAAGAATTCATTATCTTTTTTTGCTTTACATTTTACATCACCAGACATTTCATATTCAGGTGTTTCTTCAGGTTCTTGTAAATGATATTTTTTATTTCTATGGGTAAACTTAAATTCTTCTCTATGAAATCTTTGCGTTTTGATTGCAACAAATTCTTGAAAACCTAATTTTTTAGATATCTTTTTTGCAACATTTACTTCGTGCATATTGTGTTTGAATATAATAAATTGCCATCTTGCGTAACCACCATAGTTTAAAAACACTCTAGCATTTGCAAGTATTTTTTTATAGTCAGTATTAATACGATAATACGAATGAGTTTTTTGTAAACCATCTAAGGCAAAAGTAACTCTATGGTCTATACCTTTTAAACTAGATGCTAAACGAGAAAAATATGTAAGATTTTTTAGACTACCATTTGTAGCAATGTCTATTCTTTTTACATTTGGTTTGAGATATTGAATAATAGATAATAAATCTGAACTAGCACAAGGGTCAGATATATTGCCACAAAAATTAACACGACCAAGATTGAAACGCTCAAAAAATTCGTCATCAAATATGTTTTTAATGTCGTCTAGTTTTAATTGTGTTTTATTGAATGTAGGTACAGTTTTTAATTTACCATTTTCAATGTATTGTCTTCCACACATTGAACACATTGCATTACAAATATCAGATAACTCTATGTGAACATTCACATCTTTTTTATACATTACAAAAAATTATATTTTTATATTTTACCTATTACTCTAGCGTATGCGATTAAAACATCAATTGGTTCTTCTGCTTTTCTAATTAATGCCTTTGCATCTTGATTTTTAGAATCTTTTACACTCTCTTTTTCAAAGATACGAAGTTTCATACGAAACATTAACTCTTGCATTTGTTTATCATCTTTATCCCAATCAAAAACAAATTTAATCATTCTATGATTTACAATTTTGTCAACACTTTTAGGATCCCAGTCTGTAGGTTCTGCTAATGCCCATTTCTTAACAAGTTTTTTTAAATTTTCTGTATATACTTCTAATCTCTTTTGTGTATGTTCTTCTATCTCTTCTATAGTTAATTCTTTCATTAACTCTTGATAGTAATAATCATCTGGGTCTACAACTAAATGATGCTCTACTGCTACATCTTTACCTTTGTCGTTAGTCCCTTTGTAAATAGCACAAATGGTACTTTTTTCATTATTAGTGAAGTACGCTTCAATTAATTTATCTTTAAATTCTGCCATTATATCTCCTATTATGCCTTAGTAATTTTTAAGTTGTGTGTAGCAGCAGTTGATGGTGAACCATTTGGAAACTCCTGTGCCCTATAATCATCATCTACTTGCCTTGTTTGACGGTTACCAGAACCATCTAGAATTGTGTTTACCATTCCTGTTCCTCTGTTAGTACCAGAACCATTTACATTATAAGATATTTGATGTGTGTTTGTACTTTCAGAAGCAGTTTCTCTTATCCACTCTGTTAAATATCCTTGCCAATCTGACAATGCAAATGATTGTAAGTTGCCGTCACTATTAATAAACAATGGACAACCATTATCTTGTGTAAGATTTGGTTCAGTACCTTGGTCTACTTTAAACAAGTAATACTGTGTTATTGTTTCTGGTTGGTCAGAAGTTTCTGGTATACTACCAGCAGCATATTCACTTACATCTGCTCTTGTATCTATGAATATTGGATTAGATGAAACTAATGTACAATTACTTAAAGTTGTTGCGGATGCAACTGTATATGTTCCACCTTGATTTTCTCTGTCAGAAAATGCTGATACTAATAAGTCAATTGCAGGGTGTAAAAATGTATCGTTAACATCTGTTTGATTCATTGCCTGAATATTTCCACCTGATGTTAGGTAAACTGGCCAAAGTCTTCCACCATCTGCTGTTGGTGAAACACTTGCGTTTGTTTGTGTCATTCTTTGATAAGAAACTGTTACTGTTTGAGGTTCTTCTGTTGTACTTTCATTTGGAAATGCTGTTGTGCTTGTTGATGTTGCACCTGCAGATTTTCTTGTATCTGTAAACGCACTTGATAATGTACCACCTGCGATTGTTCCTGCTACTGCCAAAGTAACTGAAGGGTTACCTGCATAAGCATAAATACAATATAGTTTACTTAATGCAATCTCATCATCTGTCATTCTTCGAGGATTATTAACGGTTGAATCATATATTAATGGTACTCTTGCTGTCATATCAATTTTCTCCTATGAACCTGGTGTAAATATTGTTTTTACAACGGTTGAACCGTCTGATGCCAAAATGTTTATTGTAACTAGAGATGCCATTTTACTAGATGTAACTGCTGTTGATGCCAACTTACCATTTGTAACTTGTAAATCAGCAACATCTGCTGTTTGTATGGTGTCATCTGTTATATTATCAGTTGTTATTCTTGTTGTCATTTTATCTCCTAATACTATTTATACTATTTATAATTAAGAACCTATAATTTCTCGGATATTAACTATTACACCATCGGCGGGTGCAGTTGTAAATGTTAATGTAGTTCCTGATACAGCATAATCGTCAGTTGGTTGTTGAACAACACCATTCTCAGTTACGATTACTGATGCTGTAGATTGACCACTTGTAACTGTGAAACCTGTTGTTGAACCATCACCTGTAGATTTTCTATTGTTAAATGTAACACTAGAAATACCACCAATGTCTGATAACACTTGTGTACCTGTTCTATATTTTATAGTGCCACTATCACTAACTAAAAATTTATCTGTGTCTGAACCAGCAGCAGATATACTACCTAGTGCAATTGCAACAGTTAATGAATCATCTGTAGGTGATACTGTCGCACTTATTCCTGAACCACTTTTTAATCTAAAAGTGTGACCAGTAGATATAGTTGCCTCTGTAGATGAATCATCACCAATAACAAAAGTTGCACTTGCATTTGAAGCAGCATTTACTGCTTCTACTAAGTCTGATGCACCTGTTACACTTAGATTACTAATATCACCTAAATCAGATGCCAAACTGTTAAAGGTGGTTCTAAATGTTTCGACTGTATCTGTGGTTCCTACGCTTCTATCTGCCATTATTTTTTACCTACAAAATCTGTTATTAATTTTTTAATATCGTATAATTCTTTCTTAATGTTATTTATTTCTCTTACAGCACCCCTAATTTCATCTCTATTTTTTTGCATTGCTTTTTTTCTTGCCATATACTTTTCATACTCAGTTTTATTTGTATTAATTATAGCATTAGAATATTCATCTCTTACTAAATTATTAAAACCTTCCACTTTTATTAACTTACTCATTATACCGCCAATGCAATTGCCCTAAAGTCTTTAATTCTAACAGGATATGATGATACTGTTCCTTTCATAACCAATTTAATTTGAAATGATGAGAACTCTGGTAAATCACTTACTGAGAATTTATGTTCGTTAAATGATGAATCTTGAACATTGTTTCCTTCAGAAGGCGTAACAGCAGTATCAGGTGCACCTGTTGAATTGAATGCTGTATATCCAATATCTTTTAATTGTCTTACTTCTTCACCACCACTTGTTCTAAAATATGCCTCTATAGTACCAGTCACTCTTACTGATGCGTCAACTCTAATTTCTAGAGCGGTAGATGCATTTGCAAGATTAACAGGTCTTGTTAGATATGTTGATGATGCAGAACCACCCTCATTGTCTGTATCTTCTCTAAAGTTTACTGTGTTAGTAATCTTTGCAACAACTTTATCATTTGATGCTGGTGCAGTTGCAAGAGTTAATGTTGTACTTGATACTGTATAATCGTCAATTGGTTCTAATAAGTTGCCATTCTTCTTAACTTGCATAATATGAGCACTTGATGGTGTTGCACCTAAAGTAAATGCAGTTGTTGAACCATCGCCTGTAAATGTACTAGTTGAACTCACACTTGGATTACTTACTCTGTTTTGAATTGTAAATGCAGTTAATCTCTTAACATCAATTACAGGAGACATATTGTCTGATGTACTATTCATTGTTATGTTTGTAAGTAATGTTTTAAAGTTTGTGGTTGCAGACATTTCATTTGTTTGATTGATTGCAGATGCCACTAGTTTAGGTTCTGTAAAATAAATATTTTTACTTAAAACTACTGTCTTTGCGTTATCAGAAGATGCTAGACTAAATGGTGTTTCAGAACCGTGTAATGATTTACCAGTTGTAGTTCTAATAGATGTTGAAAGTGTTGTATCTGGGTGTACAATATGACCAATTTGTAATTGTAATACATCATACAATCTATTTTGTGTAGCAGTAACACTTGTGCCACCTACTTCACTTGTAGCATTTGCAGTACCACCAGTTGTAATATCATAACTATCAAAAGTCATATTAGATATAATTGTATATGTACCATTTATATCACTATTAGAAATATTATTGTATGTGCCAGAAGCAACATTTGCGATTGTTACATTATCTGATGTAGATAACATACCGTGATTAGGATGTTTAACTCTAATAAGACCAGTGCCATTAAATGTTGTTAATGGATTAGTTGCAAGTGTTTTTGTTGTTAAATCTTTATTTGCAAGAGTCACAACACCGTTTGTTCCTGTTGTAAACTTACATCTGTTCAGTTTAAACTTCATATCTTCCATTTGAAATGGTGTCCAAGTTCTATAGTTACTTGATTTAAATAAAATGCCTAAATCAGGTATTTTTGAAACTATTCTTGAACTATCTAAAGTCTTTTCACCTAATTTACAAATGTATGCTGTATAATCAAATGAGTCTGAATATAAAATAACGCAATACTCTGTATCTTCGTGTAAATAAACTGGTGAAGGAAATGTAAAAGTTGTTCCAGCAGTTCCGTCTGTGCTTATATTCACCTCTGAAGGATTTAAATATTTAACTGAGAACGGTAAAACTTCTTGACCTGGATAACCATTAATCATATTTCTAATTTCTGCTCTTACAGGTATTGTTGAAGATTTAGTTGCAAAGAAAACTTCAACACTTGATACGAACACTCCATTATCCTCATCTACCATAAATGACTGAGCAAGTGGGTCACCACCGCCGCCTCCTCCTCCTCCTCCTCCGCCGAATTGTATCGGTTGAGGTCTTGGTCGTGCAGAAACAGATTGTCTTACTGTCGTTCTATTACTTGTTACATTTGTTCTTATTGTTTGTAATTCTCTTGTTGATGTGAACACACTTCTAACTGTTTCTTGCAAACCTTTTGCCACATAATCTGCTTCAGCAGATGTAGCAGCATCAGTTTTATCGGTTGAATTAGTAGATGATGCAGTTAGTCTGAAAACTCTCTTACCTGTTCTCCATCTAGGATTAGAATCTACATTTGGGTCTGGTATTGCAAAAGTACCTGTTGCAAGACCATTTGCATCTGTAACGATACTACCTCCTAATGAACCTCCAGTAGGTGTTACATTTCCATTAACATCTACATTATCGAAGAAAGCATAAACTCTAGTGTTTGGTCTCATACCTCTTGCAGTAAATCCAACATCTCTACTTCTAATAAATGGTATAAAGTTAACACCAACAACTCTATCACCTAGATTTTGTGTTACTGTTAATGCAACAGCGTTTGTACGAATACCTGTTCTTGTTTGTCCTATTGTCGTTTGACTTATAGTATTCCAACCAGAGTTGAAAGTTCTTGTTTGTCCAGTCCACGCAGTCTGCCATTCATTCCATTCTGTACCCAAGGGTATATCTGAAATATTAGGATTTGTTATACCTCTATTAAATGCAAAGTTATCAAAAGAACCTCTAACATTAACTGTTAAATCTGGTATTCTTACTATATCTTTCCATTCATCAATAGGTGGGTCTAATTCTATTTGACCAATCCAATTGAATACAGCATACGGATTTAAATTTTCTGTAGCAGTTGCATAAGGAACTTCTACTAAAGTTTCCTCTGTATATGGTAATGTAATTAAGTCACCAGTTTTTTGATAACCAGCAGCAGTTCTATCTGCTTCTACTATCGCAGTACCATCATCATCTACTTCTTCTAATTCAACAGCATCAGAGAAATATAATCCTCTACCCTCTCCGTTTGCCCTATCTACAGCAAATTTGTAATCTTTATTTGAAACATCGCCAACATTGTGACCAGAAAAATTGTCTACAACAAAACCATTTTTAAATCTGTCAAAACCATCAGCGTCTTGTACTTGTAATGATTTAGAGTCTGCTTCTAATAATGATAATTGAGTATAGTATTCAACATTCTGAACTCTTCTTTCAATTTCACCAATATCTCTCATTGTAAATCTTTTCGTATCTTCTTGAGTCAGATTTACATCTTGTGTTCTGAGTGTATATGAAGGTAAATCTATTCTTGCAAGATATAAATGACCATCTAGATTTGAAGGTGGTTCAGGTATTAATGCAGAAGCACCTTTTGAAATTTTAAAATCACCTTGTCTTGTTAAGAATAGTTTATCTATTCTAGGTAAATAATACTCAAAGTCTGTAGTAATGTCAGAATTAAACTCTACAACATCAGCGTCAGAAGCACCAGTACCGTCATATGTTCTATCAACATTACCAGAATTAATTGTACTTGCATCATCTACTCTTGGTCTAAAATCTAAACAATCTCTTAACTCTAATATTTCACCATCAATTGGAGATGTGTATGATGGTATATCTTCGTAATCAATAACACCAGCATAACTGTCTACATCAAAGTAATCACCAGAACCGTGTGAGAAATAATCAAATTGTATTAACAATCTACCTGATGGTATTAACTTACCAGGTTTTAATTTAATTCTACCAATATCATAGTAGTTATCTCTTTGACCATTATCTAATTCAAATCTATCTGTAATGTCTGTATGACTTGAAGTGGCAGCAGTATCGAAATCAGGTGCCATATAAATTGAATCTAAATTATAGATATCTGCTTTTCCTAATCCAATGATACCACTCTCTATTGTTGCCTGAGTGGAAACAGCAAGTGTTTCATTTGAATTTAATGTTTTTGCTTTATTTTGTGCAACACTTCTAGAAACAGTCGCAAGTATTTTTACTTTGTGACCATTAAAGTTTGCACCAAAATCAAGTGTTAGTGTTCTACCCGTTGGTGAACCTGAAAGAGTAAATATTGCGTCACCCTCATGGTTATTACCTGATAGATTTAAAACATCTCCAACAGCACCAGTTCCTCCAGAACCAGTTGACATTATTGTGACTGAGAAATCATCATTGTTTAATGAGGCAAAAGTTTCGTTTGTTCCTGTTGTGATTGATAAATCACCATTAGATGATAAAGTGCCTGTAAAGTTTCTTCTTACATTAAAGTTTGTATCTGTGACTAAACCATTGTCAGTTGTTTTTAATGTTTTAATTGTTGTGTATGGTAATTTAAATATATTTCTATTGTTTTCAGGATTTTGTAATTTACCTCTTTGTCTAGTAATAATTTTAGCAGTAGATACATCTGAACTACCTACAGCACTTTGTAATGTAAGAGATGTATTAGAATCTATAAATTTAATTAAACCTGTTACCGTATCGCCAGCATTATTAACAAATGTGATTTGGTCATCTATTCTTAATTCAGTTGTAAAGTTTGTACCAGAACCTGTAATTGTAGCAGAACTGTTTGCAACTGTTATATTTCCAGATAACTCTGTATTCTCTCCATATGTAGAAGTTAAATCAGCGTCAGCAGTATAAGCAGGTGAACCTGCCATTGATAGTTGTTTGACTTCACTTACCTCAGAAGTTTTAACTGCCTTAAATCCATATCTGTCTGATTGAATTGTTCCAGTTACATTTGATGATGCACCATTTATTACTTCTCCTGCTTCAAAGAACCCTTGTACATTTGTAAGCATTATGGTTGTTGCAGTTGATGTAGGACCAGATGTAAATGCAGTCACATTAACAGCATCTGTACCAGCGGCGTTATATAATTCGAAAGTGTTTGTTGTTGTATTTTTTACTGTGTATATTGTATCAGTAGAAACAGCAGAACTATCTACTTGATAGTTACCACCAGATAATGTAATTTGTTGACCATCTACATAACCGTGATTTGCAAGTGTTACAACTGCTGCTGAAAATGCACCTTCAATATCCGTACCTGATGCAGTAATCGAAGTAACTGCTGTACTCTTTGTAGCAGTTACAGAAGTAACAATACCAGTACCAGCGTTTGATGCACCAGTTACTTTTTCACCAGTTGTAAATGATACTGATGTTGGTATACTAAGTCTTGTAAACATCTCTATATCAAATAGATAATGTCTAAAGATTGTGGTTGAATTGCTTGTAAATATATCGTTAGTTTCAGAACCAGCAACATATTCAAAACCTCTAGATTTTGCTCTACCTATTTGAGGAACATTTGTTCCTATAGATGTTAGTGCTGTGCCTCTTACAGCAGTTTTTGTATCAAATAAACTTACTGCTTTAAATGCCTCTACATCACCAGATACAAATGTAATATCTGGTTGACCAAAAACATTATTTACATTAACAAAGTTTTTAAGATTGTATCTTGTTTTGTGATTATTTTCTGAATCAAAATCTCTTGCCTTTTCCACATCAACAAATGTAGTGCCGATACTATCTATTTCATATCCTTGTACATATGCCTTAAATGGGTCAACACCTATTGTTAACTTTGTAGAATCACCACCATTGCCTGATGTGTAAATACCTCTATTATTACCACTAGATAAATGTTCTCTTACTTCTAACTTTAATGGTTCTAATGTATAGTGACCAGACTCGTCAAATGTTCTTCTTGCTAAGTTATCTTCTAATACAGCATACTCTGTACTTCTAACTAACTTTTTTGTTCTACCATTTACAACCCTTGCAATCTCGATAAAACTACCATCATCTGTATCTGATAATGTTTTCTTTGCAAGTGTTAATTCTATTTTAAATCTATGGGCACCAGGCGCTGATTCATTTGATGAACCAGTTGCATTATCATTTAATGAACTGTCGTCACTAGCAGTTACAAAACTTTCTGCAATTGTAAAACCTATTCTATAACTTGCTGTGTTTGTGTACTTATCTAATACGATTGTTTCAGTAGTATTTCTAACAAAAAAACCATCTACATAATATGTTCCTGCTTGAACTTGTGCTGCTGAACCTATATGTGTTGTTGCAACCACAGCAGTTGGTGCACCACTAGCATCTGAAGTTATAGTTTCACCATCATCAAATACTGTCTTTACATTATCAGTACCAGATTTTGTATATCTAATATAAAGTGTGTCTGGGTCTGTGCCATCAGTAACATCAACTTTAGTTACAAATCCTACAACACCTGATGTTCCTCCAGTTACATTTGAATTCAAATATGTACTTAAACTAGAGGCAGATTTAGATGTTAATTTTACTGCGTGAAAATCAGTATCAATAGAAACTTGTCCTGGTAATACCATTGCACCTTGTTGAAATACATGGTTTCCAAATTTCTCAATTTGATTTTGTAATATTGATTGTGATTGAGTTAGTTCTCTTGCCTGAACAGCAAACGCTGGTCTAAACAAAATTCTATGAAAGTTTTTACTTTCTGAAAAATCATCATAATATGGTGATACATTAAAATCGGTCGATGCTGGCATTCTTTATCCTTTAAAATTCAACGATTAATTTAACATTTTCTGTCTGGTCACTCGCTCTTGTTATTGGTGTTCTATTTTCTAGATATATGATATCTCCTGAGTCGGCGTCTAACTCTGCTGTTGAGTATCCATTTGTAAATGAAACATTGTTTACTGTACTGTCTGAATCAGCATCAGGTGTTCCTGTCGCAGAAGAACTTTGTCCAGTAACAACATTTGTACCACTAAACGCAGTTAGATTACCATTTGTATCAACACCTTCATCATTAAATCTAGTTTGTATATAATATAAAATTCTGTTTGAACTATCCCACTCTACAACTTTACCTACGGCACCTGTTGATGCTTGATTAATCTCTTCGTCTGCTGTAAATGTTCCAGGTGTTGGTGAAGAAGCAAATCTTATTGCTTTTGTTGCCCTTAATGTGTTTGCTGAGGCAGCACTACCACCAGATTGTGGATCTCTTAATAAGAATATTTTTCTAAAATCATTTGCAACTGTAAAATCGCCACTATTTGATGCTTCTGAACCAGTAAATGTTGTATTTAACATAACAAAGAAAGCACCTAATTCTTCTAAAGCATTTTTACCGTGTCCACCTTTTGGTTCAATGATACAATCTAACTCTGCACCACTTAGTGAACCACCACCAGCACTATTAATATCGGCAAGTCTTATATAACCAAAAGTATATCCAGAACCCACATTTGTTACAGTTATAGCAGATATCGCACCAGACGATATAGTAACAGTTACTTCTCCTGAAGAACCATCTCCTCTTATTGCAACACCTGTATGTGAACCATTTGTACCACCAGAACCTGCACTTTTAATTTTAACTATGTTGATTGCACCATCAACAGCAGCAGATGATACAGTTGAGTTTGTTGCAACACCCATAAAATCTGTTGATAAGAAATTTGATTGTTGAGCAGCAGATAATGTATACATATATTTCCATTTGTATCCATCACCAGTTGTTAAAATAGATGTTGAAGTGCCAGTTGGTTCTACTGTCGAGGCAGCATCACCATTGTTGTCTAAAACTTTATAAACATTATATGCACTAGACACTACATAAAAAGTTGAATCAAGTAAAGCAGTTGCACCACTATTTGCTGATTGTGTAGTTGTAGTTCCTGTTACCCTTGCACCATAGTCGTGTCTATAGTAATCATAAACTGTACCTGTTGTCCAATCTCTTCTTGGTACAACTTGTTGGATATCTGAAGAAGTAATTTTCTTAGCAGCAAGAGCATCATCAAAAGTAAAGAACTCATTTGCGATACTATCCTCAGGTGTTAATGGGGCAGTATCAGTTCCTTGATTTTCTGTTCTTAAATCACCTCTTGTCTGAGTAGCGTGTGCCTGAGGTTTACCTATTCCTAAATAGTAGATATTTGGACTAGACTCAGTAAAACTCTCCAGAAACTGTTCTGCATTGTTTATTCTAAATTTGTTTGTAATAATTGCTGGCATTTTTTATTCCTCGATACTATTTATATACTTTTTATAACTCTCTTATAACAATCTTGACACCACTTGCAGGTGCTGTGCCAAATGTTAATGTTGTTCCTGATATTGTGTAATCTGCTGTAGGTTGTTGACACACACCATTTTCGAATACTAGTGTGTTATGCACAGTTTGCCCATTTGAACAAGAAAATGCTGTAGTTGAACCATCACCTGTTGCTGTTCTTGTGTTAGTTGTTAACTGACTTATACCTATTGTTTTATTGGATAATCCTTGTGAACCTGTTAATGTTACTACATCGCTGTTGATTGATATATCAATTCTATTGTTAGTTATTGCAGTTGTAATACCACTTGCACCAACGATATCAAAAGTACCACCTAATGCTATATCTCTCGTACTAGATGATTCGTCACCAAATGTTATAGATGAATTTGCTAAATTAGCATTTGTTATACTTGCTGAACCTGATAAGTTAGAATTTGTTAATCCTGTTATAGTATTACTACCAGCAGCGATTGTTTTATTTGTTATAGTATCAGTAGAGTTTTCTGTAACAATAGTTCCATCAGTTTCAAATTTTACTGTTCTAGTTGCAATATCGACAGATGATGTGATACCATCACCACCTTCAAATTTTATATCACTACCTACTGTTAACGCAACAGCAGTTGAATCATCACCAGTAACTGTTAACATTGTGCCTGTAATTGAGTTTGAACCTATCGCAAGTGTTTTATTTGTAAGTGTGTCTGTGGTTGCTCTGCCTACTACCGTATCAGTAGCATTGGGAAATGTCAAAGAGTATAACGCACTACCGTTTCCTAGTTTACTATAAATCTCATTGAAGTTATCATTGATTAAGTCGCCACCATCTCTGAGAACTGTACCTGTTCCATCATTTGCAGTAGAACCTATACCGAGTGTCTGTTTTGCCATTTAAATTTCCCTCTATCTACTTATTTATAAGACTAACCCTTATCGAATTTGATATCATTTTGGTCAAAAGTGGTTCCTGTTTCATCAAAACTATTTCCACTTTGTTGCCATACCTCTGCAGGTATTGTAAAGTTTGTCTTTGCATTTTGTGTAAAATCATCCATCTGCACTAGTTCACCATCAATACTTTGATTTTGTAAACCTGTTAATCTAAGTCCTGCAATATCTTTTAGTTGTATTCTGTTTGCAGTATGAAGTCCTAATAATAATTTATTTAAAGTTTTAAGTGTTCCTGAAACTGGTCTACCATACACAGTTGTATTTGAACGAATAGTTGTCTTTTCTTTCATTCGAAGAATATACTTCAAATCTCTCTTCAATGTTACATCTCGTGTTGTTGGTGTTAAAGTTGTTCCTCTATCAGCAGTTTCTATTTCTTGGTGTGCATTACTTCTTAAACTTGTGCCGTCATCTGTAGTTCCCAATCTTCTTCCTATCATACCAGTATAAATAAAGTCTATCAATCTAAAGATAGGTGTGATTTCTGCACCAGACTGAATACCTGTAACAGGAGTTTTAATTTGAAGATTTAATCTTTGTGAAGTGTTTACCTCACCTTGATAATAGAAACCTGCTGTGTGTATAGTCTTTTGAAAACTATCTCTCCATTCTGTGATAGAACGACCAACTTTTATAACATATGAAAAATCTTGATAGTATAAACTGTCTTGCACTTTCATTGTTGTTTCAGAAATATGTCCATCTTGATTTACATAACTACCAGAAGTGTTTGCAGTTGCACCAACGAGAACTGTCGCAGTTGTTCTATCATTTTTAGTTACAATACCAAATGCACCTGATGTGCCTCCTGTAACACTTATATCTGTGTCGTATGTGCCAGTTGCATTTTTAATTCTTAATATATTTAAAGTTGTATCTATAGATTCTACAGTACCAGTTACTGTTGTAGATGATGAGTCTGAACCTGTAATGGTCTCATCAACAGCAAAAGAACCTGTTATTCCTCTTAGTAAAAGATTTTGTGTAAACCCTAAAGTGGGTGGTGTAGGAGATGTATCATAAGACGCACCGAAATCTGTTATTTTTTCTGAAAGAACTCTTCCTATTTCAGAACCAAAACTTCTAAGTGTTGCATCTGAACCACTTGATGATGTAATTGTTAAAACTGGTAATGTATTATATCCATCACCTGTATTTTTTATTCTTACATCTGTAATATCACCACTTCCTGTTCCTGATTCTTGTACTATTTTATTACCTGTGTATGAATCACCTTGTTGTGTAGCATCTTCTAATACGATATGGTCATCTGTAATTCTATGGTCGGGTTGACTTGAAATTGCAGACTCTAAAGAAATTCCACCATTAACTACAGAAACTTCTGCTGAGGCAGAACCCCCACCTGTTCCTGAATTGTTAAATACAATAGCATCACCTATTGCGTAACCTGAACCACCTGCATCCACTACTATATCATCTAAAGAACCATGCCCAACTTCATCAATTTGAATAATAGCACCTTGACCACCTGCATCTGTCACAGCAATTGTATCACCACTTCTATATAAAGCACCATCATTCGTGTTTGTAATCACAGATGGTATGCCTGTAATAGTTGCCTTTACTACAAGTGTATCTTCATCACTTTTTGTTCCTTGAACTGGTTGTCCTACAACAAATGTTCCTGTAACAGAATCTTTCCCTAAAATAAATTCAGTTACTTCATTAGCACCTATTTGAAATTTAAATGCATTTTCTACAACAGCAGTTGCCTGATTTATTGTAGCATCTGAAGAAACATTTGGTTGTGTTATTGTTCTTCCTACTAAATCGGAGGTGTTACCATCAGTAGCAATGCAACGCATTATTAAACTTGTATTCCATTTACCATCAGATACACGCAACATATTATCTCTAGGATAAATTGTTTCTGATTGTTCATTAAATAAAATTCTAAAGAATAATTCGTGTCCTACACTTGTACCTTTTGATTCATATAAATCTCTAATTCTTTTAATTACATTTCTTTTATTAATACCTGATGCAAGTGCTTCGGGAATGGTTGCTAAAAATTCATCTCTAAACTTTGTTAGATATTGGTCAATAACTTTATCTGGATCCCTAAAACTCAATAACTCTTGAATATTTTGAACTGGGTTTGGTTTATAACTTTTTATTACTGCCTGGGCACCAGATGTTGCACCAGTTATTGTTTCTCCTATTTGAAATTTATCATCAAATATTACGAATACTCTGTCTTTTCCTAAATCATCAGCAATTATAGTTGTAGTTGCATTTGATGTAGAACCTGTAATTATCTCACCATTTGTAAACTTACCATAAGTAGAACTTTCAAGTAATATCTTATCACCACTATTACTAACTGTTCTAGAATTTTGTATAGAAGTACCATCTAATAATATATTGAATTCTAAACCTGTTTCTGTTTCTTGAGTTATACCATCAGTCAATTGAATAGTTTCTAAACCCATTTCAGCACTTTCTAAGAATACAAAATACTCTCTTAAAAATTCTACAAATTGAGGATGTTCAGATAGAACAAACTCTGGTACCTGTCTAGGTATATGTGTGGATATTTTTCTTGTAAGTTTTGCCATTAGTAAGTAGTCGCAGTATTTGTATATGAGGATGTAGTTGTGTAACCAACGCCAGCATCAGATGAACCACCTTCATAAGTATCTTCTTCTACACTAACAGTTGAGTTTGCAATATCAATATCTAAAACTTGTCCTCTTACAGGTGCAATATCATTTGCTTCAGGTGTTGTTGTTATTTCAATAACAGTTGAAGATGCACCTCTAATATTTTCTACACTTGCAATATTTAATGAATTGATTGATACAGCACCTGTAGAGTATGTTATTGTACCTTGAGTATTATTTGCATAAGTTCTTACAGAACCTACTAAACTATATCTTCTTATATTACCTGCACCATCATCATCTAGAAAATAAACAGTATCACTATTACCCTCTATTTTAAATCCAGATGTTTCTATTACACCACCAGAACTAGAATTATGACCTGAATGTGGGTTGTATATTGCATTTCTGAAATATATGTTATATGCAGTAGATGTTCCTATAACAGGAGTAAAATTCTTTCTCATTCTAACTGTAGTTGTATTTGATATAATAGAATTATCAGTATCATCTATTAATCCTATTAATTTTGAAAACCTGAAAACACTATCAAATTTTTGTAAATTAGTTGTATTATAATCTGTAATTGTGGTAGTAACATTTGATTTTATAGTTTCGTCAGTTAATGATGTTTTAGTTTTATTATATTTTACAGTACAAGTTAATAATAATGCTGTTGTTTCTGCATCAATGATTTCTGGTTTAACAGAAGCAACATTGAAAGTTTTTAAACTTGCAATAATACTTTGTTTTGTTGCTGTTGTTAATGATGAACCTGATTTAGGTTTAATTGCAATTTTTACTTTACCATAAACGGGAGTTTCATCATCTTCACCACCCCATGCAACAACTGAAGAAGCATTTGGATATAATTCTATAACTTTTGTTTCATAATCAGATGTTGTAACTGCTCTGTTTTGTGCTGAGTATTGTAAAGGTGCGTTGAATTTTATAGACTCTTTTGTTTGCTCATCAGAACCACCTTGAGCGTTTGAAACAGTTGCAACTGTAACATCTGAATAACTATCAATAGAACCACTTAATGCAAATGCACTTGCACCATTTGATTCTTCTCTATTACAAACCACATATTGTAACTGTACAATATTACCAGTTTCTAATGCCTTACCAACAACGCCATCTCCAAATGTTACCTCAAATTTACCATCTTCGCCTTCTTGTAAAAAATAAACTTCAGAGGTATTTGATAATGTCTGAAAACTAGTTGCCAGAGAATAAATTGTAGTTGTGGTATCTGTAGATGAATTTTGTATTGTAACTGTTAATGTTGTAGTATCAGCATCAGCACTAGGTATAATAAATTTTTGGTCTGGGTCTGTAGTGTTTGCTGTGTAATTAAAAGAAGCAAGTGTGCCTTCATATATACTCACATTTGAAAATTTGTAAACACCAGCAGATGGTTGCATAACTACTTCTTCATTAGTTACAAATTGATATTCTGAACCACTTACAGTTGTTGTAAAAACAGTTCCCTTATCCATTGTAAGTGAAGATGTTCCTCCTACAACATTATTGACTGTTATATCTATTTGTGCTAATGCTGCTCTTGGTGATGTAGGTGTGTATCCTAATCCCTTTGCAATTGATACTATATTTTTTCTAACATCTGCACTATCAATGTACATTTCATTTGCCAACATATTGGCATTGAAGGCAAGATAATGTGTATTGTATGCTAATATGTCTAATAAAACTGCCATACCAGAACCTTCAAAATCGTAATCTGAAAATTCTGATTGTTTTGATAGAAAAACTTTAAGATTGGTCTTTATGTTATCAAAATCTAATTCTGATACTTCTAATTTTCTCATTTATCGTAACCTCTCTAAATATGACTCAACTACTTGTATTTGTGGAACACCAATTACATAAAAACTAATTTGTAAACCATATCTATTTCTATCGATATCTGGTTGTGCAACTATTTGAACCAGTCTTGCTCTTGGTTCAAAATTCACTAAAACTTCTTGTACTTTTCTTTGCAAATTTAATGCAATCAATGGTGTCATTGGTTCAAATAACATTGCCCGAACATTAGAACCTAATTCTGGATGAAAAGGTCTTTCGTAATGAGATGTGTTAATTAAATTTCTAACACTTCTTTTTACTGCCTCAGCGTCTTCTAATTTATTTACATCATTTGTAACGACATTACGACCAAAATCAAGGTCCAAATCCTTATAAATTCTGGTAGTTCTTTGCGATTTATTTGTGTTAGTTGCATCATAGTTTGCCATAATATCTATATTTATACACTAACCTGCAAAAACATTAGGAGAACCTTGAGCAACACTAGTACAATTTGTAACAGAGTCACCAACTCTGCCACATCCTTTACCATTTACAAATACTGTAGTAGAACCTACTGTGATTGGGGCGGCGTGACTAGGGCAAGGTATTCCTGGTAATAAATGACTTGTATTATTATCTCCTTGACGACTTACTTTAATATTATTGGCAAAAACATCAGGTGAACCCTCTGCTCTTGCAGGTGCTGAACAATGTGTAACATCTGCATCACCTATCCTCGTAACTGCTGGCATTCTCTCTCCCCTAACTCATGTAATTTGTCAGTAAATGTTGAAATTAACTTATGGTCTTCTTCTGAATGTGGTGATTCGGGATAATCTGGCACAAATTTGATAATTGCGCCTATTTTTTCTGGAATATCGTCAAAATTAGTGTAAGTACGCAGTTCACCCTTAATTAGTATTTGAAATTCACCATTCATACCATTATTTAGTTGACTTTTAATGTGAATATGTTACAATATTCTTTTAACTGATTCGAAAGGATATATTATGATAGGAAAAACACTTTTTATCTTCGGAATGGGCATAATCTTCGTAGGTGTGTCATTTGAAGACATTTCAGTTTCATTTTTTGTGTCTGCTGTTGGTATTTTCAATATGTGGGTAGGAACTGCAATAATGATAAAAGATAAATCAGAATGGATTGACGAGGACTTGATAAAATAGTCTAAATAGTGGTATGCGTGGACTACCACTACTAATATTATTGTCATTTTTTATGATAATAACAAATTCTCATCAAATCGAAATATGGAATCAAGATAAAGGACTTCCTAAAGAGGATCCTTGTCGGGATTTTAAAACTGATGTTATGATTTGTCTAAATGAGGGTCCTGATGCCACATATGCCAGGTATGGAAGAGAATATAAGGGTAATTTGCCACGAACTGATATGTTTACTATGTGTAGATTGAAAAAACAAGAATGGTTTCAAGATGAAAAGGGTAAAAAAGACTTATCCTACAAGTGTACATACGAACATCCGCAAAATTTACCCGATATTATCATGTCAACAGGTCCAAGATATCAATGTCCAAGAAATATTCAATGTAAAATTAAATAATGAGGTTTTATTATGTCAAAA
>Ga0181408_1000021_pt1 | contig 41362 bp, 35 predicted proteins | sample 31SPOviralmetaG_FD_130137 | JGI IMG/M metagenome (GOLD analysis project Ga0181408, IMG submission 130137) | Marine viral communities from the oligotrophic San Pedro Time Series (SPOT) site, San Pedro Channel, CA, USA - 31 SPOT_SRF_2012-02-16 | ecosystem: Environmental > Aquatic > Marine > Strait...
AAAAATGAAGGACTACAATGGGAAGATTTGGATTAATAATTTCTATTTTATATAATTAAATGAATCGCTAGTATTTATATTAGCTGCTATTTTGGACCCGGGTTCGATTCCCGGCATCTCCACTAGGGGGGATTAGCTCAGATGGCTAGAGCGCTTCGCTTGCACCGAAGAGGTCATGAGTTCGAGTCTCATATTCTCCACTTTAATGATAGGGGATGACTGGTTTTGACAGATAGTAAGGATATAAAGAAGATTCAATGCAACAACTGGCAAACAAGTTGAAACGGTGAAAGCAGGTATTTTTGCTTCATTAGCAGCAATCAGATTTCTGGCAACAGAAACTGTAGCTACTGAAGAATCAGTATTTGCGATGGCTGCCTGATAGGGCACTCAACACCAACGGCAAACAAGGATCAAGTCGTAAAAATCCTAGAGAGCAGCTTAGGCTGCTCTTTTTTTTCTATATTTATTTTCGTATATTATAATATCCGTATATGAAAAAGATTTTTTTAGTAATTTTAGCGTTATTTACGTTAAATGCTTCCGCCCAAGAATGGAAACCTAAATTAAAAAAGGTTTTTAAATATTCAACGTTTTATGGTGCCGTAAATGGTGGTAATTCTATATCTGATGTAGATGTATTTTCTATAACAAATGGATTAGAAACAGAAACAATAGAAACACCCTTTGATTATTCATTAACTTTTGGTGTTAGAAAAATAGCAAGGTTAGGATATGAAAATAGAGCAAATACTTTTTATAATGGTACCGAAAATTCTTTTTCAGACGCTGCTACTATAGGTAAAATTAAAGGATTTGAATTTTTATTTGAATTAGATTATACAAGACAACAAGGTATTAATTTCTTAAATCAACAACATTTTTTAAGATATGTTGCTAATAAATGGATAGCAAAAATAGAATATATCCAAGATGGTTTTGCAGACATTGAATATTTTGAAGCTTCAGAAAGATACAGATTAAAAATAGGAAATAAACTTTCATTTAATGTAGGAGCGGTACAAAGATTATCAGAACCTTATGGATATAATCCTTTAGAAGAATGGATGTTATCAAATGGTAATTTACATTATTCACAATTAGCATTACAAGAAGGATATTCAGTTACATTTGATGGACAAGGTGGTACAGAATATTTTGATCCATCAAATAATTCAGTCGCAACTAGTACAGAAGTTTGGGAAGCAGTTATTATACCCCAAGCACTAGCAGATTATACAGAAAAAAAAAGAAACCAATTAAGCCAAACATTACAACACTCTTTAGTTATAGGATTTGATTATTATCATTTTACAGATGATTTTTGGGTTCATAGTTGGGGAAATGTAATGCCTTATCATTATAATAATAATGGAGAATATTCATATCACAAATTTAATGATGGACAGTGGGTAGATTATTCAGGTGGTTTAATATTTGGTTATAGATTTAATAAAAGTTTGGGAATATTTTTAGAAGGAAAATATAATAAGTATTGGAATCGTAACTGGCACGATTTTTCATTTGGTTTAAATTATGTAATATATTAAAAAATGGCAAAAGAATTAAACGAAGACACATCATTTAAAATAAGTTTAAAAACATTAGGAGGAATAGCAGTATTAATTTTTACACTTGTGGGAATGTGGTTTACATTACAAGCAGAAATTACTTTAGCTAAAGAATTACCAACCCCTCCAAAACCGGATGTTACTAGGATGGAATTTGATATGAAAGATAAAAATATTCGATTAACAATCGAAAATACTCAAGACGATGTTGAAGAGATTAAAGAAGATTTGAAACGTATTGAAGAAAAAATAGATAGATTAAAATAAACAATATGAAAAAATTATTATTATTATTAGGCTTAATATCGATTTCAAGTCTTACTTTTGCACAAAAATCTCCTTGTAAATCAGATATATGTGTAGTACAATTTAACGCTGGATGGAACTCATCAAATGATGTAGAATGGGTAAACGATTTAGGTGATTGTGGTGTAAAATATATAGATATAGCAACAGACACAGATTCACAAGACTTATATGAAATAGTAGTTGTACCAACAATTATAGTATTCAATGGTAAAGAAGTTAAAAGATTTCAAGCTGATATTTCTTTTGCTATGAAAGCAACAAAAAAAGATGTTCAGGAGGTAATAGATGAAATCCTAATGGATCAATTTTAAAATTATAAATATATGAAAAAGTTATTATTAATATTGGCGTTATTGCCAACAATGTTATTAGCACAAAATAGTTGGATAAACATACAACTATTAACAGATAATTATCCAGGAGAAACTTCTTGGCAAATAACACCTCCAGGAGGTTCACCTATTATTATAGGTAATGATTCAATTACTGAATCTAACTTCTTATATGATACTATTATTCCTATAGGAGGAGATATAATTGTATCTATATTTGATTCATATGGTGATGGGTTAGGTGCTTCACAATGGGGAGGAACAGATGGATGGTTCTTAATACAAAATGATTGTCAAGATACAATTATGTATGTCGCAGGGGATTTTGGATTATCATATATAGATACATTAACAATTGCACCGTGTGCACCACCTGCACCAGATGTATTTGGATGTATAGACATAAATGCATTAAATTTTGACTCACTAGCAACTGCAGATGATGGTAGTTGTACATATCCTGCCTGTGGTGGGATTTTATCATCTAACGCATATCAAAATTGTTATCCAGGAGGTCAAGCATTAGCTATATTTGAGTGGACTACAGAAGCATATAATCCTTCATGCGAAACTGTTAAGGTTTGGTATACAAACGCCGAAGGTGTTGGACCATATCAATATGGTGTACCACCTAATGCAACTAATTTTGCAGTTAATGCAGGTAATGGTCAAATGCCCCCTAATTGGAGTGTAGAACACTATTTACAAGTAGAGTTTGCAGATGGTACTATGTCTGATACCATTACTTATACTCCTACTCCGTGTATTGATGGATGTACAGACCCAACACAAATATCTTATAATCCTTGGGCAACAGAAGATGATGGTTCATGTTCTGGAACTACCTGTGATACTTCAAACCAATATCAAATTACAATGGAAATTACATTTGATAATTGGCCTAGTGAAACTTCATGGATAATGAATAGTTTAGGAGTTATAGATGAAGCTATTGTAGGAACATATGATTTTAATGATATAGGACAAACATATACATATAATTTTTGTGTAGATCAAAATGCAGGATTTGAATTAATAGTTAACGATGATTATGGTGATGGCATGGCGGGTTCTACATCAGGTGGAACAATGGATGGCTCAATTATTATATATGATTGTTCAGGAGATACTATTTGGTATATGGATAATCCAGGATTTGGAGACACTTTATATTCAGGGGCCCAATCAGCAACCCCATGTTCTACTATCCCCACAATAGATGGATGTACAGATGATGATTATCAAGAATTTAATCTATTAGCAAATAACGATGATGGTTCTTGTATTAACTTACACATATATGGTTGTACTGACTCTAATGCATTTAATTATGATCCAACAGCAACAATGATGGACTTGATACCAGATTGTAATTATGAATTATGGATTGGAGATGCAGGTGGTGATGGATGGGGTAATTCATATATAGGAGTTTATCAAAATGGTATAGATTTAGGAACATATACAATGGGTCCTGGAAATTATCAACAAACATTTAATTTAATTTTAGATCCAGGGATTCCAGTAGAAGTATTTTATTTTGAAGTAGGAGGACCACAACAACCCCCACAAGAAGTACAATTTCAAACATGGCATAACTCATTTAAATTAACTAATGCTAATGGTGTTGAATTAATGTATGAAGGTCAGAATCCTTTTGCAAACAATGGTCAAGGAGCTTTACAATCATTTGACTCACCATTTTTTACAAAATATACAGCAATACCATTTTGTGGGACAACTTGTATCCCAACAGTTGAAGGTTGTATGGATATAAACTCATTTAATTATGATTCTAATGTAAATGTCGATGATGGATCATGTATAGAATACATTTATGGTTGTACAAACGAATTTGCCATAAATTATAATCCATTAGCAAATGTCGAAGACAATTCATGCATCCCTTTTATAAATGGATGTACAGATCCTATTGCTGATAATTTTAATTCATTAGCAAATTTTGATGACTTTTCATGTTATTATATTGGATGTATGGACAATACAGCATGTAATTATAATTCAATAGCAACTATATCAAATGGTTGTTTATACCCCCCAACATATTATGATTGTTATAATGTCTGTTTAAATGATGTTGATAGTGATGGGGTTTGTGATGAATTAGAAGTATTAGGTTGTACAGATCAAACAGCACTTAATTTTAATATTAATGCTACAGATAATGATGGTTCATGTATAATGCCTATATATGGTTGTACTGACCCTGTAATGTTTAATTATGACGCAACCGCAAATACAGATAATGGTTCTTGTATAGAATTTATTTATGGATGTACTGATTTAAATGCGTTTAATTATGATGCAACAGCAAATACTGATAATGGAACTTGTGTAGAAATTATAATAGGATGTACAGATAATATAGCATTAAATTATGACCCATTAGCAAACACATTAGATAATTCATGTTGTTATATTGCGGGTTGTACAGATTCAACAGCACTTAATTATGATTCAGATGCATGTTTTGATGATGGCACATGTGTTGTAATTATAGAAGGATGTGCAGATCCTAATGCATATAACTATGATCCTTTAGTTAATTTACCTGACAATACTACTTGTTTATATAATGCAGGATGTTATGGAGGACCAGGAATTCCATATTGGTTAAACGATGGATGTTATGCTTGGGTAATAGATATAGATTCATATTGTTGTACGGATGATTGGGATACAAGTTGCCAATCAATGTATGATTATTGTCAAAATGGTTGGCCAGTATCAATAGAAGAATCTGAATCAGGAACAATTATAGTATATCCTAACCCAACAAATGATATTTTAAATATAGATACACGATTAGAAATTGATGTAGAAATATATGATATGATGGGTAAATTAATAATATCAGAACAAAATACAAAAAGAATAATGCTTAATTATATTCCAAAAGGAATATATAATTTAGTCATTAAGCATGATAAATTAAGAGTAACTAAAAGAATAATTAAACAATAACTAGTCTCCAAAATAATTTTATATTTATATAGGAATAATACATTACAATAATGGCAAATAATAAATTTAACGGATATTCACCAAAGCATGCTAAACCTTCTGGAAAAGAAGGAACAATATATTCAGGTGCAGAAAAAGGAAATACATATGAACATTTAGGTGATAGATTAGATAGAGTAAACCCATACGAATTTAGAAAAGGTATGGATTATGAACTAACAGCCATTGGTTGTTCAAGATTAGCAGAATCAACAATTGAGGAAAGAGAAAAAGCAACAGAATCCGTTCTTAAAAACTTAGAAGAAGTTTCAAATTATTACACTGCTATAGTTACTTATGAAACTAAATATAGAAATACTCAAGGTTCAAAACCTTCATTTAAATCATGGTTATCTGAACAAGATGAATTTAAAATGAAAGAAGTAGATCAAAACTTTAAAAATGATAAAATGACTGAACCAAAAACTCAAAATTTAGAAGTGTCTACAAAAGCTGACATAAAAATGAAAGCTTTAAAAGAAAATATAAAAACTTTAGTTAGTCAAGCTTTAAATGAACAAGAAGATATAGATTTAGATGATGAAAAAGCAGACAAAGCAGCTTCAAAAGGAGCTAAAAAATCTAAATCTAACAGATTTGATTTAGAAAAAGATGCTATAGAAAATTTATTATATAGAGGTAAAAAAGGAAAAGAAAGTGAATATACAAAAGATGAACCATCTCCTGAAAGCATTTTAGCTAAAAAAGATGAATTATTAGACGTATATAAATCTAAACTTAAAGGAAAAGAAGGAGGAGCAGATGACTATAATGAATTACTTAAAAAAGCAAATGAAAAATTTAAAAAACAGTTAGAAAAACACGTAAAAACCTTTGGAGCAGATGGAAAAGGAAATAACGTTGTTTTAAATGATGTATTTGGAGCTACTTTACCAGAAACTATTAAAGCATTAGGAGTAAGATTAACATCTATCGCAAAAGAAGAAGAAGACGACCTATTAGAAAAAACAAACGAACGTTATAAGATAGCAGAAACAGATATGACCCGAGAACAACATATTAAGCTTCTTGAAATATGTAGGAAAAATGGTGCCAACTTAAGAGAAGGAGCTATGGGGGTTAGAATGTATTATGAAATAGCAAAAGAAGCATATTTAGAAGGTTTAGCTAACGGATTAAGATTATAAAAATGAAAAACAACAACTTAAATAAATTAAAAATGTCAAAAAAAGTATTATCAGAAAGATTACAAGAATTAGCAGGTATTAGATCTTTTGAATCAGTAAATGAAACACCTGAAAAAGCCGATGAAGGTAATAAAAAAGATATGATGAACGAAAGTATCTTTGGTGCCGTAGCAGGAATAATGGGACTATTTGGTACTGCTGGTATAATGGTTGCATTAGAACAAGCAGCAGAAGATCCAGAATTTAAAGAAAAACACCCTAAAGCAGCAGAAACTTTAACAAAAATCTTTGGATTTTTACGTGATATAGGAGGTGCAGCAGGTTCAGCAATGAGACGTGAAGGTGAAGAATAAAAATTAAAATTAGTTATATGAAAAAAATAAAAAGTTACTTTAAAAGATTATGGTCAGCTCTTTGGGCATCAACAGATTTAGATGAACGAGCAGCAGAAGCCATACAAGAAGCAAAACAACGAGTTAAAGTGATGAAATCAGAACTTGTTGATGTTAAAAACGCATTAAAGAATGCTGCAAACCAATCAAAAGATGTTTTTGATGCAGCAAAAGGTAAAAAAAGAAGAGGAAGAAAACCTCAATATAAAAAAAGAAAAAACTAAATAATTAAAAATAAAAAGATGAACTTAACTGAACTAAAAAAAATGATAGCTGAGGAATATACAGCTTTTCAAAATGAACAAGCAGAACCAGCAATTGATGTAGCTCCAGAAGATATTGATGTTGATGGTGGTGAGGATTCAGAAGAAACATTACGTCAAATTTATGATATGTTAAAAGATTATTTCGAAGGAGATGATAATGCAGATGATAATGCAGACGATAATGAAGACGCAGATTCTGATATGGGTGATATCCCAGGTGATGTAGACGGAGACGGTGATGTAGATGGAGATGACGCTGCTGAAGCACTTCAAGAAAGATTCCAAAAATTAGCGAATATCATTAAAGGTTAAATATATGACTCTTGATGAGTTATTATTAGAATGGTCTTATAGGTCAGATAAGGGATATCCGTCATTGGATAACCCTTCTGATGTCTTATTATTAGAAGATATATTAAAAAAATTAGACTTACCTACTGAAGAAGTTATATTTCATTTACAAGAACAAGTATCAATTTCTACTGACGATGAAATTCCTGATGAAGAAGAACCTATAGATGATTTAGAACCTACATCCACTGAAGAAGAACCCCCAGGGGAAAAGGATAATGATGATAATTTAACACAAAAAGTAGGAGGATCATCTGAATATGATGAACTTATAAAAAGAAAATTAGGTGTTGATACTATTCCCATTTCTAAAAATTCATATAAATTTACTAAAGGTACTTTTGAAGAACAAGTTAAAAGTGATGATTTAAAAGTTTGGCAAGATTTATGGGAAGCAAAACCAGAAAAGAAAACAGAAAAAGGAGTTGAAACTGCGGGTGTAGGTAAAGGAGAAGTATCATTATATTGGTTATATCATTATTCAAATTCAAATATAAAAGTAGATGAAGGTAGAAGTGGTGATGACCCCGATTTATTTTTTAATGGAGATGGTGTTGAAGTTAAAGCATATAAAAGTCATAACTCAAAATTATCTATTGGAAGGTATGGTGCTGATAAAGAAAATTTAAGATTGTTAAGTGTTATATTTGGTATATCTACTTTAGCTAGAGTTTTTGGAGCAGAAGGGGCTAAAGACAAAACAATAAACCCAACAAATTTTGCGGGAACAGATTTAATAAATGCTTTTGATCATGTAATAGCATTTTCAGAAGTAGATTTAGATCAATTAGCAAACATGTATCCTGTTTTTAGTCAAATAAAAAAGAATATAGATTATTTAGATTCAATGATAGAATATACTACTTCTAAAGAAGGTGCCTTTGCTATGGCTAGAAAATTTTTAAAAGATAAAATGTCAAGAAAACCAGGAGACGGTAACCATTTAGTTAATTTAAAAAAAGATGGTAGTATGAAATTCTTTGGTATTTCTTTTAGTGCTTTAGATTCAAGTGATGATTTATTAAATCAGATGGGTTCTTCACAAAGTGCTATGAAATTTAATTTTAGTAAAATCTTTTAATAAAAATTAGGTTTTATTAAAAAGAATTATTATCCCCTAAATATGGAAGAAGAATATAATTCAAAAAATATAGATAAAGCCTTACAACGAATGGAACAAGCTGATGAATTAAGCACTGTTACTCGTTCATCAACTAATATATTTCAAGTTTTTGATGAAATTGAAGAAGAAAAACAAATTTATGAACTCGATTATGCTTCTGAAATTAAACGAAATAAATATTTACAAAAAATAAACAAACTACAAAAACTTATTAAAAAACATGGGAATAAAGATGAAATAACCCGTATAATATCAATAGGTGCTTTAGTAGAAACAACTAATTTTAATAAATTAGATAATAATCGTAAAAAAATATTAAAACAAAATTTAATTTGGTGTAATAAAAAATTCAAAAAATATTTGGATTCCCCAAAATAATTTACTATACGTTATAAATAAAATAAAATTACATGAAATACGCAAAACAAGCACAAACAGCATTAGATAGAATAGATCAAGCATTAGCTCAATTAAGAACCCTTATTAAAAGAGGTGAAAATAAAGAAGCTTTAAAATTTATGGAAGAGGGATTATTAAAAGAACGTTTTGAAGAAATGCAAAATATAATCACTCTTTCAGATACAGGAAATATGGGACCTAGAGGGATTCAAAATATACGTCCCCTTTAATAAATAAAAGTTATGTTATCAGCAGAAAAAATTCAAAAAAATTGGGATCGTTATATTAATGAAATCACAGATTCATTTACTAAAGAAAGAACAGATATACTACTTCCCTTTTTAGAAAAATACCAAGAAAGAATGATGATGATGCCTGCTTCAAGCAAAAATTGGCACCATTCAGCATTTGCAGGTGGTTATACTGACCATGTTTTGCGTGTCTTTGATTGTGCTAATAAATTATATGAAACGTGGAAAGACATGGGGGGTGATGTTTCCACATATACTGTTGAAGAAATGCATTTCGCCGCTTTATTCCATGATTTAGGCAAGATGGGCCAACAAGAAGGCGAATACTACCAACCAAACGACTCACAATGGCATGTTGATAAATTAGGTATGGTTTATAAATTCAACACAGACATCCCCGCAATGAAAGTGCCAGAAAGATCATTATTTATACTTCAGGAAATTGGGTGTAAATTAACCCAAAATGAATTTATTACAATTAAAATTCATGATGGTTTATATGATGAATCTAATAAATTTTATTTTATGTCTAGTATGAAAGAAACTAGACTAAGAACCCATTTACCTTTATTAATGCACCAAGCAGACCATATGGCTGCTCAAATCGAATTTGAATTATGGAATAATGCATCTAATAGTGTTCCTAAATCAAAACCAGCTAATGCTACTAAAGGAGATAAAACACTTAGAGCAGCTAAAAAAATAAACACAGAAAATAATCCGAATCTATCAAAAGCAACTATTGATGTTATAGATTCATTTTTTAAAGACTAAATATGAATACACTTAATATAATATTGATTGCTACATTAGTAATTGTTTTAATACTTATTTTTTTTATAATTAAAAATTTATTAAACCAAATCGAAAAATCAGAAGATATAATCACAGAATATGAAAATTTTATTATTAAACAAAGTGAAGCTATAGAAGCCTGTAATATAAGGTTAAATGAAGTTGATAATAAAGGCATATTTAAAGCTGATGATGAAATAGGTTGGATGTTTAAAGAATTTACAAAAATCCAAGAAGCACTAAACGAATTTACATTAAGATAAAATATATAAATGTCAAATAAAACTAAATACGCCCCCCTACCCCCAATAGATACTACTATTGATTTTATTATAGGAACAACTGAAGTTTTAAAACCAAAAAGAGGAAGAAAGAGAACAAAGAAAAAACAATACTTTACCCCAGATACAGATAGAGCTATAGCGGAATATTTATCAACTTCAAATCAAAAAGAAAGAGACTATATATTCTCTACAAGAATACATTACGCCTTTTACAAATTAGCAGAAAACCTCATCCATACATTTAAATTTTATTATACAGAAGTAGATGATTTAGAAGATTTAAAACATGAAGTAATTTGTTTTCTTTTAGAAAAATTAGATTACTTTAAACCTGAAAGAGGATCAAAAGCATTTAGTTATTTTAGTATTGTAGGTAAAAACTATCTTATACTTTATAACAATAATAATTATAAGAAGAAAAAAGCCAAAGTAGGCCTTGAAGAAGCAGATGAAGATGATGGGGTAATACGTCAATTAGGAAGAGATGGACGTAAAAAAGAAATGAAAGATTTTATAGATTACCTCACAGAATATATTGATAAACATATGTTTACTATGTTTAAAAAAGATAAAGATAGAAAAGTATGTGATGCTATTAATATATTATTTAAAAGAAGAGAAAACTTAGAAATTTTTAATAAAAAAGCATTATATATCTATATTAGAGAAATGACTAATGTAGACACCCCAGTTATTACTAAAGTAACTAAAAAGTTAAAAACAGTATATAAAACACTATATGCCGAATTTGATAAAACAGGATATGTAAGAATATAAAAACTCCATATTTATAATAAAAATGTATGGATTCATTAAATCAAATATTATTCGATGATAAATCTTTTTCTGATTTATTAAAAGAAATTCACGGTAATCAAAAGAAAAAAGCAAAACAATTAGCCTCTTTAATAGCTGAATTACGCCCTTTAGTCCAATCTTTAGGTGATGCTACTGTTGTAGTTCCTTTAATTAAAGAATATATGGAAATTAGTGTTAAAAACGATGACCAGTTAATAAAAATGGCGGCCATTGTACAACGTTTATCTACAAGTATATCTTCTAGTGGTGATGGTGGTTTATTAACTGAAGAGGAAATGAGTCAATTAATGGATGTTGCTGAAGAAATTTCAAAAACAGTAGAAAAACCAAAACAAATAGAAAATAAATCAAATGAGGACTAGTTTAGAAGCTGTAAGAGTACGAGAAGTTATTTTAAACAACGAAACAAATCCTAAAAGATACAATGCTTTAGGGAAAAGTGACGCTGTTGGAACTATATTATATACTAAACTTAATACATCAGCCCCTGATAATTTTTCTACTGATACTTTAAGCTTTGCAAAACCATTATTTTCTGGTATAAATCAATATCCCGTAGTTAATGAAATAGTATATTTAGTAAGAGGACCTTCAGAAATTTATTATGAAGGGAATACCCGAAATACAGTAAGATATTATTTACCTCCTATTAAGATTTATAACCACCCTTTACATAATGCTTTTCCTGATATTTTAGTTAATAATAAACCAGTTTTATCTAATGAAGAATTAGAAGCAGGTGCACAAAATTCCAAAAATGAATATTCTATTAATTTAGGAGAATATTTTAAAGAAATTGAAAAAATAAGACCTTTAAGACCTTATGAAGGAGATACTATTATTGAAGGTCGATATGGTAATTCTATAAGATTTGGAGCCACTACTTACAACCAATTAGAAGATATAAATAGATGGAGTAATGAAGGTGAAATAGGTAATCCTATAACTATAATAAGAAATGGCCAAAAAGAAGAAGAAAACAAAGAATCTTTTGAACATATAGTAGAAGACATAGACAATGATGATTCAAGTATATATCTATGTTCTAACCAACAAATCTCAGATTTTATACCTGCATCTTTATATCAATTATCTTTTGGTGCTAATTTAATAATCGAGGAAAAAATAGAACCTATAATACAAAATGAACCATTACCTGAAGAGGTAGAAGAAGATATACCTTTAGTTTCTCCACCTCCCCTTCCTCCAGAACCAGAAGAAATACCAGAAGAAATAGTAGAAGAAGACATAGCGGATTACGACATATCACCAACAGAAGCCCAAACAATATTCCCTGGAGATGATTTAGGAGATTTACCAGAATCATATGAAAACCCTACAGGAATAGATGTAGAAAGACCTTTAGGACCCCAAGATCCGCCCCCTATACATGCGGATGCTGAAGAATCATATACCCCTGATTCGACTACTCCTAATTTAGTTAATGGTCCTTATGGTTTTTATGTAGTAACACAAGGTCCTAAAAATAAAATAGTAGTTAAAGATAAAGATATGATAACTGTGTATGATGGTCAAACTTCATTTACTGCATCAATTAGTATATTAATTCAAGAAGCAAAAATAGCATTAGGAATATTATAAATTATGGCGTTTAAATTAAAATCATATATATACAGTAGAGAAGCAGAAAATAGAGGCATTAACAACATGCCTGGAGTTGATGTGGGTTCAGATTCTAAATTAACCCCTGAATATATTATAGGTAATTTAGAATTATTACATAATAAAGTTGTAGATCCTATAATGAGACATTTCAATAATTTAGAAGGTAGTAGTGGTAATTCTATAGGAGTAACATCAGTATATAGGTGTAAAGAATTAAATGAAGTTGTAGGGGGTGTAGAAACATCCCAACATATACAAGGAATGGCTTGTGACATAATATACACAGAAGGATTTGCATCAGAAGTATATAACTGGGCTATAAATAATTTACCCACCTGGAATCAAATAATTTGGGAGTTTCCTGAAAAAGGACAATTTAGTAGTGGTAATACTGATTCAGAGTGGGTCCATGTAGCTTATAATGAAAATGATAACAAAAAAACAAAATCATTAGCTTCAGAAAAAGAAAACTTACATGAATACTATAAAAATAATGAATCTTCAAGAAGGGGTCAATATACTCATGATCTAGAAGAAGAGGCAAACCAATTAATAGTTTTTAATTAAATTAATATAATATGACTTACATACCAGAAGCCCCAGGAATATTTCAAGGAAATCAAGTAATAATAAATTCAGATAGGCTATTATTTAACGCAAAAAATGATAGCATTTTACTTTTTTCAGATAAAGCTATAGGTTTTAGCACTAATGGTAGTTTTCATTTTGATACTAGCCCAAATGAAGGAAGTAAATTTATAATCAATTCCCCCAAAATATATTTAGGGTTAGAATATGATGATACCCTTCCTACCCAACCAGCAGTATTAGGAGACGAATTAGGAGTATTATTAGAAGGCGTTTTAGATTTAATAGATGATGTAATAGATGATATATGCACTAAAGTAACATATGTAGTAACTCCCCCGGGGGGAATGACAGGCATAAACCCAGGTAATTTTTCAACATTTCAATCAAGAAAAATAGAAATAGAAAGTCTAAAACAAGATATCCAAGATATAATGAGTATAAACACAAAATTAGTATAAAATGTCTACAGCGTCAGTAAGAAATTTATTAAATAGTACAGTAACCCGAGTTATTACAACATCGAAACAAAAGATAAAAGACCAGGGCAAAAAACAAGTTATTAAATTAAAACAACAAATCCCATCACCCGCTGATCTTATAGATGAATTAAAATCAGATACAACAGAAGCTAATTGTACAGGTAAAGGAAAAGAAAAATTTGATAATAAATTAAATAAAATAACAAATAAAATAGATAAACTACAAAAAACAATAGAAAAATCTCTTGATAGTTTAGAAGCTGTTGAAGGTAAATTAAAAAAAATAACAGATGATTCAGGGGTTTTAGCTAAAATAAATGACATAGCTTCTGTATTACAACCTATTACAGCTACATTAGGTACAGCTGTAATCGCAGCTAAAATCATGATAAAAGTATATGGTCATATTCCTCTTCCCCCTAATGGAGCGGGACCCCCTTCGGGACCTATATTTTTAGCTAAAGAATTAGCGGATTTAGCAGGGGGAAAAATAGCAGAATATTCAGCTTTAGTATTAAGTTTAACAATTATGGTACAACTTTATACAAAAAAAGTAAATAAAATCTTAGATTTAATCCAAAAAGCTATTATCCCCTTAAAATCACTAAAAGATCAATTAGATAGATTAGTAGCTTTAACCTTATTTATGAAATTAGAACACGAAAGTAAATGTGATCAATTATTAAACCCAAACAGCCAAAATGCAACAGGTACGGGAACAGGAGACTCCAGTGGTTTTAGTAGTGAAGGGCTAAATGTAAATACAATAAATGGGGATAATATAGCATCTTTATCTGAAGGTATGAATCTTGAAGCTCTTATAGCGTGGTCTGAACAAAAATATGGTATGATGTTAGCTGAATTACAGGCTCAGGGAGATACTAGAGCATTAGAAAGAATATCAGTTTTACAAAAAGAAACTAAAGAATGGGTATTAAAATACAATATTAGTTTTAAAATAATTAATATTTAGAAAAAATTTATATTTATAACAAACAACAAATTAACATGAAAGCAAAAACTTTTGAAAATCTAATTAGAAAAGTAGTTAGAGAAGAAATAGATTATGCGTTACGCAGAGAAATTAAAACACTTAAAGAAGATTTACGTGATGAATTAAAACCTACTATAATAGAACATAAAACAAATTTAGTAGAGGTATCAAATGAAAATCCTACAACTCAACCTGTATCAAAGCATTCTTTAAGAGAAAAAATCATGGGTACTAAACCTATAAAACAAAAAAGAAATTTTGTAAGTGATGGAACCTTAAATGATCTCTTAAATGAAACAGCAATGGGGGACACAAACACACAATCATCGAATTCACCCGTAAGTTTATCAAAACCTTTTGCCTCAGGAGCTCCTATGTCTATGGATACAACAGGTATGCCTCCTGAAGTAGCAAATGCAGTTACAAGAGATTACAGTAGTTTAATGAAAGCAATAGATAACAAGAAAAATAATTAATAATGGCCATAGTACAAGGAATAAGAAAAGACCCAAGAGATCTTAATAATATTAAGATAGGAGTAGCTTTCCCCTTGGACGAAACAAATTTATTTGCTAGCACAGATACTCTTACAGAACAAGCAAAATCTGATCTTATTAATGTATTATTAACATTTCCTGGTGAAAGAATAAATTTACCTGATTTTGGCGTTGGGTTAAAACACTTATTATTTGATCAAAAACTAGATTTAGGATCTTTAAAAGCCAGAATAAGAACACAAGCAGATTTTTATGTACCTAACATTCAGGTAGTAGGTGTAAATTCATCAATGTCTGAAGATAACCAAACATTATTTGTATCTATATCTTTCGTGTCTTTATTAAGTGGAACATTAGATTCAATACAATTAAATTTACAAACCGGTAATTACTAATGGCATATTCAAAAATAACAAATAAAAACCAAGATAGAGAAGTTAATTATTTAGCTAAAGATTATAATTCTTATAAAGCCAAATTAATAGAATTTACAAAAACATATTTTCCTAATAATTTTAATGATTTTAGTGAAGGTAACCCAGGAATGATGTTCTTAGAAATGGCAGCATATGTGGGGGATGTATTATCTTATTATACTGATACTCAATTAAAAGAATCAATTTTATCTTCAGTACAAGAAAGAGAAAACTTATATAATATAGCTCATACTATGGGTTACAGACCTAAAGTAACAACAGCGGCTTATGTAAATTTAGAAATATCCCAATTAGTACCCTCAAAAATAATAGATGGGTCCTATGAGCCCGATCATGATTATGCCTTAAATGTAAATTCAGATTCTACATTTTCTTCTACAGATGGTACTACTTTTTATATAACAAAAGATGCTAGATTTGGTTTTTCATCTAGTTTTGAACCTACAATAACAAGTATATACCAATATGATGGCTCAGATAACCCAGAATATTTTTTACTTAAAAAAACAATACCCGCCATTTCTGCCAAAGTAAAAAAACAAACATTTTCAGTTGGAACCTCACAAAGGTATTTAACTATAGACTTATTTGATTCTAACATTATTTCAATAGAATCAATTATAGATAGTAGTGGTAATGAATATCATGAAGTTCCTTATTTAGCCCAAGATACTAAATTTGAAGAAGTAGAAAATAAAGCAGCTAATGACCCTGAATTACATCAATATAACCACCAAACCCCTTACTTACTTAAATTAAAAAAAGTACCTAAAAGATTTACTACAAGAATAAAAGCAAATAATAAAATGGAAATCCAGTTTGGATCAGGTGTAAGTGATAGAGCAGACGAACAAATTATCCCCAATCCTGATAATATTGGTTTAGGGATTTTAGATGGAAGAAGTAAATTAGATGTATCTTATGACCCTTCTAACTTTTTATACACTAAAGCTTATGGAGAAGTCCCAGCTAATACAATATTAACAGTAAAATATTTATCAGGAGGGGGTATGCAAGCTAATGTAAATTCAAACACAATTGTAAATTCAGGAGAATTAAAAATCACACCAAAACCTAATTTAAATCAAGGTATGTTAAATTTTGTAAAAGCTTCAATCCAATCTACTAATATAGAACCAGCAAGAGGAGGGGGAGGAGCAGAATCTATAGAAGAAATTAGGATGAATACTATGGCTAATTTTGGAGCCCAACAAAGAACTGTTACAAGAGATGATTATTTAATTAGAACTTTATCTATGCCCCCACAATTAGGAAGAGTAGCTAAAGCATATATAGTTCAAGATGATCAAACTTCACCTTTAACAAATGAACCAGGTAGAATACCTAATCCTTTAGCTCTAAATTTATATACTTTAGGATATGATATTGATAAAAAAATAACAACCTTAAACACAGCAACTAAAATAAATTTAGCTAATTATTTAGAACAATATAGAATGCTAACAGATGCTGTTAATATTAAAGATGCATTTGTAATAAATTTTAGTATGGATTTTGAAATCACAACATACAAATCTTATAATAATCAAGAAGTATTATTAGCTGTTATCACTGAACTTCAAAATTATTTTAATATAGATAAATGGCAAATAAATCAACCAATTATTATTTCTGAAATAGAAAATCTAATAGGTGGAGTAAAAGGAGTACAGACAGTAGAAGATGTTAGATTTGAAAATAAAAGTGGGGAAGAATCAGGGTATTCAAAATATAAATATGGTTTTAAGGGAGCAACTAAAAATAACGTAATTTATCCTTCAATGGACCCTAGTATATTTGAAATAAAATATCCTAATGCTGATATTCAAGGACGTGTAACAACATATTAAAATGGCATATTACTTTTTATTTCCGGAAAATGACGCTACATTGTATAGCCACCCTGATCGTACAAATATGAATACAGGAGGGGATGAAATACTTGAACTTGTAAAAGAGAGAGGAACAACTGACCAATATTTTTATCCCTCAAGAATTGTAGTTAAATTTAAAGAAGAAGAAATATCATCTATAATACAAGATATTATAGGGGGTAATAGTGGATTCGGTACTGGTTCTAAAGCAAATCTTCAATTAACTTCAACTCAAGCTAAAAATTTAACACAAACCCATATACTACAAGTTTATGCAATTTCACAATCATGGAATGAAGGTACAAATAAATATTTCAATTTACCTTCAGCTTCAAATGGGGTCACCTGGAAGTTTAGAGATAATTCTATAGAAGCTACAGCATGGACAACTTCAACTTTAGGAGGAATAGGAACATCTGCAGTAGAAGAAGGATTTGTAATAGATAATTATGAAACAGTAACAGGAACAACAGGATCTATAGTAAGTTCTTCATTAGTAGGAGGTCCTATAACACCGGGGGGAGGAGTTTGGTATACAGGTAGTGGGTTTCAAGCAAGCCAACAGTTTTTAGGAGGAGATGATTTAGACACAAATTTTGATGTAACAGATATAGTTACAAAATTTAGCCAAAGTTATTTTAATGGAGCTAATTACCCAACAGGAATTTCTAACCAAGGATTTTTAATTAAACAAATAGATAGTGTTGAATCTAATGTATCTACTAGTTTTGGTGAATTACAATATTTTTCCCAAGATACCCACACAATACATCCTCCTAAATTAACTTTTAAATGGGATGATAGTACCCATAATTATCAATCATCTGCTAAGTTAGAAGGAGAATTAAATGTTTCTCTTTATAGAAATAAAAAAGAATATAATCAAAATGATGAAGCTCTTTTTAGGATTTATGTAAGAGATAAATATCCTACAAGAACTTTTGTTACAAGTTCTAATTATTTAAACACAGGATATTTTAAAGAAACTAGTTATTATAGTATTAGAGACGCTTTTTCAGAAGAAGAAGTAATCCCTTTTGATGATAACTATACAAAATTAAGTGCTGACAGTGAAGGTATGTACTTTAAATTATACATGAAAGGTTTACAACCAGAAAGATATTATCGTATATTATTTAAGCATGTGAATAATGATGGCACAACTATTTATGATGACGATTATTTCTTTAAAGTTGTAAGATAATGGCAAAAGAAAAAATAAAATTAGTAAAAAAAATAATTAGTAATAAATTATCTAATAAACTTCATAATAAGTCTTTTCATAATTTAACTAAATCTACTCCCCAAATAAATGATGAATCTGTAAAAAATTTATATGATACTTCATTTTATATAATACCAAAAAAAGGAAAAAACTCCCATGAATCTATTATAAAAGAAAGCACAGATTATTTATACCCCCAAATAAATAAAGTTTTAGATGACCAAATAGAAAGTTTAGTAGACGAAATAGAAGCAAAAAATGAAGAACTAAACAAATTAAAAAACCCACGCCCATCAAATTCTGAATACCCTAATGGGTCTTTTCTAACAGCGGGGGATGATAATGGTCAATTTCAAGGTATGGGAACAGTTTATGTTATGCAAGACGGAATGAAAAGAGCTATTGGAAGTGGTGGTATGTATCACTTAATTAGAAGATCTCTTAGAACCCCGGGAGAAGCTTTTAGTGAATTATATTTTTTAAGTATTGATGAATTAAATCAAATCCCTGATGGAGTTACAATAGACTATCAATGGCAAATGTCTATGCCTAGTTTTGCTGCAGAATATGGTCCTATATATCAAAGATTTCCTTATTTTGAATTACATCTTTTTTGTGAAGGTAGAGAAGTAGATGATTCCTTTGATTTAGTTGAAGGAGATTTTTGGTTAGAAGACGATAATGATGATGCTTGTACTGTTACTTATATCAAAAATACATTTGAAGGTGATCCCGAACAATATTCTATAGAAACTGAAACTATTAATGTAGGAGAAAAGAAAATAATAGAATTTGCAAGAAATGACCATGAAAGGGGAATAATGGGAATACCACACCAAATAAATAGAGACGTATATAACACTTATTATGATTACAATACTGATATCCAACAAACAGGAACAAGAGAATGGGGGTGGGGTAAAAATTACTCAGGAGTATTATTAGCAGAAGGTCGTATTTGGATAGGGAATGACAACCAAGGAAGAATGTTCAATACAAAAACAAACCAATCTATACTTGCAGATTTAAGATTTGATGAAGTATATGGTAATTGTAGAAAAATATATTCTAGTTGCATGCAATTAGATGGAACTTTTAATGATACTTGTTATGGGGCTTTAAACCAAGATGATGAATTAGTAGAGCATTTTAATAATCCAACCTTTAAATATTATGTTCGATCTATAACGGTTAGTAGTGACACTATAAAAGATAGTTATGGCACATCTAATTACGGAGTATCTACTATATATGGTGAAATTCATAATAGAAATTACCCTATATATGGACAACCTATACTAAAAGTCGGGGGAGAATATGTTGTTTATTTAAAATCAATTATACATATAATTAACGCCCATCTCAATAATCCATCTATATATAGACATCATCATTTTTACAAATTAACTGATAATGCTAATAATGGTAAAAAATTAATGTTAGTTCATGATAACGATATTCATGTTATAATGAATACAAATAGTACAGCTTGGACAACCCAACAATCAATAATTCAAAATGCATTTTCATATTCAGTTATTTTAAAAGGAGCAAAGGGATATGGGGACGATAGATTTAATTGGGAAGCTGTAGATACAGATAAAGTAAAATTTATAGGATTAACAACACTTTCAGATAGTGATTCTTGGGATGATAGAGTAAGATTAAATGGTTTTCATGTTGGTAACGGAGTAAATTATTTTAATCCTTATGGTATGGGGGGGAGTAATTATGGTTTATCAGGAGAAATTCAAGAAATATTATATTCACATTATGAAAATGAAGACTATAATGATTCTAGTGTTCCTGATTTTTGCCCCTTTACTGAGGCCCAACTACAACAATTTGCTCTTTTATCTATACCTGTAGGGACTGGTGATCTTCCTTTAGGTTGTACTTTTCAAAACTGTTTAGATTGTTAATATGAAAAAACTAATATTAAATAAAAAAGTATACAAATATAAAGATGTAGAAAATCTTTTAGGAAATGATATGGGGTTTTCAAGTTTAAATCCAAAACCAAAATCATCAAATGCTTTTTTTAAAACATACAATGAAAATTTCTATGATTTAAAAAAACAAACCCATAATGATTTAGTAGTAAAAAGTACAGAATACATTGGACCTTTAGATAATCCAAGAACAGTACAACTAAATAGTTTAAAAAAAGACAAAGAAAGAATCCAATTACAAATAGACTCAACAGACAGAGAACACCCTTATTTTTCTAATGGAACTATTTTAATGCATAAAGATTATAACCAATCACATGTGTCTGGTTTTGGGGGTATTAGCTCAGAAGGAGATATTAAAGGTCCTAAATATTATATGCATTCAGGAAAAAAAAGAAAAATACCTGATGATTATCTTATTTATAGTAAAATAAAAAATAGATTAGGAATGAAAGATTTAAAAGACGCAGACATTATTATTTTTTTATGGTCTGGGGGGTTAGACGCTATATCAGATGGACCCCCAATTACAAGACTTCAAGATTTATTTATATCGTTTTATGAAGTTAATATGTATAAACCGACTTAATATAAATGGCTAGATCAACAAAAAATAATAATAAATCTAAATTATCAACATCCCCCGTTGTAGATGATGACAAACTACTTGGGGCAAATGAGTTAGAAGAAAATCTAACCTCACCCGATAAAGAAGAAACAACTATAGACCAAATTGAAGACAATGTTGATTTTGAATTAGATGAAACAATTATATCAAAAACTTTTGGTAGGCCCGAAGATGTAATAGAATTACATATATATAGCTTATCAAATGAATTACTTGTATCTGATTATGATTTTGAAGAATATGAATTTCCCGCAGGTAATGAAGCTCAAACAACCTCAGAATTACTAATAGATTATGAAAAAGTTTTAAACCAAAGAGGATACATATCTGGCAAATATAAATTAAAATTCAACGTCCACAGACATAAAATTTTCAATACAGAATTATTTGATGCAGATAAAGGGATGGCTATTCCTCAATATCCCTTTTACATCAAAGATATTGATTCAACAAAAACAGAAATAAGATCAATATCTAAAAAAGCAGAAAACAAAGAATTAGACACAGCTGTAAATAGTTTTATTTCAGAATTAGGAAGCTCTGTATATTTTAAGGAATTTTCCTTAAATTTTGGGAATGATGTTATTATACCAGCAGTTAATGTTCTTTTAAATAAAGACACTTTAACACATGAATTATTAATAAGGACTTTAAACCCCCTTCCTAACACAATTAAAAAAACCTCTGAATTTAAAGTAGTTGAAGAAATAATAGATGGGTTTTTTGTTGAAATTGATTTAGGTAAGTTAGAAATAATAGAGGACACTATAGAATTAATGGGTCCTAACTTTAAAATAGATACTAGACAACATAATTCTATACCTTCTGCGTATAAAACATATAATGACTTATTAAAATATAATGTATCTTCTTCTTATGATAGACTTTTAAATAAATTAGAAAATAAAGAATTACCTAATATAGAATATGATTATATAAGACCAGTATCATCAAGTACAGAAGACACAGACATTCCTTATCATTTTGAAAACTTTGTACATTTTAGTAGCGCAGAAGAACGCTTAAATAATTTTAAATATAAATTAGAATTAATAGAATTATACCAATCTCAATCAGGAGAAATAAATTCAATAATAGGATCTACCTCAGGGTCTAGGTTTGTTTTAGAATCAAAAAAAGAAATAACAGACAAAATTCAAAATGTAGTAAGAAACTTTGATGGGTATGAACAGTTTTTATATAACACAACAGGATCAAATCTATACACTTGGCCAAAAATAAACAGTAAAGAAGAATTATATTCAGTTTCTTCTTCAGAAGCTAAAACATGGTTAGGTAGTAATTTTTCAAGTCCTAATTCTTCAGGACAATTATTATCTGCTTCTTTATACGATAAATCTAACCCTTATAACTTACATAAATTAATACCCGAACATATAAAAAATAACACAAATAATAATTTATATGTAGGTTTTGTTAATATGGTGGGTCAACATTTTGATTATTTATGGACTCACATAAAACATATAACTGAATTAAATAACCACCATAATAAAAGAGGTATTTCACAAGATTTAGTTTATTTCCAACTAAAATCAATAGGATTAGAAACTTTTGATCAATTTGAAAATGCTAATTTAATAGAATATATTTTAGGAGAAGGCACATTAGATCATTCAGTAGGAAATTTAATAATAGGAGATTATATAGTTGGGGGATTAGGTAACGAATGGTATAATATAAAAGACCATCAAACACTAGTTACTGCTTCTTACAATGGAAGTCCTGTAGATAATGGTTCAATTCCTAAAGGAGAAATAACAAGAGAAATTTGGAAACGTTTATACCATAACGCACCTTATCTTTTACAAACAAAAGGAACAGAAAGAGGAATTAGAGCATTAATGAGTTGTTATGGAATACCTTCAACAATTTTAAATGTAAAAGAATATGGTGGAAGTACTACATTTAGTGGTCCTATAAAAGACATAGACTTTGCTGATTATTATAAAACTTTTACTTATGAAAAGTCAGGCCAAGCATTACATGGTGATTCAGGAACAACTTCAGGTTTCTTTATTAAAGTTCCTTACAACACAGAAGAAAGTAGACAATTATCTGCATCTAATAAAACAATAACATGTAGAATTAAACCTGTAAGATCAGAAGACAATTATCATATATTAGGAACTTATTCTCCTACTATTGGGGGTCTAGACAACAGAATTTTTGATCACCATTTAATATTAGAACCTTACACAGGCAATGACATATCTTCTTCAGGGGATTCTACCCAATATGGAAGACTTAGAATAAATATAAATGATAACTATTCAACAAGCACAGGTTATTTTCCTATATACAATGGAGATTTTTGGAATATAATTTTTGGAATAGAAGGACCCCAAGGGTCTGCAGGAACTTTAAAATTTGGAGCTTATCAAGCTAACTTTAATAAAAATATTTTTTATTATACTTCATCTATGGCTTTTGCAAGTGAAACCGTAAGAGCTCTTACTTTTGGAGATCCTTATATAGGATCACAAACTGGTGGAACACCACACATTTATTTTGGTGGTATCCCGGCTAATAGTGTTAATGAATTAGTTGATGATTTTCGTTATTCAGGTTCATTACAAGAAATTAGAATATATTTTGGAGAATTATTATCAGATGCTACTTTTAAAAAACAAGCTCTTGAACCATACATGTATGGGGGTAATTCACCTTCTTCTTCATTTGATTATTTAATAGCAAGATTACCTTTAGGAAGTAATGATTATGAAGTTAGTTCAAGTTTTCAACCAAATGTAGATTCAGATCCTTTAGCAATCGTTAATAAAACGGGTGTAGGATATTCTTCAATTGGGGGTAATTTTACTATAAACAATTATGGAACAGGTTCTCAGGTTGATAGTAATATGACTTCTCAAAGATGGGAAGAAGTAGTAGAAAACCATTATTTACCCACTCCTGATACCGTTGGGGCTTCAACAACAAGTGAAAAAGTTAGAATAGATACAGGTACAATACCAGGAAATATTTTAATGCCTAATAAAAAATTAGAAACATCAACTTTAGACAGACAACCCCCAGATTATGAAGATTTAGGTATATTCCTCTCACCAACAGAAGAAATAAATGAAGACATAATTTATACTTTAGGTTCATTTAGAATGGATGATTATATAGGTTCACCTTTACCTTCAGCACAGTCAGCTTCTGTTTATGAAGACTTATCAGATCTTAGTGATGTTTATTTTCAAAAAGTAAAAGGAAGATACAATTATTGGGATTATATAAAATTAATTCAACAAATAGACCATACATTATTTAAATTAATAGAACAGTGGGTACCTTTTAAAGCAAACACAAAAACTGGTCTTTTAATCGAACCTCATTTCTTAGAAAGAAATAAATTCCCAAGAGAAATTCCAGTAAGAAGTGATGGTCAAACAATGACAGAAGGCCTTCACCAACATTTTGATGTTAACATATCAACAGATTATGAAGACAATAAAATAAACGACATAGCAGACACAGCAGATCCTTTAACTCCCCAAGGCCAATATGAACCGGGTACTTATGTAGTTAGTAATAATAATTTATCAAATATAACTTCTAGTAAAACAGGAGAAAGATTAGAACAAGGAACCAACACTACAATAGAAATATTTGACATTCATTTAAGTCAACAAAATAAAGACCCAAATGCTGAAAATAATCAAGATTGTCAAGCTCCTATTAAACCTTATGGTCCCCAAAGTTATACAAATGTAGGTATAGGGTTCGCAGAAATAGGAACAACATTTGCCATTGGTGAGTGGACAGCTCAAATTCACCCATCTAATAAACCTGCCAATTATAAAGCACATGAATCATCTATTTTATTAGGAATGGCTACTAAAGGAAGACCTTCCCGTAGGTATTATAGATATACAGAATACAATACAATATAGTTATGGCGATAATAAATGCAAATAAACCCACAGGATCATGTATATTTAATTATTTACCAGGTACTATAGCAGCACCTGGTATAGGATATATGAATATAGGAGGAGTATCAGGATCCTTTTTTCAAATTTCTCATGAACTTTTTCCTAGAATTATAACAAAAAGTTTTGAAAAACGTCTCTTTACAGCAGAATTTGATGATTCTATAATAGACACAGTATGGTGGGCTAACACTAGATATAAAGGATGGAAAACAACAGGAAAAGCAGTAAATGTATATACCCCCGCCGCTATAGGCAGTGGTATAGGGTTTTCCCAAATAGTAGGTTCTAGTGGGGTGGTTGAACATCAATTTGCTAAAAACGGTGCCCCTTTTACAGTAGAAAATTCTGAAGGAACTTTATGTCAAAATTTTGAAATATACAAAGGGGATGAAACATATGGTTCAAACCCTGCAGTCCAAAACCAAACAACAGCTATTTTTATAGCTAATACAATTATAGGGGGGAAAGAAGAAAATGAATTTGCTGACTTACAAAACCATTCATACATTGGTATTCAAAAAATACTAATAGTAAATATAGAAACAGACACAGTAGATGTAATAAGTAGAGAACAAGAAGACTTTCAAGAATTCCATAGGTTTATAACTAATGATTTACCTACAGGAAGAAGTTTTAAAATTAAAATATTAGACGAATCTGTAGGATCAAAATTAAAACAAAATTACTTTTGTAAAATGAATAAAGGATGGTTATTAAAATCTTTTGAATATAGGCATGGAGGGGAACCAGGAGGGGGAACTCTTCCCGAAAATACTGTAGAAGATCATTTAACTACAAATAATGGTATTTATTTTTACAGAGACGGAGAACAAAGAGAAAATCTTTATATTAATGGAGTAAATACAGGTAATAACGCAGTAGCTCAAGCCCCTATATCAGGTGCTAGATTAAGATATGCTAACATAAATTACCATGCGGGTAATATTGTAGGTAATCCTAGTACTGGTGCTGGAGGAGGAGACATACTTCAACAACACCATATAGGTCCTTCTTTTTCTTCATCTTCTATACACACTAACAAATATACAAGACAATTTTACAGTGGTTCTTTTGGAAATATTGAAAATAGATGGGTAGGAACAACATATGCTGAACGTCTTAAAAATTCAGACTTAGGACAAGCAAGTAGATTTATAGGTGTAAATTGTTTAGATTTTTTACAACAAAATAATTCTAATGATGATGTACCTATAGAAGAAAAAACAGAATTACACGTTACTTTTTTAGAAGGTGTAAAAGATTTTAGTGTAAGTATAAGTGGGAGTGGAGAACCAGGAAATTACAAATACAACCAAAGTGCAAACGATGAAAGAAGTATAGGAACTTTTGAAGTAGATCAAAACCAAACAGCATTAGATGTTGGCGATCATTGTCATGGTTTTTTACCCCAAACACATGAAATAATTTTTAAAGGATCTAATGATGGTAGATTTATGCCTGTGTTAGACACTTTTGATGATAGAATAGATAATGCTTACTTAGAATATACAGGTAGTTTTTTAACGTTTGCACAAAAACAAGCTTTAGTAGCTACGGGTAATGATTATGCAGGTTGTGCTGCTTTAGGTCAATCAAATGTAAATCTTTTCACACAACCAGGAGTAAATTTAAATAGAACTCAAGAAATGCGAGTATTTTTACAGGGGGGAGCATTAGGGGCAATAGGTTTTGATGGTGATATAACTAGTAGTAATCCTGATTATAAAAACTCTTTATCTGCTTCTATGACAGTTGATAATTATTATGGAAGTTATATAAATGATAGAGGAACAAGTTCTTTAGAATGGCAATTGTCATTTTTAGATAAAGATCATGTTATTATAGCAAATATAGATAAAGACGAAGAATTATTTGATGGTATAGGAACAAAAGGAGTAGTAATAATTCCTCAATTTACACATCCTAGAGTAAGAAGAAATTTAGATTTATATTTACAAAGGGCAGGATTAATAGATGACGCGCCAGGTGGTATAACAAATGTACTTTATGAAGGGACTTAATATTTTTTAAAAAACATTATATTTATAATAAACAACAAAAACAATGGGATATTTAGACAAAACCAGTATTACAGTAGACGCAATTTTAACTAAAAAAGGAAGAGAACTTCTCGCCAAAAATGATGGTTCATTTGAGATAACACAATTTGCCTTAGGTGATAGTGAAATAGATTATACTTTATTTAATGAAAATCACCCTAATGGAACACAATACTCAGCAGAAGCAATTGAAAATATGCCTTTAATTGAAGCTATTCCTGATGGAGCTAATATGATGCAATCAAAATTGATTACTTTAGCTCGAGGAACTTCAGCAATACCTTACATTCAGGTAGGAAACCAAACAGGTATAGAATTAGCTCAAGGAGCAGTTCAAGCTATAAAACCCAGAACATTTAACATAAACGGTAATAATCAAGCAGGCACTGAATCACAGGGATATAGATTTACTATAATAGATAATAGATTAAGAGAATATATACAAGCAACAGGAGCATCAACTAGATCTCAAAGAAGAAAAGCATCACCTTATGGTTCTAACGACACTACTAATAACCAAACTGCAAATGTAACAACTATAAACACTATTTCTAATGTAGCTACAGCAGAAACAGTAGTAGGAAGAACATTAACAATCCAAGCTACAACTAATAATGCCTTATTTAGTACTGAATTACCATCATTAACAACAAGTTTAATAATTGAAGGAATAAATACAGGAGCAAGAATAACAGTTCCATTTACTGTAAATTCTACAACAACCTAAAATAAATAAAAATGAGTTTAACACGATTTGACGAAGCAAATGATATAGTAATATTAGAGAATCCATCTCCATTAGTTACATCTACATGGTCTACTAATGACAATAATTTAGATACAAATTTTACATCTTCAGTATTATCAGCATCAGTTATATCAACAACAGGATCAATACAATATTATATAGATGCTTACAATGCCGTTAGTACTTCTAACGCATCAGCAGTACAATATTCTTTAGCATATGGACACAGACACGGATCAGGTTCTCCTGATTTTACTAACGACACAGGATCATTTGGATTTAGTGCTGCTAGAGTAAATTACAACCAATACAGACAATTAGTTTTTCAAGATGAAACCCAAAATTTTACGTTTGGTACTCATACACCAGACAGTATTTATGTAATTAATGTAAATAGAGCAAATTACAAACAAAGATTATCTGCGGGAAGTTTATCATTATTTATTTCAGGAGCTAATATAGATACTCCTACTGATAGTAAATTAAAACTTACAGATGATAGTGTTAGTAGGGGGGCTACTGCAAACAATCCTAACTATGTAGGCACTAATTTAGGTGGTTATTATAACATTGTATCAGGTTCAAATGGTATTATATCAGGTTCAACAATAAATCAAAAAGGGGGAAGTTCATCTTATGGACATTTTTATCCACATGCAGGTCTTATCATATTAAATGGTGATATGTTTGCAGCTAAAGTAGGTACTGGTGCAACATTACAACAAGATTTACCACAAACCAACACAGGGTTAAGTACAAATTATGACCTTAATCACATTGGAATGTATCAATTAATTTCTTCTTCTAATCACTTTATTATAGACACAGAAGAAGATGTAAATTCTCAATTTTATTTTGTTAGAGCTAAAAACTCAGAATTTAACTATACTAATAATCCGTCATTTACTAGTGGAAGTAGTAAGGGAACAATTTTATTCTCTACAATGAGAATGAACCCAAAAGTATTTATAACAACAGTAGGAATGTATAATGATGCAAATGACTTATTAGCAGTTGCAAAATTAAGCCAACCAATTGCAAAAGACTTTACTAAAGAAGCACTTATACGAGTAAAATTAGACTTTTAATATCCTAAAAAATGGGTACAGTCTTTAAAAAATTTTCGGCACAAGACAAGGCACTAATCCCCTTTAATGCCCATAAACAATATAATTTCACTTCCGCTTCAGCAGCATCAAATTCATTAACATGGTTTAATGCTAGTTGGACTTCAGAATCAGTATCTATGTATGGTACTTCTCATACTGACGGTTATGGATCGGACGTTATAAATTTTATTAAATATAGCCAAATAGATCACCTTTTTTATAGAAATTTTAAAAAAACAGTAGGTGATAAAATGGGTCCCATTAATTATTTAGAACAACCTAGAACTCTTTATCAAAAAGCAAACATATTATCTATACCTTCTGGATTATATGGTTTTGAAATAAAACCAGGATCTTTTTATTTGTCTGCAAGTAGTTATCAAATTATAGATGATAAAAAAGGAAATTTAATAATTAGTGGAACTAATTTAGACAATTATCCTAATGATATTCAACAAAATGTATTTAAATTAGAACCAGTAGATGGTTTTAAAAGATATGATTTAGATGTATTTAGTGATTATGCTCATTATAAATATGTTAATAAAAAAACAGGATTTCACACAGATATAATAGGTGGGGGTTGGAGAAGAGGAAAAAATAGTCCTAATGCCCCTGTAACATACACAAGTATAATGGGTAAACCTAGAGAAATTTATCCTGAAAACGAAGACGATAGTTATTTTATAAATAAAATATATTATAATAATGTTCAATTTGCACAGTCTATAAGCTCATCATCTGAAATAAAATTTAATAGTAGAACAGGTTCATACATTTCATCTTCCCACCATGAAAGATATAATTTTGATAAAGATGAAAACTTCTCAGTATCTTTTTACATAAGACCTATATCCTTAGATGCACCTGTTATAGGAACAGCAGCAATAGGCCAAAATGTTGGAGGAGTTAATACTCAATTTATAGTAAGTGGAGAATTAGACCTTGAAAAAAGATACATTATAGCTAAAAGTGGAACAAAAAGAGTAACTAATAGTTTATCTAGTTCTGCAGAATCTTCCGAACCTCAATTTCCTTTTGAAATATATCATATAAGTAATTCTCTTCATTTTGAAAGATCAGATGGAAATCAAAAATATGCTGCAAGCGCCTCTTTGGGCGAAACAGGCAATTATAACATTGTTGATATAAATACTCACATACTATGTCAATCGTCAGGATCAAAAATGCAGATTTGGGAAAATGGCGCTAAATTAAAAGAAGAAGATTTTACAATAAAGGAACAAACAAGAAACACATCTAATTTATACATAGGATCTAAAGGTGAACATAAAAACACAGATTTTGAATTTAGTCTAGGTACAGCCGTTATAGGATCATCATTTATTGTAGACGGTTTTACAGATGGTGGTATAGGTGTATCAGTAATAGGTTCAACTTTTGTTGTAGATAATTATGGTCCACTAATAGATAAAGGAAAATTCTTTAATGGTAATATTAGTAATATAAACATTTATTCAAAAGCCCATACACCAAATACAATACTTAATATATCTTCAAGCCTAAATGGTTCACCTTACATAGGAAATTGTTTTTATCAAGCAGGTTTTGCTGTTATAACTCATCCTTTATATCAAAATACACTACAAAATCCAGGAAATGAATATAGTTTAAATAAAATTCAATTTCAAGGAACTCATTTAATTTATGAACATGAATATCAATGTACAGTAAGTGAAGATGAATTTAATAGTACTTATAACCTATCAGCAAGAAAAGTAAAATCAAGTAAAAAACACACATTAGCTGATTTCACTACAGGTTCTAATTTTTCAACTTTTATAACAACAATAGGACTTTATGATGAAAAAGGAGATTGTTTAGTAGTAGGTAAATTAGGACAACCAATCAGAATGTCTGATGAAACCGACACCACTTTTGTTTTAAGGTGGGATACATAAATAGATAAAAATTTATTGCGGTTTTTAAAAAATGCATATACGTATGATAAGAAATCAAAAAATAGATTGCAATCTCTATTAAATTAATTAATTAAAAATCCAAAAATAATAAAAAATTATGAGCGCAGTAGGAATAACAGCACTAAAGGGATACTTCGAAACAGGAGATAGACCCACAGCAGCAAATTTTGTCGACGTATTCGACAGTATGCTAAATTTAACAGACGGTGGAACAGTAGCAGCAGCTACAACATTTTCAGCAGGTTTAAAAAATTCAAATATTACAGAACAATCAGGAACAGGAACAGAAAATTTAACTTCCACAGCTACAGATTTAACTTGGTATTCAAACGCAGCACAAGCAGGAGCTATTACATTACCAGATGCAGCTGCGGGTAATGTGGGTATGAGAATCAGATGTATAGTAGGAACTACATCTTGGTCAACTACAGCATTTAAATTAGGATTCGCAGATTCAGGTACTTGTGTATTGGTAGGACAAATCCTATTAAGTGCATTAGATGGGGATGCTACTGATGCAACCGCAGGATTTACTATTACAGCAAACGCACAATCGTTAGAAATTGACGCAGATGCAGTAACAGATGCAGGTGGGGCAATTGGTTCAATGTATGACTTTACTTACCTTGAAGCTAATTTAGTTCACTGTATGGCTTACGGTATGGTTACTACAGGTACACCAGCACCAACAGCAGACGCTTCAACTACTACAGGTACTTCATAATAAGTAGTATAAAATAACATTTATATTAAAAGACCTTGGTTTTCCAGGGTCTTTTTTTTATATACATAAAAACATAAGATATGGCAAAGTTAGTAACTGGTGGATACCCAGAGTTTCAAGAAGGTTTAAGACAAAATGGTCAAAGAACTTTTGACATGCCTCCTGAAACTAGAATAAGAAATAACGGAAAAACGTTAGAAACACTAAAAACAGAACAATCAGAATATAAATCTCATTTAATAGTAATATCACAAGCTTGTGAATTAGCTCATACTAATAAATTATTTACAATGAAAGAATCCCAAAGTGTAATAAATGCTTTAGATTATTTAGATAAGAATGGTGAAAAACCGAATGCTTTATTAGGAGTAAAAGAATTAAAAGAAAAAAAGAAAGAAATAAATAAATCTATAAAAATTTTAATTCAAGCCTGTGAAAAATCTTATGACAAAGGGATATTTTCAATGAGTCAATCAAAAGAAGTAATGGATGCTATAGATTATTTAAATAAATAAACTATGCAGTGGTATTATCAAGACAAACTTATTAATGAAATAGTTGACCTTCCTAAAGGAGCATTTGGTTTTATTTATCAAACAACTCATACCCCAACTGGAAAAAAATACATTGGTAAAAAATCTTTAATATATAATTTAAAGAAAAAATTAGGCAAAAAAGAAAAAGCACTTTGGGAAGGTAAAGGTAGACCTCCTGTCTATAAAAGAGTACTTAAAGAAAGCGATTGGAAAACTTACTATGGTTCTCATAGTTTTATAAAAGATGCAAATAAAGAAGACTTAGAAAGAAAAATTCTACAAGTGGCTTTTAACAAAAAAGAACTTACATATTTAGAATGTAAATATCAATTTGTATTAGAAGTTTTAGAAGATAAAAAATACCTTAATGACAATATATTAGGTAAATTTTATGACAGGGATTTTAGATGAAAGAAGATTTATTAAAACAATTATTAGAATCAGTATTAGGTAGAAGTAAATCAGCTAGAGGAGGTGATGAAGCTGTATTTACTTGTCCTAGTTGTAATCATCATAAGAAAAAACTTACATTTAATTTATTATCTCAAAAATTTCAATGTTGGGTTTGTGGTTATAAAGGACATAGAGCTTATCAATTATTAAAAAAATCCAATGCACCTGGATCTACATTTAATATTTTAAAAGAAATTGACCAACAATATAATTTTAAAAAACAAACAAAACAAAAGGTTGACACCAATACTTTACAATTACCTAAAGAAGTTATACCTATAATTTCAAGTTCTGCAATTTTATCTAAACATGCTTTACATTATTTAGATCAAAGAGGAATAACAAAACAAGATGTAGTTAAATATAATTTACATTATTGTGAAAATGGCCCTTTAAGAAATATGGTGGTAGTTCCTAGTTATGATAAAGATGGTTTTCTAAATTATTATGTTGGCAGATCATTTGATAAAAACGCATATATTAAACATAAACTTGCGTCCAGTACTAAGGACATAATTGGGTTTGAAATGTATATAAATTGGGATTTACCCATAATTTTATGTGAAGGTGCGTTTGATGCTATGGCAATTAAACGTAATGTAGTTCCTTTATTTGGTAAAAAAATATCTACATCTTTAATGAAAAAAATTATTAAAAGTAATGTTAAAAAAATATATCTTGCTTTAGATGAAGATGCTTTAAAAGACGCTTTTAATCATGCTAAAACCTTTATGAGTTATGGAAAACGTGTTTATCTTATAGAAATGGGGGATAAAGATCCTTCTGAATTAGGTTTTAAAAAATTTACAAAATTACTACATAATGCAATAGAATTAACTACCTCCACTTTAATGAAAAAGAGGTTAGCCTTGTCGTAAAAGTTTATATTTATAACAAACTATAGTAATTAATGGCAAATATAGCACTATATCCTGGGGGATACAAACCCCCACACATAGGACATTACAAAGCAGCTAAAATAGCTTCTCAACAAGTAGAGAAAGTTATTGTATTTGTTGGCCCTAAAGAAAGAGAAAGTATAACCCAAGATATGTCTGTTAAATTATGGGAATTATACACACAAGGAGAAAATATAGAAATTAGAAAAGCAAATATTTCTCCAGTAAGAGATGTGTATGATTTTGTAGAATTAGAAGCTAAGGATGGAGATACTCTTTTTTTTATAAAAGGAGAAAAAGACAATGAAGATCCACGTTTTGTAAGAATTCCTACCTACGCTAAAAAATTTAATAAAAAAATCAATATAGAATTTATTAATATACCAGATCAAACTTCAAGAACTAACAAAAAAATATCAGGCACTTTAATGCGTAGTTATATTAAAAATGATAATAAAGAATTTTTTATTGATGGTTTACCTTTAAATACAGACGAAAAAGCAGCTTGGAATATAGTTACAAATTTAAAAGAAGATTTATATCATCCTGATGATCATTACCGTGATTTTGCAAAAACAAATGACCCAAACCCCAAAAAACTAACATCTAACAATTACAAATACAGAAATGGGGGCATAGGATCCGCTCTTTACCGTAAACGTAATTTTGGAGAAGAGGTTCAAAATGAAAAAGGAAAAATACTACATGTTTATGATTTTGACGATACTATAGCTAAAGTAAAAACCAACATAAAAACAGTTATAACTAGCCCCACTGATCCTGATTTTTATCAAGAATTAGACATATCATCAGAAGAATTTCCAACAAAAAGTAAAGAATTAGAAGCAAGATTAGGTAATTTAGACATTACATATGATTTTAAAAACTTTGAAAAACAAATAAGGGATGCTATTATAAACACAGGGGTAGTAAGTAAATTAAAAAATTCATTAAGTAAAACAGAAGTAAAAACAACAATCCTTACAGCGCGTTCTATAGGACACCCCGTAACAAGATATATGAGGGAAGAATTAGGCTTAGATGCTTATGTTGTACCTTTAGGCCTACAAGTAGATGGTAAAGTAACAGGTCAAGATAAAGCTAATTGGATTGAGAATCATATAAAAAAAGGATATCAAACAATTTATTTTATAGATGATTCTGAAGAAAACAGAACATCAGTATCTGCGTTAAAAGATAAATATCCAGACATATTTTTAAAAGTAGAAGACCCAGCATCAATTAGAGAAATGATGGGTACTATGAATAATCAAGAAAAAGCTAAACACAGCAAAAATCTTAAACGTTTAAAAAAAGATCTTAAAAAACAAGGAGATCAATATATAAAAGTACCTGATTATTTAAAAGGTACACTTACAAGAAAATTATATGAAATTTCATTTTCAGATGATGTTATAAATAGTTTTAATATTCAAGATACATTAGTTACTGATGTGTGGGAAAATAATAAATTAAAACCCGAAATTAGAAAAAAATTATTGTTAATAGCACAAGATTTTTTTGAATCATTAGAATTACCTAAAAACACAATATTAAAAGATATAAAACTAACAGGTAGTTTAGCTAATTATAATTGGTCTAAATTTTCAGATGTTGATTTACATTTAGTATTAGATTATTCCCAAATTGTAAAAAATAAAAATTTTGCTAGAGATTATTTTTTAGCTAAAAAATCAATATGGAATGAAAGACATGAAATAGATATGTTTGGTTATCCTGTTGAGGTATACGTTGAAGATAAAGATGAAAAACATACAGCATCTGGTTTATACTCAGTATTAAATGATAAATGGATTAATGAACCTGTTAAAAATAAAATAATTCTCGATAAAGAAGATATAAAATCTAAAGCAGAAGGTTATTGGTCTCAATTACCCCAAATTAAAATATTATTTAATAATAAACAATATCAAGAAGTTATAAATTCTGTAGATAGAATTAAAGAAAGACTTAGAAATATGAGATCATCAGGCCTTGAAAAAGGTGGAGAATATAGTGTTGAAAATTTAGCATTTAAAGTTTTAAGAAGAACAGATTTTATATTACAATTAAATGATTTAAAAACAAAATCATATGATACTATGATGAGTTTAAATGAAAGCACAGCTGTAATCCATGATAAATTTATACCTTTAGAAGTAATGGATACACCTGAATTACAAGTACAAGGTATGATGGGTAGAAATGAATTAGAAGGAGGAATGATTTTTCCTTATTTAGACATAGCTAAAAGACAATTTCATATGCAAAATTGTAAAATTCCTCTAGATATAGTTTTTATAGATAATAATAAAATAAATAAAATAGACCACAGTGCTTCCCCTTGTAAAGGTGGTTGGTGTCCTAAATACACTGGAAAAGCAGACACAGTATTAGAATTACCTGGGGGGTATTGTAAAAATAACAATGTAAATGTTGGTGATTATATAGGGATTAATTATAATGAATTACCAGACGTAATGTTTAACCCTATAAATGAAGTTGATCCTAAAAAAGGAACAGGTAAAAAACCTAAAGGATCAGGTAGAAGATTATATACAGACGAAAATCCTAAAGACACAGTTAAAGTTAAATTTAGTACTAGACAAGACATAGTAGATACTTTAACAAAAAAATCATTTAAAAGTAAATCTCATGCTCGTCAATCACAAATTATAAATTTAATACATCAAAGAGTAAGAGCTGCTTTAGGTAGAACAAAAGACCCACAAAAGAAAAAACGTTTAAAATCAGCTTTTGAATACATTAAAAAACGTAAAGAAGCATCAAAGAAAAAAACACAAAGAATGAAAAAAGAAGGTACATTTACTAAAGCATGGTGGAAAGAAATTATCAATGAAACATTATTAACAGAAGGAGGAGCAGCAGGACATATGGCACACCCTTTTAATTTATCAAATGTTAATTCAGGTAAAGATTTATTAAATATATTTGAAAAAACAGCAGAATCCCTAAATAAAACTCCTGGTTCTGTAAAAATAGATGGAGTAAATAGTTCTATTCGTTTAGTAGATTTAGATGGTAAAAAACAATTTGTAATGGACAGAGGTTCTAAAAAATCTTTAGACGTAAAAGGTATTACAAAAGATGATTTATTAAGTAGATTTGGAGATGGTCATGGAATGGTTAAAGTAGGAGGAGAAGTATTAGACATGTTTAATGAAGCATTACCTTCTTTAGAAGCTGACCTTAAAAAATTAGGAGCATATGATGATCCAAACATATTATTTAATATGGAATATGTTAGTGGAAAAACTAACGTACAAGATTATGGTTCAAATTTTATAGCAATACATGGTTTAAATAAAATAGAAACTAAAGAAGTACAAGGAAAAAGAAAAATGTTAACTAAAAGAGTGTCTTCTGAAGTGTCTTATGATAAGTCAGCTTTAGAATCTTTACTAAACAATTTAAAACCAACAGCAAAGAAAAACGATTTTGAAGTGTATGGATCAGTCCCAACAGAAATGAAGAAAAAACCAAATTTTAATGCAGCACTTTCTAAACAATATACCATTGAAGCGGGGGAAAACACAGTAAATAAGTCATTAAGTGATCTATTAAATGAATTAAATAACATCCCTGAAAAAGACTTTATATTTATGAACGTTAACGGTACTAAGAAAAAAGTTGGAGCTGTTTCAAAGCAGGTTTATTTGGCTATTCTTCAAAAAGAAAATATAGAAGATCTATTTGATGATGAAAATGATAAACAAAAAGCAATTGAAGGGTTTACAACTTATCTTGCAACTGAAAAATTAGGTGATGAAATACTTAAAGTATTAGATTCTCCTATGGGATCAGTTGAAAACCATGAAGGAGTAGTAATTAGAGACAAAAACATAGCAACACAACCGTATAAAATAACAGGAAAATTTATTCTAGGAGGGATGGTTTCCGATTTCTAAAAAAAAAGAAATGAAAAAAAAAGAACTATATAATTTAATCAAAAATTCAATTAAGGAACAGTTAAAAGTTAATAACAATTCAGATAATAAAGGAGATTCCCAAGTAAAATCAAAAGGAGGAATAGACCCTAATACAGGTGCTTTTCTAGGTGATATACCCTTAGCAAATACTGATAAAACCGTGGATCCTAATGTTAATGTATTACCTATTAATTCATTCCAAGATTTTCTTGATAGTAATGGTTACACACAAAACCCCGAAAATAATAATGCTTTTATGGGGGCAACAGGAGCTGAATATTGTGCCCGACATTTAGATTATGGTGAATTGACATTATTTAATGGAGCTTGTGGAACAAATGGTCCAGTAAATTTTACTGTAAATGATGGTTTTATTTGTTGTGGCCAAACTAACGGAGACCCAGATGGTGAGGGTGATGAATTTGAAGGTGATTATGTAGTTTCTACATTTCCTTCAGACTTTCAGGCACAACAAAGTTTAGGTAGTTTACAAGTAGGAGCTGACGCTGGTCAAGTATTTTGTTATTGTCCTAATCCCGTATGGGAAAATGATGAAGTAGGTGGCGGATTAGACAATTGTTTTGGATTAGATGAAGGAGCTCCTGCAATTAATTTTACTCAAAATCACCTAACAGCTTTTATCAATGATTTAGGTTTAGGTGTTACTATTGATCAATTAAGCCCTTATGTAAGTGCTGAGGGTGTTGGTATACATAATGGTCAACATTGTGCTGGTTGTGTTCATTCAGAAGCCGACAATAATGGAGAAAGATATAGTGATGGTCAAACTGTGTCTACAGACATTCTTTTTGGATGTCCTGATGGTAATGATTATCCTGACTCAAATGTAGGTCACGATAATGTTTCATGTTGTGAGTTTACAGTACCTTGTTCAACAACTGAAGTAACAGGTTACAATGATGGTAATACTGTTTGGCCAGGAGGAAATTTTGATGCTACTGGGGGAACCGCAGTAGTACTATCTTCAATAGAAGTGTCTACAATAACAACAGAAGGACCAAGTCCTACTACTGTTTATTTTGATCCTGGTAATGCTAATTATCAAGCAGGTGCTTTTCAAAGTGTAACAGACGGAGGAGAATGTCAATTTGAAGGATGTCCAGACGATGAAAATTCGGGAACAATGGCTATAAATTACACAACAGTAATATATGGAAGTGATAATATAACAGGAGGTCCAACAATTCAAGATAATAATTCATGTGAAGCTTCCAATGATGGTTGTACAGATCCATCAGCATGTAATTATAATTCAAATGCAAACGCAGATGATGGTTCATGTAATTACACTTCATGTGCAGGATGTACAGATGACGGAACAGAAGCTTATTATCTAGGAATAGATAGACCAAACGATTTTGTAGGACCTGCTTGTAATTATGATGCAGATGCAACCATTACTGATTCAAATGCTTGTGAATATACATCTTGTATAGGTTGTATGGATGATGGTACAGGTAATTTTCCTGGAGCAAATAGACCTAGCTCGGCCCCTTGGACCTCACAACCAGCTTGTAACTACAACCAAGATGCAACAAATGATGATGGTTCTTGTGAATATGAAAGTTGTGTAGGTTGTATGAACCAAGATGCTTGTAATTATGATGATGAAGCAACCGTAGACGCACAGTCTTGTGATTTTGGTTGTTATGGTTGTACACAAGAAGGTATGAATGGTGACCCCCAAGGAACCGCAGGAACAGCATACAGTTCTCAATATACAATTAATAATAGTGTGACAGGTTTGCAAATAACTAATCCAGCAGAAACACCTTGTGCATATACAGGATGTTTACTTCCATCATCTAACAATGGTACTCAATATTCAAATTATGTTTGTAATGTTAATTGGGAATTATGTGAAGTAGGAGGAAGTCAATGTTCCGAAGCATGTCCTGGTGGAATACCTATGGATGGAACAGGAGGTGAAGATGCAATAGGAACATTTTACCCCAACAACTCTAGTTGTACAGCTATATCAATACCAGGATGTACTACTTATGGCGATTGTGAATTTGATCCAGCAGCAAATGTAGATGATGGTTCATGTACAGGTGTACCAGAAGTTTGTGAAGCATGTATAGATCAATCAGGTGGAATTACAGCACCAGGTCCTGACCCATCTTGTGGTTGTACAGACGAAGCAGCTTGTAATTATGATTCAACTGCATCACAAGATGATGGTAGTTGTATTACACCAGCTAATATGTGTCAAATGTGTGATGTAAATGGACAAATCATACCAAACCCACAATGTACAGGATGTTTAAGTGCCGCAGCATGTAATTTTGGATATGATGCTAATGGTAATTATGATCCAAATGGTCCTATTGTTACATGTTGGGTGGCATACCCACAGCTTACACAAGGGGGTTGGGCCCAATATATTCAGGGAGACACAGTATGGGGAAGTAGCGCCAATACCATCTGGAACCCATCTTGCCCTGAGTTTATTTCAGGGATCCAGGATTGGACTAATACAGGATGTGTTTATCCAGGTCTTAATGCAGCTCTAATGACTCATCCGTTTCCCCCAACAAGTGAGATGATAAATAATTATACAAACAACGCTCAGTCTGATCCATGTGTTCAATGTGACGGACCAGAATTATCTAATATAGAATTTGCAGGATGTGATGGATGTGCAAATCCAGATGCCTGTAACTATGATCCAAATGCCAACCCAGCAAATACAAATGACCCTTCATGTGTTGTACCTAGTGACTGTTATTATTGTTCACAAGATCCTTCACCAACTTTTGTTGAAGACGGGGGAGTATTACTTCCAAATGACGATTGTGCATGTAGAAATGTTTTTGCTAGAGAATGTAATGGAACTACAACTAGAGAATTTCCATGTATGAGTATTGATGGTCAAAATCCTGTTGAGGGTGATTATTTCGAAACCGAAGCTAAATCAAAATTTGAAGAAAACACAAACACTGGAAATTTAGACTTAATATTAGAACACGTTTCACCTTATAGTAGTCTTCTATTAAACGAACAACCATTTAATCCTACAAGTAATCTATCATCCGTACCCTTACCAAAACCTTCATCAGGAGCTCTATTAAAACCATTTAAAAGCACAAAAGTATGGGAAGTAACTGACATTGGTGTACCACAATATGGCAATGTAAATGATTATCCATCAGCAAATTGTATTGTACAAAATTTCCAATGTACATGTGCAGTTACAGATTTACCAACAGCGGGTCTAGGATGGGCAGGACACCCACATTATTGTTTAAGTACTTCACAACCAGCTAATGGAATTACTATTTTTAGTGATAAAGCCTCATGTCTCGATACTTGTCAAGGTACACAATCCTCAATCAACCCCTATCACACTGATGAAAATGGAAATGATAATTCTGAGGACTATATTACTGATCCACCTGATGATCCTATAGAAACTTGTCAAGAAGGATGTTTAACTATTGGTAATAGTTGGTATGGTAGATGTTGTGATGGTAATTGGGCTTCTCAACCATATGCTAGTAATATTGAAAATGGAAACCATATGTGTTGTGACATTAGTGGTCCTACCGGCGGTGGTGGTACTGGCGGCGGTGGCGGCGGCGGCGGCG
>Ga0181408_1000022_pt1 | contig 40164 bp, 55 predicted proteins | sample 31SPOviralmetaG_FD_130137 | JGI IMG/M metagenome (GOLD analysis project Ga0181408, IMG submission 130137) | Marine viral communities from the oligotrophic San Pedro Time Series (SPOT) site, San Pedro Channel, CA, USA - 31 SPOT_SRF_2012-02-16 | ecosystem: Environmental > Aquatic > Marine > Strait...
CTCTCATGTGGGTTCAAGTTCCACAATGGAGTGACGACTGGTCTAAGTGTGCAGTAGATGTGCCAGACACAGCTTGTCATTGGTACATCACTGCACCCGATAGCACCATGGGTGAAGGATTTAGTTGGGCAAATGCCCCGTGGTTCAGTGTTGAGGGTCTCCGCGATGTTGGAGAGCTTCACAATACAATGGCATCAATTCAAACTGCGAGCGAAGCATGAATCATTATCTAGTTTTTGTATATGGTGTATGCTTTGCTCTCATTGGGGGTGCTGCATTCTCAATGATGTGGGCAGATATCATGTCACTTGATATGAAACCCAAACCAGTCCGTCAAAAACATCCTGAGGCCCCCCAAGAGGGGGAAGAGGTTATGTATGTCGATTTCAATAGAGAACGACTTGAAGACCTTTACAAACAGGATAAAAATTGATATACTAAGAGGGTTACCACCCTCTTTTTTTATGATTGAGTTTCAGAGTGAAGTCCAAAACATAATCGAAACCCTTGGATGGGAAGATGATGATGATGTTGTCGTTGAAATTGGCGGCACTGTTGTCAGTGGTATTCATCAGGGTGAGAACTACAATAAGAAGTGGGCAACACCTTTTGGTGTGCGTAAGTACAACAAAGATGCGTTTATTATCATCAGTAATAATTCCCGTAGAGATTTGACTGGATCTAAACCTATGGACCGGGAACACAAACCACATCACAATACTAAATAAATTTCAAGTCAACAGAGACTATGACCTTTACGATTTATTCAAAGGACAATTGCCAATACTGCACAAAGATTGAACAGTTGATGCAATTTACAGAGGTTAAATATGTTGTCTATAAATTAGACAGAGATTTTACCAAAGAAGCATTTCATGATGAGTATGGTGAAAAAGCCACCTTTCCCCAAGTAACCTATGGTTCCCAAACTATTGGTGGGTGTGCCGATACCATTAAGTTTTTGAGAGAACAAAAACAATTGCCAGAGGAATGAACGAACTTTGCTACCTTGTAGAAACCGCCATTGATTATGCATTTAAAGATAAGTTCGTATTGAACATGTATCTTTATGCAAAATCTGCTCAGTTAACTAAGAAAGATATGACTCAGTTCATCAATAGTTCTACTGCTGTTGAATTGAAAGATCTATGTCTCGAACTTGACGAGTATATTAAGGGTGGTTCAGACAATGAGCACAAACAAATTCGTGAGGGGTATGGACACATTCCCAAACCACGTGCTCGTAAGATTAGAAACTATCTTTATGGAATTTTAGAGGATGCTTTGCGCTATGAAAGAGACAAACGACCTGGCCGTAAGAGAGGATCCTAATTTACAAATAAATAAGGGCGTGGAGTTGATGCTCCGAAACAAAAATAAGAAGGAGGGATCAAAGACTTTCCAGATTAAATTTGGGAAAATGATATCTCTATTCCGTAGAGAACTTCATTTATGCCTAGATTTTTCACTAGATGTAAAAAAGAAGGAGTAGAAACATGGTTGCCACGATCTTGACAATTAGTTCATTAGTCTCTATAATGTTCTTCTTCGTCGGAGGTATGGTTGGATGGCTAGCAAAAGAGCATGTCATCAAAACAACTCCCTATCATCCAGACACTGTTAATTTACATCCTGAATTCTTTGACGAAAATGGCAATGTACTTCCAGACCAAGTGCTTGCAGTGAGATTTGAAAATGCCGAAGACTACTATGACAACGAAGACAACTAAGAAAAGATCAGTTCCTTCTCCAAAGTTAACTGATCTCCCACCTAATCCATTCCAAAGTGAAATTCTTGAACTTGTTTCTAAGGCAAGAACTCGCGCAAAAAAGATTGAACTTCTGAAACTGCACCGCAATGAAGCTCTTGTGTCCTTGCTAATCTGGAACTTTGATGAAACTGTCCTCTCTATGCTTCCAGAAGGCACTGTTCCATACAAACCTAACGAGGCACCTAAGGGAACAGAGCACACCTCTCTGAGAAGCGAGCAGAGGACGTTCTACAACTTTGTGAAGGGGGGAAACGATAAACTTTCTAAGACCAGACGCGAACTGATCTTTATTCAGATGCTGGAAGGTCTTCATCCCGAAGAAGCTGACCTGCTAATCCTTGTTAAAGATAAGGCTCTGATCAACCGTTACAATCTTAATCGTGGACATGTTGAAGAGGCATACTCTGATATTCAATGGGGTGGTCGTTCATGATGGGAATGATTAAACTCATCCATCAAGACTGTGATCCAACATTAGCAGATGATAAGGGTCTCCCTACAAATTCTTACTTAGTAAAGTATAATGTGGAGGGAACCCTCACTCATGATATTGTGATGGCAAACAAAGCAGTCGATATCTTTGATGAGTATTACGATAAGTATAAGAAAGATTTTCTCAGGTTTGATCAGACAGAAGGAAGACTCAGACCTAATTTGTACGGAGCAAAACCAAAATCTGAGGATAAAAAGAAACGGCGATGAATGATGAGGAACTAAGAGCACAGATTGAAGTGCTAATTCGTGACGAAATTCAAGAGGTCATCAACTCTTATGTCGAAGAACAAAATAAAAGTTCTGGCGACAGTGGGATTGGTTTTATCACTCCTGAGGAGCAGAAGGAGATGACAGTGAAGATTAAGAATGCAGAGATTGATAAACTCATGAAAGAGTATAAACAGATTAAGAAGGAAGAGAAATCAAATATCTCTGAGATTAAGAAACTGGGTCTTGTGGATAAATTTGGCAACCCACTTGACTAAATAGAGAATGAGGTCTATAATAAGACCTGACGTTCATCCCACTCTTGGGTGGGACGCAAGTAAGTCGCGGAACGGAGTCGTTCATCCCATGATTGAAATTCTTTTATATTCAACACTCAGTTGTTCTGATGCCGATGCAATTATGTTTCGGATGAAGAATAAGAAAAATCTTAACGAACAAGTTAAGATTGAACTAATAGAAGCCGTAAAGGAATCTACACCTGAGTGCTATCCATGGGACGCACACGATTGAAGGAACGGGAAAACGGATCCATCGAAAGATGAGAAGGTTCAATTTCACCCAACTTTCAGGAGTAAACTCATGACTACAACAATCACTTATAGAGGGCAGAAGTACGACAAAGATGCGTACAAAGCCAGTGTGTTGGCACAAGCAACACAACAACGCAACCACAATCTAATGTATCGTGGTATTAAGATCGAACGTAAGTTCGCATCGAAGAGCTGATTGTTACGGGAGGTTAATAACCTCCCTTTTTTTGTAAATTATTTCGAGAACTTCATTAAGTTAGCATACGCTGACTAAATATTGATAGAATTGGAGAGCGAATGAACCAAAAGTCTTCGTAATCGTCCTATCAGGAGAAATTATTATGCATAATCTATTATCGTACAACCAATTAGCAGGATGGAAACTGTCCATTGACAAATTAGCAAAGACCTTAGATAAGACCATGGAAGAATCGGATCTTATCAACGATTACTATGACTGCTTGATTGAATGTGACGAAAAACAAGCTACATGCAAACGTATTTGTAGGAGCGTTCTAGCTTAGTCAATAAACAATTGAACCAAAAGGTGGGGAGGGTTGACTACCCTCCTTTTTTAATGCTATAATATAGTCTACGATCTAATTTTTATGGATAAAGAAACACTCAAACTGATCGTCAAAAATTTAAAATCTCTGATCAATGTTCTAGAATCAGAGGTCTATTCTGACGTAGAAGCATATAAATATCAAGAGAGTCCCTCTGAGATTAGTGATTATGATGAAGTGTTCTATGAGGGAGACGATAGTGTGTAGTGTCAATGAAAGACAAGAAGGCAATCAAAAAGATTATCAAACGTGCTAAGAAACATCCTGGATGGTATACACAGGAAGAAGTATTGTATGCTAAACTAATGAAAAGGACATTGAAAAAGAATGAATGCAAAACTGATAACATCAACTCCTGATGCTGAGAAGACAATGGCTTATGTTGCCAGAGTCTCCAATCCAAACAATCAAGAGAATGAAAATTATTCTGGTCTTTTAAAATATTGTATCAAGCATCAACACTGGTCTGTGTTTGAGCAAGCATATATGACATTGGAACTGAGCACGACCAGAGGACTGGCAGCCCAAGTGCTTCGCCACAGGTCATTTACATATCAAGAATTTTCACAACGCTATGCTGATAGTTCCTTACTCGCGGAGGAGATCCCTCTACCTGAACTACGCAGACAAGACACCAAGAATCGTCAGAATTCTATTGATGACATTGATCCGTTCACAAGACAACAGTTCCAAATCAAAATACAAAAACATTTTGAAGAGGGAATGAATCTCTACAAAGAGATGCTTGATGCATCAATTGCAAAGGAGTGTGCTCGTTTTGTGCTTCCTTTGGCAGTTCCCACCAAAATCTATATGACAGGCTCATGTAGATCATGGATTCATTATATCTCTTTGCGAACTGCTAACGGTACACAGCAGGAACACATGGACCTTGCTAATGATTGTAAGAAAATCTTTATTGAACAGTATCCTACTGTTGCAGAAGCATTAGAATGGAAGTAATCGATAATTTTTTACCAAGGGATATTCACGAAGAATTGGTAGAACGTTTATGTTTCAACTCGAACATGCCATTATACTTTCAACAATGGGTATCTCATCCACCAGAATTAGAAACGAATAATGAACTGTGGAATTGGTATGCCACTCATGAGTTCTACAATCATGATAGACCCATGAGTGAATACTGTTCAAAGATGGTTATCACCTTCGGTGACAGGATTCCTAATCTTAAATCTCTCATGAGGATTAAATTAAATTTCTATCCACATACAGAGACTTTGAGAGAACATGGACAGCATGTTGATTATGACTTTCCATCCCATGCTGCCATCTATTCACTGAATACTTGTAACGGTTTTACCAGATTGCAAGATGGAACAAAGGTAGATAGTATAGCAAATAGATTACTAATTTTTGATGGTAGTGAAGTGCATAACTCATCTACTACAACAGATCAAAAAGGTAGGTACAATATTAATTTCAACTACCTTTAATAAATATTCACACATTATGTAAATTTATGGCAACGTATCCTGTAAAAAACAAAGAAACTGGCGAGACAAAAGATGTTGTAATGAGCGTACATGCATGGGATGATTGGATCAAAGAGAATCCTGACTGGGAAAGGTACTACACACCAGATAATGCTCCTGGGTTTGGTGAGGTAGGAGAGTGGAAAGATAAACTTAGGGTTACTAAACCTGGTTGGAATGAAGTCTTAGAAAAAGTACAGAAAGCACCATCTGCCCGTCAAAAATTCAAACTTTAAGTTTTAACTATGCCTAGAAGAAAGAAAACGGATGATCCGATTGGAGTAGGTCTAACGGCAAAGCAAATGCGTCGTAAGAAACCACTTAACACGGATCTCCTGGTTGATATTGAACCACTCACAGACAATCAAGAAAAGTTTTTTGCTGACTATAAGTCGGGTAAGCATCTGTTTGCATATGGATGTGCGGGTACAGGAAAGACATTCATTGCCCTCTATAATGCCCTGAGAGAGGTTCTTTCTGGTGAATCACAGTACGAGAAGATCTACATCGTTAGATCGCTTGTAGCTACCAGAGAGATTGGTTTCCTGCCCGGTGATCATGAAGACAAGTCATCTCTTTATCAGATTCCTTACAAGAATATGGTAAAATATATGTTCGAGTTGCCATCGGAATCTGATTTTGAGATGCTGTATGGTAATTTGAAAACCCAAGGCACCATTAGTTTTTGGTCCACGTCATTCATTCGTGGTACTACCTTTGACAATGCTATTGTAATTGTTGATGAGTGCCAGAACCTCAACTTCCACGAACTTGATTCGATTATTACTCGCGTTGGTGAGAATAGTAAGATTCTATTTTGTGGTGATGGGGTTCAATCTGATCTAACTAAGACACATGAGAGAAATGGAATCTCTGATTTCACTCGCATCCTTACAAAAATGGAATCGTTCTCTCTGATTGAATTTGGTATCGAAGATATCGTTCGTTCTGGTCTGGTCAAAGAATACATCCTCGCTAAGAACGCAATTGGTTTAGTATGACCTTCATTCAACATAATTATCTCGGTGACATTGAACTCAACAAAAAAGAAACACCCGGTTGTAGACTATATCAAGTCCCAAATGGCGACTGGGTTCCTTCTATTACTTCTGTCACTTCTTTCTATAATCGCGAGATTTTTGTCAAGTGGCGCAAGCGAATTGGAGAAGAGGAAGCTAACAAAATTACGAGAAAGGCAACTGCCCGTGGAACTGATTACCATGAGGTTGCACAAGCATACTTAGAGAACAAGGAATTAAATTGGGACGACTATCGTCCTTTATCTAAGATAATGTTTCATCATAGCAAACCATATCTGGATAAGATAAATAACATACATGCTATTGAACGCACTCTCTTTTCTGAGTACCTTGGATTAGCCGGAAGAGTTGATTGTATTGCCGAATACGAAGGCGAACTAGCTATCATAGACTTTAAGACATCAGAAAAAATTAAACCAGAGAAGTGGTTGGAAAACTATTTCGTTCAGGAAACTGCATACGCTTGTATGTACTATGAGATGACTGGCATTCCAGTCACTAAACTCATTACTATCATGGTTACTCCTGGTGGAGAGGTCAAAGTATTTGACAAAAGGAACAAAGAAGAGTATATTGTACTTCTAGTTCGTTATATTAAAGAATTTGTCACCAACAATCTATCTCACGCCAATGCCAAATGAACTAGACGAAGCATTTCAGAAGAAGTTTCTGGGTCCTGCTAAATTTGCACAGGAAATCGAGAAACTTGTGCAAGAAAATAGAGAACTGAATTACATTGATGCTATCGTCGTGTTCTGTGAACAAAATAGTATTGAACTTGAATCAGTACCTAAATTATTATCAAAGCCACTAAAAGAAAAGCTTAAATTTAATGCTACCGAGTTGAATTTTCTTAAACGAAGTTCCCGAGCAAAACTACCTATCTAAAATGAACCAAGAGCAGGATCCCAATGAGTATTGGTTCGACTGGTCAATGGGTATAAATGAAATTCGTATGTTTCACAATCATCTATGCTATGCAGTACAAACTTGGCCTGGTTCACCTGCTCGCCCTCCTGAGGAGCAAGAGTTTCTTAAACACATGAAGCAAAAAACTTTTGCCATGCTGTTGGAGTATCAACTTGATCAACCCTCAGCAGAAAACGACTTTTAGTTTCAAAAAAAGGCGGAAAAAAATCCCGGCAAAAATTTGCCCTATTAGGTTTTTGATATGGAATTTAAGTTAGACAATTTAAAGGATGAGTGCCCCGTCATTGTCACTAAACTTCCAAAAGAAATAATGGAGGAGATTGATTCCTGGGTAAATTATGGTAGAGAGATCAAGAGTCATCCCCTATTCATGCTTAGAAATCATGAGAACTATGGTAAAAACTCATATCAACTCTCCATTCCTCCTAGGATGCTACAAGAGTCCTTCTGGTTGGCTCTCACTCTAAGGATGACTGCTGCTCTTTGTGGGGGATATCATAGAGACTATAAAATTAGAACCTTGGATGGTCATTTTGATTGCTCAGATGTCTGGTTAAATTTTTCATATAAAGGTGACCATAATCCTCAACATCGACACTCCGGTAGTCTATCTGGTGTGATATACTGTGAGAATCCTGATCTACATTCAATTCATTTTCCTGAATATGATGTGGAATTTTCAGGAGAACGAGGAAAGATGATTTTATTTCCTAGTGAAGTTGAGCATGAGGTCAAAGAGCAATTGACTGACAATGAACGTGTCACGATTTCTTTTAATATTATTCATAAAGATGATGCCAATTGAATGTTATAAGACATATCTTGCGATGAAGCAGCACTTCACCAAAGATAGTTACGACTACCTCAAATACTGTGGTAGAGTGAAAGCATCTAGTAATGCCTTTAATAAAAGAAAGGATAGATATTTCTTCGAGAAAATGTCCAGGCAGAAAAATGATAAAGAGATTGAGCAATTCTTTGTAGCAAACTTTGCTAGTTGTGATGATCCCCAAAGTCTTTACATGGCCGACATTGTTAAGAACGGAGAAAAAGTATACGTTGCTTGGCAAAAGAAAAATCAATCACTCTCTTATATGTTTAAGAGTGAGATAGAAGAAGTCTTTGGTGACAAGACTTTTGATGATATGTTTTCTATGAAAGAAAACAGTCACCCACAATTAGTCAAAGAATTTTTGAAAGGAAACATATCAATTGAATCATTGATTGTTTTGGACAAGATACTTGGATACAAATCTAAGTTCGATAAGAACATGTCAGACCCCGTATGGCAACTGATATCTTACCGTATACACAAGTATTCTCCCTTTCTAAATATTGACGTATTTCGATTCAAAAAAATTTTAAAGGAGATTATCCTATGAGCTTCTTCGATTCCGAAGTAGTAAGAGCAGAGATGGTAGAGATCCAAGAACTTCAAGAAGAAGTTTATACGAGGGTCTTTGACTTCCCTTCGATGGATAAGGAAGATAAACTTAATCATGTCAAAAAACTTGAATATCTTCTAGAAAAACAACGTGTTCTTTATACACGTTTGTCACTCTCTGATGATCCTGAGGCAAAGTTGATGAAGGAGAACATCGTCAAATCTGCAAAGATGCTGGGGATGCCCGATAACATTGACATGAGCATCGTTTTCTCCAATATGGAAAAGATGCTTAAAACCATGCGCCAACAGGTTGACAGGGACCTAACTTAGGTCCTATAATACCGAAGTACACACAAGCCAAACTACAAGCCAAATCTAATGTCTTTTTCTGATCTAAAAAAACAGTCCCGTCTGGGATCTCTTACTTCTAAGCTAGTTGCTGAGGTGGAGAAGACCAATGTTAAGAGCAACGGTTCCGACGAGAGACTGTGGAAACCATCACTCGATAAGAGTGGTAATGGTTATGCCGTAATTCGTTTTCTACCTGCACCTGAGAGTGAGGATATTCCCTGGGCAAAAGTGTACAGCCATGCCTTCCAAGGTCCTGGTGGATGGTACATTGAGAACTCTCTGACTACTATTGGTCAGAAGGATCCTGTATCTGAGCACAATCGTGACCTCTGGAACAGTGGTAATGAAGCGGACAAAGATACTGTCCGTAAGCAGAAACGTAAGTTGTCCTATTACAGCAACATCTATGTTGTTAAGGATTCAACTAACCCTGAAAACGAAGGAAGAGTATTTTTATTCAAATATGGCAAGAAAATCCATGACAAGGTCCTTGCTGCTATGCAGCCCGAATTTGAGGACGAAACTCCTATCAATCCCTTTGATTTCTGGGAAGGTGCGGACTTCAAACTCAAAATTCGCAAGTTGGATGGTTACTGGAATTATGACAAGTCAGAGTTTGATTCTGTTGCACCTCTCCTTGATGACGATGATGCACTTGAAGCAATCTGGAAGAAGCAATACTCCTTAGCAGAGTTTACCTCTCCTACAAGTTTCAAATCCTATGAGGATCTGGAACGTCGCTTGAATCAAGTCCTACGAGTTCAACAACGTCGTGTTGTTGCTGATGAGTCTTATGAAGATGAATCAGAAGGTCGCGGTAGTATTACTGCTGACTTTAATTCTTCTGACATCATCCCATCTGCTCCCGTTGTGGAGTCAAAGAATGAGGATGAAGATGATGCCCTGAGTTACTTTCAGAAACTCGCTGAGGCATAATTAACCGATGTTGATATTGCTAGCTTTCTTTAATTTATCGTTGATATATTGAGAAGATTGAGAGTAAGTCATTACTCTCTCGATGTCATCTAATACTATACCCAAGAAGGCAGGTCTCAAAATGTAGATCTGCCTTCTTTCATTTTGTAGTTTTGTCTCAAATTGCTCATTTGTAATGCCATCTGTAATTCCTGATGCAATAACTTCTTTCCCCATTGCCACATCTCTGTAAGTAACAGTGAAGTCCTCATCAACTTGCAATCCTGCTGGAATAATTATATTGTCTGCTTGATCTCTAACTTCTTCTGTTTCATAGTGATGAATACTACTATATGCAGAGATACTGCCATACTTATCAATCAAATGATTCTTAAATGAAACATTTGTGAGTGGCCATTCTTCTCTCACGTTGATAATATTATTAATGTATAATATTACCCAATCTAGATCCGCATCTTTATAAAACTTCTGCGCTACGTTGTCTGGTCTTTCATCACCTTTAATTGTATAGCGTGTGAAAGCAGTGAAGTTCTGAAAGAAATCTTCTCTTACTTTTGCTCTCTTAAAAATATTTTTTACTTCAATGTAATCAGAACTAGAAACTTTTTCATCTAGTCTTGAAACGTAATTGAAGTTGGGTAGTTGTCTGAAATAACCCATTAGAATCCTGTGCCCTCAGCGCCCTCGTCGTTCTCATAATCTACATCGTATATAGGTTCCATCTCACTGAACGAAAATTGTAAATTGTATGCCACAGGAGAACCATCTTCATATGTCATGTATGCACCATCAGGTGTGAAGTTTACACCAAGACCAGTGAGCGCACACGGTTTGATCTTATTCAAGAATGGATGATTTTGACCCCTGTGTATAAAATTAATAAGGAATACATTTGGTGTATATAAGAAGAGAGCACCACCTTTTACCTTAGGTGCCATTGCCTTCTTAAACATTCTAATAATCTGCTTACAACTCTGTGCTTCTGCTTTGTCTCTGGGAGTCATCTTGTAGTCAAAACTGAACGTTCGTAACGAAGGACCTTTGAACAAAAGTTCCATGTTACTATTCAGAACTGCACCTGTTGTTCTGGTGAGAAGGTTACCACCACCAACAATATCCTGAGTAATTTTTGCTCTGAGTGCTTTCTTTGCTTCACTTGCGTTGGCATTTGCGGCACCGCGTGCATTATTAAGAGCATTACCTATATCACCTTGAATAGCATTTGAAACTACGTCCTGAGCAGCTGCTTGGAATGCATTTATATTGTCGTCTGAGAAATTCACATTATTCTGTGAAGAAATATTCAGTGGCATGGGTAGGATGACTGATCCCACTGGACTTTGATTTTTCAATCTCCCGGATGGTCTTCCACCACCACCTGTTTCAATTATAGCTGCTAATGCACCCTCTCCTCCGGGGACATATTCAACGATACTAAACTGAACGAAGTCGTAGTTACCATCAATTTGATTTGCTGGATACCTTACTGTTGACCCGTCAAGATCTTGAACCTCAGCTGGTTTTTGTACTACTGGTGCTGCTGGTGATGGTGCAGCAGTATCACTTTCCTGATCACTACCAGTTGGTGGTGCTGGTGTCGTATCAATGTCTGGTTCTGCTGGTGTCGTTACACCTTTAATGTCGAGTTTATCTCCATATCCCATGTCTCTCAGATTTAATTTCTGAGTAGTTGATGCGTTGTTGTTGAGTATTGCTTTATTTTCGTTTTCTACTGCACCTTTTACTTTTGATTGCAAATCTTTATTTAAATTTCTACTTCTGCTTCCTGAAAGACCAAGTAATTCTTTTTGTGCTGTTGAATTTCCACCAGAAAAATTTATATTACCACCAGAAGCAGAGTCTCCGGATCCAATTATTCTACCTTTACTGTCCTTTACCGTATAGGCACCATTTTCCAACTCCGTCTCAACAGTTACTGATTTCCCATTGATATTTAACTTGGAACTTTTCTTTGCCACAACAATCTTTTTAGTTATTTATCCACTGACGCGGAGTTTCTTATATGGTATGGCTCGAAGAGTTGCGAACTCTTCTGCGTTCACTCTATACATGGGTCCAATAATTTCTGGAAACGTATAATTTCTCACCATGTTCCAGTGATAATTAAATCCTTTGAATCCCCAACTTGTGATATCAACTACCTGTACCAAGGGATGTTCGTCATATAATAATGCTGGTGTTTTTGCTTGATATATGAAAGTATAGTATGCTCCTATGCTATCAGGTGCATATTCAGTATCATTCAGAGTTTCCATAATATCCATCATCAAATCATCTGGACTTTTCATTCCACTCTTGTCCAAGATTTTAGATAGGCGGTTCATAAACCTAGTTCTTTTTCGGTGATGATTTTGAATTCATACTTACGATCATCGCAAAATTCTTGTGCTGCTTTCCACTTTGCTTCATTGACAGCATATGTTTTCATCTCACTGAGATATCTTTTCGACTTCTTTTTGGGCGGTACAGTCTGTTTAAGCGGTTTAACTTCGATAACGTACCTCTTAATCCCTCCGTTTCTGGTTCTTGTTCTGACATAGAAGTCGGGAAAATAGCGGTGAATCCTACGATCAACAGGACTAATGTACGGGATTGCAATTTCTTCACTTCCCCATTCAAGTATATTATTGTTCTTATCACACCAGTTCATGAACTTTAATTCCCAGAGAGATCGATAAATAATCTTAGTGGGGTCACCTTTATATTTCAAGTAGTTGCTTGGTCTAAATTTGCCCTTATAGCTCATACATAGTATAGTAGGACTAAGGTATTTAGATGTCAGGTGCAGTTCCGTTTAGAAATCTAAGCACAAGCGACTTCCTTAAACGTTTTGGTCACCTGGCGCAGACCAGTCAGTTTCGTGCTGTGTTGCAGGTGGGAACTCTACCATTTACTAAGGATTTTAATCCTCAGGGTGGTAGATTCTATGATGATCTTAGTTTCTTGTGCAATTCTACAACTCTCCCCGGTTCTAGTTTCTCAACTACTGAGAACTTACAGGATTACTATGGCATCAATCAAAAGTTTGCATATCGTAGAGACTTTGATGATCTAACTTTGGATTTTTATGTTGATGCGAAGTATCAAACTTTAAAATTCTTTGAGCAATGGATGGATTATATTTCTAGCACAGGTGATTCATATACTGTCCAAACAAATGCCGGTCCAGAGTCTGAGGCTGCATTTTATAGGTTTAGATATCCAAAAGAACTATTAGGATATAAGTGTAGGATTGATCTACACAAGTTTGATAAAGACTATGATAGAACTAAAAATGATATGCTTTATACATTCGTTAATGCATTCCCAATCAGCATCAGTTCTATTCCAGTATCTTATGATGGAAGTGACTTACTAAAATGTAGTGTTGCCTTTACGTTCGATAGATACTTTGCAAATACTTCAACTAACATCATTCAGAGAAACGCCCTCTAAATAATCACACTGAATTGTATAAGACATTATGCCATTACCAAAGATTGCGACACCATATTATGATCTTGAACTACCCTCTTCTGGGGACAGCATTGAATATAGACCTTTCCTTGTAAAAGAAGAAAAACTTCTAGTCTTGGCTATGGAGAGTCAAGATCAAAAACAGATTACCAAAGCAATCAAAGAAGTTATTAGGTCATGTATTCGCGGAGATATTAAAGTAGAATCTCTGCCTACATTTGATATTGAATACCTCTTTCTTAACATTCGTGGTAAGTCTGTTGGTGAAGAGATTGAACTCAAAATTATTGCACCAGACGATGGTGTGACAGAGATTGATGTTACCATTAACATCGACGATATCAAAGTCATTAAAGATGACGACCATAATAGAGATGTAGATCTTGGTGGTGGACTCGCATTGAGATTAAAATATCCTTCCCTCGAAGAGTTTATTACAGACAACTTTGACTTTGATGAGAATTCTTCTAATGTTGAGAAAACATTTGATCTGATTGGTTCTTGTATTGAAACCATTTACAATGAAGAGGAGGCATGGCCTGCTGCTGATTGTAGCAAGAAAGAGATCAAAGAATTTGTTGATCAACTGAATACCAAACAGTTTCAGGACATTGAGAAGTTTTTCTCTACCATGCCTAAGTTATCACACACTGTTAAGGTAAAGAATCCTAAGACTAAGAAGTCTAGTGAAGTTTTATTGGAGGGATTATCTAGTTTTTTCGCGTAGCCCTTTCCCACATGAATTTGGAGGCATATTTTAGAATCAATTTTGCCCTCATGCAGCATCATAAATATAGCTTGACAGAGATTGAAAATATGATGCCCTGGGAACGGGATGTATACGTTGAACTTTTAAAACAGCATGTTGAAGAACAAAAGTTAGAGCAAGAGAAACAACGTAATGCTTAGTCTACCACCATCAGGAGGAACTGGTAATAAGATTGTCCCCGCCAAACTATTTGGCGAGGATAGATATGACAAAATTTACCAGGAACTCGTCTCTGACGGTAGGATAGAAGGTGAGAACCTGACACCAGATGAAAGAAAGGAAGGTGTAAAAGCATACAGAAGAAGTAAGATAGATTTTGAGAAGTTTGTAAATAGAGTTAATACAATTAAAGCAGAAGTTTCTGCGTCAAAACCAGCAACACCACTCACTCCAAAATTAGCATTAGCACCTGCTGCTCCACCTGCTCAGCCTGAGGCACCACCATCTCCCGATGTGGTTGAGGATGAAGACATTGATGGAATAGATCAGAAATTGGATGATCTTCTCGATGAGATTCGCACTCAAACTGAGATTGAAGAGAAGCAAGGGGAGAGAGAACGAAAGGACAAGGAAAAAGAAAAGAGAAGTAAGAAAGAAAATAAACTTGAATCGGCAAAGAAATTCTTACTGAAACCAATTACAAAGGCATTGGCACCTGTCAATAATCTTTTCAATAAGATTCTTAGTGGACTGTTCAAGATCCTTGCTGCAAAAGCACTGATTAAACTGATTGACTGGTTTACAGATCCAGAAAACAAAGAGAAGATCGATTCAATCGGTAGGTTTATTAAGGATTTCTGGCCTGCTATTGTTGCTGGATTTCTCTTATTTGGAACGGGTCTTGGTGGTTTAGCGAAACTTCTTATTGGAACTGGTGCTAGACTAATTGGATCACTATTAAAACTTGCTATCGGTCTAGGAAAAATTACTGCAAAACTAGCAGCGAAAGCAGCAAAGGGTGCTCTTAGACTTGGTAAAGGTGCTCTTGGTTTAGTGAAAGCTAATCCATTAGCAGCGACTGCTATTCTTGGAACTGTCGCAGCTGGTGCTGCGCTTTATGGTGCAGGAAAAATGTTAGGAAAGGATAAGGTAGTAGAAACTGAAACTCAAAGACAAGATGCTACTCGTAAGGGATTGAATGCAGCACCTAGCACTAAGGATTTGAGTGCTGGTGATACAGAAGCAATGGTCCAGGGCACTAGATTAAGAGATGCAGGTGGACCTGGATCATTAAATGATATGCCAAATATGTTTACCAACCCACTTGGAATTAGTGGTGGTGGCATGGCACAAGGAACTGATGTTGTTCCTGCTATGTTGACACCGGGTGAATTTATTATGAGTAAAGGTGCAGTGCAGAAGTATGGAACTGATACTCTTGAATCAATGAACGCTGCTGGCGGTGGCACAAACAAACCTAAGCAGTTGGGTGGCACAACATACGCTGCTGGTGGTGGTAAGATAGATGTAAAGGGAACTGGAAACTCTGTCGAAGGAACGTTGAAAATGACAGATGCCAGTGGTAAGCAAGTCGGTAAGACTTATGGTGTCATTAGTGGCACCTATGCTGGCATGAACATACCACAGAATGCCAGATCTACCACCCCACAAGCTCCTATTCCTGATGGTAGTTATAAATTAGTTGGATTTGAGAAGCATGGTCCTTATCCTGGACTGGCTGGTATTGGTGATTGGAGTACATATATTGCAAACGGTAGTGGATCTATTGGTAGTCGTAGTGGATTAATGTTGCATAGTGATATTGGAAGTAACGGAACTCTTGGTTGTATTGGTGTTGAACTTGGCGGTAAGGCAGGAACAAAGGCAGAACAGGAGTTCTTAAAAACATACGAAGCAATCAATCCACAGTCTATTAAGATTGCATTAGGTGGGGGTGGTGGTGATGCTTCTGAGATTGCATCTGTTGATAGAACTGCATCAGCTGATAACTCATCTAAGTTAGCAGCACTACAACCAGCACAATCAGGATCTCCTAGGGTATCCCCTGGTGCTATCACTCCCCCATCCACAGGGGGTGGTAAAGTAGCACCAGGATCTCAGAGTATCGTTCCCATTCCTACTGGTGGTGGTGCTAAGAAAGGTGCCAGATCAGATGTACCAACTCTTGGTAGCGTTGATCCATTGAACATTGCTCATCTTGTGATGCGATCGATGTATAATCTGGGTAGTGCATGATGCTAGCACTCATAGGGAACGTAGCAAGAGGTGCAAGCACAGTTAGATCAGCAACTAAGATGCTGCCAAAGGGGAAGAAAGGTGGTGCTTTGGTTTCATCTCAACGTCCTGGTCTTAGTCAATTTTATGATCAGGCACGACAAAAGAAGGCAGCTGCTGCACCCACATTAGATAGAAGTAGTTTTTTCTCTGCGCCAAAGATTGGTGATGCGAAGAAAGGATCAACAAATGTAGAGAGTGCTGAGAATAAAATTAGTTTAATAACTAACTTCATTAGAAAGGGGAATCAGAAGAGGAGAGAATCTTTTAAATCATATCTAAACACAAAACAAGACGAAAAGAGAAAGGAAAAGGAAGAAAAGAAAGAAAACTTTGCCAAAGGATTGGTAAAAGGAGTTGCATCAAGAGCACTCGCACCAGTTAAGAGTATCTTTGATAGGATTCTCGATGCTGTTGGTAAGATTATTATTGCCAAAATTGGCATGTGGGCAATTGATAATCCAGAAGCCTTCGCAGCAATCATTAAGGGAATTGCTGCCACGATGGAAGTTATTACAGATATCTTTATTGGAACTGTTGATTTTCTTGCAACACTTGTCAATGAAGGATATAAACTGGTTGATGGATTTGATGATTGGAAGGACACGAATCTAGGTGAGGATGTATCTGCCACGTTAGATAATATTGGGTCTAAGTTTGTAGACTTCCTGAATGCATCTTTGATTGTTGGTGGATTGTTGATGACTCTGGGCAACCAAGAGTTAGGAAAGAAGGATGATGTTGATACTAATACACCTGGAAATGCAAAGGTAAACCCAAAAGTAAAAGCAGATAAAAGAACTAGAACGAGAAGAGCAAGTCAAGAGGCACGAAAGAGATTTGCTAGAAGGTATGGTGGTGACGCTGCTAGGAGGAGATTTGCTGGTCAAACCAGAGGACCTATAAAGAGTTCTATTACTCGTCGTGGTCTCGGAAGATCTGTCACACGTCTGGGTATCAAAATGAACCCTGGCATGGTGAAGAGCATGAAGTCTATCTCTAAGTTGGCAAAGGGTATTAAGATTCCTATTATTGGACCATTGATCATGGGTGTCACCTCCTACCTGGGTGATGGTAATCTTGGTAGAGCAGTGTTCATTGCTTTGGGAACTGGTCTTGGTGAGTTACTGGGAACTGCTATTCCAATTCCTATTGTTGGAACACTACTTGGCAGTATACTTGGTGCTTTTGTTGGTGATTTGCTTTACGATTTAATCATTAAGAGAGACCCTGGCGCAGCATTAGAAAAGGTAAAGGCTGCTGGTAAGAAAATATTTGAGACAGGTAAGGCAGTCTTTGAATGGTTAAAGGGTGGATTTGGTAGGTTCATCGAGAGTTTCAAGGAGAAGAATCAAATTGGTGTTGGGTTTGCTAAGACTACTAACTGGCTTGCTCTCTTAAATCCACTAATCACACTCCCTCTGTTAAAGGATGGATTCTTCCCACCCAATCCTAACGCACCATCACCTGATCTCAGTAAGTTTAAAGATGGAGCATCTGCGACTGCTGTTGATGGCGTCACTGGTGGAGCAGTTTCTGCAACTGTTGGTGGTAGTGAGATGGATTTGTTCAAACGACTTGTTCTTGCAGAATCAGGTGGTGAAGGTGAACTGGGTATGGCATTAGTAGCACGTAGTGTGATGAATCGTGCCGGACTTATTCAATCTGGTAAGGTTGGTCCTGGAATGTTCATGGCAAATGATAAGAGCATAACTGGCGTCATCATGGGTAAAGGTCAGTATCAACCAGTTTCTGATGGATCAATTAATACTGAGAGAAGTGATGCACAAATGGCAAAGGCAGCTGCCGCTATTAAACTTGCTAAGAATGTTGATCAATTAAAAGCAAAACTTAAAGCTGCTGGCATGTCTACTGATGAGATTAATAAACTTGTAGCATCCACTGGTTTTAGAACCGGTTCTGCATTCAATGATCCATCTCAGAACGTTAACGTTGTTAAGTTTAAGAATCATTTCTTTAACACTGCTGGCAATGCTGGACTTACAGCAACCAGTGCTAGGATAAGTACAGAAGATAATGCACAACAGGCACAGATTCCTACCAACCCAACACCATCATCTCCATCAGCTGCTGCTGTCTCGACTCTGAGCAGAGGAAGTGGTGGTAGTGGTGCAGGAGGACCTTCTGGTGGTGGAAAGGCACAGGTAGGCGATCAGGCAATCGTCCCCATACCCATACCATCTCAGCAGGGAGCACCCTCTGGTGGTACTTCCAGTGCCGGTGGATCTACTTCGTTAAATAGTCTTTATATGGCTCAACTGTTTGGGTTCTTATATAAACAAGGATAATGGCAGACGAACAGGCAAACATAAAATCATTTGTCATCCAAGCAGCAAAGGATGAGGGGAGAGGTGTAGATGTAAAGAATGGTCTGACATCATTCTCATTCTATGAAAATATTTTGTCTAATAATATTACTGCTCAGGTAAAAGTATTTGATAGTGGCAATAGTATAAAAGATGATAGTGGAAAACTTGTCAGCATTATAGAAGGATTGCCTATTCGTGGTGGTGAAGAGATAAGATTTGATATTGAGGATGAAAGTAAGAACAAGTTAAAGTATGAGTTATACCTGAATAAGATGATGAATCTTGATCAGTCTACGACTCAGGATAATTTTGAGATCCATTGTGTATCGAAGGAATGCTATTCAAATGAGATGACGAGAGTCACAAAGAGATATGAGGGAAAGATCTCTGAAAGTGTGACAACGATTCTTAAAGAACGTTTGAAAGCAGAATTTAAACCAGAGAATATTGAGGAGACATCTAATACTTACAATTTCATTGGCAATGATCGTAAACCATTTTATGTTTGTACATGGTTAGGAACAAAGAGTGTTCCAACAGAGAACTATGGAAAGACTGGTGGATACTTCTTCTATCAAACTCAGGATGGAATGAATTTTAAATCCGTTGATAATCTTCTGGGTCAAGACGCCAAGAAAAAGTATGTTTATAATGAATCTGATACATTGCCAAACGGGTATGATAGGAAGATTTTAAATTATGATTTGAAACGTTCAGTTGATTTGCAGTCTAACTTAATGTTAGGTGCATATAAAAATAGAACTCTTTATTGGGATCCATATCAATTTAAATATGAAGTCAAAACTTTTGATATCACAGAACAGAAAGATGTCAAACATGCTGGATCGTCTGATGATTTTGACTTTGTTAATCCAGTTTTTACGGAAACGCCCACACGACTGATGACATCCATCCTAGATGTTGGTACAATGCCTAGTGGTAAGGATGCAAAGGAACAACTGAAAAGATTCATCGATAAAACAGATGAATCTAACGATAAGGTTATGGATCGCATGGTTCAGTCCGTCATGCGCTATAATCAATTGTACTCTGTTGTTACATCTATAACTATACCAGGAGATTTCAGCTTACGAGCTGGTGATATGATCCAATGTGATTTCCCCAGAGTTTCTGAGGAAACCAAGGATGTTGATAAAAAACTGAGTGGTAAATACTTAATAGCAAGTTTATGCCACTTTGTATCTCCAAAGGAGTGTTACACACAACTAGGACTGATCAGAGACTCATACGGGAGGAAAACAAGTTAATGGAAAACATCGAAGCACACTTAAAGAAAGATCAGGAAATTCTTGCTGATCCAACTACAAATCCACAGATGCGTCGTCACATTGAGGGCGAATTGCATGAGTTGGAGGTCTATATAGAGAATCATAAGAAAGATATTGAAGCAGGAGATCATCATGATCCCACAGCACTTGAACTTTTTTGTGAGGTTGAACCAGACGCAGATGAATGTAGAATCTATGACGACTGATGCTTGAACAAGGACTCTTAAAAAAGAATTTTGTAGGAAGAGACGGGTTCTTCTGGTGGCTTGGACAGGTAGTTGATTCCAAAAAATGGAAAGACAACTCACCTGGATTCCCATCCAAAGATCTTCCTGGCATGAAACGCCGGGTAAAGGTTCGCATTATGGGATACCATACTGCACAAGTAGAAGAACTTACGGATGATGATCTACCATGGGCATACTGTATGATGCCTGTCACTGCTGGTGGAAACCAGGGTGGCATGTCTCAGAGTGTGAACTTCTCTGGTGGTGAATGGGTCTTTGGTTTCTTCCTTGACGGTGAAGATGGACAACAACCTGTTGTCATGGGAGTCCTTGATAAGTCAAGTCAAACTACATTTCCCAAAGAGATACCTGACGTTGGGTTTACACCGTTCAGTGGATTTACCAATGGATTAGTAGAATCTCAACATAATATTAAAGAAGACGGAGCTCCATCTGAATCTGATCCGTCACAACCATCTGTTCCTGTAAAGAGTGCCGGAGTAAAGGTCAAGCCAACTCTTGCTACTGAGGGTGCTCAGTTAGAATCTGTGCGTCAGGACATTCCTGATCATGGAACGAAAGCAGCACATGAAAATGCAAAGAACACTGGCGAAGTAAAACCAGCACAAGCATGTGCTGATGATAATCCACAAGCAGGAATCAAACTTGCATTGACACGCCTTCAAAAACAGATGGCGTTTCTTGAAGAACAGCAAAGCATCTTCCTTGATCCACTGTCACAGAAGATAGGTGACATTCAGGGTGAGATAGAAAGAGCGAACCAGAACGTCAATGCATACGTCAAAGACATCATGGACAAAGTTCGTGCTGTCGCTCTTACAGAAACTGCCAAGGAGATGGCAAAGATATCAATCAATTTACCGATTGATGCCATGGGAGAATTCAAGGATAAACTTGACGAGACACTGGAAGGTCTAGGATGTTTGTTTGAAAATATTATCGGCGGACTCAACGATACTTTGAATAGTCTGTTGGATGATGTTAAGGATAAAATCACTGGTGTTCTTGATTGTATTGTCAACGATGTTATTGGTGGTGTACTAGACGCTGCTTTGGGAGCAGTCAACAGTGTTATGAACTCTCTCACTGGTATTCTGGATAGTATTGGTGGTGTTGATGGATTCGGTGGTTTGCTTGGTGCCATTCAAATTCCTCTGATTGCAGCAGTAGATTTTATCTCTTCACTCAAACAACTCTTCTCCTGTCAAGAGGAGACTGAGTGTGCTGACATTGCTCAGGCAAACATGCTCAGCGGTAATGCATCAGAAGAACCTGGTGATTTCTTAGGTCTCATCAGTTCTGCCATGGGTGGTGGTGGATTAATTCCAGAACCTGTTGGCGGACTTCTTGATGCCGCAGAAGGTATTCGTGATTCAGTCACTGGTATTACCGATGCATTTGGTAATGTTGTTAATAACGTAGAATCAGCAATCGATACTGTTGGTAATACCATGCAAACGGTTGCTGGTATTCCTGGACAAGCACTTGAAGGACTCAAAGAATGTAATCCATTTGCAGATGAATGTACACCACCACTTGCGGTAATTTTTGGTGGCGGAACAACAGCAGCAACTGCTAATGCTATTATTAATCAATCGGGAAGAATTCTTGGCGTTGATTTAAATGGTAGTGAAGTATTAGATCGTGTTTATAATTCTGTACCATCTATTAATATTAAGAGTAACTGTGGTCAAGGTGGTGGTGCCAGTGGCAAAGTTAGATTAAATTCTGATGGATCTATCGATAAAGTGGTTGTTGTTAAGTCAGGAGTTAACTTCCCACCCGCTCCTGATGGATCTGTCGGTGGAAACGGTGGAACGTTTTGTCCTGGCGATTTTTGTATCGTTAGAACCAGTGATGGAGCAAGCACAAAACTGAAACCAGGTAGTGATTGTACTATTCCACCCGATTGTCTGGTTTATATTCCTAAGGGTGCTAGTCTCGTCTTGCCTGATGGATCAACAGATGAAAATGGAGACGATGCTAGCGGACTACAACCGGGCAAAGGATTGACTGTTCCCAATGGATTCTATGTTCCAGAAGAATATTCTTTCAGGGCACCGACACCAGAATTTGACGATGAAGAATTGTCAGAAGAACTTGTATATCCAGTAATTATGGAACTAGATGAGATTGATGTAACTAAGACTGGCGTTTCTTTCAATGCAGGAGATACAATTACCGTCAGTGGTGATGGAAATGAATTGACATATACCCCACTTCTTTCTGTGAACGGATCAATTATTGGTGTTGAGATTCCAGATGAAGATAGAGGTCAAGGATTTACTTCTATTCCTGATGTCACTATAAATACATCTACCGGTGCCGGTGCTCAACTGACACCAATTCTTCGTGTTAAGTATAGGGGAAGAGATAGCATTAATGATGTTATTGAATCTGTTAGACAGGATCAAATTATTTCAGTTGTCAATTGTGTTGGTGCAAAACCAGTAGGATATGTGAACGGAAAACCATACTATGGTCCTTTCCACGTACATAATGGTAGAAAAATGGTGGGAGCAGAACATACTTCTACTCCTCATGGATTTATCGAAGACACTCCTCAAATTTCCCAAAGTTCGACGCGGAGAGTAAGAGCACCAAGATATACATCGTCTGGCGTTGGTGGCGGCGGAGCCCCAATAGGAGATACAGGACTTTCAAGAGCAGCATCTTCTTCTTCCCCATCAACACCTAGCCCATCACCTACCCCGGCACCATCACCCACACCTACACCCACACCTAGTCCATCCCCCTCACCATCACCAGGTGGTGGAGGATCTGGCGGAGGATATGGAGGATATTAATAATGTCAGAACCATCTAATCACTTTACAAGTTGGATTGAAAATAATTATGGACAAATTGAATTTGGACGTTTAGATCCTGATGAGACTCGTGCTGCTGTCTATCTTGGAAACAAACAAGATGTAAGGCATAGATTTTACATGGATATTGATCGTGACATGGGTGGTGGAACTCACAGTGTCACTACACTTGAATCTCCTGGTGGAATTGTGATAAAGTGTGGACAGGATCGTAAAAGACCTGATGTTACGTTTAATATTCAAGTAGAGAATGGAAAACTAGCACTCACCTGTCAAACTGGTGATGTTCTAGTGCAAGGAAAGAACGTTGTTATTGAGGCAAAGGGAGATTCTGGTAATGATGGGGTTATTACTTTGAAGAGTAATTCAAAAATTGACATGCAATCTCCAAAGATTGAGATCAATGGTAAGCAAAAGGTTGGATGTTATAGTGAACAAAAGATTGATATTCAATCACAAGGAACTTTGCAGATGTATGGAGCACAAGCATCCTGTCAGTCTGCATCATCTAGGTATGGACAACGTGGCACGTCACAAGAAGCACCAATTACGCCGGAGGATTAATTATGGCATGGACTAGTGATGACCAACAGGTACATAAACAATGTGTCATTGGAGGGAAGACCTCTTCATCTGTTGGTAAATCTGATGACGAAAAGATTTTAGGTTCCGCATACGTTGAGAACGGTATGCATGTGGGATCACCTGATGCCTTTGGGTTGATGGAAGGCACATGTATGGTCAATAAAAGTGCTGAACAACAGGGTGAATTTGCCATGGAGGTTCAGGATGACCAGCACATTCGTGACAACCTCTGGGTAGAGCAAGAGACTAAGACCAAAACTCTTGTTGCTGATAAGATTGATGTAAGAAAAGCATTTATTACAACGATCAACAAAGGTTCTTGTAACTTTGTGATCGATCATCTTAGGATTCCTGGTTATAAACTTCGTTATACCTGCATGGAGGGTCCTACCAAGGATGTCTTTGTGCGTGGTAGACTAAGAAATGGTGATACTATTACACTTCCAGAAGAATGGGAGTGGTTGGTGCATCAAGATACAATCACAGTAAATCTGACTCCTATTGGAGCTCCTCAGATCTTATTTGTGAAGGGGCAGCAGGGAACAACAATCAAAGTTGGATCACACTCTGCTCTTCCAATTAACTGCTACTATACAGTCTACGGTGAGAGAGCAGATACTCCTAGGGAACCTAACGTTTTCCCTGCCGAAGATCTTTTAACTGATAAATTTGTAGGACAATAGGAGGTAAATCATGCCACATGGAGGATGTCAGGGACTATACGGAGATCCCGAAGCAGGTTGCGGTGGAGGTTCATGGCAACAGAACAGCACATTTGGTGCTGCTGACGATAAAGAGGAAGATTGTTGTAATCCAATCTCTGCTCACTTAAAAAATGGTTTGTTTGAGGTAAATTTGGAGGTTGAAGGTGTTACTACATGCCCCACATTTGTTGGAAATTTGACTGGAAATGCCACCTCAGCAAAAAGTATTGGAGGTGCATTTGATATTCCTAATCTGAAAAGACCAGGTTGGAGGGTTCGTCATGTCATTCCCGAAGGTCCAGAAGCTGGTATCTATGTGAGAGGAAGAATCAAAGGACATAATAAAATCTATCTTCCTGAATATTGGCAGGGTCTTGTTGACACAGAGTCAATTACTGTAACGTTAACTCAAATTGGATCATCTCAGGATCTTATTATCGAGAGTATTGATTGGGGTAGAGTCGTTAATCTCAAATCTGGAAATGGTTGTGAAATCGATTGTTTTTATGAAGCATGGGCAGCAAGACACCTTGATCCACTAAATCCAGATGAAAAACTGCACGTTGAATATGAGGGTAAATCTCCTGATGATTATCCCGGTGACAAGAGCAGGTTCTTGGTCGGTGGATGGGACTATGACAGACGAGATCCTGTCACAGGGGAGCGTGTGCAATCCTGATCATCTATGCTATAATACATAGGTACAGCAAGGCACCGACCCATGCACGAAGACGACTATCTCAGCAGAGTTGTGGTTGACACTTCATCCCGCAAGTTCAATCTATACAGTGAGAGTGGCGACCAGAAGGTCATTGAGTGTGATAGCATCGATGAGTTTATGGGAGTCCTTGAATTCTGTCGTGAGATCCTTGATGATGACGTGTTGGCATACGCAGGTCCGCTTGTAGCCAGCGAGAATTCACTTTGAGTTTGAAAAATAGGCGATAAAAAATTCCGGTAAAAAATTGCCCTATTACCTTTTATGAATAGATACTCAGACAAACTTTATGCGGAAATCCTGGATTTTTACGAATGGAACAGTTTACAGTTGACGAATTCCAACGAAATTTTGATGCACTTTTTGAAAGAGTTGAAAAAGGAGAAAGTTTTAAAATCACTTCCGAAGACGGAAAAGCAGTAGTTATCGTTCCAATTGTTTCTGAGGCAACAGAGTCAGATTGGGAAGATTTTTGGTATAACGAACAATCGCTCTGTGATATATGAGAATTGAAACACGAGAATCCATGGAGATGCTATTCTCTGCTAAATGGAATTTACCGAAAGCAGCAAAACACTGCAATTTGACCGAAAAAGAGATGAAAATCACTTTCAATGAATACTGTAATTTTCATCCACCAACTTGGGATATAAATGAAGCAACTATTCATAGTTGATATCGGTGATAATGAATGTGTCACTCACGATGGTTATATCCAGATCGGTATCTTTAATCATTCAGTTGAAAAACATCTCGAATTAAATCCTATGGTTGACTGGCAGGTAACTTATTGGATGCCTGATGTTTGGGCAAATAGGTATAGGAGAGTATCATTTCAAAAAACTGAAAAGAAAAATGAAGGTTCACCTAGAACTGATAATGCAACAGATAGTCGCCCAAGAGATTTTCCAGATCAACCAACTGTACGATTAGAGAGAACCCTGTGATTACGCCTCAGACATACATCGATATGAATAAAGAGTTTGAAGAGGATAATATTCCTTTCCGAATCGCTATTCCTACACAGGAAGCAATTGATGAGTGGCAGTCAAAACCACCAGCACATTACCAAACACCACCAGCAGTGGATATGGTTGCTGAGATGTGGGCAGAGCATAATAGAATAGAAGAAGAACGCAAACTACAACTCGAACTTGATTTATAGGGAGTGTGGCGGAATCGGTAGACGCACCAGACTTAAAATCTGTTGAGAATTAATCTCGTGGGGGTTCAAGTCCCCCTACTCCCATTATGAAATTAGTAAAAGAAAAATTTTTAGATGAACTAAAATGTAGAGAGATCATTGATCAATACATTTGGAATTATCCACATGCCATAAAACATCGAGATACATATCCCTTAAATATGTCGTCGATAACAGGAGTTACTGATACTATTGAATCTATTGCAAAATCAATAGATCCATCTGTTAAACTAGATTTATGCCAAGTTGTAAAATGGCCATGTAATTCTAAGATGGATCCACATCGAGACACAAATAAAGATGATGCTTTTGCTGCAATAGTTTACCTAAATGATAATTTTGTTGGAGGCGAAACTTGCCTTGAAGATTTTGTTTGTAAACCAGAAATTGGAAAATTATTAATGTTTTCTAATTCAGAATTGCTTCATTGGGTTAACCAAGTAACAGAAGGAACACGTTATACAATTGCCCTTTGGTTTATACGCGACTAAATAACATATAGGAAAATTATGGTCGAAATACAATGGGTCTCAGTAGACTTCAAAACTTCTTAAAGAACGCTAAGGGTAATATTTTATATGTGAACCCCAATGATCTAGATGCTACTGATAGCATTGAAAATCAGGGTAACTCACTAACAAGACCCTTTAAGACAATTCAAAGGGCATTGATCGAGGCAGCAAGATTCTCGTATCAATCAGGACTTGATAATGATAGATTTGGGCAAACTACGGTTTTACTATATCCTGGTGATCATGTTGTAGATAATAGACCAGGATGGATTCCTTATGACGATGGAACTACCACAGCAAAATATAGAACTAGAAACGGTGCATCTGGACTGGTACTTTCACCGTTTAACCTAACTTCCAACTTCGACCTTTCGGTATCAAATAACGATCTCTATAAGCTTAATAGTATTCATGGTGGTGTAATCATCCCAAGAGGAACCTCTTTGGTTGGTTTAGACCTAAGAAAAACTAAGATTAGACCGAAATATGTTCCCGATCCTTCTAATGATGCTATTGCAAGAAGCACTTTATTCAGAGTAACTGGTGCTTCATATTACTGGCAGTTCAGTATCTTTGATGCTGATCCTAATAGCACTGCATATAAAGATTATACGAACAATATCTTTGTTCCTAACTTCTCTCACCATAAACTCACCTGTTTTGAGTATGCTGATGGTGTAAACAACGTTGTTATTGATGATGGTTTCCTGGATATTGCAACAGGAAGCACTGATCTTGATATGTTCTATCAGAAAATCTCTGATGTATATGATGATGCAACTGGTAGACCTATTTCTCCTGATTACCCTGCTGGGAATGTAGATATTCAACCTAAGATTGATGAATATCGTATTGTTGGTTCAAAAGGTGCCGAAGTTGGAATCTCATCCATCAGAGCAGGTGATGGTGTAAATGCAACTACAACTATCACAGTACAAACGACCTCTTCAATTAAGAACGTTGGTATTGATGTTGATACTCCCATTAGAGTTAGTGGTGTTACAGCATCTGGATATAATGGCAACTTTGTTTGTGCTGGTGTTACAAGCACCACGGAATTTACATATAGTTTGTCAAATGCTCCTGCCATTGCATTAGAAAACCCTGCAAATGCTAATGTTAATGTTGTCGTTGACACTGTAACTTCTGCATCACCATACATCTTCAATATCTCTTTGAGATCAGTGTTTGGTATGTGCGGAATGCACGCTGATGGTAACAAGGCCACTGGATTTAAATCCATGGTTGTTGCACAATTTACTGGTATTGGTCTACAAAAGGATAATAATGCCTTTGTAAAATACAATACTACAACTGGATCATATGATGATGCAACTACAATTGCAAACTTATCATCTGACTCACGTGCAATTTATAAACCAGATTATGCAAACTTCCATATCAAGTGCTCGAATGATTCTGTTTTACAGTTAGTTTCGATCTTTGCTATTGGTTATGCTCAACACTTCATTGCGGAGTCTGGTGGTGACCAGTCTGTTACTAACTCAAACTCTAACTTTGGTGCTAAGTCTTTAATTGCTAGTGGATTTAAGAAGAACGCATTTGCTAAGGATGACGTTGGATATATTACTCACATTATTCCACCAAAAGAAATTGAAGCATCAGATACATCTATTGAATTTGATGCAATTGATGTGCATCAAACCGCCGTTGGCGTTGGATCAACTGGTAGATTGTATCTTTATAACAGAATTAACGTAGCAGATAAACCGTTAAGTGTTATTGAAGGTTATAGAATTGGTTCTAAGGTAAATGATGATCTCAAAGCTCAATTAAGTGTTGGTGGTACTGTAACAGAGTTCACAGCAAGAGTTACGATGCCTGTTAATGGCATCAGTACAACACAATTTACATCTATTAAAGAGTCATTTGTTGGCAACTCTATTGGATTCAATAGTATTACCTCTAATATTATGACTCTGAAAGGCAATCATAGTTTCGTTAATGGCGAATCTATTCGTGTCATTTCTGATGATGGATCACTTCCTGATGGTCTGAGATCTAATAGAATTTACTTTGCAATTACAAAAGAAAATCCTAATGCTGGATTTACTGGTGAAAACCAAATCCAAGTTGCAACATCATTAAACTCTGCTCTTTCTGCTGAACCAATTGGTATTAACAGTCTGGGCGGTAATTTAAAAATTGAATCCAGAGTTTCTGATAAAGTCTCTGGTGATATTGGTCACCCAATTCAATATGATACCTCTGTAAGTCAGTGGTTTATTAATGTTTCTGGATCTACAACTGATAACAGTTTGCATGGTCAGATTGTTGGTCTTGGAACTGCTAACCTAGGTGAGGCTACACCTAGAACATTTATTACAAGAAAACAGGATGATAGAGGACTACTAGACACAGTATATCGTGCCAGATATGTAATTCCTGCTGCATCTGGTATTACATCTGCTAGACCACCTGTTGATGGTTATGTTCTTCAACAGTCTGGTGATACTTCTGCTTCAACTGATGCAGAAATTCAATCATTGTATGCACCGTCTGTTAAGACACTTAATAATGTCAGTGAGTTAAGGAATCCCTCGTTTATCTCTACTTGTACCTATAATTCCCCATTCGCCTATATTGATACGGAGAAATCTCACAACCTAACAGTTGGATCTAAGGTCAGTCTTGTTAATGTCACCAGTACAGATAATACTACTGGTTTAGCTGGTACTGGATTCAACAGAGATTATACTGTTGTTGGTGTTTCTAGTGCGAAACAATTTGTTGTTGGTCTAAACACAAGTCCTGGTGTATTTACTAATGCTACTAACGTTAGAGGAACTGCTCTACCAAGATTTAAGGCATTTAAAACCAATGAAACTCTGAGTCTTTACAGATCCAGAGAGGTAAGTAGATATCAAACTGGACAGCAAGATGGTATCTACCACCTACTGTTAACCAAGAGTTCTATTGCTCCGACTTCTGCACCATTTAGAGGTGACAGGTATAGTCAGAACATTCAGTTCTTCTATCCTCAAACAAATAGAGATAATCCTGTTGCTGACGCAACTCCAACGAAATCATATGCTCTAAGGAGTCCTATCGGTGAAGTTACGGTTAATAATCCTCAGAATAGTTTAACAAAGGAAACAGAGTATAGCAGATTAACTCAATTTGGTAACTTAGTTGGACTTGGTGTCACTGATATTCAATCTAATAGTGCCGGTACTGCACATACAGTCTTTACGAAGATCGATCATGGTCTGAATAGAATTGTATCTGTAAGTATTGCAAGTAGTGGTGGAAATTATGGTGTTGGATCTGGTATCACTGAGAGATACTATAATGCATCTCTTGTTGGATTTGCAGGATCTACCGTAGGTAAGAATGCAACCGCCAGAGTAACAGTTGAACCTGCCGGTGGTATTAGTGATATTAAGATTATTGATGGTGGGTCTGCATATGGTGTTGGTAACACTGTTACGATTAATAATATTCCTAAACTAGCTGGTCAAACAGACGCTATTCTTCAAATTCAGAGGATATATGATGCGACTAATGAAGTCTTAGATATTCAGGGTATTAGTTCTGAGACATATAAGTCTCACAACACTCTGTATAGGATTTCTAGTGTTGCCATTGGACAAGACAGAAAGATCAATGTAGTATCTTCTACCGCAGTTGGTGGTGCAAATACCATTGGTATTGGATCTGCATCATGCGAAGATGCGATTGTCCTTAATGGTGGTTTAAGTGTTGATGTTTCTGGGTTTAGTTATGATGCTGGATCTGGTATTGGCACGTTTGCCACAGTTGATCAACACGGTCTGAGTGTAGATAATAAAATTAGAATTAGTGATGCAGCTAGTTCCTTATACAATGGTGACTTCGTTGTCAAGAACATTATTGGATTGACATCATTTACTGCGCTTATTGGTGCTGGAACAGTAACTCCTGCCACAGGAACTGCAAAGGTATTGAAGCATGGTTTGACTTCTTACGGTGGATTTGTTACAGGTGAGGATGAGAACATTGATGGTCGCATGATGTATAATTATGCAGGCATTACGACTACATTGTCTGCTGCTATTAATAATACAACCACTACCAGTATCTCTCTTCAAAATGTAGAACAAACTGATTTTGAAGTTGGCGACTTCATTCAGATTAATGAAGAGATGATGCGTGTTAAGTCAACAACTGCTACTAGTAGTGTTGATGGTTCATCTGGTGCCCCTACGAACCCAATCACTGTATTCAGAGGTATCTTTGGAACAAAATCCTCTTCTCATCCCATTAATAGTGTTGTCAGAAGAGTTACATGTTCTCCTGTTGAACTTCGTAGAAACTCTATTATTCGTGCATCTGGTCACACATTTGAATATGTTGGATTTGGTCCCGGTAACTATTCAACTGCCCTTCCAGAAAGAAATGACAGGAGACTAACTCCTCAGGAAGAACTCTTAGCACAATCAACAAAAATTGATGGTGGTCTGAACGTCTACACCGGTATGAATAACGATGGAGACTTCTTCATTGGTAACAAGAAGGTTAGTTCTGCTACTGGTCAGGAAGAGGTGTTTGATGCACCAATTCCATCTGTTACTGGTGAGGATGTTACTGATACGGGAGTCAGCGTTGGTTTTGACGTTCTAACTCCACTTGAAATTACTATCTCTCGCTCCATCAAAGTTGAAGGTGGACCTGATGGTAGTATTATTTCTGAATTTGATGGTCCTGTTATCTTCAACGATAAGATTACCTCCACTTCTTCTAGCGGATTAGAGGCAAATTCCTTGTTCCTACAAGGTTCAACCACTGTTTCTAGAAACTTCTCAGTTGGTGTCACTCAACCCACCTTGGCAGGTAACGCAGGTGACGTTGTATTCAATGCAAACCCAGTTAAGGGTGGATATATTGGATGGGTTTACACTACCGACAATGATTGGTTCACCTTCGGCAATGTAAGTGCTTCTAAAACTGAGATTGCTGGTCAATTTGATAGAATTGGAATTGGCACAACAACTGCTGGTAGTTCAGAGCTCTTCATCAATAGTGGTGGCAGAGCAATTGTATCTCTGGGTGGATCGTTTGGTGTTGGTACTGCAAATCCTCAGTATGATCTTCACGTCGAACAGAACATTTATGCTTCTGGATTTATTACTGCTAGTACCTTCCTCTATGGTGATGGTAGATACATTGCTAACCTTCCAACGGATTCTAAGTGGGATGCCACTGAAACCGCATCTGGTGCAAAAGCTGGTATCTACACTGGTTCGGAAGCAGGTGACATCTTTGTTGGTATCGGAACCACTACTCCAACTGCACTTCTGACTGTTGGTATTGGAACAACTACCACTAATAAGGCATTTATTGTCGAAGATTCTGGTGGAATCGAACTGATTGGAATCACCACTACCGGTAGATTGGGTGTTGGTAACACTAATCCTCAGGGATTACTAGATGTTAATGGACAATTTATTGCTAATCAATATTCATTGTCTGGGGTCGGCACAATTGCTGCTGGCATCATCACTGCAACTGATACTCTTCAAGCTGGTGTTGGTGGTACTGTATTCCATGCTTCTGGATCAAGGGTTGGTGTTGGAACCGTTACTCCAAGAGCAACTCTTGATATTGCTGGTAGCACAAGATTACAGTCCTACTTTGAACCTGCCTTTGCTGTTGGACCAGTTGCTAACGTTGTTAGTATTGATCTTTCACAGGCACAAACGTTTAATGTTGACGTTACAGCTACTGTCGATTCTTTGACTATTCTGAATTCTCCTAATGAATCATGTTCATTCACACTTAAAGTGACGCAAGATGGAACTGGCGGTTATTCTGTTGGTATAGATACCTTTAAGGATAGTGGTGGTGCTTCCATCCCTGTTTATTGGTCGGGATCTGTGATTCCAATTGTTACTACAACTGCCAACAAAACTGACATTTACTCATTCATTACATTTGACGGTGGTTCATCATTCTACGGTGTATCAGGAGGACAGAACTTCGGATGAGTCCCTTAGCATTCCATCGAAAATTACAAACGAAAGTTAGGTTAAATCCTCCTACACTTAGTATCGTTACACAACCTGTATCAAGTGGATCCATTGCCAACCTTGGATCTACTTCATTCACTGGATTGGCAACAGTTACTTTCCCAACAATTGCTGGGATAGGAACAATTGGATATGAATGGAGAGATCAAAATGGTGTCATCGGTGTCGGCACTCAATTGACTTTATCCAACTTGACTGCTGTAAATGATACTGGTAGAGAGATATTTCATCGTGCAATTTATTATCCAGATCCTACAAGAACTGGTATTCAAACCTTTGAACCTGGTGCAAATAATTCACCATTAGATTCCAATTCAGTTACTTTGAATGTCAGATCCGTAATTACATTCTCTCAACAACCAACAGCTGAGGGTGGCGAAGATATTGTAGATGAAACCATTGCGATTAGTCCTGCAACTCCAAACGGAACAGGAACGATTAATCTGGAAAATGGTGATTTCTCCGACTTTGAGACGGGTATTTCGTATACACTAACACCTAGTTCAACAGTAGTAATCAACGCAGTTTTTGGAGGCGGAGAGGGACAATCGGGAATTCCGAGAGATAGTGCTCATAATGGTGGAAAAGGTGGAAAGGCGTCTGGCCGAATCATCTTACAAAAAGGATTTAGTTATGTTTTAGTGGTTGGTTCAGGATTCGGCAATCATCCAACTCCACCTGATCCTTACCCTTATGGAGATAAACAGAGTTTAGGACCTGGACCTCTTGATATTAGTGGTGGTGGACTTGGTGGTGGAACCGGTGGTGGTAACGGTGGTGGATTCACCGGTCTCTTTGTGACATCAGTGTTACAAACTAATGCATTATTAATTGCCGGTGGTGGCGGTGGTGGTGCTGGTATTAATGCTCGTGTTGGTGGTCTTGGTGGTGGACTAGAAGGTGGTGATGCTCCTGAATGGAATGGTAAAGGCACACAAACTAACCCTGGACCTGGATTCTATGTTGATTATGGAGATCAATATGCATTTATGAATGGTGAGGCACTTGAAGGTGGTGATGGGCAAGGATATGAATATGAGGATCAAAGTGGAACTTGGACATACGGAGATGACGCACCTATTGGCGGCGGCGGCGGCGGCGGTGGATACTTTGGTGGCGGTGCCGGTCGTTCTGATAACAACACTACCCCTGGTTCTTATGGAGGCGCTGGTGGTTCTGGGTATATTCATCCAGAACTTGTGACAAATGGAACATTCGAAGGTGAGAATGCCGGTCCAGGCACAGCAGTTCTTTCAAAGGTAAGTTAAATGGCGAATATTAGTAAAATTTTCGCAAAAGGAACTATTATTGCGATTACTGCCAAGGCAGAAATTCCTGCATCTGATTCCAACTTACTTCAATACAGTTGGAGAAAGAATGGGGCAGTTGTTACTAGTGTGCTTACATCTGGAACTGCAACACTTATTACATCAACACCTGGATCTTATGATGTAGTTGTTTCTCACCCCAATGCAGACACAATTACATCTAATAGTTTTAACCTTTATTATAGAGAACCGGAAGATATTGTTAGATTGATCTATCAAACAGGTGGTTTTGCTAATATTGATCAGAACAGTGGCAATTTTACATCTTTCCAGGTAATTGATTGGAATATTGCTGAAAAAGAATTTGAAATGGGTACTGGCGTACAAGATGCTATTAGATTTGGTAATCCATCTGGTGGTTGGTGGAGAGTATTTGCAAAGGAAAAAGATCTAAGTTTAGATGTTACCCTCAGAGGATCTTGTGGTGGAAATAATTTGAATTCAGGCACTTCTGGACAGGGTGGATCTGGAACTTTAAGAAGAACTTTTGAAAGAAATCAATTATATTCTCTTAGAATCGGTGACAGAAGATCTGGTGCAGATAATGATGTCCAAGTTAATGGACCTAACGGTGGTAGAACTTTCAGTGGTAGTGGAAACTTTGGAGGTGGACCTACTTATATGAAACGTGGTGGAACTCTTATCGCTGTTGCTGGTGGTGGGGGAGGATCTGCGACAAATGCTAGTGGTGGAGCCGGTGGTGGATTTAATGTACCGGGAGAATCTGGACAAGGAAATGGAAGACCTGGTGGTAGAGTATTCAATCCTGGCACTCAAATTAGTTACTCTGGATATCCAAGAAATTTTGGTGTTCGTGCAATGACCAGATGTGGACAAGATCCAAGAACTGGGGGAATGTTATGTACCTTTGAAAATAATGCAGCTGATAATCAAAACAATGGTGGATTTGGTGAAAATAATGGTGGTGGTGGAGGATCAGGTCTTGAAGGTGGTTATGCTGGAAGATCTTCTAATGAAGGTGGTTGTGGTGGATCAGGTTGGGCAAGTAGTGCTGTAACAATTTTATCCGCTTCATTAGGCGGCGGTGGACAAGATCAGAATGGTAGTGTTAGAATCAGACAGACTGGATTTAATAACTATATTGTTCAGTGGTATCATACTACTGGGGTAAGAAGGGGACTCATACCAACATTTAACTTGACTAATAATGGAAATTTGAATGCGACAGTAACACCACAAAACGTTGGTTTTGAGGAAGGTCAGGGACCAGAGTCTAGTAAACATTACTTAGTTGAATTTGAAGAACCATTCCCAAATACATTGTATAATACTACTTTCACTTTTATTGGAGATTTAACTGCTGCGGGGCAGCTGGAACCAACCTTTAACCCTATCATATTTGATAAGCAAGTTGGATCGTTTAGAGTTAAATTTGCAGATGCTGATGGAACGCCTCATATTCGAGAGACAATCTTCAAAGTAGAACCGGCATAAATAAAACATAGACTGGGGGGACAGTGAACTCCAATGGCAATTAACAAGAATTTTGTTGTCAAGAACGGCTTAGAGGTCAATAATGGCCAAATCTTTGCTGATTCTGCGAGTAACAGAGTTGGTATTGGTAGCACATTACCCACAGTCGAACTTGATGTTCAAGGTGCCATTGCGGCGACGGATGTAGTTTCTTCTCTTTTGAGAGTTACTGGATATTCGACGCTTCCCCAAGTCACGGTAAGCAAAAATATGGTCATTAGTGGTATTACCACTGGTGCTCATCTAAATGTATTAGGTATATCTTCGTTATCAAATCTTAGAGTTGTTGGTGTATCAACTTTTGAGAATAACGTAAACCTTGATGGTAACGTTAATGTAACTGGATTTTCAACGTTTGTAGGTTTAACCTCAGTCGCTGGAAACTTAAAGGTTGCAGGATTCTCAACATTCTCTAATTATATTCAGGCAACTGGTGGTGTCAACGTAGTTGGTACAGTTACTGCAACTGCTTTTGATGGTTCTTTTTCTGGTACTGGTATTAATATCGGTATTCAGTCCGAAGGAACCACAGTTAGTACAGCAACTTCAACTATCAACTTTGTTCCCGTCAATGCTTCTGTCCGGGTTGATGCTTCTGATGGTGGGTCCGGTATCACCACTGTTACATTACAGTCTAGTGGTATTTCATTAGGACTAGCTATCGCATTAGGCGCTTAAACTATTATAACTATAATAAAGGACCAAAACAATGGCAGAGTCGTTTGCAAACAAATCCCAAAGGAGAGTAGGTGTGACCACTACGGTCAGAACTGCTTCCATTGGTGTTGCTACTGATAGAATCACTAATATTTCAACGTTTAACGTTAATCCTGGTGCTCTGGTAGATGCAAATCAGTTTATTGGAGGAACTCGCGTTATAGCAGTAAATGTTGCTTCAAACTTTGGTGTCGGTGGATCTATTACAGTAGACTCAACTTCCAATAATGTTGCTGCTGCAACAACTCAAACTGTTGGTTTTAATAGTGTTACAGCAATTGACACACCTATTGAAAAATCTATTTTAGTTGCCGGGACACTGGCTAACAACACACCGGATCAACTGAAAGCATCTGTTATTCTGTCACAACATAATAACGAGCACATTAACATTGTGCATGATGTTCCCATTCCTGCTGGATCTAGTCTAGTTTTATCTGATGCAGGTAAACTGGTTGTAGGTATCGGTAGCACTGTTTCAGTTTCTGTTAACACAAATTCCGGTGTTGATGTAGCACTTAGTTTCCTGAGAGGGGTAACCTGATATGGCAAAAATTGGATACGTTGGTAATACACCGAATGCATCTTCGGTAATTATTGCCAGACAATTTATTGACATTGAAACTGATAACGTTGGTGTTGTAACATTTTCTAGTGGATATACACCAGGTTATCTGGATGTATATTTGAACGGTATCAAACTAGTAGATGCAACTGACTTTTCTGCTGCTGATGGTGAAACTATTAGTCTCATCACTCCTGCAAATGCAGGAGATACCGTTGAGTTAACTGCTTATAAAGCATTAACACTTGGTAAGTCTAATGTTGGTATTAACTCTGGTGGCACAGTAATCGCCGCAGATGGTATTCAAACACTCAACTTTGTTGGTGCTGGTAATACTTTCCTGCTTCGTGGAACTGAAATTGATATCTCTATTGAAGGTGGTGGTGCTATTGGTGTTTCATCCAATAGCTTTAACTCCTTAGTAGGAGCTGGATTTACACATTTCAACTTTGTTGGTGCAGCTGTTACTTCTTTGGGTGGTGGTGATGTAGGTGGTGCTAAAACTGCCGTAGTTACTATCAATAAAACTTTAAGTATTGGGAAGAGATCTGGTGGTCCAGTATCCATCAATGTATCTTCTGGTGTCTCTACTATCTCCCTTCGTGGTGGTGGTATTGGAACAATTACCTTCTAATCATAAATACTAGCAAATAGTTGGAATCATGGCACAAAGAAATCCTCTAATTTATAATGACAACGCTGGACAACTTCAAGAAGTTTCCGTAGACGACCAAATTAATGTTGGTATTGTGTCTGCTGTTGCATTTTCTAATGTACAAACGGTTGTGTCACCTGTCTCGTTGGCTAATACGAGTTATAATTATGCCATGTTTGGACCAATCGCTGTATCGGGTGTAGGAACAATTTCTGTTGCTACTGGTGTAACTTACGCTGTTCTCTGAGGATTATGTCTTATTTAAAAGTAAATAAAATTACCAATCTTGCCGACAATGGTGCGGTCAATTTTTCTGCTGGATTAAATCTTGCCGCAGGTGCTGAAATTGATGGTACAGTTGTTGCAAATGTTGGATTTTGTACCGCAGCAACGTTATCCGGTAGTGGTGCAAACCTCACTGGTATTGCTGGTATTGGTGCAGGAGTTGCCGTAGCCATTCCATTCGTTGCAGGGGGTATGTAATCATGTCAGTATCAAAAGTTCAAGTTGATAGTATTCAATCACTAAGTGGTGGTAAGGTAGAGATTCCATTTGGTGCTACTGTTCCTGCTGGAAAAACTCTATCAGCTAGTGGTAACTTAAATGTTTCTGGAATCATAACAGCAACTTCATTTTCGGGATCAGCAGCAGGTCTTTCAAATTTACCTACTGTGTTAAGTGCTGCTTCTTTCGGTCGTATGTGGACGAGGATTTAAATGTCATTAATTAAAGTAGATAGTATTGTCAACTCCACTAACACTGGTTCAGTTTCACTTGACAAAGGTGGGATTATTCCTGCTGGAAAAGAACTTTCCGTTACTGGTAATATTAATGTTACAGGTATTCTTACCGCAACATCTTTTACGGGTGATGGTTCTCAACTAACTGGACTTGGTGGATCCCCTACTACCAAAGCTGTTTCTTTTGCATGGGGTATGCTCTTTGGAAACTACCACCGAGCATAATTTATAAATAAACTAAGACTAACCCAGACTCTACATTCAATTAAAAAATCATGGCCGCACCAAATATTGTTTCCATTGCTACTCTTGTAGGTGTTACCACCTTCACGACACTTGCAAATACTAACGCAACATCAGTTGTATCTAATGCATCTGCATCAGGAGCTTCGTATAAGATTACCAGTTTAATCGTATCAAATACATCTAATACAGATGTTAACTACTGTCATGTTTCCTTGAATGATATGGCTGCTGGTGCTGGTAGTAATCGCTATATCCAAAAGAACGTTGGTATCGATACCGGAACTTCTTTGGTTGTTCTCGATAGAGCATCTGCTGTATATGTTACCGAAAATCAATCTTTGGTTGTTCAGGCACCTGGAAGAGCAAGTGTACTTGATGTTACAGCTTCTTATGAATCTATTGAAGACTGATTGATTTCTTAACTCAGCAAAACCATCATGTCAAATAAAAAGTATAAACGCTTAAAATCACAAACCAGATTAAGTGGTAGGTTTGAAACCGGTGGTATTAGTAAGGTAACTGTTGCATCACCAGCATCTCCTTTGGGTGTTAGTGGATCTGATACTTATTTCAAAGCACCTGCTACTACTACTGTAAGTTGGGAAGTGCAAAATGGAGTTGGATATGTTCCATCTCATAGTAGTGGAGTAATTGGAAACAGCACTAGAATTAAGCGATCAACCGATGGATTTGAATTCGCCCTTCTTTCTGGTGGTGGAGGAGGTCGTCATGGTGGTGGCGGTGGTGGTGGATTTATAGGAAATGGTCCAACCACACCGTCACCTTTGAGAGGTGCTACGGTTTTAACTGGACCACAATTTGCTGCTAGTTTTCCTGGCACTAATACTATTAAGAAAATTTCAGAAAATGCGACTGGCGTAGTAGGACTCTCAACCGTATATTCGGAAACATTAACAGTTGGATCTGGTGGTGCCAGTGGTGCTCAGGGTGCTGACACTTCGTTCTTTGGTCAGACTGCGGCTGGTGGTGGACGTGGTGGTCCAACCAGTTCTCCTGGACCTGGATCTCCTGGCGGATCCGGTGGCGGTGGTGGTAGAGGTCCAGCGACCGGTGGTACTGGGTCACAAGGTGGCAATGGATATCAGGGTCATGACCCCAGACCAGGTGGTTGGACCGGTGGTGCCGGTGGCGGCACTGGCGGAAATGGTTCCGATCCCATCGGTGGTGTTGGTCTTACTTTATCTCTTCCAACTCCTGAAAAAGTTGGTGGTGGCGGCGGCGGAGGTGGCGGAGCACCTGGATCGTCGTATTGCCAAGGAAACCAGAGACCTGATGGATATTGTTATGGATCATATGTACCTGGGGCGGCAGCGCCAACTTGTGATGGTAACCAACCTTTTGGTGGTGGTGCCGCTAATAGCAACGCAACGCTTTTAGGTGGTGGTGGTGGCGGTCATCCAATTTCATCGCCAAACTCATCTAATGGTAGTGATGGTGCTGCTTGGTTTAAAATCGCTACTAAACTCTTATAAACTTTTAGGGTAAAATGAAAACACAAAGTCCTTCTCATTGGGCCAAGATTGATGCAAGTAATGTTGTTGTCAGCACTATTGTTGCTGATTTAGATTGGATCAATTCGGGTAAATCTGGAAATCCAGATGACTGGATTGAATATACAAATGGGAAAGGTGATGGAATGCCTGGTCCATGTGGTATTGGAATGACTTACTCATCTGATTTGGGTCAATTTGTTCCAGAAACTCCTTTTGCAAGTTGGGTGCTAAATACCACTACCATGGA
>Ga0181408_1000024_pt1 | contig 39615 bp, 48 predicted proteins | sample 31SPOviralmetaG_FD_130137 | JGI IMG/M metagenome (GOLD analysis project Ga0181408, IMG submission 130137) | Marine viral communities from the oligotrophic San Pedro Time Series (SPOT) site, San Pedro Channel, CA, USA - 31 SPOT_SRF_2012-02-16 | ecosystem: Environmental > Aquatic > Marine > Strait...
AAATCCAGCGTTTACAAATACGTTAGATTTTTCAGTAAAGTTATAGTTTAATCCTCCTTTAAGATATCCACCACCTAAGTTAGCTTTATCAGAAATAGGATTATCTACGTTTGCAAATCTATCTTCTCTTTGGAACTGTTGGTTAGATGCTCCGGCTTGTAGTACTGCAGTAATCTTATCACCAGCATATTCTACTAATCCGTTAAATCCAGCCCATTTTACAAATCCAATATTATAATAAGCAATCTTTGCTTCATTATCACCAATATTAGTACCTCTAAATGGGTTAGCTGATATTAAATCAGATGAATTATATAGTTGAGTACTTAAGTTTTGGTTACCAGTAGAAGCATATTGATTAAGACCTAATAGATCATTCATTGCTCTGTAGTGATAACCTGTGTAATCCCTAAGATCTAATCCTAATGAATATCTCATACTACCTTTCTGGATATTAAGCTTAGAGATAGCTCCAATCCAGTTATGAGAGTTCATAGATGCTCTTCGTACTAATACGTTTCTAGCGTAATCTTTATCATTATGAGACCCTACTTCGTATTGTGAGTTATGAGCAACTACTGCGTCATAGTTAATAGTACCATCAGCATTTCTAGTTCCTTTACCATCTTCTAGGTAGTGTTCTGTTAGATCCTTACGGAAAGGTAACATATCGATAGATCCTTCATAATAGTTTCTACCTCTAGGACCTGTTCCTCCACCTCTTCCGGCTGAACCGTATACAGATGTATTTAATTGAACGTTTTCTGAAATATCCCAATCCCAGTTTAGAGTAGCAAGAGGTTTATTGTAGAAGTTTCTACGTAAGTTATACTCACTACCATTTAACGTTCCACCGTTAGTATTCCATCTCTGATCAATACCGGCTTTACCAAAGTTCTGGTAATCTCTAATAGATACCCAAACATCTCTTTGATGATGCCATTGTCCAGCACCTAAAACTGATAAGTTTAGGCTATGTTTTGAACCTTCTGGTGTGTAACCAACAGATGCAAAATAAGTCCAACCAGCTCCTGAAGTATTGTAAATATATCCGTTACCAGACCATTTAGTCAATAAATAAGAAGAAGACCATCCTTTGTCATTTACTCCAGTATTGTAAAGAGCGGTTGTTTTAATGTAACCGTCGTTACCTACCATTTGAGTAATAGCCCCACCTTGAGCTTTCTCTGCACTCTTAGTGAAAATAGAAACAGTTCCACCGACTGAAGGAACTGCTAACGATGTGGCACCAAGACCACGTTGGATTTGGATGCTAGACGTCACGTCTGTCAATCCTTGCCAGTTTGACCAATAAACCCAACCATTTTCCATATCATTAACGGGTTGACCGTTAATAAGGAAAGAAGTATTACGCTGATCGAAACCTCTTAAAGAAATACGACTATCACCGTATCCTCCTCCTTGTTTAGTAGCATACACTCCAGGTGTCTTGTTCATAATTTCTGGAAACTCTTGGTTTCCTACTTTAAGGAGTACTTCTTGTGCTGAGATCGTACTAACTGCAATTGGTGTCTCTCTTTCTTTTGCGACATCAATAACTCTAGACGATACAACAACTTCTTCTAAGTTTACATCTAAGATGGTCTTAGAATCAGTACTCGTTTCTTGAGCGTAAGCTCCAACTGCTAAAAACATTAACAGCACTGTAACGAGTTTTCTCATTTTCGTTGATTTAGATTAAATTAAGGTTAAACATTAACATAACATTTTAGGCTACAGTAGTTGTCCATATCCTTTCATCAATAATGTAAGGAAATGAATTCGAACATTCAACTTTTTGTAGCTTTTCTTCTATAAGTTGAACTATTTCTGGTTTTGTCATCCTTGAAATACTTTTTTCTTGCCACCATCGTAGACATAAGCGTGGCCATTTTCTAATAATAACTCATTTAGAGATTTCTTTTCTCCTTCTATAAAAATTTCTGCTAATACTCTTCCATATTTACCCACTCCATATGATTGAATAGTAAACAGTCCATTATTTTTTTCTAAATATTCTGTAGTAAATGCAGTAGCAGCTAGACCTCTTATTTTTTCTTCTTTATCTCGAGTTCTTTTTTCCCAAGTATCAACTCCTTTGAACCTTAATCTTTGTTTAGTCCAAACGTTAAACCCAAGGTCTATCATAACATCGGCAGTGTCGCCGTCTACAACCCTTACTAATTTTGCTTTATACTTATACATTATATTGTAAGCCAAAAAAGTTATAATTTCTCTTTACGTATGTGTCAGTACCATCTTTTTCAATAGCCTCTTCTTCACTATCATAAATAGCTTCAACTGGACATTCCGGCAAACAAGCTCCACAGTCAATACATTCGTCTGGATTGATGTAAAGCATATCGGTAGGACCTATTTCCATACCTGATACTTCTTGACCTGCTCCATCAATATCTATAGGACCATGTATACAGTCAACTGGGCAAACTGCTACACAGGCAGTATCACAAGTTGCTTCACATGGTTTACCTATAATATAACTCATTTACCTACTGATGTTACACGTTTCATAAAATTATTTAATGCATCAGTTCTTTTTAAACCTCTCATTACAGACTCTCTTACGTTTTGAGCTCCATAAAGATTAGATAAAATTTCTCCTAATGCATCAAGCTCATTTTCAGTAATTCCTCTTGAATCTGTTATAGATTCTAATAACTTAATTGAGTTATTGATTTCAGTTAACGAGAACTCACTTAATTTTCTTATTACTGGTAGTTTCATTCTGCAAAATGTCTTTCTATGGTCTCTAATACGTCTTCAGCCTCGGCCAAAGCTACAATAGCTTCAGTTGCATTTTTATAGAAATCCTCTGTAGAGTGATCACCAATACCAGCAGGATGTTGAGTTAGTAACTCTAGTGTGAGTAAAGCTTTTTCTCTGTTTGCTTCGAATTCCTTCTTAAGCATTTTAATCACCGTGTATTGTGCCATCTTTTTCTCTAATTTTTATTAATAATTCTGTTAATTTTTCTAAACTGTATATTGCATTAGGGGCATCGCAATACTCCTGACAGCATATACCTAAATTACCGTGTATAACTGATAGATGCTCTTCTATTTCGTTCCACGTATCTTCCATTTATACTTCTCTTTCAGTATTAAACGCCATAATATGTGCTCTACCAGTAAATCTATATCCTTTATCTCTAACAAAGTCCATAACAACTGGGTAGCTTTCCATTAAAGATTCTCTATCATCACCTGCAGGCATACACCAAACTTTTTCATTAGGTATCTCTAACTCTTCTAAGAATTTATAAACTTCACCATAAATCCTTAAATCTTTATCTAATACAGGTTTAATATGATAATCCTTATGATACTCTATTGACTTTTTTATAGCATCTTTATTAAGTCTAAACTTATTATGCTGTTTAATCATTTTTTCATCTACAATCTTACCTTGAGGAGTTTCTACTCCTAGTTGAGGAATAGAGTTACTAAACTTAGGACTAATAGAAAGTAAATCTATAGGATAGTCAGTAGGTAAAAAATGACTACCTTCATTCTCTATTGTAATAAAGATATCTCTTTCATTAGCAAAATGTGTAAGTTCATTTACAAGTTTACCATGCATAGTAGGAGAACCACCAGTTAACATCATTTCTGATATATGAGGATTATCATCATATGCTTTAATAATGTCATTAAAATTAAACTTACCTTTTTCTGGATGAATACTTGTATACCAGCTATCACACCAGCCACCTTCACCGAAGTAACACCTATGAGTGCAACCAGTAGTTCTAATAACAATAGTAGGAAAACCTTGTCTTGAACCTTCCGATTGTACTGCAGTATATACTTCTACTATTGGTAAATTTTTATTGTAGTCTTCTATTCTACCTAGGCTCATATATTGCTGAGTTTTTACCGTGTTCTCTAAATTCTACTTTTGATATTTTTACTCTACCTTGAGTTTCTTCTTTTATAAAGGGATTTACTTTATCGTAAATAAATTGAGAAAATCTTTCAGCTCCTGTAGCAGGTACTATTCTTACTTGAGCTACACCTGCTTCATTCATTTTAAGAAAAGATTCTCTAAAAGGATCATCTTCGGCTACTACAAAAGTATGATCAAACATGTAATCAAACCATGCTTTAGGAGACATACCGTCTATAGTACCTTTAGCTCTTTTCATACCTCCGAAGTCCCATACCCAGTTACGTTCATCCAAATCTCCTTCAAACCATAATTTAAATGATATACCATACCCATGTAAATACCTACAGTGAGTAGTTTCGGCTTTCCATTGACGGAATACAGTCGAGAAACCGTCAAATACTTTCGTTGATGTAAATTTTCCCATTATACCAGTTCTTCGTAGATACCTACTACTTCTGATAATATAAGAACTACTGCGCAGGCTACCAACATATCGGCAGCTAATAATACGTACCCTGCTATTCTAACTCCAGACTTAATAAAAGATACTATTTGATGCTTTTTAGCATCTGGGTGATTTGTAGGTTGTGAAGGACTTTTAGCTTTAGAACGTCTACTGTAGAGATACTCTTCGTTCCTTAATTTGCGAGAATCAACGTCATAGAGGTCATCCTCGATTTCTTTTAAATTTAAATTTACCATTTTTCGTGTTTTTAAAGTGGTGCTACGACACTATAGTCATATTAATAAATATAATAAAAAATATTTTAATAGCCAACTTTTAATTTGATAAAGATGCTTTGATTATAGGGTGAGATTCATAATTAATAAGTTCTACATCGAAATCTCCTCTATATATATCATAGCAACTAAGCTTAGCTTCCGGAAGGTCGTAAGAATATCTACCTATTTGTTCCTCTGCTTGATCTAAATGATTAGAATATAGATGAACATCACCAAAGTTTCCTATCAACTCTCCAGGCTCTAATCTAGTCTCTTTACATAGTAATAACAGTAACAGACCGTAACTACTAATATTAAACGGTACTCCTAAGAATAGGTCAGCACTTCTTTGATTCCACATAAGAGAGAGCTTACCATCTGCTACATAACATTGGAATGAATAATGGCAAGGAGGAAGAGTCATCTTATCTAAATCTTCTACATTCCAACTATCAACTAAATGTCTTCTACCATCTGGATTACTAATAATACCTGTAATAAGGTTCTCTAGCTGATCAATACCGTTTATATCTCTCCATTGCTTACCGTAGATAGGTCCTAAATCTCCATCTGTTCTACCAGACTTTTCGTAATCACCATCCCATATCTTGCAATTGTTATCTTGAAGGTACTTTATATTAGTATCTCCTCTAAGGAACCATTTTAACTCAGTAACCATAGTCTTGAAAGCAACCTTCTTAGTGGTTAAGATAGGAAAGCCTTCTGACATATCATGTCTGATTGATGATCCGAATATAGATTTAGTACCAGTGCCTGTTCTATCGGTTTTATTTACACCCACAGCAAGAACTCTTCTAAGAAGTTTCTGATAATCATTATCTAAGCTATTCATACTTAAAAATTTTTATAAGTAAAAGGATCTCTCTTTTTTAATTCAGCTAGCTTTTTTTTATATATTTTATTTCTTTTATATTCAGCAATTTTAGACTTTATCCATTTTATTATTTTCATTTTTTTTGTATTAAAAAGTTATTGATTACTAAAAAGTCTATATTTGAATTTAAATATCTCTTAATAGCTTGTTCAGGAGTTAATGTTATAGTCTGATCTTTAAGATTAAATGATGTATTTAAAACTACAGGTATTCCTGATTGACTTCCAATTTGAGTAATAAGTTTATGAAATTTTTCGTTTTGCTTTTTTGAAACTGTCTGAACTCTACATGTATTATCTATATGGGTAGCCGAAGGAATAAGTTTAGTTTTACTTTTCATTACTTTAGACATATATGGTGATATCTCTTCAGAATCAAAAAATTGATAAAATCTTTCTTCAGTAATAGCAGGGGCAAAGGGTCGAAATCCTTCTCTTTTCTTTATAACTAAATTTAATTTTTCTCTCATTGATGGATCTCTAGGGTTAGCTAGTATACTTCTATTGCCTAAAGCTCTTGCTCCGAACTCCATCCTGCCTTGGAACCATGCAATTATATTCCCACCATTTATTAATTTAGCAACCTTATTAATAAGAGCATTTTCATTAAGTTTAAAAATATAAAGATTTGGTTTATACTTATTAACTACACTCTTAACAACTTTATCTGAAAATTCAGGTCCTAAGTATGGATCAATTTTTATTTTACTATTTAAACAAGCTCCTATTGCTGACCCTGCATCTGAAGGAGCAAAAGGTATATAAATTGACTTAAAAAACTTATATGCTAAACTGTTAGCTTTACCATTATAAGCACAACCTCCTGATATGCATAAGTTATCAGAACCTGTAATATTTTTAGCTGTTTTTACTAACTTTAAAAATTGATATTCGTAAAGTTTTTGTAAAGCTGCAGCTAAATTTTTATGATCTTGAGTAACTTTTTCTTCAGGGAGTCTAGGGGGTAAATTAAGTAATTTGCATAAACGTCTGTTAAACATTATCTTATCTGAATATTCCCAGGTAAAGTATTTTTGATTTATAGTAAATTTGTTAGAAGTATTTTCAAACACAGATAATAATTCAGTAAAATATACTCTACTATCACCGTATGGAGCAAGTCCCATTACTTTATATTCACCTTCATTAGGTTTAAATCCTAAATATGCAGTAATAGTTGAATATAGCATTCCTAAAGAGTTAGGAAAATCTATAGATATTTTTTTCTCTATTTTATTACCTCTACCGTGGGAGATAGTAGTTGTTTCCCACTCTCCAACACCGTCGACAGTGAGTATTGCTGAATTACTATAATCACTAGTGTAATAAGAGTAAGCAGCGTGACTATCATGATGATCGTTAAAATAGATTTTGCCGGTGTAGCCCATAGATTCGAGAATATCTTTCGGATTTTGGGACTTTTTGAATTTTTTATACTTCCTGTTAAGAAAAAACGTTTTGAAGGGTTTTTTAGCAAACGTAGTGCGGACTCTGCTATCTTTTTTTTCTGGATTTTCATACCAATATACCTCATTTATATCATAAATAGTTTTACCAGCTTCTGAAAGTACATATCGTATAGCATTTTTAGGAAAACTACTATCATGTTTAATCCCTGTAAATCTCTCTTCTTCTGCAGCAGCTACTACTTTATTATCTATAATTAGTGCAGCAGCCGAGTCGTGGTAAAAAGCTGATATCCCTAATTTAATCATTTGTAAAATTTTATCCAGATTCTTTCGTAACTGAAGTATCCTATGGTTTTTAATACCGTGTCTATACTTCCTACTGCTAATCCAAATTTCCAATCACCTGAAACTGCCCATCCTGTAAATATAGTAATTGAAGTAGCTATAATTCTCCATATAAAAGTTTTTACTAACGTTTTTTTTATACTACTCATATTATTAAATTAAATGCTTAGTTTTATAGTCAGTGATTAAAAAATGTAAGCTCCATCTTTTACCTTTTTTTACTTCTTCTACTCCATGAGAATCATCAAAACCGTGAGTATATAATCTACCTTTAAGATAGTCTACTTTTTTGTCTTTTATAAAAAATTCTCCACCTTCAAACTCTTTTTTCTCACTTAATTCTACACCCCCGTAAAAATGAAATGGAAGTTCTTTGGATAGAGTATTATTCCATATACCGTCCGTATGTTTTAAAAAAAAGTCCCCTTGTTCATACTTCAATATAGTAACTCTTTCTAATAGAGAATACTTTTTACCTATATTTTTTTTAATAAAATCATCTATTAAGTTATATAGCCATGAATTAGTATCTATTTCATGATAGTTTTTTTGCTTTCTAATATTACTCTCCTGTAAAAAAATTTTAGATTCATAAAGATTTTTAATTTTTCTACATTCAGGTTCAGACAAAATAAATTTATCAAAAGTACCTATCATTATTCTCTGTTAATAATTGTGCCATTTTTTCTCATCTGTTCTCTAATTTTAGTAGCAGATATTTCTTTTATATCTTGAGGGGGTACATGCTCTATAACTTCATAACCCACACCTCTACCGTAATTAATAGATTCGATATCTGGTACTATTGTGATTTTTATTCTACCTTCTTCTAAAAGGTCTTTTAACTCTTCAGATAGGTTCATAAGAACTTCATGAGGAGTCCAAGGCTGTTTTTCGTTAGGTTCTACATCTCTAATAGCTACCCATACGTTCTTACCTTCTTTTAATCTTTGGTCGATCAACCATCTATGGCCTTCATGCCATGGTTGCCACCTTCCTATAAATAAACTATATGCCTTCATCTCTTTTTACATTTATTGCAATTGCTCGATCGCCAGGTTTTTTAGGGTCCATATCATTTATAAGATATCTAGGTCCTCTTTCAATTTGCATTATTAATTTGTGGTAAGGTACACCATTTTTAGCTAATTCATGTTCAGTATGCTCTCTTAAATATTCCGGACGAGCTGTAGTAAGTATAATCATATGACCTTCGTCATTAACCTGCTGTAAGTACTGTTTAGTACTCTTAATAACCTGGGCTTCAGAAGTTTCATAGGTTTCAAACTTTCTATATATAAATATCGTTCCGTCAATATCAACGAAGTATGTGTTTTTCTTATCCAATATATTTTTTTATTTTTTTTAATGATTCATCTTCGCTGTCTAAAGTAGTATCTACTTCTAAATAATCTATTATAGGTTTTTGAAAATTTAAAACGTGATAATGTTCTCTTCCTCTAGTTTTATAGCTTTTATCATAATAACAGTAAAACTCCCACATAAACCATTTACCGTCTTTAAACTCTTCTCTTTGGTCTAAATAAGGAGTTACTAATGATACAATAACGTCTTTGCCTTGATTATGTAAATAAAGTGCTATTTTCTGAGCTGCATCTATATTAGCTATTCTGCCTTTCATAGAATAATCTTTGTTATCAAATAGCAGTCTCATCTCATCGCCATCTATTCTATAAGCGTGAGGTAAAACTTCTTCTTTTAACTTATCAGCTAAAACTGTTTTGCCAGATCCAGGTTGGCCTATAAACCAGTATATCATATTATATAGTTTTTTTCTTAAGTGAATTAGCTTCTATAAAAATAGTGCAACTCCATCGCTCTCCTAAAGTTATAGGAGTTACCCAATGTAGTTTACCTTGACTAAATATAGTTACATTTCCAATTTCTTGACTTATTTTAATATCATTTTCATCGTGTACCCATAATTCTCCTCCTTTATACTCATCTGTTGAACTAAATTGTATTAGGACTGTATAATGTCTTGCTCTCTTTATGGTTTTTTTATCCTTAGAAAGTACATCATCTATATGCGGCTTAAATTCTAATCCTTTTGTATATTTTTGAATAATAAATTCCCATCCTAAACTTACGATTGGTAAATTTAACTCATTAACCCAATCCATTATCCTTTTATTAATCCAATCGTATTTAATATCTGAAGTCCATGGTAGATGCTCAGCTAAATTATGTCCTCCTTGCGGATCGTGAATTGCATCGTTAACATCAGGATGGTATGTACCGATTACTCTATCTTGCAAGTTAGTAACATACCCTCGTATTTTATCAATCTCTAATGAATTAAATAAAACTTTCTGATGTAACATTGTTATTGTTATATTGTTGATTTTAATTTAGTAGTATTTTCCCATCCTATATGTCTTACATAACCATTCTCAAAAATAGCAGCTTTGAATCCTAAGTCTCCATATTTTTTACTTATTGCAAGTTCTATTTCTAAAAGAGATTCCGGAATATTAACTAATTTATCTGATATATGTTTAGTAAAAGGACTTATAGTTTTATAATCTTTATATCTACGCAGTCCAGGATTAAAAGTAAAACCAGACCACCCTTTAAAATCTTCGAGATAAAAGAATTTGCTAACAAAAAGCGGTTGATTATCTTCTAAATAAGTAACAAACTTATAGTCTTTTCCTACTGGGTGATCCATAGTATCATTTAGTTCTCTTAACCAGACTGTAATCAATTTAGAGTCTACATCCATCAATTTAAATGAATGTTCTATGAAATATGACTGGTAAAATTTCCAATCGTCCTCCAAGTGAAAAATATACTGGGTCTCAACTAAATTATAAGCATAATCTATACTTTTTATTTGACCTTGTCTTTTTTTATTAAAAATTAAACTATAATCATACTCTTTTAATAATGAACTTAAAATTTTATTTGCTTCTTCTTTAAATTTTTTATCTCCACTATCATCTATTAATAAAAACTTAGTTATAGGGTAAGTATTAAATTTGTTAAAACTTTCTATAGTTCTAGTTAGTAAGTCTAATCTACCACAGCTTGTTAATACGACGGTAACTTCTTTCATATAAAAGGACGGGTATCTTTTAAGTTACTAAACTGATCTAATAATTCCAACTTTCTAGGTCCTCCTAAATGATCAAAGTTATTAAAATTATTATCTAAAAAATAAAAAGGAGTAATATCTATACTATCTAAAAATTGATAAGTAAACATACAACACCCGGCTGAGCCAAATAGAACTTCCCTTTTATTTATTTTATATTTTTTATCTATAAATGAGGAAAAAAATAATTGAGTATTTCTATATTCTTTGATGAGTTTATTTTTTAAAGAATCGTCATTAAAGTACATCAAACCTAAATTATTAATAAATTTACTTTTTCCTTTCCAATAGTTTAATTCATTATCTATACCCTCTTTTTGCATTAAGAGTTTCATTTTAAAAGTATTTTCGCATTCTAGTTTACATTCAAAACCTATTTTAAAATCAGAGGGTACCTTTAATTCTTTTTTAATAAAAAGATCACCATCGGTAATAATAAATTCACCGTCGATAGTCTCAGCGGCGTCAAACTTTAAATCGTCTAAAAAAATAAATTCTTTTTTAGGAGCTGGTATCAGCTTTACATTTAAGTCTTGAAAAAGAGGAAAATTGTATACGTCTGTAAATACTACCTTTTCGTATAAACTCGGAGCTTCTTTAATAGATTTTTTAAATAAAAACTGTATATATTTATGAGAAGCTAAAGTATTTTTATTCCAACTTCCTTTTTTAAATCTATCGCTATAAGTCCATACTAACTTCACTGTATTCTAGTCCAAAGCCATGCTCTAACTGAGTTTGGTTTATTAATAACCATCGTTTCGTTACCAATAAATAAACCTAATCTATATGCATCTTCAGTATCATATCTATTAATATGCATATCTCCGTTATCCATTGTAATTTCACCAGTGGCTAATACTTTAGTTGCACTTTTTCTTACAAATACTACTTTCTCAGCCTTTCTACTAATTACCAATACTTCCCCATCTAAGTTATACCATGCACCTAGTGCATCATAGGGTACCTCCTCTTGCCCGAAGGTAAGAGAAGATACTACTAATGATATAAAAAGTAAAAACTTACGCATATTGTGCTAATAGTTTTTCGACATGTGCTTTCGCAACACTATATTCAACTTCTCCAGTTTCATCCTCATATTGTACAGGGTCATCCACACCCAAGTTGATGAATGCTTCAATCCTTTCAACAGATGATGCTGATTTATAGTCGCTATTACCGCTAGGATAGGGCTTGTAAGAAGTATTAGTACGTTTGTAAACTTCATCAAACTCAATTCCGAGCTCGTTAACCAATCTTTGTCCATCTTTTAAAATTCCAAGTTTATCAGTATCTAAGTAAGGAGTAGCATAATTTACTTTATCTGCATCCCAGTTACCTAATCTAAAGGCATAATCATCAGCATCTCTAAACTCCTGTCTACAGTCTGGATATATTGCATGATCTCCTGCATGTATACCTAGAGCAATATCAGTCTCTAAACCATTTGCATTAGCTTCAGACAAAGCAACTGCTTGAACTATAGAAGCAAATATTTTATTTCTATTGGGTACTACAGTAGCTTTCATATTATCTTCTTCATAATGACCTTCCGGTACATCATCTCCTCCAGTTACTAATGCTGAGTTAAGAAGATTAACTAATCCGTCAAGTTTAATAACTTGATATTTAATATTCTGACCATTAGCATTTAAATAATCTACTAATGATTGAGCTCTTTCGAGCTCTACTCTATGCTTCTGACCATAATCAAAAGATAAAGCAGTTACATTATCATACTCAGATAAACATCTAAGTAATAGAGTTGAGGAGTCCATCCCTCCTGAAAGACTAACTACGACATTTTTCGCCATTTTATATAATAATTAAATTTTGCCAGGTATTATTGAGCGTATAGGCTAACGCTATTCTAATATTGAAGTTAAGGATTCTTTTACAGATTCCCAACGATCAACATAACTTTTTAAATCGTAAGTTTTACCTTCTACGTTTAGTTTTTCTCTAGCTATAGTTCTTAATGCGTTACCAAAGTTTGAAGGGTAGCTTATATTTTTAATATATTCAGTATCTTTTTCTCCTTTGATTACTCTTTCATATACTGTATATCCATTATTAGGAGAACGGGTAATAAAAAAAGGTTCCATAACAGGATCTTCTATTATAGTATCAGTTGCAGGTATTGAATTAGGATTTCTTAACATTATGATAGTATTAGTTCAGTTAATTCTGTTTGGTTTAATCTTCCTTCTAGCGCTTTACTAGAACCGTCTTCTCTTATAAGAATAGTAGTTGGTACAGTATCTACTTTATATTTATTAGCTAATCCAGAAGTATCTTTATCTATATCAATATCTAAAAAATCTACTTGATCTGAATAGCTAGGGATAGTTTTATCCCACGTTTTGCTATAAACTTTGCATGGCCCACACCATGAAGCATAAAATTTAATTATCTTTTTTGCCGCCATATCTATTGTTTGCTTTTTTATAATGATCCGCTTTTGAAAATTTGCGTGGTTTTTTAGAATCGTTGCCTCCGAATTTCATAGCTTTTAACCACTCTTTTAATTGTATTACTTTTTGTTTAGTAGAAGATTTTGACATATGTTTATTATTATACTATAATATAAGAAAAGTACCGCTAAATCCCAACTTTTTAACCTGCATTTTCTCTTCTTTCTTCAGGTTTATAGTACTTTATTCTATCATGCCAAATAGGTGAAGCTAATAGTACTCCTGCTTTAATATAATCTTCTTTTTGTTTCTGAAATACATGAGACATCCAAGTCTGTTCATAAGGATGTTGCCATTTTATTTCTAAAAAAACTTTTTTATTACCTTCTTTTGACATAATCATAGGCCAATTAGTATAAGTTACTTCACCATCTATATAAGTTAACCCATCTATATTTTTTATATTGTTAAAAATAGTTCTAGGAGCGTTATTAGATTTTCCTCCTTTTGGTAATTGAGTATTACCAGGAAAAAATTTATTTCTTACACCTTGAGGTACGTTATACCAACTAGTCTGAATATCATTATCCCAGTATACTTCTGTAAAAGATAGTTTTAAAAAATCTAAATTATCAGTAAGCATTATTTTATGTAGTAAAGTATACAAATTAGGAATATATTTTCTTAAACCATTTCTACAGAATTTTCCTTCTAATTCAGGAGGGTTAGAAGTCATATCATCTTCAAAGAAAAAATAATAATCGGCATCTGATTTATCGAAGTGTTCAGCTGCTGCTTGTCTTCCTCCACATATTCCTTTATTACCTTCTAACCAGATATACTCGAAATTATATTCATCAGCAATTTTTTTATTTTCTTCTTGAGCATTTTTATCAATAGAATTGTCTAATAATACCTTGAAAGGTTTTTCTAACCATTCAGGAGTTTTTTTCATTGATTCAATAGTATGAAGGAGTTGTTCTGGAAAATTAAAAGTAAGTATATATAAATTAGTTTTTATGCTGTCAAGTTGTTTTTGACTAATTATTATTTCAGGTTTAACGTTACTTTCTATAGGAACTAATTTTACATTATCATCTAAAATTGCTTGAGTAAATTTTAAAATTAATCCATTATCATCTAGTTGATATCTCCTATATCTTGCTGGTTCAGAAACGGCCATTATAGCAAAAATACTTTCTTCAGTACCCATTAGACCTTCACTCAAGCTATCACTCAAGTAAGAATAATAAGTTGAATTTGCTTCACTTATTGCTTCTTTATGTCCTCCAAAAAACCCTCCTCTACATACAATGTCTACTTCTGCACCTGCAAATCGGTTGATATCATTCCATTTAAATCCGTGAATTTCATCTCCATTAAGATAGGGCCACGATAAAAATAAAAAATTATCAGTATAGTCTGCTACTTTATCTAAAACTTTATTTTCGACTAAATGAGTTTTTGGAACAGTATTAGTTATTCCTGCATCTAACCAATAAAAATACTCGGTATTAAAATTATTGTAAAGACTAGCATCATGAAGCATAAACATTTTAGACATTACTACTGGGTTATAGTATTCTAAAGTAGCTTGTGGGCTTGTAGTTAACCATCCTCCTTCTCCAGTTATGTTTAACCATTCTTTGCTAGTTCTTATACCTTGTGTCTTATCCCAATGAGGAGCATATAAATTAGTTTTTAAATCTTCTAACTCAGTAATTTTTATAAAAGTATTTTCAGGTTTTCTATGCTTCCACACAAACTCTTCTAATTCTTTAGGTAAGAAAAGTATCATATTAGCATCTATCTGTAAAAACTCTTCGAATTTAGATAAATAATGGCTTTCGAAATTTCTTTCGTCTCTACCTATATTCCATAACCCTGATACTATAGTAACGTTTTTTGGCATTTTTTAAAGTATATGTCGTTAATTATCAGTTTATCTAGTTCTGTATCTCTAAATAAAGTCATTGCGTCTTTAACAGTATTAGTAATAGGTTTACCAGCTATATTAAATGAAGTATTTAATAAAACTCCAATGCCTGTTTTATCTTTAAATTTAGAAATTAAATCGTATAAGAAAGTATTTTGCTCTCTAGTAATAGTTTGAATTCTAGCAGTACCATCAACGTGGGTAATAGCTGCTAATTTTTCTCTCCATTCTGTTCTTACCTTAGGACAAAAAGTCATCCATCTTGACTCTCCTTCAAATTCAAAATACTCTGAAACATCTTCTAATCTTACAACAGGGGCAAAAGGCCTATAAAACTCTCTATTTTTAACTTTTTCATTGAGTATATCTTTCATTTTCTTAATAGAAGGATTACATAATATACTTCTATTTCCTAAAGCTCTAGGTCCATGTTCAGAGTTGCCTTTTATAAGTCCAATAATTTCTCCTTTTGCTAAACTATCTACTATATCACCTTCATCTACATCGTGACTTGTAAACCACCAGTGGTCGTTAATATGTTCAAAAACAGAATTAGGGTCTAATAAAGGTAATCCAGCATAAGTAATATCAGCAGGTATTTTAGGTTTTAACTCTTGTAAGCATAGTCCTGTACTAATTCCGCAATCACTAGGAGCAGGTCCTACAAATACTTCTCTACCAAATTCTTCTTTAAGTCTAGTGTTGAGTATAATATTTAATCCACATCCTCCCGCTAGACACATAGGTATATCATTATAACGTTCCATCCAAGGTTTAGCAAATACTAAAAATGCTTCTTCAAATGCTTTTTGAGAAGTAGCAGCAATATCGTATGCTACTTTGCCTGAAAGTCTATCTTCTTCATATCGGTTGTGAAAAAGGGTATCGTTATGTTCTATTTTTAAATCATCAAATAAATTTTTCATGTGATCTACATAACTATTACCTTGATGTACATTACCAATATAGTACTGAATAAATCTATCTAACCATTCTTTTCTAACTTCACCATACGAAGCTAATCCCATAATTTTACCTGGGTATACAAGTATACCGTTAGATAAGTCTCCTTCTCTTCTTATATCTTGTAAAACTTCTCCGAAAGATGCATAAGGTAAACCTAAGTCTAAAAATACATGAGGACTCCCGGCATTTGGATGTTTAACTGTTTCTAATAAGTCTATATGATCGTACTTATCACTTATTTTATTTTTCTTATCTCCTAAATATACATTAAAAAATCCATCGTTTCCCCCTCCATCAAATGAGACTATCAACGCCTTATCATGAGGAGAAGTATAAAGAACATTAAATGCATGAGCAGCATGGTGATGACCGTAAATATACTCGTCGGCTGGTATATAATTCTCAGCTATATAAGTTTCTTGGTCTTGTCCTTGACCAAAATTTACTCCTGTATTTAATGCTACTATCTTATTAAATTTTTTAATTCCAAAATAATTTAAAATATATTTAGAAATATACTTCATCATAAAGACTATATCTGAGCCTTTGATTGTTTTATATTGGGCTAACCCTACATTTTTTTCATTAAATAAACGTTCAAACTCTAATGTTAAAACTACCTTATCGTTTTTGGCAACTGTAATACCGCCATTATGGGAACCATTAATACCGAGAATATAAAAATCATTCATCTAACTTATCTATATTAATTAATTTTTTTGAAATATTAGCTATACTATCTATCTTACTGTTATCCAACCACCATTGGTGTCCATTATCAGCAACAAACTCTAAATATTCAGGATCTTTTATAACTTCATTATATCTATCTAAAATTCTATCAGCTTTGGCTTTATATAAACCCTCGTATTGCTCAGTACGCTTTAAATCACTACAGTCTACGCTTATGTAATGGTAATCAGGTATCAAGTTGTTATGGAATTTACTATTAAGTTTTTCTCTAAAAAGAGCTGATTTTACAGCTAGTATTTCCATATCTCTATGACATACCTCTCCAGCGCCATTTATATTAAAATTTATTTTATTAGAAGCTAACCAAGTATAATATTTTTCTTCTTCGAGAATATCTGAACTTACATTAAATCTACTGTCTTTAGTAAGGTATTCTCTAAAGGAATAGACTGAACCATTAAAAGAAGGTTTACTGGGAATAAATTTTTTAGCCATACTTTTATATGTATCTAAACTTTCATGTAATCGAGGATTATTATAAGTATAACACCAGGGAGTGTATGCTTCGTCTAAGGATGGAATTAATTGGTGACAAAATAAATCAGTTACTCCACATGAGGTAAATATTTCAACTATATTCTCAGTATCCCAACCAGTAACAGTAGGGTCGATATTAACTATATCTTCTAACCTATCCCAAAAAGAAAATAGAAAGTATTTACCTGTATCTGGGTTAAGTATATAAAGATAATGATGATTGCTGTATTTACATCCTGGTCCGCAATTTGGGTATAATTTCTCATATTTAGGATGAGGATCAATAATCTCGAATTCATGTTCCGGATACTTCTCTATAATAGTATTAGCCACTCTATCCAAAACAGTAGACTGAAACATAGTTGCATTATGATTATGGTAGAGTATATACTTCATTATTTATACTCAAATTCTTGCCTTTCTGCCCATCCTTCACTCTTGCTATGTGCCCAGTATACTACCCTAGTTGGTTGCTCTACGCTCATAAAGGTTTGTTCGAAGTGAATAGGAGTTCCATTTTCTAAAAACTTTGATAACCTGCTATCATCTATAAATATACTTTCGATACTTTTTCCATTTTTATCGTCAAAAGCTACTAATATAAAATCATAATCTTTTTTACTGAAAAAATTAGGATCTATATTAACTAAATGATAATGAGATTTCGAAAAAGATTCTTCCCACTCTTCTTCATTTTCTCCTATAATAGGATTAGGAGGATACTTCATATCCAAAGTATGTTGCTGCATTGCTCTGTTTTTAAAATGTAAACCAGCATATATCTCATAGTCTCTAAATGTACGTTCTTTACCTAAATCATACCCAGTTAAATCAAATCCATTATCTTCTACTCTAAATAATTGTCTTATCTTTGCTCTACCAGAATCTTGCTTTTTCCAGTACATTTCATTACCAGCCTTTGCTTGGTCATCCCATACTAAAATACCATCCCGTTCTTCTCTCATAGTAGCATGCCATATAACTAATCTATGAGGATGAAATAGATCATATCCGTGAGTAAAACTTCGAACAGTTAAATTAATCTCTTCTCCAGAAAAATATAAATCTGGGTCATGTTTAATTTCTTTGGCCCATTTATTTCTAGCAAAAGCAAAATGACCACAAATAAAACGAGAAGGTACAGGTTCAGTTAAATCTTCCCATCCTTCTAATTTAGTAGGTTGAATAAAAATAGTACCGTGAGGATAGAAACAATTAGGTATACTCAACCATGGGCAATCTGCTCTTCCTTCAGGTTCTTCAAAGGGCTTGTATTCTGGTAAGTATCCGGTAAGTATAGGTCTATAGCCTTTCTTTTCTAACCCTTCATGCATATTAATTAACGTCTCATCCCAATCTTTCACAAACCTATGATGTGAATCTAATTGTAGTACGTAATCTTGATTAGTTAATAACTTTTCATTTATTATAGCTCTTGCATAAGGTAAACCTTGAGCGTCTTTAGCGAGCATTTCATGTATATGAAAGTTAGGATTCTTTTTATATTCAGTTAAATCGTCAAATCCGTCAGAAGGTTCATACTGCCTGCAGATACCAAAATGTAATCTTTGCGGATATTTAGCTTGAGAAAGAGCATCTTTTATAGTAGGTAAAAGCTCAGGTTCTCTATATGCTGGTAAATGTAAAAATATGATAGAATTTTTGCTCATTATTACCGAGGAAAAATATGTTCAAATCTTTCAACATAACCATTTTTTTTACTGTAAGGCCATACAATTAGTTTATATGGTTCTCTACCGTAAAAGTCTTTTTCAATTTGTAAAAAACCTCCTTTTGCATTTTCTATTAAATCTAATAAGTTTTTACCTTTTATGTCTTCTCTAAAAATAACATCTTCAGGTTCTTCACCTTCGAAAGATAATACACAAAATTCATAATCATCTTCATTAAAATGAGACGAATGAACGTCCACTATATACTTATTGTAATGTAAAAACGAATCGCCATATCCATCAACTGTCTCAAAGTTAGTTGGGTTAGGAGGATAAAAATGATCTAAAGTATGCTTTTGTATTCTTTTAGTAGTAAAATCTATTCCTGCATATTGTTCATAGTCCACTATAGTTCTTTCTTTTCCTAAAGCATATGGTTCTAATTGCTTCAATACACACGGCCTACATTTAGGTTTTCCTACTCCTAGTAAAGTTCTTACTCTAGAAAATGAGACTTTATCTCGCAAATCAAAATCGTGATCAGACCAATGCTTAACTCCGTCATTTCTTTCATAATAATGATAGGCTAGAGGTTTATGGGGGCAAAGTAAATCATAACCATGAGTATAAGCTCTTACCGCCATAGTAATTTCTTCACCATGAAAATAAAGAGCTGGATCATATAAGACGGTTTCTTGAAACTTACCGTCAGTAAAAGCAAAATGACCTGAGAAAAATCTATGAGGTATAGGTCCTTCTAATGTTTCCCATTCATTTAATGTATGTGGTTTAGTATGAAGAGGTCCTTCTGGAGCTATTCTATCAAAACATAAGTACCATACATTTTTTTCTCTATCCTTTGGATCTTTATCTGGAAAATAAGAACCTAAATAAGTAGTTAGTAAAGGTTTAGGGTATCCTTGTTTAATTGCAAGTTTGTACATCTTAATACATTCCTCATCCCATTTCTCAATAAATCTATGATGAGAATCTAGCTGTAAAGAGTAAGTTTCGTCATCATAAAACTTTTGAATCTGATGTCTAGCCCAGCATGCTCCTTTAGAGTCTTTATAGTCTACATCAACTATATGAAATCTTTTATCATTTTTATATAAATCTAAATTGTCCCACAGATCTTCTTTACTATGCTGCCAGCATATTCCAAATCTTAATCTATCGGGGTATTCAGCCTGCTCTAAACAGTCTTCAATAGTTGGTAGTAGTTCTTTGTCTCTATAACTTGCTATAGAGATAAAAATTGTATCTCTTTTTGCCATAACTAAAATTAATTTTATCCATCACAAGAAAGACAATCGGTAGATGTTCTACTACCTATATCTCCATTGATGACAGAGTCGGTCCTTAAATAATATAAGGTTTTTATTCCTAATCTCCAAGCAGTTTGGTGAACTTCGTTTATAAACTTTGGACTGTCGGTGGGGTCAAAAGCTAAATTTAAAGATTGAGTTTGATCTATGTATTTTTGTCTCGCTGCTGCTTGTTCGACTAATTGTAATTGATTTATTTCTGCAAACGTTAAAAATATTGGTTTATCTTCAGCAGGCATTACATCTTCAGGTAAATTAGCTATAGAACCTCTATCTCTCATTATTTCATCCCATACTTCTTCAGTATTAGCACCTTTTTCTTCAAGATAATCAACTAATGCAGGATTTTTTCTAATAAAAGTACCTTTTGCTGAATTAAATGTATAAACATTAGCTGGTACTGGTTCGATACCTGCGGATACTCCTCCTGATATCGTAGAATTAGAAACTGTAGGAGCTATTGCAAGTAAATGTGTATTTCTCATACCGGTTCCTTTACACCATACTGGTTCTCCATATTCATCAGCAAGCTGTCTTGAAGCATTTTCTGCTTGAGTACGAATTTGAGAAAAAATTTGATGAGTTAACGATGTAGCTCTTATAGAATTAAAAGGTATTCTTTCATTCTGTAAAAAAGTATGCCATCCAAGTACTCCTAAACCAATAGCTCTACCTTTTTTAGCGGATCTGTGAGCTCTTATTAGTGAATCCCTTCCAGAAGTTTTTGATAAAAATTCTTCTAATACACCGTCTAAAAAGTATATGGCGGTTTCGACAAGATCCGTGTTTTTCCATTCATCCCATTTAGTTAAATTAACACTTGATAAACAACAAATAAAACTATGCTCTTCATCTGTATGAAGAGTTATTTCCGAACATATATTCGTCATCGAAACTTCTAGATTGTTCTTTTTATATGCAGGAGGATTAGCATTATTAACATTATCCTTATACATAACGTAAGGTTCTCCTGTTTCTACTCTAGATTTTAAAATTTTTACCCATAATTCCATTGCCTCAGCGTCTCTATGCTCTAGTTTTTGCATAAAGATATCATCCACTACAACGCATTGATGAAGGTTAAGACACTGTCTATTAGGATCTCCTTTAGGGCGTCTTATTTCTAGGAATTCATGGATATCTGGGTGATTAATGTCTAGGTTTACAGATGCTGCTCCTCTTCTTACTGCTCCTTGATTAGTAGCAATTATAGTTGAGTCGTATATCTTAGCCCAAGGTACTATACCTTCAGATTGACCCATATCATCTTTACCTATTTTATTACCTCTACCTCTAACTTTAGATAACCCTACACCTACTCCACCACCGAGGGAAGTCAGCCTCATTAACTCTGCGTTAGTAAGGCCGATTCCTCTTATAGAATCAGGGGTATCAATTCCAAAACAAGAGATGGGCAATCCTCTATCGGTTCCTGTATTTGAAAGTACAGGCGAGGCTAAGTTCAACCAACCTTTCCACATATAACGAAAAAATTTATTCGCTAAATCGGGTCGATCTAATCTATGTGCTATTCTATCAGCAACTCTTCTATATGCTTTTTTAGGAGTTTCGTCAGATAACAGATATCCTTTAGAGATAGTTGCTATCGAAACTTCGTTCATCCATTCTGGGTAATCCTTACCAGCTTCCCAGTTGCTGGTATCTACTACTACTGACATAACTTTCTATTTAAAAAGCAGCGGACCAATCAATGTGCCCCTTACTATAGTTAGTAACTCTATTTGCAAAGAAATCGGTTTGTTGCTTACCAGCTATAACTGCGTCAAACCATTTCATAGTTTTTAATGCTCCTTTATCTATCTCATCAGCTGGTATGATAGGGCTTAATCCTAAATCAGCCATTTTTGTATTAACTCTATGACGAATAAAATTCTTTAATTCTTCTTTACTTAAATTTTCAAGATCTCCCATTTCAAATACTTTATCTATAAAATCAAACTCTAACTGTGAAGCTAAAAGAGCTGCTTCCTCGATTTCCTTAATTAATTTTTTAGTTTTGAACTCTGGGTGTTCTTTCATAAGAGTTCTAAATAACCAACATCCTGCTTCTGAATGTAAACTTTCATCTCTTACAGACCATTCTACTATCTGTCCTACTCCTTTAAGTAAGTTTCTCATTTTATAAGATAATAAAACTGCAAAAGAACTAAATAAATTAACTCCTTCTGTAAATGCTGAGAATATAGCCAATGATTTAGCTCTTTCATGCCAGTTAGCTGTACCATCGTGATTATCTCTAACGTTCATCAAAGCTTCTATTTTAGCCATAGTAGCTTCGTCTTCTAAAAACTCACTAAAATCATCTAATCCTAGCTGCTCATTTAACAATGAATAAGCTTCAGCATGTATAGTTTCACTTGACCCTAATGTAGTCCCCATCATTATAACTTCCGGCTTCCTAAACCATTTAGTAACTAAAGTTGACCAGTAGTCATTAACTATAGTTTCAGTTTGCGCAAATCCTTTTAAAATTTGACCTACTACATTTTTTTCGTGAGGTTTCATATTTGATTTCCAATCCGTGACGTCTTGTGCCATAGGAACTTCTGTATGCAACCAGTGTGCTTGTTGTTGTTTTAACCAGTAATCGTATGCTTTGGGGTACTCGAAGGGTTTGTACACAACTCTTTCTTCTAATAAACTCATATTATATACTTATATATTTTAATATTTTAGACAAAAACACCCGTTGGATAGTATCCTTCGGGCCGATAATAAATATGATATATATTCAACATTCAGCCGAAAAAAATCATATTAATTTGGATAAAGTTTCACGTGACAAATTAAACTTAGGTTTATTAGTTTCCTCTAATAAGTCTGCAGGATCTGCCTTACCATCGAATTCAATATGTCCATTATTAGTATCCATTTTTACGTTATAAGTCATTCCATCTTGTCCGTAACGATTCTTCATAACGTGTACTCTTCCAGTTCCAAGAACTTTATCTTCTTTCTGACGAGATAAAGATAAACAAATATCTGCTACCATCATCTTATCGTAACTACCAGCTGCTTTATCTCCCTCAATAACATTATCCCTAGCTCCCATTCTATTTACCTGAGAAGGAGTTAATACTGGTATTTTTAATTCTTTAGCTAATCCTTTAGTAGCTATAAACACATCATCTATTTCGTCTTTTCTTTCAAAAGTTTTTCCTCTTGAAGGAGCCCTTAAATAATCTACGTAATCTATAACTACTAAATCAGGTTTATGCTCCATATCCATACATTTCTGTATATGAGATTTAATAGTATTAACTGTAGCTCCTTTAGGAGGGTATTCTTTAACTATTAATTTACCTTTAAGATTATCTACATACGTTTGGACTTCCTTACGGTGTTTATTAACCTCATCAATAGAGTATCCTGTAAAGTAGCAGTCAAATCTTTTACCCACATAGTCCTCTCCGAGCTCGAGCGTATAGTAATTAACTTTATAACCAAGAGAGACAGCATGAGCAGCAATAGCAACCATACACCATGACTTACCGCCACCAGGGTTACCAAAAACAATACCCAGATCGCCAGGACCGAACCCACCTTGAATACCATCATTAAGAATAGGCCAAGGAGAAGGAATGGTAGGACGGTAATTAACTCTATACCTAGTTTCAATATCTTTATTATATTCATGTCCCATATTTTTGTCCATACCTGCCTTCATAGCTTTTTCCACCTGATTTCTAATACCATCGAAGTCTCCTTCTTTAAGTAGATCGGCTGAGTTAAGTATAGCGTTTTTCATTTCTTGATTCTTACAGAAAGTTTGAAACTCTTCCTGTACATATTCTAAATCGTCTTGTGTAGCTTGATAGGAGTTTCTTAACTCTTCTTTTAAAGCTACTTGAAGTACTTCATTTTCTAACTTTTGAAGTTCAACTTTAAGAACATCCATAGTAACGTTAGTGTGGTATTTGTCAAAGTATTCACAAATCTGGTTGATTATCCATTTATGAGAATCGGCGTCGAAGTAATGATCATGTAACACGTCTCTTACGTTTAGAAGAAACTTTTTATCAGTAAGTAACGATCCTAAAACCTTTAATTGAAACCCCTTGCCGTACTGCTGTAAACTCTTTAATGTCATTTAAAACCTTTGTTATAATATAATTATTTTTTATCTAATAACCAACTGCTTGATTGCATTTTATTTCCTAAACCTTCTATTAATTCTATACCTAATTTCCTACAAACTTTAGACTCAGGGATAGTATCATTATTTTGGTCTCCTCCATTAGCAAATGCTAATTTATGAGTATCTTTATAAATTTCGTAAACCTCTTCAATGCTTTCATTCTGAGTTTTGTCTTTGTCTATAGAAATCATAGCCCAGTCTACATATTTTATAGCTTTGATTATTTCTAACCTTTCTTGTTCAAGCTGAAATTCCTTACTTCCTTTTAAAAATCTCTGTAAATCAGAGTTTACAATAACTATAAGCATATCCCCTATAGCTTTAGATATTTCAAATAATTCAATATGACCTTTATGCAGAGGGTTAAAATATCCGCTAACTATTATAGCTTTATTCATACTTCCAAAAGACCTGTAAAATTATAATCATTGATGCCAGAACTAATATAGTACCAGTTTTAATATTTATTCCTTCTTTCATAAAAATTAAAGTCAGAATATAAAAACTAAATATACCGGTAGCAAAAGCAATAATTCTAGACGGCCATAGTTGTCCGTTAAAAAATTCTACAATATAAGTAGTACCAAATATATACGATGCTCCTACGGGAATACCCATAAGGCCTGAAACAAGTATAGGATGATCCTTTACCCATGAACTTAAAAACTGACCGTTTGTTTGAAACCATGCAAGTGACTGTGCCACAAGAAATAATATCAATCCTAAAATTAATGACTTATAATTCATTTTACTGTAGTTAACCCTCTAAAATTTTCTAACCAACCTTCTGTATTTTTGGTAATACCTTCTATTTTATCTTGGTCTAATAGAGATAAAAATACTCCTGTCTGTAATTTAGGTATATTGCTTTTAAAAATATCTTCTACATATTTTATTTCTTTATCATCTAAAGAAGTATCATGTAGATCCATCAATTTAAAATTAGTCTCTACTCTATCCCAGCTGTGTATGATTTTTGCAAATATCTTTTTACCTTCTAATTTTTCTTCTGCAACTTTAAATATATAATCTAAGTCTGTTTTTTCAGTTAGTAATTTAGGAAACTCTGCTACTACAGTTTTTATACCTAATCCTTTGACTCCTGGTAAATTATCAGAATTATCTCCTAGTAATGCTTTTACTAGGTTGAAGTTTGTAGGTAGTACTTTTATTTCTTCAAATATATTATTTTTTGTAAAAGTTTTTTTCTTGACCGGAGCATATATTTCTATATTGTCATCTACTAACTGTAAAAAATCTTTATCAGAAGAGACTATAGTAACTTTTTTACCCGCATTAGATGCTCTTTTAGCTAGATAAGCCATTATATCATCAGCTTCTAACTTTTCCATAGTCAATTGTTGTACTGGTAAGCATTCTAAGTAGTCTTGAGTTCTAAATAATTGTCCTATTAAAGCTTCGGTTTCTTCTTCTTTATTATCATATAGCCCCCAATGGGTAATTCTACTAGTAGCACGCTGTGCTTTATAGTTAGGGTCTATATTTTTTCTATTTGAAGATCCTCCTTTACCGTCCCATACTATAACCACCCTAGTAGGATCAAATATCCGAGTTATATACCCTAAAGAACGAAGAAACCCTACCAGGCCCCCTATATGGGCACCTGATGGGTTCATCGCTTTGAGCAGTGAAAAAGACCTTATTAAGGTATTCATCGCATCAACGATCAAAATATGATCATTAAGGGCTCGGGGTGGGGTCTCCTTTAAATTCTTTAGAATTTTATCGTACGGCATTAATCAAGAATATTAGGAGTAATCGGGGTTTCCTCTAAATCTCCTTCTTCAATTAAATCGAAGTCTACTGAGCCAACTAATTTTAACCAGTGATCTTTATGGGCATCTTTATATTTATCTATATCTCTCTTATCATCAGCTATAAAACCATGAGGTGTCATTACTATTCTACCTCTTGACTGTACTCCGCCGATATGATTCTTCTCTACTTGAACGTTAGTACGTTTAGCAAACTCTACCTGCATACCAGCTTTAATAGCTTTAATCTTAGATGTACCTGGATTAGTTATGTTACCGAAAGTAACTACTAAAGTAGCATCATACCACATAGACATTCCACCTTTGTTCTGAAGCTTAGGTTGACCCATAGGCGATTCAGGTTTCATAGTCCATACTTTATTAATAGCTACTAACGTATTAGTATAGGGTGAGTTCTCTTTTCTAGATAATAGAATCTTCTGATTAAGATTATTACCGAACTGAGTAGACATAGCACCTGCATTCCATTCGTTGTTATTCTTATTAGAACGTACTGATAAATCGCAAGGTACTGAACCGATACTATCCCAGAAGAAACACATATCGTAAGGTAAGTTACCTTTAGCTTGTTCGTCCATAAGATCGGCAATATAAACCGCTACCTCTTCAATAGTATTAAGTTGACCTCTGTCTGCGTATAAGAAATGACCTTCGTAGTCAATAACAGTACCATTAGCATCAGTTACTTCCTTAAACTCTAGACCCATCTCTTTAGCATGTTCCCAAGACCATTTCATCTCAGTAACAATAAAGACTGGGAGAATGCCCTGTTTTTGAGCATTCACCGCAGCTTCTATCAGGGCAGTTGTTTTGCCCGTATCACTATGTCCACGCAAGAGAGTGATATGACCGGTAGGAATACCGGGTAGGGAAGTAATATCTTGAAAAGCTTTAGAGAGTGGTATCCACCCTTGCTCCTTAAACTTTACAGAAGCATTAGCAAAACCTTTCTTTTTCTTAAAATTACCTAAATTAAACGACTTGCGTACAGCAGCGGTCGCTTTTTGTTGTACTTCTTTATTTTTCGCCATTATTCATTAAATAAGTCATCAAATTTACTAACTGTGTCTTGGTTGCCAGCCGTAGCTGTTTCCAAAGTAAAGTCTGTTTTTTGAGGACTTGTGCTTTCTGGCTTAGTTTCAGCACCTGCAGTAGGAGTACTAGTCTCCTCAGCTCCAGGGTTTAAATAACTTTGTAGTTGTTTTTTAATAAAGTCGTAATCATACTCAGTATGAACTTCAGTAGGATTAGGTTGAGTCTTAATCCATGTATCGACTAAATCATTATTATCAGATAAAGGAGTTTGTTTAGGTTTAATACGAACAGTAGTCTCAGGGTAAGGATTACCTTGTACTTGTTCTACCACCATATCCCATCCGTTAATAACGTCTGTGAAGTCTCCGATATCTTCATCTTCTGCTAAAGCAAGTAATGCTTTATAGATAGTAATACCAAAGCCCCATAGTCTTACACCTTTATCTTCTTCTCCTCTTACAACAACAGGAGCAAAAACTCTGGTTTTAGGGTTAAGTTTACCTGATAGAGACCAATTATCTTTATCGTTAGTTTTTCTTAGTTCTTTAACGAACTCTTCGATTGGGTCTTGCTTACCAAAGTTTGATAAGGCTACCATCGGGTACTTTCCTACTCCGTAGTGAAATTTTAATTCCTTAAACGGAAAAGTAGGATCATAAGCAGAAGGTACGATACGTACGGTTTGCTTACCTAGTTCAGGTTTCCAAAATATTTTTGAATAATCTGTTTTCTCTCTTTGCTGGCCGCTATTATTTAACGTATCCAGCTTTGCGCGTATAGCATTTAAATCCATATAACTAATTTATTTATAACGTTTATTATAATATAAGAACTATTTTTTAGTTCTCCAACTCTATTATCTTGTAAAGTTTAGTGTTTACTCTTTTAAGTTCTGGCCCTTTTGTAAGTAGTATACAGTTGCGGTAATCTAACCAGTTTATTCTATAAGAAGTATCTAGAACACCTCCATTTAGTTCTTTTATTAATGTATTAAGTGCATTAATCGTATAGAGAGTATTTGATTCTTTTTTACGGTGTACTAAAATAGTATTTTCTAAAAAAGACCCTACATTGCCGAAATCCACATTATAAGTACATATATACTCATCTTGGCTTTTTGAATAAAGAACAAAGATTTTGTTATATATGATTTTATACCTTTCTTTGACTTGCTCAAGGACTGAATCTAAAGTATCTTGAGTAGCAAAGGTACAGAAAAGTTTATTGCTCATATCTTCATTTAAATAAATGGGATCGATATCATAATCGAAACCTTTTACGATAGCTTCTTGTATCATATATAAATATCTTTACTGTTTATAAACACAGATCTTTTGAGTATTTAAATTTAACTGGGTATTTTCCATCTTCTTCTAAGATCTCTTTAATTTGTTCCAAGGTTTCTTTACCGTCTTCTTTATCAAAATCAAATAATAACGCATCGTAAGTATATAAAACTATATTAGTCTTTTTATTCTGTAGATACCTTAGTACTTCTTTTAATATAAGAATATTTCTTGAAGTCTCTAACGATTGCATGATATAGTTCATTAACTTTTGAGGATTCATGTCTTTTAACGCTTTAGTGAACGGTTTATTACTAATTGGCGCCAAGACTCTTCCGTTAGTTTCGTATTCGGTCCATAGACCTTTGATAAATTCATCGATTTTTGTAAACACTTCGAGAAAAGCGTATTTCTCCGGGATTTTTCCGTAAATTGCATGAAAGTTAATCTGTTTTGCTTTATCATATTCTTCTTCTGTAATTTCTTCTTTGTTAAAGTACTGTTTAGCTAACTGTTTATGAGCAGACTCATTAGTTAGCGCATAATCAATCTGATCACAAAGTAAACGCAAGTGATAACCGTCAAAATCAAACTCAATAAAGTAGTCGTTTTGAGGTCTGAAGCTTTTTCTATGTTGTTGAGACTTAGGAATAGCAGCGAAATTAACGCTATTAAAAGCATTAGTTGGTCTGGAGGTAGCATTATATAAATTGTATAAAGTTAATACTGAATTATCTATAGTGTTGTATAAAGGGTTATTAGGATTGAACATTTCAATATAGTTATCGTAGAAAACTCCCAAACCTGATTGCTCTAATAAGTAAAATACATTAGTAGCGGTTTTATTGTAGAAATTAAATCCTTCTGGAATACTGTATCCTATAACTTCTTTAACTTGATCATATTTTTTTGAACTTATTTCATAAAGTTTTGAAATTGGAATTAACTGATTTACTTTATCAAAACTTTTAAATTTACTATAAAAGTAATTTAAAGCATTACTTTCCGAGGTAAATTCTAATCTATCAAATTTTACCATAGAGTAAAGTAGTGATATATCTATAGCATCCTGTAAGTTAAAGTGGTAGAGTAGTTCTTTTTTATTTAAAGTATATAGCTTACTTGCTTTTTTTAAAATAGCATAGACACGATCTTTTGATACGTTTAAACCTTCGCTATGATTAATAGGAATAATATACCCATGGTCAGAACCTAAAAGTCTAAGGTAGATTGCAACAGTAGAGCTAAGTTTAGGGTGAAAGTAGTTATTAGTAGGTATAATATCTACATAAACTCCTAATCTAGCTAGTTTCTCTAGACTAATTAATTTTTCTTCTTGCTCTACTATATAAAACACTTATAACCTTTTTTATAATATAAGAAAAATTATATAGCTATCAAACTTTTATGTAGCTCTAAGGTTTCTGTTTCGATTTCCTCTATTATCTCTGTATTGAGGAGCTTCTATAACTCTATTGTTTCGACTTCCTGCAGTAGCAGCTCCTGCTCTTTGACTATACCTACCAGTTTGATTTGAAGAATTAAGTCTTCGATAAGCATTAAATCTATCTAAAACATCGTTTCTAATATCCGAGGTTTCCTCGGGATAAGTTCCTACATTATCTCTATAAACGAGTTTTTGTTCTTTCCATATTTTTATAATAATTGATCTTAATTCAGGTTTTCTGTTATCTCTACCTCTTAATAAAGCTAAAGCAGCTCTACGTTCACTACCAGATAGTTCTATAGCATCGTAGTTATTTGAAGGATCAGGTATATCGAGTTCTCTTTGTATATTAGCTTGAGTTATTCTTTTAAGAGTCGTTCTACCTGAATAAGTTTTATTATCTCTAGTCCATTGAGCATACAGTGCTTTGGATGTTAATCTTAATCTCATTCGAGTATTCAACTTAGAATCATTAACCCATCCTACCATTTCTTTAGGAGTAAATTTGTATGGTTCATCTTTATCGTTTTTCCATTTAAATTGATGAAATAAACTTCTAAATAAAAGAACTGCTTTTTCTTCATCTCTTCTTTGATCTAATCTTCTTTTTTTCCTTTTATTTTTAGCACCTGAGCTCATTTCTACAATATTTTGAACCCATTTGCCTTCTTGACCGGACATATCATTAAGTATCTCATTAAATGCATTTTTGCGTTTTTGCTGTTCCTGATCTTCTTCAATTTTCCTTAGTCTACCTTCTTCTTCATTCTTTAAAGATTCTTGTTCAGCAGTTACCTGATCTTGTTCAGCAAGCAGATCTTCTATAGATGCTGATACGTTGCCCAGTATTTCATCAGCAGCTGTAAAGTCCCCAGCTAAATCATCTGCAAAATCTAAATCTAATTTAGGAAGTTGAGGTAATTCTAATGTGTTAGAACCAAATCCTAAATCTTCTATTTCCTCAGCTTTATCATTTAAATCTTCTTCAGGTTCAGGTAAATTTACTATCTCAGGATCTCCTGAGTAATCGTCTAAGCTTTCTAAAAGATATTCTATTTTATCTTCTAAATAATCACTTATACCGGGTATGGTAGATTCAGCTTGAGCTAGTACATCTATGTTGTTATTTCTAACTCCAGGGTAGATATATTTTTTTATTTGAAAATCATCTGCTTTACCGAAAATATACCATGAAATAACGAATGATCTTTTATATCTTAAAGATCTAAATTCTACATAATCATCCTGGCTTACTTCTATTATTTCACTATTTCTAATATCAAATAAAAAATATCTATCGATAGTTCCTCTTTTATAATCTTCTAAAAGTGGTCTTGGTCTGAATCTTACTATTACTGGTTCAGAATCTTCTTCTATTGGTACTTCATTTGATACGAATACTGCTTTATCAAAATCACCTTTTTCCAAATCTTCTTTATTCATTGCAAATACTTGAAGATTTCTGGTAGTAAATACTTCGACATCTTTATTGCTCAACGTAACTCCAGGTACTCCAGATTTTTTACTTCCAGCACCCCCAATACCCAACGTTTTATCCACCACACCAAATACCTTATTCAAAAGCTTATCTATAATTTTGTTAAGGTCAAAATCTAGATCGAAACCTGGCGGTAACTTTTTTCGCATGGATTTAGGTAGGTACATATTATGCTGTTTTATCTTTAAAGTTTTCTACCTTACTTTTAATACTACTTTTTAAATTTACTGTGTTAAAAGTTTTAACTACTCTTTTAGGGTCAGGTTCACAAATACACATATACGCAGTTATATCAGTAGTCCAAGAATTACTTTGAATAGAATGATTTATACTTTTTATTATAAATCCAGCAGTATCATTTATATAACCAGGAAGTATACCATCTTGTAATTTAAATCCTTGACCTATAAGTAAACCTGCTATTCCCTGCATAGTAAAAGAAAGTTCGAATGGAAGTATTCCAGGGTTAGGGTTTGTTGCCAATTGTATATCTTGTTTGCTTATAAAGTTATGAATCTGTTCTAAACTATCTCCATCTGATTTACTAAAAGATCTACCTCCAACAAAACTTTCAACTACTTCCTCTATTTTACTTATTTTATCTTTATACTCTTTACCGCTTTCTTCAGTAGATTTTTGATCTTGTGCTTTAAGATCACCTTTAAATCTATCAGTCAACCCTGCATTAAAAGAAAATAATGGCAAGCCTTTATTATCAATGTCAGTAGCAGATTTTTGTGCAGCAATAGCCATCATATTCATGATATCATTACTTATTTTAGAAGTAACACTAATATTAGATAATAATCCTCCTTTGCCATAACATGGTAATATATTCCTTCTTATATCTTTTGATGTTGGAGTAGTTTTTCTATCTACTATAAATAAAGTTGCAGGTTCAAATGTATCTTTTGTTTCATAATTTTCAAGGTAATGAAAATCAAATTCGTTTATTCCCCCTAAAGCAGGTTGAATTTTTTTAAAGATATTTTTTACATAGTCAACTATTGTTCTATCTTCTTCAGGAGCATCTGATAGATCACTTAACGTTCTAATTAAAAAATTAACGTCTAATAAAATATCACTATAAAGTTGATTACCTAAAAATGAAGCTCTTGGAAATTCTTTTTCATCTACACCAGCTCCAAAATCTAATCTTTTATTATTTGGTTTCTTTTTTAATAAACAAACATGAGGATTAGATGATATATGATCATCGTAAGTCAAAAATGGGCTATTAACTCGAATCTTTGATTCTTCATCATTATAACCAAACTTTACTAGAGCATTAGTTTTTCCATTTACATACATATTGACCGTATTGTTAAGTATTTTGAAAAAACTACTAAAAGTGATATAAACTTTTTTGCTTCCGTTTTTAATATCTGTGTTAACATCGTGTAAATAGTACGGTCTATCTCCTCTATCTAAACCTATAGGAAAGTTACCTTTTAATTCATCAATTTGAGAACCTCTTTGCCCTGTAGTAGTGTATATATTATTAAAAATTTCTAAAACCGTAGAAATTTTATCCATAGACGAAGACTCAGATTTTTTACCTGTAAGTAGACCTTGAGCCATTGCAGCGGATTCACTTACCTGATCTATGAATGATAAAGAATCAGGTCCTTTTATATTTTTTATTTCTCCTGATGTTAGTGCTTTTATTGAGTCTATAATACCTCCGGCACTTATAATATAAAACGTACAATCATACCCACCCTCAATATTAAAAGAATATTGAAAATTCATACAGAATCCTAATATAGCATCGTAGTTATAATCTGAAGATTGTTTTAATTCTTCTATTTTTTTTGCTATATCAGTCCTTTTACTAGTATTAAAAAAATCTATTACTGATGGAACATCATTAATGATGTTTCTATTATTATCATAATACGAACTATGACCATATTCTAACAATAAAGTATACCCGGGTCTTAAATACAGTCTTTCAAATATCTCTAACTGCTCTAAACTATTTACTTTAAAAGCTACATCAGTTTTACGGATAGTACCTTGATCATTTTGAGTAACTATTTCTATACTATCTACTCCTGGTATAGGTCTAAACCCTAAAGCTCCGTCTTTAGTATATGATGAATCTTTTCCTGTTTGATTAAAACCTTTATTTAATTTATTTAAAATCCCGCCTTGAAGTATATTATTTTCAGCTTTAAATTTTGGATCAGTTTCTTCATCAATAATTACTCCAGAAGATATTCTTGCCCAACCGGTACTGCCGTGTTGAACTGCTAAGTCTCTATCCGTTAAATTTTGAGAAGCTCTTTTTTGACTACGTACTTGTAACTGCTCTTGTACTTCAAGTTTAAAAGGAGCTCCTATTAAAGGTGCAGCCATTATCTATTATTATTTGCGGCTCTATACAGATCTAAAACCCTTGATTTACTTAAAGGTATTTTTAACTGCACGCCTGGTCTTACTACTAAACTATCTCTTACAGATGTATTTGCAGAAGCTATTACCCACCATAGTGAGGAATCTCCATAAAATTGTAATGCAAGAGTATCAAATCTATCTCCGCCAGTACTTATGACATATATATCCTCTTCACTATCTGGTATATCAGGATATACAGGATTAAGATAGTAATTTTTTCCTTCGTCGGAAACTAATTTTTTTATATTATTATATCGTCTAAACATATTTTATTAATTTCCTAAAAATCTAGAAAAATCATCCGGTGCTGATGGTTGCTGTACTCCAGTAAATTTTGAAAAATCTGCAGCAGCTTCTTTTCCGCCTAATTTTAGCATAGCAGCATCAGTATCAAAAGGCTCAGGTTTTGGTTCATTAATCGGAACTCCATCTAAAAAGTTTACTCCAGCATCTTTATTAGTTATATAGTGTAGCTGTCCAGTCTGTACTGAGAATCTATGAATAGGAGTAAACGATAACGATACGTCTAATACATGGGGTAGTTGCTGTACACCAAAATCTTCAATACCTGATAATTTTACTTCCCAAGGATAATCAGTTTGCCAAGAATAATCTACTGAACTTATAAATCCTGGTTGATCTACTATATAGTCTCCAACAGTTGTAGTAACTAAAGTACCTCTCATAAATCCGTTATTATTAGAATAAGTAGGTGCAGTAGTAGAAGCAAGCATAACTAATTTTTTAAATATGGGTTCTAATTCTCTTCTACTAAAAGCAGCTGCTTTAAACCCTAAATTAATAGTTCTACTAAATCCTTGATAAGTATAAAAATCTTCTGCTCTACCTAAATATTTAGTGTTATTCCAAGATCCTTGATAGCTATCGCTAAAATTAGATAAAAATGCTCTAAAATAAAGATTTATATTATCGTCTTCATCAGGGTTAATTATACTAAATTTAAATTTTATGTGATCTTTTACTGTAGCTGGATCTGTTGTAGGTTCTAACAGGTTTCTTAAATCACTAAATTGAGTATCGAAAGATACATATGAATCAGTATATTTTGCTAGTCTTTTATTTTTAGATAATCCTATTCTAGTTTCTTTTTTTACCTCATTACTTATTTTCTGAGGGGCTATTCCAGTTGGAGTATCTTCAGTTTTAGTAAAATCTTTTATTACACCATCTCCTATAGTATCATTAGATTTACTTTTTACAAAATCATATGCTGATATTTTAGATGGATTTTTTAATTGGTTATTAAGTAGTAAATTACCATCAGCTAATGGATGATCTGCTCCAGGTTTAGGAGTTAATGAAGACCATGCTTCTTTTAATTCACTTCGATTTCTATCGAAATCAGCAGGAATTGGTATTTTACCTCTTAATTTAGCAAGTACATGAGGATTTGCAGTACCAGGAATGTATTTACCTTTTACTCCAAAGCCGTATACAAAATGTGTTCCTGCTTCTGCAGCTGCTTGAGCTAACGTAGCAGCAAGAATAGTAGGTGTTTGAACTGCAGCATTTGCTAATAGTAATGTTTCGTCTTTAACTATATTAGATATATCTCTTATACCTTGAGCTAAAGCATTAAAAAATTTACCTATATTATTACTTGCAACTCCTCTAGGTACATCATTAGCATTTCTCTGTACAGGCTTATTTCTTCTACCTTGATCAATAGCATTAAGTTGGAATAGATTAGTAGCGAATTGAGGGCTACCAAAGACTATTGCACGACTGAGTCTTTGAGCATCATCTCCTCTAGCTTCAGCATCTCTACTAAAAGAGTTATATACAGGAGGATTATTTATATCCTTCTGTACAGCTGGTCCTAACCCAGAGTACCTTAAGTTTTTTAACGTGGTACTTTTTAAGCTATTGATTAAAGGCATTATTTAGGTAAATTATCAGTATATTTAGAAGGTATTCCTCCGTCAAGATCAAGTTTAGATGCCTTAGACGGTACAGAAATATCTGTCCCAGAACCTTTGGCATGTGTTTGAGAAGTAGTATCCCTACCTCCTTTAGATAATGGTTGAGTATCTCTTAATCCTAATACTGTATTAAATGTTTGGTTGTTTAAAATTGACATAATATAAAGTTTTGTTTATAAATAGTTTTTAATTAAGAATTCATCTTTATAGCATTACGTTTTAAGCTTTGTGCAACAGTAACGGTATCCATTTTTATTACTTTACCTGCTTTTGTTTCTGCTAATAGTTCTTCAAGTAGTCTTTCTACTTTACCACCACCCATACCAAGTTGAGTACCGCCCATTATTAAGTCCCCCTTGTTAAAGCTTATAGGAGGTTGACCTGGTCTTAATATAAAATCACCTTGATCGGACCCAGCAGCGGCTTTTGCTTGTTCTTCTAATCTGTTTCTTTTTGTTTCAGGATCGTTATATATAGCGGTTAACCTTCCTAATTCAGCTGCTGCTGCTTGTTTGTCTTCTCTTAGTTTTATTCGGTTTGCTTGAACTCCAGTGTTATCCTCTGAATTACGAATTCTTTCTAGCTCTTCTACTAATTTTTTATCGGCAACACTTAAATCTTTATTATTAAGTAATGCAGCTGTTTCTTTATCAGCTACTTCTGTAGTTCCTCCACCAAAAAGAGCACTAACCAAACCTACTTCAGCTACTCGTTTCATAAAATCAACTAAGCTAGTAGTTAATTTATTTATTACATCTGTGTTAACTAAGCTAGCAAATTGACTTTTTACCATCCGCATCGTATCTTCAAAAGCTTCCGAGGTAGTTCTTAAATTAGTAAAATCTTTTATTTCTGTATCTACATAACCTGCTCTAGCTCTAGCGTTTTGGATTTGCGCTTCACTAAATTCATTAATCATATCATTTAGAACTTTAGTCTGAGCTTTTTCTTCACTTATCCCAGATAATTTAGCAACATTAATATCAGAAATGTACCTTTGATCATTTTTATATTTTTCTAATGCAATATCAAAATCTTTTTGCTGTTGTTCATTCAAAGTCTTTCTGAAGGATTCTTCATCATTAAAGATTTTCGTTTTTGCTAAATGAAGCTTACCAGTTTCAGCAGCAAGTGCTTTGACTATTTTTTGCTCTTTTAGTAAAGCTGCATTTTGTTGCTGCTGAACGTTAAGGGTTTCTAGATACTGTTCATAACTCATACCTAATACACTAAGCATTTTGTTTCTTATCATAGGCATTTTCATTTCAGCAGCACTTAGTTTACCCATTTCTTTTTGTATAAGTTTAAATGCACCTTGGGTATCTCCTGCTGCAGCTAATCGTTGAGCATCTAATAAGTTAATATCTTTACCGGTAAATATCTGAAGCTCTAATTGATCTGACATAGTCTTTTCAAAGTCAAGTAAACCTTCAGCTGTTGAACGTTGCTGTGACAGACTTAAACCTGTTCTTCTTACTGCTTGAGCTTGTCTCATTGCAGCATCAGCTCCTTGAGTAAGAAATGTTCTTTGTAATTCTGCATCTGAGGTAATATCTCCCATCAAAGCTTTAAACGTCGCAGTTGCTTTACCTTGGAGCTTCATTGTATTATAACCTTCGATTAAAGATTCTAATCCTTGTTCCGAGGAAGTACCTTGTGCTTTAAAAGATTCAGTTAAGTGCACAGCTTCTTCGTTACTAAAACCAAGCTGTTTGGTCATAAGAGACATAGTTTTGAGCTGATCAGTGTTTAATCTGGTCACCATTCCTGTCTGTTTAGTAAACTCTAACTGTAATTTAATAAAATCTTCAGTATTTGCTCCTAATAAACCTGCTGCTTGAGCTGATGCATCTATAGATTTACGTAATTCATGACCTTCTCTTTTAGATATTGAAAAAGCTCTAGCTAAATCTACAGCTTCGTTTTCTACTCCGAAAATTGAATACTCAATAAATTCTACAACCTTCGCTATACCTTTAAGTACTATTAAACTTTTAGCTAAAGCACCTATTGCTTTCCCAAGACCTTTCATCATGGTTCCTAATTCGGAAGGAAGTGCTGTTTTAGTATTAGACATACCCTTTTGTGCTGATTTTATTCTTTCAGCAGCTACATCATTTTCTCCTCCTCCTGTAATTCCTTCTAAGTCGAACTGACTTAGTCTATCAGCTGTCATTCCTTTTCCTTCTTCTACAAATTCCTTTTGTAATCTATTTATTTCTTTTTGATCTTCAACATTTTCATGATTCATCTTTAAATAATCCTCAAATGCTGCGTTAATTTTTCCTTGAAGTTCTAATTCATCTTCCTGAATAATTTGTTTTTGACGCTGTATTTCGTTTGCATCTTCAAATGAAGTAGTTAAATGATTACTTAAACCTAAAGTATCAGATATAGCTGCGGCAGTACCATAAACATTTCTTGATAAATCTTGAGAAGTTTTTCCTAAAGTTTCAAATTGATCAGCTAAAGCTGTACTGTTTCCTACCTGAGCGTCTAAAGCTTTCGCTATATCTTCCTGCTCTTTTGCTTGGGCTTTTAAAACTTTTGCTTTTTGCTTTGCTTCTTTAGTTCCTTTTAAAGTTAAATCATAGGCCTGTTTTTCAGCTTTTTGAGCTCGAGTAAAATATCTACTAGCTTCTGCTTGTTGTTTATTAGCTAAACCTCTTAAATTGTTAGCTTTTTCTAATAACTTATTTACATTTTTGGTACTCTTTACAGCATTAGCTTGATAAGTAGCAAAATTATTAGCTTCTCTAGAAACTGTTGCAAAATCTCTTGAAAAGTTATTAGTATCAGCACCAATAGCTTTAAGAAATTGCCCTATTTGTTTAGTTGCATCTCTTACTCCTAGAGCATTATCTAAATCTCCCTTACTAAACCCACTACTTTCTCTTGCCATAATTATATAGAGTTATATAATATAAATAGGAAGAGCTCTTTTATTTAGAGCTCCTCTTTGTAGTAAAATCTGGTTTAACGTTTGGCCCTTTAACTGGGGCTTTAGTAGAAGCTTGACCGCTAGCTTTTTTAGCTTGTTCAGCTAACTTATCCATATGTTCTTGAATAGTTTGAAAAGTAAACTTTCTTAACCATATAGGCATGTTATAAACAGTATGCCAGTCATATCCTCCGTTACCATGAAAAACTATTTCATGTATCTGTCGGAATAAAGATGTTCTAGGTGGACAGGCTTGGGTAAAAAAACCCTATCCCAATCGGGATTGGAACCTCCTCACTCCCTGGACCATCTGGTTGATGTGTCAATAAAATATCTGGTTGAATTTCGTTATATTTAGCTCTTAACCATCTACCATCTCTTGCAGTAAGTCCATTATCTACAAAGTCTCTTATAGTAGCAGCATCTGTTTCTCCGTTAATTGAAGTAATAATATGTTTTAATCTAGTAGAATTGCTATAATCAGAATCAGGTTCTATTTTTTTCTTTCCTTCTACTTCCTCATCAATAGCAGACTGGTCTGCATGAGATAGGAGTTTTACAGTCACTATATTATCAGTATTTGGTAATTTAAATTCTACTTTATTTCCGTTTTTAAATACCTCTTCATCTATAGGTTTATTATCTAATTTAGATAAATCAACAGTATAAGGTTGACCATCCCAGTAGATTGGATAATCTTTACCGTATGCTAATATACGAGCAGCCACCATTAAAGCATTTTTATCCCCTACTAATAATTCGTCATAGTTGATGGATTTATCTACTATTAAAGATTTAATAGCTCTATCTAATGCAGTACCGTCTTGAACATAGTTATTATTGGTAAGTATATCTTCTTCTCTGGCTGTCATATATTTCATTTCGACAGTACCTTTTTTAAGAGGAGAAGATTCAGGATATAATAATCCTTTTGAGGGTAATTCTACCGTTTCGGTAGGTAAGCTAAATTTTGACATAGACTTTTTTTACAAACTATAGTTATTTTATATAAATATACGAATAAAAAATTTATTAAACAACAAAAAACCCGGAATAGATCCGGGTCTTCAATATATATGTATCTGATTTTAGTAGTTCAAGATGCAATAATCCATATTCACTGTAATTGCAAGCTCTGCAGTTTCATCAGTAGCCCAATCGAAAG
>Ga0181408_1000027_pt1 | contig 38592 bp, 22 predicted proteins | sample 31SPOviralmetaG_FD_130137 | JGI IMG/M metagenome (GOLD analysis project Ga0181408, IMG submission 130137) | Marine viral communities from the oligotrophic San Pedro Time Series (SPOT) site, San Pedro Channel, CA, USA - 31 SPOT_SRF_2012-02-16 | ecosystem: Environmental > Aquatic > Marine > Strait...
CACTGTTCAGTTCCACGTGGTAACTTTACAAAAAAGTATGGCTTGAACTCAGTCGTGACACATACAGATTTACCATCTTCAGTTTTGCCGAAAATGCTGATCAAGTGTTCATCTCCAGAATCCCTGGCCTCCCATGTCAATGCTTGGAATACTACCATGTATAGATATGTTGCCAAAATTTTAATATCATTTATTAATAAATGTCTGCCGCTTTAATAGAACTTGTGTCTGTAGGTGCCCAGGATGTCTACATTACTGGTCAGCCTGAAGTGAGCTTTTTCCGTCAAAACTACAAACGTTACACAAACTTTGCGATGAAGCCTGAGCGCATGGACTACATCGGCTCCTTCGGATCTGGTAACGAAGTTATCATCCCCATTCGCTCGAAGGGTGATCTTCTTAGCTATGTCTGGATAGAGGCTGATAACATCGCTTCTACACAAAATAACGATAATGGTTTCTTCAAGAGAACTGGGGGAAACCTCACTGAATTCTCCCTTTGGATCGGGGGCCAGATGGTGTCCACGATGGATTCTCTGTTCATCCAGGGTGTTCACAACCCCCTCATGAGGGACTCGGCCGCTAAGGCTTCGTTCTGTGTGAGCCTCAATCACAAAAAGGAGAACCACGGTGGTAACTACTACATGCTTCCTTTCTTCTTCGGTGAAGACTGGTCCAAGGCCCTCCCCCTACTGGCTCTCCAGTACCACGACGTAGAGATTCGTATCAAGTGCCGTGACGGGTTGACACCTTCCTCCACTCCCAAGGTATTCGGTAACTATGTGTATCTCGATACAGATGAGCGTAAATATTTCACCGACAAGGAACATGAGATGCTAATCACTCAGGTCCAGAACCAGCGTTTCTCCAGGACCGACAAAGATGTTGACATCACCTACTTCAACCACCCCGTCAAATCCCTCCACGTTGTCTCGGGTAACGCAAATGGTGCTGCGTGGAACCACGCCACCGACGGTTTCAAGTTCGGGACCTCTTCTCTATACATCAACGGTGTGGCCCTGTTCGAAGACACCTCGGATGTGTATCATCACGACGTCGTTGCAGAGATGCACACCACTGATCTTCCCGACAACATTCTCGACGATCTCGCGACCTTCTCTTGGCCTTTCTGTCTCACCATGTCCAAGATGCAGCCCACGGGCAGCCTAAACTTCTCGCGTATTGATAACGCCAAGATGACGTTCAGTGCTCCCGAGAACGGTAACCATCATCACCGCGTATACGCTGTCAACTATAACATTCTTCGTATCAAGAATGGTATGGGTGGTGTAGCGTTCGGAAACTAAATTTTAACACCTAAGTAAAATGTTATTTTTCAATAATAATAAGTAAAAATGACTAAAAAACGCTCCACTCTCGAGGCTGTCCGTGGTGTAAAGTCGAATGTCTCCGACCTTATATCACAAATTAAACAGGGTCGACAATGGAAAAAAAAGTATAAATCTCTTAAACTAGAACTGTCTAGGACGAAGGTGATTTTCGCAAATGAATTGATGAGGGTCCAACAAGAAAAAACGAAAAAAGTTTTGAAAAACCCCAAACATAAACATCTGAACAAGTTGTTTGAACTTTTCGATGTTTCTCAGAGTGTCCGTAATGATGCAATGCTTATGTCTAAAAAGTTGGAAAAGTGTGAGGAGCTCATGGGTAAACACTCGAAGACGGTTGCGGTGTGTGTATTATACTTGTGTATGAAACCGTATATCGACAGGAACATCATCTCTGAGAAGGCCGGGTTGAGTCTACCTACACTGTCCCGCACCACAAAAATTATTCAAAACTATCTAAAATCTTGACTGTCTTTTCATACATTCGTTTGTTGTGAAAAGTCTGATCCTTCAACCCACTCCAAACAGTGAGGCGATGTTCCAAGAATTCCTTGAATTTAATCGGGTCACATTCAGACTTGTATCGAATCTTTCCACCTTGAAGTGCTTTTTCGACAGCTGCTTTCTTACTTTCGGAATACTTGGCTTCACGTTCGATGGGGGAAAGTCGTGTTGTTGTTGTTTCGGTAGTTTTTTTGGAGTTCATTTAATGACTAAGAGTGTATATTCTTTATGTCTCTCGTTTTTCAGCTGGTAGATCAATGACAACACGCGGTTTTGGTTTTCCAGTCATTTTGTAAAGTATCATCAGAATAAGAAGATATTGCCCAACCGGAAGTTCTATCGTTTGTGTCCACGAGGAACTACCACTTCCATGTTCCATCGTATATTGTTTATTTGGTTCCACTTCTTTCCATTCTTCACCCATTTTCATCATAACCTTATTATCATCAGATAGTTTCCTTGTCTTTTGTAGTCTTTCACCCTTTTCTTCTATCATTTCATCCAACTTTACCAATTTTCCATCATATAAATCATCTACAAACTGCTGAATAAGATCATTTCCATCTTTATCAGTGATACCTGTAACACGACCATTTTCAACCTTTTCCGTGTATAAACAATCATGCCCCCCACCCGGGCATTCCTTATTTGTCTTCCAGAACTCGGCGTGCATATCACTGTTTGAATTTTGGTCATAAGCATAAACCGGATACTCCGAGAAGCTTACTGGAACTTCTTCTGTATTGGGCATACTTATGTAATTCTCAGTGCTACTTTGGGAACCACCGATGACAATAACCTCACCTTCATCCTCAGGAGACGCGGTTGGTGTGACAGATGTAGCCATGGCAGATCTCACAGAACTTGTAAGACAGGAAGACGTGATCAAGACACCAACAACTGTAAAGAAACTCATATCATAAAGCAATATTATAAATGTTTGGCGAAAAGATACCGTAAGAGGTTTTCAGGTATCCGATAGCGGTCGAGTGTGCTTGTCTTGTCCGCCTGCCCACCACTATATATTTGACCCGGAGTCGTGATACCAATTCTATGCCTATGTTGCTTGTTCGGGCAGTTGCATGGATGATTTTCGAGATCTGTGCGATTCGTCCATATACGAGTAGGTTTCTTGTAATCAAAACCAAAGCGGCAGTAGTCGAAACGATACGATTTCAGTTCACGCATACACGGAAGATCCTTCATGGCCGAGTAGTAGGGATTTTCGATGTACCATTCAGTTGGTTTGAAGTATTCGATAATCTCTAACACCCTCTCGACATACTTGCTATTCTCTCGGCGAGCTGATTCGAGTTCCTCTTTCGTCTTGAACTTCCGGGTAGGTCCAACATTTGTTGCTTGGAGTTGGGAATATATTTTACACTCTGGAGATGCCCATATGACGTCGAAGTGTCCTGGGGGGTACTGTTTGTAATCAAAGTCTAGAATGTCACACAAGTGAGTTGGCTTAAATTTTTCAAGAATGTCTAGACTTGTTATATCATGCCCAGCGGGTTCTAAGACTTTGGATACACTCCCAGTGCCTTTGAAAAGCTCTAGGGTGTGCATAACTGAATTAGAGTGTGGTTATAAAATCACGGATTTAACGCTGTGTTTATACACTCGAATAATTTTCAAATGAGTGAGTACTATGCACGTCGTATTACAACCGAGTCCATCTGTAACCCACAAACTTAGGGTGACTCTACCTAATAAGAGATCAATCGACTTTGGTGACTCTGGTGTCCAACACTACCCAGACCATAAAAATCCTCGATTGATGCGTGCACAACTTCTTAGAAAGGGGGCTATCATTCCTAAGGAGCTGCGAATTGAAACGGATCTGTGTGAGATACATAGAGGAATGTTGGGGATTAGGGAAAGTTCTAAGGAGGACTGGGAAGATTTCTTCCGGGCTGAATATTGGGAAAGATGGATTTTACACACTCACAATTCTGTCACAAAAGCCAAATTGTCTATGGTCATGAGTCATGGAATACTGTTTCTACCAACACCTGAGGATTTGTGGTTTTGCAAAGATGAATTTATTGACCTGTAGATGTAATCATTAAAAATATTCAACTACAATAGTAATGACCTTAGATAGCTGTAGTATTGACTCTCGAGAAAGAATACAGGGGGATGGAACACGCCGTTCTATAGAAATTATCCCTGAAGGCTGCCAGGCAGTCAGTGATGATGTATGCAAGTCGGGGTACATGGCTCCAGCCAAAAACGTAACATTTCCGGATAATTCAATGCAACAATGTTGTAAATGCAAAGAGGGTGATTCATGTGGAGAATGCTCCGACCCCAATGCATGCACAACAGAGGAAAAGGATAAATACGTCACAACCGAAAATTGTTTTGGAAATAAGGAGTCCACGGAGGAGTCCACGGAGGAGTCCACGGAGGAGTCCACAATGGATGCGTATAGCGACATGCTCACCAGGCGGGAAAACGAAGGGTCCACCGAAGGGTCCACCGAAGGGTCCACTGAGAAAACATCTTATACGTTATATTTGATAGTGTGTTCTGTGATTATGTCCATCCTTGTCGGTATCTTCTTCATGAGGAGAAGACCCCAACCCTTTTATTGACCTGTAGATCCAAATCCACCAGACCCACGGTCAGTGTCTTGGACAATATTAATCTCCTCAATTGGGGGAGTCTCACAACGTTCAAGAACAAGTTGAGCAATACGATCACCCTTCTTGATTTCAAAGTCGTTCAAACCATGGTTGAATAGGACAACTTTAATTTCACCGGTATAATCTGGGTCAATAACACCCGCACCAACATTGATGCAATGCTTCACTGCGAGGCCAGAACGAGGAGCTACCCGCCCATAAACCCCTGGTGGGAGCACTACCGTGATACCAGTTCCCACTAAAGCTCTCCCCGTCTGATTCGGTACGACAGCATCTTCGGAGCTATACAGATCATATCCAACAGCACCATCAGAACCACGAGTAGGCACAATAGCATCATACGTGAGTTTCTTAACTTTGAGAGACATCTAATCATTTTTGGAACGTATCCCTTAAGCGTGTTACTGAATCTCGCGGTGATATACCCCTTTTAATTCGTTCCTTCATGACAAGTTGTAATAAAAAGCCAAATATGTTCACAAACATACACTACTATTTCACATATTTTTTCTTTTCGTCATCTGTGAGTTCTCTCCACATTTCACCCAATTTCCTACCGATATCGGTGAATCCCATGTCTGGGTTTTCTTTCACAATCGTGGGTCGATTTTCTTTCACAAAGTTCATGTAGGCGTTTGGTTTACGTTTGGGTTTGTCGGTCATTATATTTATGATTAAGACTGAATTCTTAAAGTTGGATTACGTTTAGAATATGTTAACGCACAAATACCACAACTGAAAATGTTTATGAAATACTGACACCCAAGAATGTGTAATTTCGTGTGCACACTCTCATACGCATAAAAGTAGGACAAGTACAATGTCATAAATGACTCGTAACCCACCCTAATCAATAGATTTGACATGTGATACATGTCATTTATTGTTGGATATATAGAACTTTTTCTAGGGGTAAGTCGTCGTATAGTAAGTAGAGATGTATCAATTTCAACTAAACCAACACGACTAACAATGAAACCTTCCTCAGGATACATGAGGGGTCTAAGAAGAGCTATAAGACATACTAGATGATGAAGTATGATTAACTTTCTAAAAGTGTGCACAACCCTAGGTTGGAGAATTATCCACACGAGGTCATAAGACATGTATGTTGTAAGGGCATGGGTCAAAAACATCGGATATACGGTGTATCCAAAAAACGTCTCAGCGATACATAATACAGAGAAGGGTGCGAGAAATGCTAATGAAGCCACATCATGAATAAGAATGGAACCTTTCGTATTCATCCTGTGTTATGAGGATATTTTTTGCACTCAAGGGGTTTCGAACCCCTGACCTCAAGCTTACTAAGCTTGCGCTCTACCACTGAGCTATGAGTGCTCGCAGACCTGCCGGGGATCGAACCCGGAATGTTGGATTAGAAGTCCAAAGTGATATCCATTTCACTACAGGCCTATGGATGCTGAGAGCGGGGTTCGAACCCGCGCGTGCGTAGCACAAACGATCTTAAGTCGTCCTCCTTAGACCACTCGGACATCTCAGCCCGAATATATGGGTCGTCAAATCTTTAAGCACTTTGGTGGTGGTTCAAATGCTGTCTGTTTCTCCAGTTCCTTGCGCTGCTTCATCTTCTTGATATCCGCACCCTGACAGTCGTGTTTCGTCAGGTTGATACAACTCGGACAGAAACTTCCCTCACAGTATTGACAGTCAATTGGAACTCCACATTTTTTCCTACAACGTTGGCAAGGCATTCTTATTGTTAACTTGTATAAAGATTTTAAGTCTCTTTCATGTATAATGTCTCTCACATACGCATTCGCCAAGCCAGTTTCTACCGAGTACACCCGTCTCAAGACAACTCTAAAGAAATCTACAGCTGGATGTGGCTCTGCCCTCAGTGCTTCGTATTTCATCACACAAGGTGCTGACCAAGGTGTATCTGTGGCTCTCGGTGCTTTGACTTCTTATGCGTATATTAGTCTCCTGTCGGATAGGGTTGATACGTTTGAAAAGTCGGCCATTCAAAAAGAATTTATCGCACCGATCAGTGCGGCTGCTTTTGAAGTTTCTTGGAATCATGCCCCATTCGCTTTTGACTTTGATTACGGAGCGACGTTCGTTGGCTTTCTGGCCTACAAGTTTGCCCTGACTTCCGTTTTGTATGAAACTGTGAGGACCATGATGATTAAGGATAGTCAGGAGTTCTACGAGGATCCAAGTGAGAAGGAGTATACCGATCCCGAAGATTGGGAGGAACAACATGGTGAAGTTGCGATGCTTAAATAAATAATGTGAATCTAATATAGAAAACCATGTCCGGTGGAGCCCTTGCCCAGCTTGTATCCCGTGGTGAGCAGGATAAACATATATCTGGTTCCCCCAATACAACATATTTCAATACAAAATTTAAGAGACATACAAATTTTTCTTTATTTACAAAGCAGATGACAGTTCAAATGGAACCTAAAGCAGGTGGCATGTCTTCCGTGAAAATAAACAAGTTGGGTGATTTACTCGCGTATACAAATTTAGTTACCAAACTTAACGGTGAGGTTCAGCTGATAGATAATTGGACTGACATAATCGACAAGGCTGAGCTGTATATTGGTGGTCAGTTGATTGATTCCCAAGACTCTGAATTTTGTGAATCTATCGCCATCGATCTTTTCGCTAATTCTTATTCGAAGGGGTTCCAGGCGAGTCTTCACGGTGGATTGGGTTCTCAATCCTTCTTTTATCCGTTCAGATTCTTCTTCTGTGAGCTGTGGCAAACTTCTCTACCCCTCGTGGCTCTCCAGTACCATGATGTGGAGATCAAAATTCACTGGAGTGCTAACTTAAACGTGAATAGAACGTATCATGTCAACGCATCTTTCATAATGCTCGACGAGGAGGAGCGAAACCATATAGCTTTCAACCAGCATGACATCCTGATATATCAGGTTCAGAAAAACATACCATCCCAAAAAAATATACACGAACTGGTTTTCAATCATCCAGTTAAATTTATTGCGAGTAGTAACGCTTCTTCAACCAATAATCTCGTATCTCGCACGAATGAAGTTAAGCTTCAAATAAACGGCACTGATGTTGAAGATTTCAAAACCGGTGTTCCTTACTTTACGGCGATTCCGAGCTACTACCATACAGACTATTCTGGAAGTAATTCTGAAAACTTATTCCTACATTCATTTTGTTTGTCGGCCAATAAATACCAGCCCACTGGAACATTAAACTTCAGTAGGATAGATTCTTGCACTTTGCATTGCACCCAACCCATCGATCGTACAATCTACGCAGTAAACTATAACATCTTACGTATAAAAGATGGTATGGCGGGTATACTGTATGCAGATTAATTTGTAATATATCATTAAGAGATGGGTCGTACAAATTATTCATTGAACGAAATGTTAAATTCTGTCACAAAACGAGCATTTAACAGATATACGTCTCAGACTGTGGATTATCAGCACCTGGAAGCTGCAACTACCACTACCGGGTTGGTGAGTAATCGTCGTGAATACTCTAGTGCCTCTATTTTAGCAGACACGTTTTCATTAAACGCCCAAAACATAGTGGAATCTAATTATGACCCGTTCTTGAAGGTAAATGTAAACAGTGTTATTACATCAAGAGCAGTTGATATCCCCCAAGTTGGTCAATTAAGTTCATGCACCGACGACGGTCGTTTTTTAGCATTGGCTTATACAAACGATGATGAGGTGAAGGTGTATGAGTTTAACAACTCGTTGGTTGACAAAAAACAGCTTTCTTCCCTTGGGACAATAAATACTATAGAAATGATGGATGTTGACATGAATGGTGATGGATCTGAAACGTTTGTCGCCAAGAAAGTGGGGACGACACAAGTTGCAGTGGACAAATTTGACCAGGAGTTTAATTCCGTTTCGTCAACAACTTTGATGACGACCAGTTTAGCACTGATTGGGGCTTCTATTAGTGTGTCTGAAAATGGGGGTCGTGTGGCAGTTACTGCTACGAGCAATCATCCGTTTAACTCTCTTCCTTTTCGTCATTTATTTTTACGAGTGCACGACAATCTAAGCACAAATGAGTATTATTCGTTATATAGTGATTATGAAGTTTTTGCCCATCCATTAGCACTCATGTCAAGAAATGGTCGTATTGTTGTTGTGAACATTGGTGGATCAGTAATAACATTTGAGATACCCACTGCTTCACCGAGTGGTATCGTCTCATTAAGTCCGGTTCACACTCAAATTATGGGAATAGATAAATTTGATATTTCATACGATGGTAAAGTCATGTTGACACATTCGGGTAGTGATGTTCAGATATACGTATGGAATGGTGTAGAATGGAAACAATTCGGTGAGACTATATCGACTGGCCTGTCGGGTAACATAGTATCAGTAGCAATCGGTGAATACGCTCGATATTTTGTTGTAGCTTCCAGTGATCAAATAAAGGTTTATAAACTGAACAGCGTATATGAACAGTATGGCACCATTATAAATGGTGATTTTGGAAGTTCCGGACATAAGATATGTATCAGTAAAACTGGTGATACAGTAGTTGTCGGCAATTCTCAGATGGCATCGTATGGTCGTGCATATGTGTATAATTTAGTAAATGAAACAATTTGGATTCTTGTCGACCAAATAGATGGGTCCGTAGACACCAATAACTTGGGAAAGTATGTGAGGCTTTCAAACAATGGTGATAAAATCCTAATAGGTTTGCAAAATCAGCTTTTATTTAAAACGTCGAGTCTTGTGAAGATAGCAGCAGGTTGGGAACAGAAAGGTGGCACAATTACAAGTATAGACACACTGTCTCTGTCCCTGTCGAATGATGGAAATTATTTAGTGATCGGTGTGTCAGACTCTGTAAAAATCTTTAATTTTTCTCAAGGTTCGTGGTCTCAATACAGGGAAATTATAGCTAACGACCTCGAATTTATGGATTTTGGGAAGTATGTATCAATAACAATGAGTGGTTCCAAAGTTGCTGTGGGAAGTGATAAAAATAGCATAGTTCGGGTTTATGAAGCACATAATGTAGACACAACAGTAATAGAACCCGTAAAGAATGTAGTTGACACAATATCACTAACACCACAAACGTCATTACTAGAAATGAGTGGTGATGGTAACCGCCTTATCCTTAACATTGATACCACTACCATAGAGTCTTCTACAATACAATCCCTAACTGTTGTGTCTACACCCAATGGTAATAAATATTCACTGGACGGTGTTACACAACCGACTTTATATTTACAAAAGGGTGTGACGTATACGGGTATTCAAGCTTCGATTCTGCAGTATGCAGATCACCCACTGAAAATTTCCGCAACCCCGGATGGAACACATGGTGGTGACGATACGATTATTGCAGCAACGGAATCAACTTTAGGTGGAATGTTATTTATACCAACATCACCTGCATCACCTGATGTACTTTATTACTTCTGTCCAAACCACCCTAATATGGGGGGGATGATAATAACAAGTGGTTTGAGTTTGAGTATTTGGGACAAGAATAACGCAGGTGTCTGGGGGGTCCGAGATGGATTAACAGAAGGTGATGTCATACAACTATCAAACAACGGTGACTATCTATCGGTTAACTATAGCAACATCGCGAGACTGTATGGAATCGGTTCTGATGGTGTAGTGTCTAAAATTGGTGATGACATTACAGCCGCAACTGTGAGTAGCAGAGCAGGTGTTTTCCGAACATTTACTCCAACACATATTAACACTGGTGTATCAGATTCAGGATCTCTTTTTTTAGCATCGTATCAAGATTCATCACGGGCCGTAGAAATTTGTAGTCTAACGTGGGATACAACACCGTCGGGAGAAATTTCATTATCAACACAAAGTTCGGAGATAACGGGGTTTGGTGCTCTGACCGTGGGACGACCCGGAATTGTATTGAGTAGAAACGGTCAAACCTTGGTTGTCTATGATGATTTGAAATTTAGTGTGTATACATATGATGGAACTCAATGGACTTTCATACGCACAAAATTAACTGTCACGTGTCACGATGTTGCAATTTCATACGATGGTACGGTATTGGCATACAAAGGTGATAAAGAAACAGATTTGCATGGTGTATTCACTACTCATTTATTTATTGAAAGTGCAGTCTCGGGATCGTCCAACATAGAAAGTTCCATAGCGGAAATAGATGTTGATCCAACAACATTCGCATTTAAAAGTAACACTACGTTGGCAGTGTGCATACCCAATCAAGACATACAACTATACGTACACCCGTTATGGGTTCTCTCTAATGAAATCACACCTGGCTACTCGTCTCCCTTCATAGAAGCCCATGCAAAGTGGTCCGGAGACGGTACCAGGTTAGCTGTAGGTGACGCAAATGCTGAGCGTGTGAGTTTTTATGAGTATGATAGTTCTTTAGTTCCGGTGACGACTTTCGTTCAGAGTGGTTCTACAATTTCCGGTCCAACAGAGCAAGTGGTGTCTGGTAATGGAAACGTGAGAGTTGTTGGTCATCCACAATACAATTCTTACACTGGTTACGTAGAGATATACGAGAAAGATGGAAATGGTGATTGGCCTTCAACTGCAAACGCCACGTTCAATGGACCAAGTCCAACAGAAAATTTTGGATCCTCAATCGGTATATCCGAAACAGGGACACGTGCGGTCATAGGGTCGGGTTCAAATATGATTGTTGTTGAAAAGTCGGGGGGGGTATGGTCTCAGCTCGGCTCAGACATTTCGGGTAGCACAACAAAAGTTGCGATGTCTGGTGATGGGACCATAGTTTTCAATAGTCATGGTACAAATCTATACTCTTACGAACTGTCATCTGGAAGCTGGGTCACCAACTTGCCCATATTAACAACAGGTGGAAGTATCGTAAAGGTGGACTCATCCTCAAACGGAGATGACATCGCTTTGAGTAAAAATAATTCAAATAAGGTGTACAGAAAGTCAACATCAATACAATTGGGTGCTGACATAAACGGTGGAGCTGCGGATGACTATTCTGGTTGGTCAGTATCTCTGTCCGCAGATGGTTCGAGGGTTGCTATTGGGGCTCGTCTCAACGATGGGGAGGGCCGGGAATGGCCTGATTCCGGACACGTTAGGGTGTATGACTGGTCCGGATCCTCGTGGACAAAGGTGGGTGATGATATATACGGTGAATCTGAATATGATGAATCTGGAAACTCGGTTTCCCTCTCCGCGGATGGGTCGAGGGTTGCTATTGGGGCCCGTTATAACGATGGGAATGGCTCTAATTCCGGACAAGTTAGGGTGTATGACTGGTCCGGATCCTCGTGGACAAAGGTGGGTGCTGACATAAACGGTGGAGCTGCGGATGACTATTCTGGTTGGTCAGTATCTCTGTCCGCAGATGGTTCGAGGGTTGCTATTGGGGCTACGGGCTACTATTACAGTAGTGGAAATGCCACAGTGTACAGCTGGTCCGGAAGTTCGTGGACTATAATGGGTCTTCCTATGGTCGGCGCTATCGGTGATGAATTTGGAACGTCCGTTTCATTATCTTCGGATGGAACACGAGTCGCTGTTGGAGCAGCGGCGCCTTCGACAAGGGGGTATGTCAAGGTTTTTGAATATTCGGGGAGTTCGTGGACTCAGATGGGAAATGGATATACTGATATGCCCGGCGAAGGTAGCACTGATAGGATGGGGTTCTCCGTTTCGTTAAGTTCGGATGGAACCAGATTTGCTCATGGAGCGATTGGGAATACCGCAAATTCTGGTCACGTTCGGATTTTCGAATATTCGGGGAGTTCGTGGACTCAGATGGGTTCTGATATTGATAGTGAATCTTCAGCTGATAATTTTGGATATTCGGTTTCATTATCCTCTGATGGAACGAGAGTCGCCGCTGGAGCGATATTTAACAACAATAACCGTGGACATACCCGGGTATTTGATTGGTCTGGATCTTCGTGGAATCAAATAGGTTCTGATATAGACGGAGAAGCTCAAAATGATTATTCTGGATACTCGGTTTCCCTCTCTGCGGATGGGTCGAGGGTTGCTACTGGGGCTTATCTCAACGATGGGAATGGCTCTAATTCCGGACACGTTCGAGTTTTTACAATGGGTGCAAGTTACTCACTACAGTCAACAAATAGTGGACCAATGATTGACATATCAAACGATGGTAACACTACTCTCACGGTTAATAGTGGAATGGGAACTTTCAATCTTGCTGCTCTTTCTGGTGACGCCACGAAAGCTGTTGTATGGGATGCAGTTAAACTAAAACAATATCATTATACGTCGGGTTCATGGGTTAAGACGTACGAGTTGGATATCGACTACACACCCACAACTCTATCGATTAACACGGACGGTAGCATCGTTGGTGTGGCGAGTTCGAGTGATGTTAGATTTTATGTTTTTGAACCAGTTCAGTTACCGATTGGGTGGACCCTACATTCTTTCATCGCAGGTGGTGGAAACACTCTACAAAATTTTGGAAGTGTCGTAGATTTATCTAATGATGGAAACACGGTCGTAGTGGGGGCACCAGGTGATGGAACGAGCTCGTATAAAGGCTATGTAAAAGTGTATGATTATGTGTCTAGCACTTGGACACTACGCCACACTATAACACCTTCTGGGACATCGGATGTAAATTTTGGTAAAGCTGTATCCTTGTCGTCAAATGGTAACAGGGTGGGATATGTGTTTGACCAAGAAAATACAGTGACAACCCCTGCAATATCCGGATCCATAGTTATTGCTTCAAATTATTCGAGTTATACCGATAACCCGATCTCCACCAATAATGGTGGTATATGGACAAATAACAGTGGGTTTTCCTTACAATATAGTGATATACGATTAACGCTTTCATCAATATTAAATACAAATAGTGGTATTTGGTTCCCAGTGACATTTGGTTCTCAATGGAGCATTACATTCGAGTGGAGCCTTGATAATAACAAGTTTTATGGGGACGCCGATGATATGCGTGTCGTTTTCTATGCACCGAATCAACCGTCTTCATACGCGGGATCCCAACATGGTGGTTACAGTGTGTATCATGGCTTCTATGGAACTGAATCACAACGAGTAAGAACACCATCAGACTCAAACCTTGTTTCTAGAACTGTTTCTTATGGATCATCGACCTCTTACAAGACAGTTACAGTAAGTTACAATAACGGTGTGTTATTCACTAGAGTAACCGACACGAGTGATTCAGTTCTTTATGACGGTGCAAACTACACTTTCACTGGGTCACACCTCGCCGCTCAACAAGCTTTGTGGGGAACGCAGACATATGTAGCGATTACAGGGAAAACGGGGGGTGCTGCCGCAAATCAATACATTAGAAATATCAACATTTCATGGATTGATCCCGAAACAACAACTACAACTACATCTAGTCAGGCGTCGATTCGTGATAGTGTTGATGGAACGTTGGTTAATCCTCTTGTGTCTGGGGAAATACTCAACTTATCTGAAGAGAGGGAACTATCAGCCATATCCATGAGCTACGATGGAAACCAGTATGGGATACGAGCCATGTCTGGATCTTATGACGCAGTTGTGAAGGTTGGTCAAGCGTTTCCAAATGGTTGGAAAAAACGTGGTGACATAATGAGTTTCTCTTTCCCGACTTCTGCGAGTTTTGCATCAAATTCTAAGAGAGATATGAGTGTCTCGAGTGATGGAAATACAATTGCGTTTGGATGGATATTGTCTCAAATCAGAGTCAGAGTATATGGATTCTCGAATGGTACTTGGTCCAGACTGAACCTTTCGGGGGGGTATGATATATTTCCTGGAGAATCGGGAAATCCAATTGCGATCTCGGTCGACCTTTCTTCGGATGGTATGACTTTAGCAACTCTAAGCTCTTATTCGGATCATGTCGCAGAGGCTAAGACCTACTCTTACTCTTCGGGTGGATGGGTGCAGATTGGTTCAACAATTAATTTTGTGGAAACGGGATCAAATACTATTAAAATAAGTGGAGATGGAACAACCTTGGCATTGGGTAATCATGCACCAGATTTTGCTATCAATTCAATTAGGGTCTACAGATTCGGTTCTACAGATTGGGAAATAGTCTCACCTCCGATGCACCTTAGCGCAATGAATCCCTCAAATTTCTTTGGTGCTGGTCTCAACCTTACAAATGATGGGTCGACATTGACAACTTTCAACAATTCTGGGGTTGAATTTTCCAACTTTACTACACAATCAGTCACTAGACCTTCACAATATTTAAACGACATAACAGTTTCAGGGGCTACTGTCGACATGGGTGGTATTCGTTTTAGTGACAGTGGTGACAGTCTTTTTATCATGTCTGGTGACCGTAAGGTTCGAGTGTATGATAGTAATCACAATCAAGAGACGAACCAGGGGTGGGGTGAGTTAGTCGAATTTTCGGCGACAAAAGATGGAAATTCGATGGTCCTAACGGGGCAATATGGCTTCACAAAGGTTTATAACAGGAGTAACGGAACGTGGTCACAATTGGGAAGTGACTTCAATACCAATATGACGGATCCTGTTGTTGATATAAAGAGTGGTGGTAATTCACTTGTTTTTGTAGCCCCTGCTGATGATTTGGGGGTATATGGTTATGAAAACGGATCTTGGTCTCAAGTGACCACTTATTCTGGGGCGAGAGGAACTTCTGTTGCGATTACTGACACAGATATGGTTGTTGTTGATAACAAGACATTTCAAATTGATGATCAATTTCAGGATAACTCATTTAGTGCACCTACATTGTCACTAAACGGTGACAGCTATATTCGTTTGGATTTCGGTTCACCATACATCGAAAGTGGGGCAACTATTACGACAACGGCCTCTATAACACCAGGGGTGATCATTTCTGGGGAAGTTTTCAATGAAGAACCGGGTATATACACCATAAAGTATGAAGCTGAGGATTTATTGAGGAAAAAAGCTGTTCCCATTTTTAGAACTGTTGAGGTTCTTCCCAAAATTCCTATAATAAAATTAAATGGTGATCGTGTTATATATCACACACTGGGAACACAATTGATTGATCCTGGTGTCACTACATCTATTCCCGTAAACGTGTATCACAGGTTTGCAAATCAAACTACGGTGGTTGCGGGATTTCCTAACTTTTTAACAGAAACAACCGTGGGAGAATATAAAATATTCTACACGAACGACACTGTGGATAAATATTTACGCACATCCTCGATGGTATCTCGCACTATACATTTACGGGCCAGGCCTGTTCTAAATCTGGTAGGTGGATCAACTATTTATAACCCATTGGGTGAGACTTACACTGATCCAGGTGTGACCGTTTCAGGTGCAGCAACAGTGTCATTCAAAAAACCAAATGTCAACTTGTCACAAATACAAACAATCAAATACACCGCTAAAGATGAGTTTGGAATTGAAGCTGTGCCAATAACACGGCAGGTAATTGTTAGTGAGAGACCGACAATCAAAACATCTGGGACTCTATTTAGGATATTAAATGACCCATTATCGATACCTACTCCGATTGTTAAACCAGTCGAATTAACCAGTTCTCTAAACTCGTCAAATAACATCAATATTAATCAGTCCGGAACATACACAATTACCTACAACGTGACGGACAGTAACAATATATCCGCAAATCAGGAACGTCAGTCATACGAAGTCGGTTCATATGGGGAGTTATCTATAGCAAAAACTGGGTATTTGTCTGATCTGTCTAAAAATGGTCTTAATTTGGCAGTTTTTAATACAGATATTCAAATATATAAAAAGGAACTGGATGGTTCTTGGAGCAATAATGGATTTATAACCACACCGAATGGTTCAGCAGTCACATCTATGAAATTTTCATCAAATGGAAGTCATCTCGTATTTGGAATGTCTTCACATCTGACCATAGGTCTCGTCAGAGTTTACAAAAGAAATACTACATTTGTTAATGGATGGGAGCAGGTGGGTCTTGATATATTTGGGGTTGATTACCAGGGAAAATTCGGTCACGCAGTTGATATAAACAAGGATGCGACTAGAATTATTGTAAGTACACCGGAGGCAAATACGAATAGTGGCACCATATTCAAAGCTGGTTCATTGAAAATATACGATCTCCAAGAAAATTTCTGGATTCAGCAAACACAAATAATCGAAGGTCTTGGTGCATTTGAGCTATTAGGAACTTCGATCTCAATGTCTACAGATGGTAATATAATTGCAATAGGTTCACCTGGCTATGCGAACACCACAGTGTCGGAAACTTCTGTGACGTCAGTCAACGTTGGTAAAACGACTGTATACAGTTATACAGACAATGCATGGGAGCGTATAGGAAATGTCATAGAGGATGGGACGATTGAAAAAAGAAATGGGTTTTCGATTTCCCTGTCAAACGATGGGACTACTATAGCGGTTGGTTCTGAAAACGGGGGTGGTGTGAGAATATATAGGTTTCGATCAAAATCATGGATACCATTTGGCACTCATATATCAGGGACTTTTGGTAAATCTGTTGCTTTATCAGGTAATACAGTTGTTATCGGATCTGAAGCTGAGAACAATGGTCGTGTATACATTTACACGTATGGGGGTGATGACTGGTCACTGTTGGGTGACACCTTTGAAAAAGTCATAGTCGCAGAAGGTGGAACTGTTGACATGGGTAAATTTGTAACAATAAGTGACGATAGAACATTACTTTCAGTGGTTTCTCAAAGTGATATTCGTGTATACTCCATTTAAAAATTATTTATGTATAATAGTAAAGATGTCGAGTGGAGCACTTGCACAACTCGTTGCTAAAGGTCAACAGGATAAACACATAACAGGTTCACCACAGATAGGATATTTCAATACAAAGTTTAAACGACATTCAAACTTTTCCTCATTTTCTCGTCACCAAAATTTCATGCAAAATCCGACAAGTAATGGATTTTCCACCGTAAGAATTCAGAAAATGGGAGACTTGTTGAGTTATATCAACATTATTGCAGACGATCCAGATTCGGGGTCTCAGCTTATTTCCGATTGGAGAACAATAATTAAACATGTAGAGTTGTATATTGGTGGGCAGCTCATAGATACACAAGATTCTGAATTTACAGAGGGTATCGCAATCGACTTATTTGCAAACACATATTCCAAGACGTATCCAGCAAGTTTACATAGTGGTGTCGGTTCACAATCTTATTTCTACCCACTTCGTTTCTTTTTTTGCGAATCTTGGCAGGTGTGTTTACCATTGATATCTCTTCAGTACCACGATGTAGAATTGAAAGTATACTGGCAAGATAATCTACCCGATCATACATTTATGATCGATGCACACTACATACTTCTGGATGAGGACGAGAGAAATTTAATGGCGTCAACTACAAGAGATATCTTAATATATCAAGTTCAAAAGAATGAACCGAATAATGAAAAAACACAGGAATTAGTTTTTAACCATCCTGTTAAATACATCGCGAGTAGTAACGTGATTGACGGTGTGAATAACACGTTAGTTTCTCCCATAAACAAGGTGAAACTGCAGATAAATGGTACAGACTTGATTGATTTCAAGCGTTCTGTGCCATACTTTACATCCATCCCATGTTATTATCATACCGAGTTTTCGTCGAGTAATACTCAAGAATTGTTTTTTTATCCATTTTGTTTATCAGCTAGTAGATACCAACCATCAGGGACGTTGAACTTCAGTATGATTGACTCATGTAAAATACAATGCACCGAAAATATAAACTGCCCTATATATGCAGTAAACTATAATGTGCTCAGACTAAAGAATGGTATGGGTGGAACATTATTCTCAGATTAATTTGTAATATAAAATAAGGATGGGCACGGTTGTCAAAGTCAAATCGAATCATGCGTATGGTGAAATGAAATCTCGAGTTGTAGGAAAGGCCGTCGCATCCAGAAAAGATGCACAAAACACATTCTTAACACTAAATGAGTTTCTGGAATCTAAATTTACTGGAACGAAACGGAAAACGAATTCAGTCGATGCAGTAGCAATTGGTCTCAGGCATGGAATTGATCCTGATTTACTCAGTAGTGTTAAAAAAAGTGCGGATCAGTCTATAATTGCCAAGACTGGGGAAGTTATTTATGGTGAAAGTGCTGGTGACCTCTTTGGCTGGTCGATTGACATGTCTGAAGATGGGCTACACTTAGCTGTTGGTTCAATATTAAATGACGGAGGGGGCACAAACGCCGGGAGTGTCCGTGTTTACTCCCGCGCAAATGAAGAGGAGGCTTGGGTTCAGAGAGGTGTTGATATTGATGGTGAAGTAGCCCAAGATTACTCTGCTTGGTCCATTTCACTTTCAAGTGATGGTGATCGATTAGTAATCGGTGCGGTATTCAACGACGATGGTTCAACTCTAAATTCTGGTCACGTTCGTATTTATGACTGGAATTCTGAAACGACCCAATGGGAACAAATGGGTTCAGACATAAACGGTGGATCGGCGGCTGATTTGTTCGGTTATTCTGTGAGTCTTTCAAAAAATAAAAATTACATCGCAGTGGGTGCACCGTATGGACTCAATACACGAGGTTACGTGAGGGTGTATTATTATGATGGATCCTCTTGGGGTCAGGTTGGTGCTGATCTGGAAGGTGCTCAACCTTCCCCCAATGATGAATACTTCGGTAAAAAGGTTGTAATATCGGAAGATGGTAGTCGTCTCGTTGTATCTGCACCTCAATATTATTATAGCACTGGTAAGGTGAATCTTTATAGTGTAAATCAGGCTTCAAACTCAATAATTTTATTGGATTCTAAAATTGGTAGTTTGTTCTTTACTAGAACTGGTCACTCTTTAGACTTGAAGTCCAATATATTAGCAGTAAGTGAAACGGGTTTTACTTCACCCAAAATAATTATGTATGACATATCTTCAGATTCATTTTTGGAACAAGCTAATAACACGATTCCTTTACTATATGCATTTGACATTCAAATTAAATTATCTTACGATGGGAACAATTTGATATATGGGATGTCCGGTTTCAATAGTGACAGTGGTATTATAAATTCTAGGAGAATGTTCGGGACTAAGGGGCACGTGGAAATTTTCAAACGTGAAAACAATCATTGGATACGTCAGGGGTGGAAAATGAAACCGATAGGGAATGGTGCAACTGACGAGTTTGGGAAGTCTATCTCTATTTCTGGTGATGGTGGAATTATTGCTCTTTCTGCACCCCGTAAAGACGTGCCAAGCGAAGATACGGGTTGTGTGACGGCATATACTGTAAAACCAATTTCTCATTACGTCACACCTACTATAACATTAAATAGTCTAAACCCATTCCCCCTACAAGCGAATACAACCTACGTGGAACCAGGTGCTGTAACAGATACGGGTGCCACTGTAACGATTGAAGGTGATATTGAAGATTCGTCAATTGAGGGTGAACAATATGAAATAGTGTATACAGCACAAAATGGTTTTGGTAATGTAGTCACCAAGACGAGACAAGTCATAATAATCAAAGACCCAGCGATTCCAACTATGGTTTTAAATGGTGATCCGGTCGTTTTAGCCAAAGTCAATGGTGTTTTTAATGATCCAGGTGTGATATCAAGTATTTTATCTACAATAACAACTGACAGGTCTAAACTAAATATGAGTAAATTGGGTTCATATGAAGTGAGTTACTCAGCAATCTCCACTTACGGTATTCCATCTACTCAGTTAGTCACTCGAACAGTTATTGTTGTTAATGATATAGATTATGTGGGTTCGGAACTAGTGGGGGACAAAATGTGCATGTCTAGGGATGGATATGTGGCTGCTAATAGTATAATAGCTGACGACACTGTTTCCTTTAGTGAATGGGATCCCGTTCCCAGCAACTACGATTGGAAATCAATGGGGCAGAAGATACAAGGACCAACGGGTTCTTTATTTGGTATATCTTTGGCATTATCAAATGATGGCTTAACAGCAGTCATTGGAGCTCCTACATTTAACACAACTGGGTTAGTTCGAGTATATGTATATGATTTTGTCATAAATAAGTGGGTGCAGAAAGGTGATGATATAATTGAGGGAGTTGATGGTGATACATTCGGGCAATTTGTCACTATTTCGGGTGATGGTTTTGTTGTATCGTGTGGTTCTTCAATACCCACGGGTGTGAAAAACCCTTATATATTCACATATAGATACACGGAATCATCTGACACATGGGTAAAAATACACGAGTATATGGAACCATTAACACTTCCAAGTTCTGTAGAGAAGAAACCATTTTCTTGTTCTCTGAACAATGATGGCTCTCTCGTCTTAATAGGTTCACCATTGAACAATTACACGACGGGTGGGGTGTTTGTGTATAATACATCTGACGACTCTCTAAAATTTTCAGTGTTGGGGACTGCAGTGGGTGAATACTTTGGAGAATATGTGGACTTCTCATCCGATGCTCGAAGAATCGCAATAGGGGACATTGGCAATGTGTGTGTCAAAATATTCAACCAAGATGAAGTGTCAAGTGTTTGGAGCCAACTTGGAGATAAAATCTATTACGCGGGTTCTTCTGTTAAACTGTCAAGAAACGGTGACATTGTGACTTTCTCGACACCTTCGTCCCTGGGATATGGCAAAGTTTATCAATATAAATGGGACGGGTCCATTTGGTCACCTATCATAGGTGAATTCTCCGATAATAGTGTTGGAACATCTTTCGGTCGTCAAGTTTTTGTAACCGAGGATGCTTCTAGTATATTTGTGGGATCCTCTATCACAAATCAATTGTTTAGGTGGAATGTAGTGAGACCTTCTTTCATATTGAATGGCAGTAGAATTACTCGAAGTCAGGTTGATCAGGATTATAACTATGATTACGTCACAACTGGATCAAATCTAGATATATCCGGAGTAGTCAATACCAGCGTCACAAATGAATATCGAGTAAAATACACGATAACAGGAAACGATATATCAGATGTCGTATATCAAATTGTCAGTGTTTCTGGTGAATTGTTACAACTTGGTCTCACTCTTCAAAGTTTCGTTGCTTCTTCAACTCCAAGTAAACTTGGTTGGTCAACATCTATGTCGGGTGATGGAAATTACTTAGTCGTAGGTATGCCGGGTTTTGATGAAAATAGGGGGATGGTGAAGATATACAAAATCAACCTGGCGGAAATAATTTGGGATGAGATGGTTTCACTCAGTGGTCCCAATCCCGGTGGGAGTTACGGTTGGGATGTATCAATTTCAAAAGATGGCTCCAGGGTAGCTATAGGGGCACCAGACTTTGAAGAGGGTTTGGTCGAAGTGTATGAGTATACGTCGTCGTGGAGTATGATTGGATCCCGAATAATTGGTTCTGAAACGGGTGATAAATTTGGATGGTCTGTTTCATTGAGTGGATCGGGTGAATATTTGACTGTTGGTGAACCCCGAAAGGGTTTCCAGGGTGGTATCGTCACAGGCGTCGGGGGTGTTAAGACATATCGCTACATTTCACCTACATGGTTCACACAAACATCTCTATCTTTTGATAATACCCAAATAGAACACCAAGTTGGTTATGATGTAGCTATATCATCAACAAATCAAGTGGTTCTATTCGGTGCACCAACAGCAGGTCCTGGTTACGTCAAAATATCGTCGTATGTAAATGGATTGGTTCCCATTTTTGCCCAACCGATCACATTCGGTGAACGATTTGGGTGGTGTGTGTCAATATCAGATGATGGTTTATTGTTTGCAGTTGGTGCACCATTTTTCAACGCAAAGAGGGGGCGCGTGTTAATTTATGACGCGAGCACAACACCACCATCTTTGAAGGGTAGTCCCATAATAGGTGTAAATCAAAATGATGAACTAGGTTCGTCTATACAACTGAGTGGTGATGGTGAGAAGTTATTAGTTTATAGCAAAACGGGGCGAGTGAGTGCTTATCGGTATGTGGGTTCCGAGTGGGTGATTATTACTGATGAAATTATAACTTCGACAGATACTGACGGTAATTTTGGGTATTCTTTATCAAGCTCTACGTCCGGAAACAGATTGGTCATATCATCACCCCTGTCAGATAACAGTTTGGGGAAGGTGCAAGTATACTCTACAGAGACGAATCAGATTTCTGCTGCAGATTTTATAGCCCCTGTTATATCGTTAAATGGTGCTTCTTTCATTGTTCAAAGAAAAGACATCAACTTCATTGAACCGGGTGTCACGAGAGATGACGGTGAGGCAGAATTTGATGTAACTGGTGCGGTCAACTCATCTGCAGTTGGTTCGTATACACTTGTATATTCAGCGACGGATACGGGTGGAAATGTTTCGGGTTCTCTAAATAGAACTGTTAATGTAGAAGAAGTAAACATAGTAAATCGTAGTGGAGAATTTCAAGCTCCAAGTAGCACTTTTAGTAAAAACTCCAATACCTCACTATCAGGGAAAAGAGTAGCTTTTTGCAACCCATCTACACAAGTATATGAAGTATCAGAAGATGTCTACCCATCAACGTTTGACCAAATTGGACAGACATTACCAGATGGAAATCAAGTCGGTCTTTCCCAAGACGGAACAAAACTATACACGACAACTATTGTAGATAATGATACGAGTGTAGTGTCTGTGTATTCATTGTCAGACACCACCATCGTGGATGCACAAGCACCATTTACTAACACTGCCACTAACCTTAGTGTATTTGAGTTTGACAACAAGAGCAACTACGAAACAACAAGACATAACGGGGACCCTAGAGACAGTACACCTGGTCTATTTGGAACTGGTGTTATACCTTATGGGGACCGATACCGACAATCGTTCAAATTCAAATCTTTAGCCATGACGAGTAATGGTAGATATATCGCTATTGGGAAACCACACCAAACATCCCCTAAGGTGTCTATATACGAATACGATCGCACGCTTATCAACGTCGAAACATACAATCAGGTCGGGAACACAACATCGGCGATACCGGGTATAATCGCGAACCCTGGTATCAGTCGGATAGGAAACAAATCTTTAGCTGTATCTGAAGCATGTGATAGATTAATTACTCAAAATGAGTCTAGTGTTTACATATACAATCGAGATGACTTTTCTATTAGTGGTTGGAATGAAGAATTTGTTGTTTCTACAAATAGTATCGAAGGTAAAGTTGCATTGTCACGTGATGGTAATGTAGCTGCGTTCGTGCAGGGAGGTGGTTTCGTTGTTACTCCAATCATATTAAACGGGGAATCCACAACTGTACACGAGATAGGTGTTGCATTCACAGATCCAGGTTTTTCATATTCTGGTGCGGAGTCTGTAACTGTCACAGGGAGTGTAGATGTAAACACAGAAGGTGAATATATTATCAAGTACGAAACATCGGATAATATTCAGGTCAGAATAGTTCGCGTGACACAGGCTGTTAATACAACGATGAACGGTTCTTATTCGACTACCAATATTCCATATGGACCGAGTTTCGCGGGGTGGAATGGAACATGGAGACGGTCAGATTTTCCTCTTTTTACAGTTCCGACAAATTTTACATATTTTCCACAGACGGACTTTGAACTATCCATTACATTAAATGGAACAATTCCCGTAGCTGGAAACTGGCAGTACATGTCAATACAAATATATACAGATGGTGGATTTTCTACGAGTATAGGTTTTACATCAAATGGTTCCGGTCAAGGTGAAAGCTACTTCGCACAGAAAAGCACTTACACAAATAAAGTCAGGACAAAGACTTCAATCGATTCTGGTGTATTATCAGCAGGGGATCTAGTTAGAGGAAGGCTTCATTTATACAACACTTTCTTTTCCACGTTCAGTGTAGACGTAACGGTTAATTTTACCACTAATTCTAATACTACTACTTCTGTCATTATTCCTACGGTCTCGTTAGTAGGATTGCCTCAAAACGAAATAGAAATCGGTGACAACTTTGTGGATCCTGGTGTGACTTCGACTGACTCAACTGGTGTAATTACCAAGGTTGTCGATCCAACTTTCCCACAGACGACACCTTGTATAAAGGCTATAATATACCGTGCTGTTAATACATCGGGTATTTATGGATACGCTGTAAGATATATAAACGTCACCAATGTCGAAAGTGTTCTCCTTTACGGTAGATCGGGTGTTACATGGTCATTGATTGCAGATCCAATTCCTACAGACCCATCTCTATCGGACAACTCATTGAGCTACTACGGTGGAAACTTAGCTCTATCAAATGATGGAAGTCGGGTAGTGATTCTGAAATATAACAAAATCCTTGTTTATGACCTTAATAGGAATGTATTCCCATCGACATGGGTAGAAACAGCCGATTTTTTTATACCAAATACAACTCCACCACTCCCATCTCACAGCTCACAGCTTGGTGGTGGTCCGTGCATCGCAATGTCTGGGGATGGGAACACAATAGCAGTCGGTTTAAAGGGTTCCACGAATACCCTCGCAGTGCATATATTCCAGCTTACTAGCACTTCTTGGGTTTTGGAACAAAGTATTCAATATGATTCAAATCTGTATGGTAATGGTAATATTCTCGACGTCACGTTTCAGTCACTTGATATGACAAAGGATGGACAACATATAGCTTTTAGTTTGTATAATTCGAAATTGGGGTATGGATTCGTTTCTGTTTACAATATTAGTGGCACAAAAAAGGGTCAAACTATTTACTCTGCTACCACACCAGGTTTGACAGGGGATAGGGTTTCAATTTCATCGGACGGTAACAGATTAGTGACAATCCGTGAAATTTTGGGTGGTCGAAAAGTTCATGCGTATTACGAATTCGTAAGTGGCTCGAACTCATGGGTTGAGTTCGCACCGAATTTTGCAAATACAGAACTTTCTGATATTTTGGAAATATTTTTGAGTGGGGATGGAAATGAGTTCTTATCACTCTACGCCACCTTAAACTCTACCAATGGATTCTGGAAAGTAAGGTCAACAGATTTTACTACCGCATTTCTCGGATGGACTAGAGTGGGAAATGACATTACAATGGCTTCATTAACTGGACCCGCACCGACAACTTCTGCTTATAACCCAAATAGTTCCCGTTCTTCACCTGGTGAAATTATTGGACCCGGGGTTTATGAGGGATTTGACACCTATGATGGAGCTCAAATGGGACATGTGGTAGAAATATCTGAGGATGGGACATATGTAGCACTTGGGTTACCCTACTTGCAAATGGGCGAAACAATTGGGTACATAGGGTATACAGCCACGAGAGGAGCCGCTGTAGTATTTGAATTTGATCAGACTCTTTCCCCTCCAGATTGGTCTCAGTTGGGGGGTTTGATTGTGCCTAAATACGCTCAAGTTGGAAACCCCTTAGATTCCACACAAACAGCAAAAAATAAAGTGGCTGAAACCATAACACACAACGGTGCGTCTATAAGTTTATCATCTGACGGTCAGTATTTGTGTGTGGGAACACCTGGGTATCTTCCCCCAGATATGGATCAAAGTGTATCTTCCATCGATATCTATACAGTAGGCACCTCCCCAAACATAGAACCCCGTAAATACAATTCCTCATTACCTGATTTCAATTCCGGCTTTTTACCATCATGGAGTCTGTATAAACGCAACACTTCATACGCCGATCAGTTCAGTGAAGGTTGGGAACCCATACACCGAAAATACGCCGAAGAATCCATTACTTTACCTGATACTGCCGAACTTATTGGGCATAGTGTTAAAGTATCAAATGACGGTTCCTTTGTTGTGTATGATACGAGAACTGATGGTATAAAAATTGAAGCGTACACAAATGGTTCGTGGTCGACACTTCAACATATTACTCACGATGTCACAAATTATTTGAGCACAATAAACTACACGTATAATAGCACTTCATATACAATACCCCTTTCTAATGTAGGTAGGGCGGGTACCAGCGATAGATACACCTACCCACCTGCTGGTTACTATGCTGCTAGATTTTGGCCTCACAGTTATATATCATTATCACAAAATGAACAGTTCTTAACAGTATCCGAACCGGAAGTGCAGCTTCCAGCATATATAATAAATTCCGCGGGCATTCCAATTACCCCAGTTTATACAAAATCAAATCGTCAACCAAGAGTAAATGTGTATAAAAAAACACCCACTGGAACATTTGTTCCTCATGGTGGCACGATTTTAGGGGACCCAACTGAAGGATCGGCACTTCATATGAATCCGTTTGCTTCCTCGTCTTCTTCAATTTCTAGGGATGGAACGAAAGTGATTGTTCCTAGCAAACAGGTTTCGGGGACTATTGGTAGTGAATACGTTTACGTGTATGATTATAACGAATCTACTAACACGTGGATCCCTAATACCGCAAATCCCATCGTCATCGTGACGGGTGACAATGAATCTCTGAATGATGGAGAAAAACAGATGTTTATTGCTGCATCTCAGTCGACAACTCTCATGACAAGTGATGGCGAAAGTGTGATGTCCCTATATTACGGGGATGAGTCAGCAACTTCCACACCTATATTTACAAATTATTTGATCACACAAGAAATTCCATCACCAAGTTGGATACAACTTGGTGACAATATTACAGTGGATTCAGTAAATCAAAACACGACATCTGTGTCTCTATCAAATGATGCGACCAAGCTTGCGATTGGTATCGGAACTGCCAATGAAGTGAGAGTAATGAGTTACTCCAGTAATTCGTGGGGTCAGGTTACCACTTTAACAGGCAGCGGGAATTTTGGGGATCAAGTCTCAATGTCAAGAGATGGTGATTCTTTAGCTGTGAGTGCCCCCGGGGTTAATAACGGTGAAGTGCTGTTATATGCTACTTCCACAGGTTTACAGAAAGCAAATCCTCTGCAGAATTCATCAACTCGCTCGAATAATAAATTCGGATATTCCCTGATTTTGAATGACGATTGCACACGTTTATTCGTTGGTGATCCAGACTACGAAACAGATATTGCAAATCCCAATTATGACACGGGTAGAGTTGTTATAAAAGAATACGACGCTACTATTGACCCAAGTTCTACTTTACCACGGGGTTTCTCTTCGGGGACTGAAGTAGTAATTACCAGAGGTGGAAACTTACAGGCAGCAGCGGGTGATTACACCAGGTTTGGTGAATCATTGGATGTCTCAGGTGATGGGACACGAATGATTGTGGGTCGATTTGGTTATGGTTCCGACTACACTGATTTAGAAATTGCTGAAATATGGGAAAGAGAGTCTCAAAGTGGAAACTGGTCTAAAAATAATTCAATACCAGATTTAGTTCCGAATATGACCGGTAGTATATCCCCCCCAGATACCAGTTTTCAGTCACCAATCGTGAAAATATCAGATTCTGGAAATTTTTTCTTACATGGTGTTTCGGAACGTTCGGGTTATGGATCTAACGTCATAGTGTCTACAAAAGACCAATACTTCAGTCCCATACTTACACTAAACGGGGATTCGTTGATAGAAATGATTGTGGGTCAAACATATACTGAACTCGGATGCACTTCAGATGATTCTTCCGATACCATAGTCATCACTAATAACATCGTTAACAGTGTTACAGGTATCTATACGGTTAGATACACCGTAACGAGACTTGGTTTAACGAATTTCATTGAAAGAAAAGTGAAAGTGGAGACATCATCTGTCCCACCAACTATGACTCTTATAGGCGATTCCGTGATCAATATCATTCAGGGAAATGTGTATACAGAACCAGACCCACCAGTGTCTTTGATTGGTGGTAATTTGGAAACATACGGAGTCCCCCCGGATGGTTCTACAACTGGAACATTCACGATGCGATATGTTGTTAGAAATGCATTTGGGATAGCAAATGTTGAGAGAACAATAACAGTTATACCTGACACTACACCACCAGTAATTACAATACTAGGTGGGGATATAACTCATAAATTCGGCACGACCTATAACGACCCCTCGTATATTGGCTCCGATGGTAACGAGAATGTTATCACGAAGGCTCCATCTTATGCAAGAATATCACAGATTCAAAATATCCGTGGCACTCACTCGGTAACCTACACAGCATCTGATCAATATGGAAATATAGGCACTTCTCTGAGAAGTGTTCAAGTTAAAGATGACAAGGAGGCTACCACAATACAACAACAATTGGATGATAGTTATTATTCAAGCATCTCAAATGATGGAAGTAGACAGGCTATAATTAGAAAAACAACTAATGATGTGGTTATTTATGATATTCCAAAATCCTTTGTGCAGTCGTTTGGAGGGTTTGGGTCTATGAACGGACAGATGGTTAAACTATCGACTAATGGTCAAATTGTCGCATTTACCACATCTGAGGGTGTGCGTGTATTCGCGTTTGAGTTGGGTGCATGGGGGGAAAGAACTGCGGTGCCGAGTAGATTTGCTCAAACTGGGTCATACTTGTATCACATTGAGTTATCAAACGATGGTAACACTATCGCTGTGTCTTATCCTGGTGGGAATGAACAATACTTGGAAGAGGTTGTGATATTTAAGTGGAATCCCTCTTCCTCTCAATATGAAGAGGATCATAGTATAGCAAATGGGACTGCGGTGGCCACCGGGTTGGGTGAGGCTATATCACTGAGCTCTAACGGAAATCGTATAGCTTTGGGTTCTCATAAAACTACCACAGGTGTGTCGACGACGGGAATCTCGTCTAGTTTTTACTCGTTTGCGAACCCAAGCCCTATAAGACATGGTGTGTTGATGGTGTATTATTACTATAAACTTACGAGTAATGGTAAGCATGGTCAAAACAACACAATGTATTGGCCAGTTACAATGGGGAGCTCCTGGTCTGTGTCATGGGAATGGTACATTTATGGCCCTAGATGGGGAGGTGCTGATGATATGCGTATGATTTACTATGCGACGAATCCTATAACAGCATATGAAGCTTCGGTGCATAACGGATACAACAACTTCTACGAATTTTGGCAGGGTGATACACATCAGATTAGGGACAATAATGATGTATACAAAACATCTCGAAATGTTTATTATCCACTTTACAGGTGGTTAAGAGTCGAGGTTTCGTATGACAATGGTATCATGACATCTACAGTTAAAAGAAGATCAAATGGAAGTGTGATATCAAGAATTACTCACGATTTTGGGGATGAACACCAAAGTTTATATAACACACAAACATATTTTGGATTTTCCGGGAGAACTGGTGGTGTCACCTCAACACAATTTATTAAAAACATAAATCTCAAAAACAGTGGACAACAGGTAAATACAGGTAAGATTGAGGTATATGAAAGGAATACGGGTACATTCAATTGGAACCCAGTTGGTGGAGATATTACGGGTGGTGTTGAAAATCAGGGATTAGGAAAGAATGTCAAATTATCTGGTGATGGATCGACCATTTTAAATAGGAACAACGGCCAGGATGCGAGTGGACAAAATGTTTCAATATTTACATCGAATTCTGGAGCATGGACAAAAAACAGCACGTTGATAGACAATTTGAACACGAGAACATTATTGTCTGGTGAGGCAGACATCAGTGATGATGGATCCTTGTTGATTTATGCTAAAGGAACTGGGAATGAAAAATACGCGACACATCCATCTGGATTATCCACTAAATATATAGACGGATACAAGCTGGAAAATGGTGAGTATAAACACACTCTTACAATTCCAGAATCTTCATCATCATCAACCACCAAACATGTCGAAGTAACTGGTGATAAGTCTAAGATATTAATACACAACGACGACGAAGTTGTATTATATAATGTTGTAGATACTGTTTTCAATCCAGTGATTACACTGACCCATCGAGACGATCTGGAGATTTTGACGACCGGCTCTTATACAGAACAGGGTGCTACATCAAATGTGACTGACGGGTCTCCTGTAGTGGTGGGAGGTGATGTGGTTACTACCACACCTGGGACATACAGGGTTACATACTCAGTGACAGATGATAATACAGGAAAATCGGCGCATAGAACTAGAACTGTAATTAAAACATAACGACGTTTGGACACCTAAGTCGGGTCTTGACACAACTTTATTTTATCAAACATCTTGAACAATGAACTCCACTACCATCCTCGAATACATCCAAAACCTTGAAAATCTCAACGAAGAGTCTCGAACCAAGATCGAAGAGCTCAAGAAGTTGTACACCCAAGCTGAGGAAGAGAAGGTTGAAGCTCTCTATGAACTAAATGAACTCAAGAACATGACGCGGACTACACCTTCATACACAGAGACAACTGCCCGTGTTCTCAAGAAATCCGTGAATCAGTGCATCGCCGACCGTCTCCATGAACTTGGTGAAATGACCGCTGACTTCTACAAGGATGCGGCTTACAAGCGCGCCGCCACTATCATCGAGAATCTGCCCTACGAGGTCGAAAGTGGTGATAGTGTTATTCATCTCAATGGCATTGGTAAGTCCATCGCAAACAAGATTGACGAGTATATTGATGAGCAAGATTCAGACTATCAGGAATCTGTTTGCTCCGACTCTGAGTCTATCGCATCCAGTGATGGCACGTCTGAGGAGTCTGAGGAGTCTGAGGAATTCATCTCGCACAATGAGGACATTTATGACATGCTGAGGGCACTCGCAGCATCCGAGAAGGACAACTTCAAAAAGAAGACTTACAATAACGCTGCTGAGACACTCTTCTACCTCCCTTATCGTGTTGAGAACCCTTATGAGCTCACATATTTGAAGGGAATTGGAAAGGGTATCGTTAAGAAAGTAGACGACTTTCTGAAAGATAGTAACACCCCTAACAAGAAGCTAGCCAATCTCTTGATGAAGATCGGTAACCTTGAATCTAACCAATTCAAGTGTGAGGCGTATTGGAACGCGGCTGGTGTCCTGAAGTCTATCCCCGACAAGATCATGTATGGTTCTCAGGTTAAGAACCTACCCGGCTTTGGTAAATCCATCTGTGACAAGATTGACGAGTTTACCGCTACAGGGACAATCAAGCGCCTCGCAGAACTTACACCCAATTAGGTTGGGGTGGCTTCTTGGGTCGACCTTTTTTGGGTCTATATAAAAAAATAGCGATCACGAACATCACGGTAGGAAACATCTCTTTTAATAAATTTCGATAATTTATCTCTCAATAAATAACATGGTCCCAGTGATCGCACGAAACACGATCATCTTTACTGGAACATTAGCAATCTATTCATGGTATGATTTTATAAGGTTGATGAACACATATAAAAAGAAGAATGGTAATAAATAAATATGTACCCCCAGGCAATTTACCAAACCATGAAATCTATGGGACCTCAGTATGTCGTGAACATTTACAACTGGGTGAAGTCCGCAGTTTATGATGCTCCCCTACGTCTATATCTAGACATTGAACTTGAAAAACTTTCGATTGAACGACACCTAAGTCTCAACGAAGGGGAGGAGGAAATTCAAGATAACTTCAGCTAATGTCCACACACGTGATTCCTCTTGACGGGTTGTTTATCAACTCGACGTCACACCTCGGTATCCCAGGTTCGGCGACTGACGAACTCCGCATCGCTTTTCTTCAAGCTACATCTCCCTTGTGTCCAGACGTTCAACGTAAAATCTGGGAAGAAGTTTTGTATTGCACAGAACCGGTCACACCCCCACCAGCTCCGAAAAAATGTTCAAAGGTGTATTACAAGCGCTTCTCGGCTACACCTTTGCAACCCAAGAGTCTGAGTATCAAAAAAAAATGTTTACTGAATTCTTATTGAATTACAATGTTATCAAAGCTAAGAATGAATGTGGTGAAGAAAGGATCCTCGCTTTCGAAAAGGAACTGGATCACGAACTCGACATACTTGTTACGAAGTGTAAAAGACTCTTATCCTTCGTAGAAAGTAGAGGTTTGGAAAATAAGTTTGCGGCGACTCTCATTGATTTTGGAAATGAGATTGAATTTTGTGTTCAGAATAAACATGACTTGGATCCCATGTTTGAAAAGTATGAAAAAATCAAAAAAATCATAAAAGGTAATAATGTGTCAAGTTCATACCTAAGTGAAGATTATAATCATGAAAGTATACACCTAAGTTTATACTAGATACTGTATAAAAGTTATATTAAAAATGGATATGTTCCACAAAATCCAGGAACTCATCGATAGGAATACAGAGAAACTCCCCGAGGGTGATTATTTGGAGTTATGCAACACTTTGCATGCTTTGAGGCAAAAGGTTCAACCCCCATCTTTCATGGTGAATCAAAATGAACCAATGACAATTGGGCCAGTGATTGTCGGTTCCCTCGACGGTGATGAGGATGAAGATGAGGATGAAGATGAAGACTATTACGTATCTTACGCAGATGCGACTCTATCAGAATATGTGCATCAGTTGCACGCAGAGTGGAGCTCATCAGTCGTCTCCCAGTAAGTCTAGCTCGGCTTCGTATGTGTGTGACATCAGTATAGTTTTTAGATCTCTCGAAAATGTAATGTATTTTTTTGGTATATCACCCCACAAACGTTCATTTGAAACAAACGCGTCTATATTCCCCTCCCGGAGGAGTGGCTCCAAAAGAAGCCAATTTGGTTCACTGTAACGAATTTTTTTGCACCCCCTTGAAAACCTCCGCGCATATAGATACCACCCCGCGATACTTCTATACGTGTGTATGGGTTTCTTACCCTGTTCCAAGCAGTTCCTAAGTGAGGGGACGATGAATGTGTGAAATTTTGTGAATCCATCCATGCAGATTCTCTCAAGTTCATCATGATTTGACTCAGAGGATAGTCTTTCTTCTATCTTTTCGACATATTCATCAACATCGAAAGGGAGATCCATCTCAATAGAAGGAATAATTTCTTCATTTTGAAGTTTTTTGAAATGGTTACGATGTGTGGGATCATTCATTACCTGATCGAATGTTTCGTAGCCGGATAGAACACCGAGATACGCGAGAGAAGTGTGTCCACCATTCAGGATCCTAATCTTAGTCTCTTCATACGGCGCTAAATTATCCGTCACAGTGACACCAACTTCCCTCAAGTCGGGAAATTCCGTAACATATTTATTTTCTAGGACCCACTGTGTATACTCTTCACTCTGCACTGCGCTGTGCCCCAGGCCTGGGAATAACTCCTCGATTTCTTCAATAAGACTTTTAGTCGTCCGCGGAGTAATCCTATCAACCATACATGATGGGAAGCATACATTATCCCTGACCCAATTAGCGAGCTCATATTGATTGGTCTGATATAGGTATGCCAGGAACTGTGTTTCGAGAACAACTCCGTTTTGTCGAATATTGTCACAGCATAAAATTGTTATCGGTAAATTTCTGTTTCTTAACCCACACGCTAAATATTCAAACAGTGGAGACCCCGGTGTGTATCCACTTTCTGTGACAGTTATCGTAACAAGTTTGACACTTGGGAGAGTGAGCATATGTTTCGCCACCGTCCTATTCTTCGTCCAGTCGATGAAATCTAGATGAGATCGAACCATGCGATACGATGAAGGTGTCTTCAGTATGTAATCATCTATTTCACGCAACCCTTCGTTCCTGAGATTGACAGCTACTATACCCCATCGCAGGTCTCCAGTTTTTTCCATGTAGTCGTCGATGTAAACGGCTTGGTGAGCTCGATGAAATGCCCCGTAACCTACGTGTATAATCCCGGTTTGACATTGTTGTTTGTCATAGGTTGTTTTATACATTCCTGAACATACATGAGAAAATTTTAAGTGACTTAGACAAAAGAATATCTATACAGATAAGATGGATGATTTGATCAGTGTAATGCAAATAATTGACCGTTATTCAGATAAGTTCACTGAAGGTGATTATTTGCAGGTGTGTGACAGGTTAAAAAAGGCTTACGACAAGAGGTCAGACCCCGTCTACTTGTTTGACTATGACGATATTACCATACCCCCAGTGGGACCTGACGAAGAGACTATCAAGTATTTTTACAATTATTATTACGAGAAGTCTGTCGACATGGACGGAGATTTTCTAGGTGATCAGATGGCGTACTTACACAGGGAATATGAGGAACATCAACCACTTAAACGCGCTTCTCCAAAAATAAAGGAACAGGTGAAGAAACATTATTGTCGCATCCATGGTTTGGATCGCACCGAATTGGATAATGCGGAAATAAATAAGCAGCAATTTGCCACGACCTGTAAAACATTCCTATATTTAGAAAACGATTTCAGGGCAAAATACAGGGAAACATTGGAAAGGAGGATCAGGTGGTTGGAACTTTCTCAAGATAATTTGGAAACAGTTTGACGTTTATACACCTAAGTTCTAAGTGACAATGACGAAAAGTAAGAAACTCGAAACCATGGAGCACCTTCAAACTCTTATGCGCTGTGTCGATGACATATCTGGGGTCATCCCAGAGGGAACTTACTTGGAGATGTGTAACAAGTTGAAATGTGTGCACGACAACATGCCCAAACATGATGACCCCCCTGTTACTGATTCACGGAGGGTTCCATTCCAAGTGGTTCAGGGTGATATGGATGTTTACCAACTTAACAATGATACTGACAGTGACGACGAAGATGATTACTTTTCAAGATATGACGAGTGGGTTGAGAATGAATGCACGATTCAGCGTCTTTTGGTTGATCTCAAGCTTACGGAAAGAAGTTTGAAAACCCTGAAGCCAATCAGAAACATAACCAAAAATGTGAGACGCATGGCGATCAAGGATTTCTGCAGTAACGATCCACGATGTGTCGGTCATGGTGAGTGGACTTGGGAGACTCTTAACGACAATACTTTATTTTCTGGGGATGAAGAGAGACGTGGGTTTACGACTAAGAAACACGAGCGCATGCTTTACTTGGATTTCAAGACGCGCTACAACAGCAACATTGATAGAATGACACGTGAAGCCAGAGAACTCAAGACGAACTTGGAGAGTGAGATTTCTGAAGTCAGGGATCGACAGGAGGTGTTGAGAGTGGGTTTTTTCTGATTACATCCTGTATGTTTGGGTGCACCACCACTTGTTACCCCCTGTATATTCAAAAATAACGTGAATGAGGGCACCCGCAATTAGATGAAGGACGGGTGTGTCCATTTTAATGTTTAGTTTAGAGATTGCAAATATCAGAACAGCGTTCATAATCCCTATAATCAAAGCTTCTACTAGAACTGTTGTAACCGGTCGTGTCATTAATATATACCAGGAAAAAAATATAGGTCTATATTAATGGTCATATTGGGGTTTATGGTGATGATGATCATACTAGCGGGTCTGCTATACTTGTATTACCGCCAATTAGATCTACAGAAAAAGGCGAAACCCCCCGAACCCCCTCCAATTTATGAACCCCCCTCGATTGCTGACCTACACGCAGAATGTCTAAGCAATCCACTCCAGTGTGGTATCGACGAAGTCAAGACAACAATAGAAGATGGGGACATTCCACTTTATGAAGACACATACGGTTTCAAGACGAATCTTTTCAATATGAAAAAGGCTTTGAAAGAAGATGGAACATGTGTGGATGACAACTGTCCAGAAATTAAGGATCTCGTAGAGAGAGCTCGGAATATATCACACGACGCTCTGATAGACAGTATGGACAACTGCAAGAAACGATTACCTACCGATAGATTGAGGCGAATCGTGTATAATAGCGTGGGTGATGAAGTCGCGAGAGAACCAACTTACATGTTAGGATATCGTAATGACTTCATAGATGATGCTGAAGAGGAATTACGTAAAATACGAGACGCCTATGGTTCAATAGTCAGAGACGAAAACAATATAGCAGAATCTTATACAGCTGAAGAAGAAAGAGCAACAATGGTAAGTTTGTTTGGTAATTCGTATGATCAAATTTTTGATGACGGCCTGCGAGAACGCAACAAGAAATACAAAGAAGACTTTTTGAATGCATTTGGTCCCAGTGTTGATGTTTCTAGAGTGGGTGGTGTCACAAAATGTGACTACTTCGTGAAAGAATGTGCAGATGAGGACCCCATTTGCCACGAGGATGCGGTTCGTGAACATAAGATAATCCAGAAATATAGACCTGGGATTGTTGATATCCAAAGTGAGGACTTCAATACGCGATTAGAAGAGTCTGGTCTAACAATGACACCAAATGGAATCCAGCTCAGTGTAACAAACCAACAAGTAATGGAAGGCGCGACTGATGAAGAAAAAGAAAGGGCAAGGACAGCATTTGCCGAGGCTCAGAAGGTTTCTCAGTGGTGGGCAGTTGATAAAGATGGAGACACGTTTACAGATGACGCTGAGTATGCAGCGTATTTAGGAGCCACACCTGGCCCAGTTGGTACCACATCATTGTTTGGTGGGTATGACGAAAACAGTGATGGGAAGATCAGCCGGGGAGAGTTTTTCAACTTCATCGAAAACATGGATTGTAGTATTGAAACAGGGGAGGTCCTGTGCACACCCAAACCTATTGAAACTTAAAATCTCAACTCAATATAAACAATGCGAACAATACTAACGATACTTGTTGCGGTCATATTAGGACTTTACGTCTGTCGCAACTTTACAGAAAAGTATTTATCAAAGAATATGAAAGTAATCATCAACGATATCAAGAAGAAGGAGCGTGAGGGTAAGCTTTGAATTACCCCCCTCCACCTCCATTGACCTTTTCGAATATTTTGTCCCAAATCTGGTCTTTTCTTGCAACTTTACCATTGACGCGGAAGTCAACGACTCCGAGTTGCCGTGCGAAGGTTTCAAGATCCTTTTTTCTCATTCGTGAACATGACAAACAATTGGGCAATCCTTGTTGTTCACGTGATGACCCGGGATCCGAGGCTCTTTGTGACTTCTTATCCGTGAAATTACCAGTGACGTAAATTTGACCATCATGGTTCAAGTCTCGCATGAAGGTCTTTCCAGCCTCGTACGCATGTAAGAGATCGGCTGGAGATTTTGCCCCCATGATTTGAACCTTACCAGTTTTGGTCAGTTTGAAACTTGAATCCTCGAAGTAGACGTAGAGAAAGGAGTTTATCTCCGGTTCATAAGAGATTCTTTTGACACCATATCTTGCACCACGTTGAGCGATGGTCATAAAATCTCGGAAAACTCCATTGTTCAAAAACTGGCCACCAAGGTTGTTGTATTTGAAAGGTGTGTATAAGAAGTTTTCACAGTCTGTGTATGAGCTCAGAACAAACTTTCGGATCAACTCGGGGTGGTTTCCAAATGACTTGCCAAGTAAACCACCGGAGAATCGTATCTTTCCGTTTTTGTAAATGTTAAAAGCGATGTTAGTGGTTTTCCCACCCTCGTTGGACAACACCATCTTGAACTGAACTGATGAAAATGGCAAATTGATGTCACCCTGTTTACCAAATTCACGGGTGTGGGAGAAACCCGAAGTTAGTCTTCCATACCATCCCCTGATTTCTTTGGTATCCAGATGTAAGTCTTCGCCGATGGGGGAACTGGGACGGGGTGGAATGATCAGCATCTTCTTGAGATCAACTTTCGTATCACTTTGACCGAACCCAGAGTCGACGGTTGCGTTGAACATCCCGGGGTTCAGGGTCGTGATTTCGAGGGGGAGGACAGTGTCTTCGAATTCTTCAAACAGATTCCGCGAGGTGTTGCGTTCAAGAATTTCATCAAGTTCCTTCACGAGATCATCGCTACTGGAATTTTCGCTCGTAATTTCAGAACCCATATTTTGGCTCGTAGCTCGAGTCGGTGTTTTTAAAAGGATGTCCGTCTGATTACGACCGTCCTATACCGTGACACAAAAATTCAGAAATAGCGGCGTCGTCAATTTTTAGATCTTGTCGTTCACAATTTGATGCGCGGTGGCAGACTTTTGCAAATTTGGGCCCTGTAATACACGTGTGTGAGAACGAAATGGAGGTTCCTTCGTATGGGTATTTAGTCAATAACCTAAAAAAATTTCAGAAAATTGGCAAAACTGTCATGAGTTGTTTGTTCTATGTACAATGAAACTTCTTACGAGGTCATCCACGACTTGAGTGTATTTCTTGATTAAACACCCCCTAAAATATCGATGTGATGTGGAGTGGTTTGACGGGTGAGGAATTTATTGGGGTCAGTGACTATTTAGTGACGATCGGTGAAGAATCAGTGGGGGTCAGTGACGACCAGTGACGACAGTGACGATCAGTGAA
>Ga0181408_1000033_pt1 | contig 36599 bp, 16 predicted proteins | sample 31SPOviralmetaG_FD_130137 | JGI IMG/M metagenome (GOLD analysis project Ga0181408, IMG submission 130137) | Marine viral communities from the oligotrophic San Pedro Time Series (SPOT) site, San Pedro Channel, CA, USA - 31 SPOT_SRF_2012-02-16 | ecosystem: Environmental > Aquatic > Marine > Strait...
AGGAACAATGTTAATATTATCAATTACGCCAAGGTTAATCTGAGCCTCAGCAGCACCACCACTACCTCCACCACCAATCAACTGAACGATAGGTGGAGTCTCAAAGAACTCACCAGCGTTGCTGATATTAATGTTTTCGATTTGACCGAACTCATTTACCTCAGCAACCCCAGTTGCGCCTTCGCCGCCCCCGCCACCAATAACCAGAGCAACATCTTGTCTGGTATAATTTCGTCCAACGTTTTCTAGGGATAAACCTGTAACACTACCAGTGACAGGAACCAGTTCACTACCTGCTCCACCGCCACCTTCGATACGTGCTACGGTTTGTGAGAAGTAGTTATCTCCGTTGGACCTTATTTGAATATAATCAACACCACCAGTTGCATTTAGAAATACATCACCAGCAGCACCATTGGCACCAAGATCATCACTTTCAATAATCAAACGTAAAGGACTATATCCCTCACCAGGATCCAAAACTTCAACTGCTTGAATTTCTCCAGCAGTATTGATAATAGGACGCAACACTGCATCACGAACTGGAGTGCCGCAATTACCAATAGTTAATTTTGGAGGGTCGGAAGCAACATATCCAGAACCACCAGTAATAACAAATACATCTTTAACGCCGTATGTACTGTTAAAAACTGGTTCAATGGATGCGCCACTACCTGGGACTGTTCTTGTCATGAATTAGACCACCACTAAGTTTCCTACCATGCCACCGTGGATTGTGCACTGGTAAACATAAGTTGTACCAGCAGCGACGGAGTACGGGACCTCCCATAGCAAAACACCAGTGGTGGAACCACTAATACCGTCAGTTACCGCTGAACCACCAGATCCAACTCTGATCTCAAACGGGTGACCAGATCCAGTTGTGTTGTTGAATCTATAGGTGAATCCACGATAAACATAGATCGTTGGGTTGCCAGTAGAACTACTAACGCCAGGACCATCAAAGAGATAACCTGTACCAGTGCTACCAGAAACAGACCAACCTAGAACAGGAGATCCATAAGCGGTAAAGGTGTTGGTTCCTGTTGCAACAATGTTCTGATTTTCAGTTACAGAAGGAAGAGCACCAGCAGAATTATTAATGGTAAGAGTATTACCAGACATCACTGTGGTGATGTTTGTTCCACCAGCAATCGTTAAAGTTTCAGAAGCACTATTTGCTCCTGTACTTCCACTATCACCTGCAACAGTAGCAAAAATGTTTTGAACAACGTTTGGTGAGTCGTTTGTAATCGTTAGATTATCACCAGCCACAGCAGTGGAGATCCCAGTACCACCAACAAAATTAACAGTAGTAGTAGTGCTATTAGCAGTTTTGGATCCCGAATCAGACCCAACAACAGAGAAGAGATTTTGATCAGGATCACCTAACGCCCCCGTCATGTTAATGGTTAATACATCACCAGTAATTGATGTACCAATATTGGTACCACCAGCGACAGTTAAAACATCTTGTGCTGCACTTGCAGTTGTTGAACCAGTGTCAGCGTTGAATTGTTCAAACAAGTTTTGAGTAGTTCCACCACCACCGCCACCAGATGAATCATCATTGGCAGGTTCAAACTTAGAAGTAGATGAATTCCACTTAAGGATTTGACCATTGGAGGGACCACCACCAACAGTCATGTCTACATCGGAGAGATCACCAACGCCACTGTTTTCGTCCACCAGAGGCACCCAGACGCCCCCATGAGCGAAGTAACCCTTACCTGTGGCATGAACATGTGCAAACATGCCATGATGGTTTACAGCGTCAGGAAGACTTGCTAGATCAGTGTATGGTGCATAGTATTTTAGGAATCCATCTGCACCATCAATGTAGGTGTATGCAGATCCACTACCACCACCCCAAAATTTAATATCACCTGTACTATCAGGTTTAATTACAACATCTCTTGCGCTAGTTGATACAATATTAAATGTCGAAACATCTAAATTACTTGTCAACTCATCAAAGTTACCTCCAACAAAAGAGGGGTTTCCTGCTGTAGACCACTTAAGAACTTGACCTTCAGTGATACCCGATCCAATATTGACAAGGAGATCAGTCTCGTTTCCCAGACGATCATAAATCTCATCAATAACAGAATTGAGTTTTACACCAGCATCCCTCAGGGTATCACCAGTGCCATCATTAGCGGAAGAACCAATACCAATGCTTTGTTTTGCCATAGTTCTTAGACTTTTACAGTGTTATTTAGGTTTGATCGAAGCTAGTTGATGTGCTATCGAGTGTAATACCTGTATTATCGAAGGTATTATTCGTAGAACCACCAATACCAGTTACGGTCAGAGTTGCAACATCAGTTGTGAGAGGTGAATTGGTTGCTGCTGTAGCACCAACGGGACCTTCAATAACAAGTTTGTACTTATACCCTGTCATATATGACAAAGCAGTAAACGCATACGTCGGGGATGTTGCACCGTTGAGTTGCGAGTATGCAAATCCACCATCAGTAGATCTAAACCACTGATAAGACTTGGGACCATTTTCTGGAACAATAGTAGCGGAAACAGTAAATGTAACTGTCTGACCACTATTAACTGTTGCATTCTGTGGTTGTGCTGCAATCTGCAGAGTTGCAGGAGGTGCCACACCATCACCACCGCTAGGAGGTGCAGGAGGTGTAGCAGCACCATTGTTAGCTGGTTGATCAAGCACTTGACGTGCAGTAAATCCCATAAGGTATGGGAAGGATGGTTCACCCTGATCGTCTAATGATAAGAAATATGCATAGGTTCCAGATTGATATTCTGGAGTAATACAAAATCTTCCATTGTGAGAATCGAGAATTCCATTACCCTCAACATATTCCCAGTCTTGTACAAAGGAACCTGCAGGTGGGTTTTGAAGTGTGCTCCCATATGAAGGTCTTCCCGATGTTTCTATGGGTTTTACTTGATATGAAGAACTCATGTCTATAACGCTTGAGGATGTATCCCAAGGATCAGTATATGCATGAGGACCATATACAGGGAATCCATCAAAAGCAAATCCCAAAATTTTAGAATGACCGTCTGGATGTCTTAGAACATCACCGTTGTACTGAGATAAACCATAGTAATCATTGTATGTTGCCATGACTGATCCCTGTTGCCAGCAATCAATGAAGTGGGAGTCATGGTAATGATATTGACCCGTTTGTTCTGGATGTCCACCACATGAATCATCTCCAAAATCAGCAGGAGATGTTGGGTAATGTGCATTCCAACTAAATCCTGCTGGTGGGTTTCCACCAGCACCAGCAGAAGGATTGAAGAAAACTACACCGTTACCTGCAACACCAATAGCACCCAATGGAGTAGGATCGCGTCCTAATCTTTGATCATAGTAAGTATATGTACCTGTATTGCTATAGTTAGAATCAGGAACAATTAACTGTAAATTTGTATCTGTACTTCTCCAACAATATCCTGCTGTAGAAATAAAGGTTGTACCATTGTAAACAAACTTCGCCTTTCTACCATCACTAAAAACAAATAACAGATTATCTCCAGGACGAATTGAACCACTATCAACCGTGGCAGATAGCAATGCATTATCATCTACCGACAGTGGAATATTGATGGTAAACCCTTCTTGTGAATAGGTATTATCATCAAATGTCCTTTCAATTCCAAATGTACCACCCCTATAATAGAAGTCGTGATTGAAATCTTGTTCCGTAACTGTATTCGGATTGTTCGCATTAGGGAACACACCGTAGGTGACGGGACTAGGTAACCCGTCACCATCTACAGTCAGGATCCTTGTAGCAGGTACATAGGAAGCGGTTGCTGTCATTGTTTTTGACTATTTATTGTGCAAAGATCGAGTTCGGTACGAAGTTGGAGATTACAGTTGCACCAGTCTGGACGTTAAGAACAGCAGAGTTGGAGTAGACAGGTGTTGCACCTGCATACGTGATTGCAACTCTGTACTCATCACTGTCGTCTGCTTGAGAAGCAGATCCAGTGTCATATGTTGCCTGGTTTGCACCAGTGATATTTGTCCAGTTGGTTTCCCCGTAGTTCTTCCTCTGCCACTGATAATTCAGACCAGAAGTTGTTCCGACAGGATCGCCATCCTCAGCATTGAAGACTGCGATAACTGTGAATGCTGCAGTTTGACCTTGGTTTACAGTCACGTTGGAAGGATTCCGTGTGATCTGAATTGCACCATTCTCGATGGTGATTGTTTGACCAGTGTTGGGATCAATACCCTCACCAGCATAAACATCCAAACCATCATTGACAGGTGCACCTTCAGGCGTAACAAAATCATCCTCAACAACGTTGGAAACGGTGACTTCAGGTAGTGAATAACCAACACCAGGTGTCTTAATTGCAATATTTGCAATTCCCATCAGAGCACGGATACGACCATCAAAACCACTGGAGGAAATAACCGCGACATTTGGGCGCGTGGTATAACCGTTACCAGGGTTGGTAATGATTGCGGCATCAATTGTGCCTCTACGGATAGTCGCAAGCGCGGAAGCGTTACGACCTTTAACCGTTCCCGTGTACTCAAAGGTAACCAAAGAGTTGGAAGATTCAATCAGAGCAACCTCACGAGGATCAGACTCATCTTCACCTTCGATAAAGAGTTTGTCACCTGCTTCAATTGGAGGAACAACGTAAGACGCGATAACGTCTGCTTCAGAACCAACGTAGGAGAATGCCACGAATGTGGATCCTGCGCGAGGCGTTTCAGCAAAGATGATCCTAGAACCAACCAGTGTGTAACCAATGCCAGGTTCCTGAATAACACCGTTCAAGGAACAGATGATGTTATTTTCAGGTTTGATCGTGTTAGAAGAAACACCCTCAGTCAGAGTTAGTGAGTAGAAACCGCCAGTAATCTTGAGGTTGAAAGATGAACGTAAGGAGTCAAACTCGAAACTAATGTCATCCAACTGACGCAATTTACCAACGTAGTATCCAATAAACTCAGACCCAATTTCAGGTGGTTCAGTGAATGTGATCTCATCCGAAGATGCAGTGAATGCGTTGTTTGCACCAGGTGGTTGCATAATACCATTCACGAAGATCATCATATGACCTGCAGGATCGGGCAGATATTGCTCACCATTTGCGATAGTGAGTTTGAAGATTGTCTGCTCACCATCAAATCCACGGAAGTAACGATCAACACGTCCAACCAAATCACTTGCAGTAGATGTTGCTGCAATCCATCCGTTATCTGAGATAAGGGTCATGTTGTCGCTGAATGTTCCAACAACATCTTCCAACCACACGCGAGCGGTAATACCACTCTGCTCGATACTTACGATGCGACCGTAAGACTCATATGCGGTTTCTGTATATGCACTAACCTCACCGTAGATAACAGGGAAGTTGTTAAGGTTTTCAAACTTACCGATTGTATAACCACCCAAACCAACAGTGCTTGCAGGGACACTTGGGTCACCAGATACGCTACCGATGTAAAGATCATTGATACCCTCATCTGGGCGATAATCCCAGCTAGTGACATATGCAGTCCATCCAGGAACAGCAATTGCAGTTCCCTGAAGCAGATACAGTTGATCTCCAACAGTGAAGTTACCCGTGTAACCTGTGTCACGTACAACGCTAGAGAGGGACAGTTTGATAGTTCTGTCGCCGTGGATGTATGTGTTGATTGTGATTGGTGAACCACCATCTCTGATACCCACGAGGTCAAGAATTTTTTCAGTCTTAGAACCATAGATAACATCACCAGACTCCCAACCGCTATTGATCGTTTCCACGTCAACCGTGATACGACCACCTGTGTTGCCAGTAAGAACGCCTCTCTTATCATTGAAGACGGATACTTTTGCTTCTGTGGATGTGGTGTCTTTGAACAACCAGTCACCTGTGAAGAATTGACCCAACTTAGTATTGATAAGTAGACGATCCTCAACGGTAGATGTGACAGTAGCAGTTGCACCACTATCAACACCTTCGAGGACATCTCCTGCGGAGATTGTGCCAGTGATACTTCTGATACGAATGTGACCGTTATTCAGTTCATTGCGAGCAATTGTCTGAAGGGCAATACCCTGGTTGACAGTTGCACCTTGCACCTGAATGACTTCGCCGTCAACGAACTTCTCCTGCGACATTGCAGAAAGACCGAAGTATTTGTATGTTTTAACAACTTCAGCACGGTTAAGAAGTTGACTGGAAACTTCACTGGAAGCACCAGTTGCAGTACCAATCAGAACGTCAGCAATATTGAAACCTGCACTAATTGGAGTTTGAATATCGCGTGTGCCATAGTTAATTGTATTTCTAATAATTCCAGAACGACGTGCAGTAGTAAAGTTCTGGTTACCTGAGTTTGTTGTATCCAGACGGAATGGACGATAGCGACCATCATGTTGAGGTACGCGAGCGATCTCAAACCAGTTTGCCTGAGCATTCAGAACATAATAGAAGTCCTGATCATTGGCACCATCAAGTGAAGTTGCAGATGCAAGAGTGTATTGCAGCAGATCACCACGACGGAAGAAGTTAGTTCTGTTAATGCGAACGCGATTTTCTTCACGCTCAAATCCAACTTCAATAGTAGGAGTAAGCAGAACCAGTGCAGGATCAGTATTATAATCTTCACCCTCGTCATATACATTGGTGAGATTTACAGCGTCGGTAGATGCAGTAAATGTGACAACATTTTCTGATGGGAAAGTGGAACGCTCAAGTGCAAACTCAAGGCAGTTGAGGGAAGAATCCATACTGAATTCAGAGTATTCCTGATCATATTCAATTCGTGGTTGATAACCACCAACTGCAGGAGGATAGAAAGTATCATATCCAGACCAACCAGGACCGTTGTAGTTCATCACAATATCCTTCGCATATTCGCGAACTTTATTCATCGCGAAGATTAGACGAATACGATCAATATCGGGATATGCAATGAAGGTACCTTCACCATCGAACCATGTGGCAGCAAGTTCAAACGCACCAGCATTACCGCCAGTTGCGAGGTCATAGATCATTGCCTCAAGAATTGCCTGGGCGTATGTTGTATCTGGGTTAGTTCCAGTTGAATACTGTGTCACAGTTTGATCAATTGCTCTCTGTGCGATTGCATGATCGTTGAATCTGATGAACTCAGCGATGGTGTGATCTGTATGCTTAGCGGCACCTAAAGTACCAGACAACAGATCATACAATGTCATGGTTGCCGACAGTACGTTATAACAGGTGTATGCCTGATACTTGGTATTTGTGTAGACCGATGCAGGTGTAGTTCTACTAATTGTTCCGAGGTGAGGAGTAGTGCCCAACCATGCTGCTTCGATGGTATTGATACCAACGTCGAACAAAGTATTAATGGCAGACTCAATAGTCGCACAAGTAGAATTCCATCCAGCAGCAGCGTTGTCATAACTAACGCTGAGATCACGATCAGCGTGGTTGCCAGAATACTTGATAGGCCAAATAGCAGGCAGAGTACGCTGAACACTAGCAAGAGATGTAGGTGTGGTGATTGTATCGGTAACAATCTGCATGATCGTATCGATTGCTGCCTCAACGTTAGAGCAAGGACCACCGTTGTTAGCAACCGTACGTGTCTGACCACTCATAGAGTTGGCAGTGAGAATATCCTCAACGGTTTGCATCAGCGTTTGTGCAGCAGAAACCTCAGTAGGACATGCAGGTTGTGTCACGTCAGTTGTGATTGTGAGATCACGATACTGTTGCAGTGATGTGTAAGAACCCCAGTTAGTTGTAATGTTAGAGGGGATCAGTTCGTTACGGATAATGTGATCAATGATATTAGAACGGATGTAACTAATAATTGATGTTGAACGCTGTCTTTCTGTAGCATCCAGGTGAGGATTGTTAACGTATTCTTCACCGATGTCATAGATGTAAGAGTTACCAGCGTATGCAACGTGGTATGCAACCGATTGAATAATACGCTCAACGTCATCAACACATGCAACAGTTCCAGTAGGAATAGTCCAACCGTTGTTTGCAACGTACATTCCAACTGTACCCTCTGCAATGTAGCGGGCGTTGTTACGGATCAACCAGTATGCGTCAGCAGCACGAGACTTATTAGCATCGGTAGCACCAGCAAGGGAGGTTTGCTCCATTGTGGGGTTGTCGCGGCTGCGTTGTCTGTATGGATAGAAGTCGAGATCTTCGTAGAACTTCTGACTATAGTTGTGAACGTGGTTACCAGTGTTAAGAGTGGGAACACTACGCATCACGTCAAACATGATCTTCTTCGCTTCTACCATTGCATATACAGTCTCAGTTGCCTGAGATCCAACATGCAGGAGAGCATTGGAAGCATTCACGTAGAACTGAGCAGCATCCACAACTTTGCTATTACCACCGTACTTGAGGTGGAAGACCAGTGCTTGCAGAATGTCAGTGATGTCATGGACACAATCGACACTACCAGCACTGGTTACAGCGTTAGGAAGTGCACTTACGAATGTGTGATCATATTGCTGACCAACAGGTGAGGCACCAACGTTGACTGTAATCGTAGTTGCATCAGCAGCAGTAATTGCCAGAGATGCATCATATGCAGGGTCGGTGTTACGAGGATATGCATGATTGGATGCATTACCATCCTGTGTACAGGTGAATATAATTGACTCAAGTTCAATGTATACCTTGTTGCTTGTTGTCAGACTGTGAGTACCAATGGTAAGAACCATCTCACCATTAGATGCAGTGTAGACAGCATTTTCTACATCAAACTGAACACCACCCGATCTCGTTCCTGCCTGTCCACCATTGATGGAGAAGGAAGGATACTCTTGAGTTGTACGATGAACTGCCTCTTCAGCGATGAAACGGATGTTTCTATCGATGAGGTTTGCAGCGTCAACATAACGCGAGAGCATTGGGTTTTGATCGTAAGAATCATCACCAGGATCATTCTCTTCACCAACACCGAAACCGTAGACAAGATCTTTACCGAAACCATTTCTCATGGTCAAGACTGCCATGTCTCTCGCCTGCTTGTAGACGTAGATAGATGCCTCTTCCTCACCCTCAATATGCTTCAGTGAATTATCTTCTGGTTCGATGTAAAGTTCAGCAGCATCATAAACCTTGCTGTTACCACCAATACGGAGGTCATGAATGACAGCATCCAGGTAATCCTTAACATCATCCATACAGTTAACCTGTCCACCAGGAACCTCGATGTTGGAGAACTTAGAAAGATCGTTCATCGACATAACTGCTTCAGAAGCAATCTGATCTTTGTTCACCTCGATCATGTTCGCTGCATCCAGGTATCTGTGGATGTCAGAACGGTTAAAGTCGTAACCTACAGGATCAACAGTATTGTTGATAGCGTCATCTTGCTGTCTATATGCTGTCTGTTGGGTATACTGTGCGACGTAGTAATCGTCAGAATAATCAGCACCCTGATCGGCAGGAGGTGCCTGACCGAAGGTAACAAGGAGTTGGTTGATTGCCTTGAGTGACAAATACTTACAATATTCAATAGCATCAACCATCGGCAGAAGTTCTTCATCAACGTGAAGAATATCTTTGTTGGAATCTAGATATTGATCAATGACATTGTTTACAGCAGAGTTACCGCCAGTAATCAGGTCACTGATGATTGCAGGAATAACAAAGTCCTTAAGATCCCTCAAGCAATATGGTTCACCATATCCAGGCATAACGAGTTTGTCATAAGCATTGCCGTTGATGGTAACTTGCCACTTGTTCTGAATGTATCCAACTGCTTCCTCAGCAATGTAAGTTCTATTCTTCCAGAGGGAATTGCCAGCATCACGATAACGATCACCAGTAGGTCCAAGGATGTCAAGAATATTATTAGTAAGAGTATCAATTTCATTCTGTACGGTGACAGAAGCACCACCAGAAATTCCATGAGGAATACGAAGAATTTGAGTTTCAGGATCAGTTAAATCAGTGTCACTTGTGGTAACAACATACTTGGCAAGTCTGCCTGCTTCTTGCCAAGCGAAGAGCGTTTGCAGCAATTCTTTCTCGACAAAATCAACAGAACCATCTGTAGCAAGATAACCTCTAGCAATAGTAGTTGTATAGTAATCGCCACCATACTTAAGATCTTTAATGATTGCATCTAAGATGTAATCTCTAGTGTCACGAATACATGCTGTTGTGCCACCATAACTTTGAATTGCAGCATTGTCGCCAGGGATAATAAAGTCTGGATATTCGGTTTGCATTCTACCGACAGCAACCTCAGCAATCCATAGATCATTCTTCTCAAGGATTTCAGCAACAACACGATGACCATCACGAGACAGATCGATGTCTTCGATGATGACACGTTTGTTGTCATAATCGATTGACTTGGCAGTTGCAGACGAAACTGTTGTACCTGTGAAGGTTGCGTAAACTTCAGTTGTAGAAAGAATGAATGGAGTATCACCCGTCAAACCAAGGACAATATTGGTGTCACCATATGAAACAGTGCTAGGTGCAGTAAAGGCAGAAGTGTAGTATGCTTCACCTTTTCTGACTGCAACGTTATCCATGTTTCCAATGAAACCACTGGAACCATTACGATCAGCACCGATGTAGCAAGGACCGTAACCAAAGTCTGTACTGTTGCTTGCATTACTTCCTGCTTGTGTGCCATTGACATATGCAGACATGACAGATTCATTTCTGACAACTGCAACATGGTACCAAGTGTTAGTAGTGGTAAAGACATTACCTGACAGAATAATGTTTGTAGTGTGATCAAATACACGCAGTGTTTGATCCACCATTCTGATATTCAAACCACTGGTTGCACTGCCTCTACGGCAATCAAAGATGTACTGTGTACCAGAGATGCCAGTAGGGTAGATCCATGCCTCGAATGTTAGGTTACCAGTGCCGAAGTCGAAGTCATAAGAATCAACTTGCTTCAGATACGAGTTGGTAACAAACTTCAAAGATTTGTTGCTATTAGAAAGACTTTTGTTGGTAACAACAATACTTTGAGTAACAGCAGACGAACCAGGGTTTGTCAGTGTGGAGTTTGTGATATACTCACGATCTTGAAGAGTTGCACTAACGCCAGTGGCATCGGCAAACAACCACTTCAAACCAGCGTTAACACCTGCGAGTTTGAAGGTTGCACCAGAAGTTTTTGCAGTGATATTGTCGCCAAGGGCAAACAAACCACTAGACCTATCTTTGTATGCAATCTTATTAACACGAACAGTTTCACCCTCACGGAATGAACCATCATCGATATTTGCAAGAGAGTTGATGTAATCAAGATTGCCAACTGCTATGGTCTTAAGACCGATGTCAGTTAGTGTATTAATTGTTGATTGTACGTTCGCACAGTTAGAAACGGATTGTCTACCGCCAGATGCATAATCAACATCGTAGGAATGTGCAGTTACGCCACCACCTGTGTATACAGCACCAGCACTGGCATTAATGAATGTGTGAGTAAATCCACCACCAGCAGAAATAGCGTTAGCAGATGCACCACTATAAGTGTGGGCATATTGCTGAGAGGCAGGAGATGTGCCAACGTTTACAGTAATTGTTGTGGCAGTCGCGCCTTCAATCATCAGAGACGCACCTGACGCCATGTCTGTAGTGCGAGGATATGACTCAACTGATACGTCACCGTCTTGTGTGCAAGTAAAGGAAATTGATTGATCGGCAATCGTTACATGCTTACCTGCTTCCAAAGAGTGAGCACCGATTGTGATTTCCATGTCACCCGTTGCTGGGGTATAGGTAGCACCAGTAGGAGTAAACTGCACCAAAGGAGATGCACCAACATTAACTGTAATTGTGGTTGCACTTGTTGCAGAAATTGCAAGATCATCCTCAAACGGAGTGGAATATGGTTGTGGATAAGTTTTAATTGCTTGACCACCATCCATGTCGCATTGGAACGACAAAGAATGAGGTCTGATGGTAACTGTATCAGAGGTAGTCAACGAGTGAGAACCAATAGTCAGAACCATACTTCCACTGTTAGGTGTATATACCGCAGCAGTAGGAGTGAACTCTACAAGTGCTGTACTAGAATCATATGTAGAAGGATCATTAAGGTTGTACACACCGTTGTCACCAGTACCACTGGTAGGCATTACCTTGTAATATAGAAGGTTGTTAATTGCTCTATATGTGAGATCTCTTGCCTTAGAAAGTGCAGTCCAGGTTTCTGCTTGCTCACCAACAACACCGTTATTGATGAATGTTGCACCTTCAAAGTAGGACTTAGAAAAACTAACGGTGTTTGTGTTACCACCACTTCTGACATCCTTAACAATAGCGTCAACGAAGAGACCAACATCTCTGCGGCACTTAGTTTCATTGCTGTTATAACTGGTAGGTTCAGTAGGAGTAATGTCGCTGAAGTCTTGATTTGAAAGAAGAGTTTCAGAGATCGTAGCAGCGAGAGTATCAAGTGCAGCCTGAATATCAGCACAAGCACCAGCATCATCATTATTGATAGCACTACCAGATCCACCATAGTTTGCAAGACCAGGAGTGATTGATGTATCTGCGTAATGTGTATATGTAATACCATCAACTGCCGTTGAACCAGTAAGTTGATTAGTCAGTGCTGACTTCATATAGTCGGCTGCCTTGTTATAACCCCAAACAGTTTCAGTTACCTGAGCGTTGATGTATGCAAGGTTGCCGTTACTATAGTATTCTTCAATAAATTTACGAGCATACTTGTTACCACCTGCAAATACATCATATGCAATTGCATCGACGTAGTATGTAAGGTCACGCTTACACTTAGTGCTGTTAGGAATAACCAAAGATGGATATTGCTGAGTCATATCGTAGAATGCTTTAGCTACGATATACTCTTTGTTCTTCTGGATCAGACGATATGCATCACGATAACGTGAACGTCCATCAGTTTGAGATGCCCCAGGATAGTAGAAGTCTGGATGCATGACAGCAATTTCTGCTGTTGCAAAGTCAACAATCTCATCCTTATTGCCAGCAATCATGAAACTAGCGTCAGCATGACGGTTTGCAGCAACGCCGTAGGAAGAACCAAGAATTGGGTTGTTATAGTTGACCTTGATATTTCTAACAGTGTCGCCTTCACTGAAGACGCCGCTACTCAGGTCAGTATATGTAATTTCAGAGGAACGAACTTCTTCAAAGTCAAGGAAGTTAGCGTTGATTCTGCTATCAGAGTCAAGCAATTCGACAGGAGTGATACTAGATTTAGAAATATCATCCAACAGAACGTTAGGATAAGATTGACTAATCAAACGCTCAAAGAGTAGACCATAGAACGATGAACCAGCAGTCAGTTCTTGTGTATCAACAACGTCGTTGGTAATAGGATCGCGATAAGGTGCAAGAACAGTAATTCTTGCAGCAAGATTAGATCTTGTGGAGTAAACAATGTCTTGTAGACGGAAGTCAAATACACCAACCTCATACTCAGCGGTACCTGATGTCTTAGACAAAACAATATCATTACCAGCAGTACCATCAACATTCAAGTTAATAGCATTAATTTGTGCAGTCGGGTTACCACGAGAGCGATTGGTGCAAACCAGAGTTTCGTCAAACTGGAAAAGGTTTTCCTGAGAAACACTTAACTGACTATCAATTAGTGCACTAAATCCAAGGGCACTAACATCAATTCTTTCATTGTTCTGGAAAGGACCACCTGTGATGTCAACAATATCTACAGTGTTACCTGCAGATGAAATAACAGTTGCAAATGCATCACTCTGGTTACCTGTAATTTGGTAACCAATTTCTGGGAAAATACCAGACACATTGGAAAGTGTCAATCTGGTAATTGGTAGGAAGTCAATAGTTGCATCTCTATAGACAACTTTAGAAGGTGCCTTGGGTGCTTCTTTGAATACGATGTTACCACCAACAATGTCATAAGAAACAACAGGTGCCTGAACAACACCGTTAAGCAGGATCAACAACTGATTGTTGTTAACGATGACCTGTTCACCTTCAACAGTGATTGGGAACTGGGTCTCAATACCGTCAAACTGACCTGCAATGTCATCCAACTTCTTAACGATAGAAGTCAAGATTTCCTCAGAGTTGGTCAAACGCTTTCTACGGAAGAGAACTTCAGTGTTATTAAAGTCGGAATACTGAGGTTCAGCAGCAGCGAATGATGTAACTTCGTTAACGTTGGAGTATTCGTTGATGTTCACCTGTTTGATGAACTCAGTTCCAACCTTACGACCAGAGATGTCCTTACCGCCAGTCAGTTGTAACTGACCGAACATGTTGAAACCAGCGGGGTGGTTGTTCTCCAGAATTTGTGCTTTCCAGAGGTTAATAGGACTTTGTGTCTTAATAACGTAGGAGAAGTTCTGATAGAAGAAGGAGTCTTGAATCTTCTGAACGATCTCGGAAGGTTTACCAACGTCATCGATAAACTTACCAGGTGTCTCAGTCAGAGAACCGATATTCAGCACACCTTTAGCAAGAGAGATGTTGTCAATAACACCAGATGCACGGGAGACTGTTCCATTGACACGTTGACCAGCAACAAACTCACCATCAAGATCTACAAGTTTCAAGATCTTAGGACCGATCTGCCAACCATTGTTATTAGATACAGTTGCGAAAACAGTTGCAAGTTCTTCGCTATCGCCCATGTAAACTCTCTCACCCTGGAGGAATCTAGAGGTTTCAACGATTGCTTCAGCAGCACCACCAAATACTTCAGTAAGTAAAACTTGACGACCTGCACCCTGTGTCAGGAAGGTGATATAGTTACCAGACTCCGCATCAGCAGGTGTCAGTGCAAATCTAATTTGATCACTTTCAAGAGAGTTTACATCACCAGCAATTGCATAATAGATCTGGTTTGCAACCAAACTGGTCAAACCTGCAGAACTTGGTTTTGGAAGTTCGCCTTCAGTGGAACCAACATCATCTGCTCTAAATGAAATTGCAGCACCCTGGGTAATACCATGAGGGAAGTTAAACTGCAGATAATTTAGGTCAAGGTTAACAACATAGTTAAACTCAGACTTCAAATTAACAACAGGTTCCGAAGAGTAACCTGCACCAGGATTCTTAATTTGAATCTCATTCAGTCTGTTGTTTTTAACGATTGCAACTGCTTCAGCACCAAATCCACCGCCACCTACGACAATAACGCTAGGAGCAGATGTATAACCAGCACCAGGATTTGTGATCTTGATCTGGGACAAGATAGAGGTGTTGAACAACTGAAGGTTGACAGGGAATGTAATCTCAGGTTTCAGTGTATAGTCATGGGAGTAACCATAACCAAATTCATTGTTCTTAAGTTTTTTGATCTTACCGATGTTCTTACCCGTCAAGAACACAGATGCACCTGTACCCTCATCAGGGATGACGACTTCTAAATCGGCACCTGAACCAGTTAACTGAGGTCCAAGAATACCTTGAATTGAATCAACATCAACACTACCAGTAGTATATCCTTTACCAGGATCAGTAATTACAACGCTAGTGATAGTACCAGAACCGATTTCCTCATCAACAGCAACAGTAATACGACAGAGACCACCTTCACCATCACCAAGGATGGATACTTGATCATATGTGCCGATTGCATATTCGGAACCACCAGAGGTAATATTGATACGTTCAATCTGACGGAAGGATGCAATATCCTGAATGATAGGCAACTTCTTATAGAAACCACCAGCAGAGATCAGTTTGATATTTGCAATAGGTCCGATTGCACGTTTAGATGATGTTGAGTATGTGGAATAAGGTACATCCTGATCATTCTCGCCAACGTTTGCATTCTGGAATTCAGGTTCACGAATCAACGGGAATTTGAAAATTGTATCACTTTCAGTTTCAGTAACAGTATATGTTCCATCAAAAGGTGTCTTCTTAACATCAACAAATGATGTTGAACCCACAGGAGAATTAGCACCAATTCTAGAAGGATCAAAATAATATGAGATATTGGTAACCTGACCATCAACTTTCAACTTAACGAATGGTGAATTAGTACCATCAAACACACCAGGGGTGCCTTCTCTTTCAATATTATTGAATGAGTATTCAAGTTTGAATTCGTTATCTTGAGAGAATGATAAGAAGTACCCAGCGTTACTACTATCACTCATATCAAAGATATAGTTGTGATTTCTTGTTAGTATAAGAGTTGGGTGCTTAGTATAGATGTTAACTCTTGCAATGCTATTCTGAACAAAAGCAGGTTCAGCAGCAGGAATACCACGCAATGTAAAAATGAAATTCCTAGAAGAGAATACCTCTTTAATGAAGAATGAACCATTAAAATCGTTAGTTGTAAATCCTTCAGTAAACAGAATGTCACCAGCAGTGAAGTTGTGTCTAGAGTTGGCGACACAGAACACTTCATTAGATCTAGTCTGAGATACAACCTTAATAGTTTTATCAAGTACAGCAGTTACACTAACTTGCTCAACGCTAGTTACGTTATTAATTTGCAGAACAGTAGGTTGGTCAACTTTAGGGTTAACGGTAACTGTACCGCCAATGCTTAGACTATCATTAGCAATGAAATTGGAATCACTAAAGATTTTATCAATTCGGATTGCATACCAGTTTTCTGTAGCATCAAAGTCCTTAAACGTTGCATAATCACTCAGAGGATCGAACGTTTGAGTATGGGTCCAAGTAACAGTTCCATCGGTAGCAGTCCCGCTACCATGGGAAGGTGCGACCTTAGATGTTCGGCCTGCAACAGAACAAGTGTAGAGATTTCTTCCGTAATAAATTTGATCTCCAATGTCATATACTATGAGCGATTGCCATAGAGGTTGTCTTGGAGTTGGGTATGCAGTATTGGAAAGATCCACTTCAATTGGATTAGTAGATCCCTGAGTGTAATCCCAAGAAACGCCACCATCAGTAGCATTACCAGTATCATGTGTTGGAGCGTTTAGACCAGAAGTACCAACAGTGGTTGCTGTATAAATTCTGCCAGCAGAATAAACTACATCACCAGTAGTGTATGACTTTGCTTGCTCCCACTCTGTATATGCACGGGATGCAACAAAAGAAATACCTGTAATAACGTTACTACCAAAGTCTTGTGCTGATGTAGAACGTAATTTTTGTGTTAGGTCAAATGTGGTACCAGCAGGGAAGATATTACCAATTTTATAGGTAGTACCAAGATTAGGATATGCTTCAGTACCAACAGGAATCTCAACAATTGTTCCATAACGCTGGGTAGTACCAGCATCGTTATATTGTTGAAGGATTTCACCCTTACTAAACTTAACTTCCTGATTGAGTGTTAGTGTTTGGACGTTATCGATCTTCTGATAGGCAGCATCCTTAATGTAATACTTAGGAATAACAGAAGGACTAATAACCAGTTTTCTACCACCAGGTGTAGGAACCGTAGAAGTTTTAGACGCAAACAGTTCAGATGTATTGGTAAAGTTGTAGATACCAGTTGTCAATTGACTATTAACATCAGCATAGTCAAGAATTTGCAGACCACCAGGTCCGATGTTCCACTGAGTAATCGGAGGTTGCGTCTGAGTATTGTATGTCCAGTTAGTGTTCTCTACAATTACAGCAGAAGTGTGATTAGAGAGAGTTGATAGTGCATATGTACCACGCTTATCGTGGAGGCGATCTAATTTGACAAGTGCCAAGTTAGAGTTGTTTGTACGAACTAAGACCTCTGCATCAGGAGCAGTGAATGAAGAACCAGTGTATTGTGCATCATCATCAACCACAAAGTCATCAACATGACCGATGATTGTAGTATCAGTGGTAGGTGTTTGTGTACCACCAACATACACATTGTCAATACCAATATTAGTAGTGTTGGTCCAGATAGCAATCTGTGTACCATTACTAAACATAGTATAGGTATAACTACCAAGACTCGGTTCTGATTTAACCAGAGCAATATGTACCCATTGATCGCTAGCAAAGTTTGCCCAAACGGTAGCACTTGTAGATTCGGCAACTTCTGCGCCTTGGAAATCTAATTTAACCTTACCAAAATCAGGACTACCACTTACACCATCAATATAAAACTTCAGAACGTTGGAAGGTACACTTCCATCATTAGGATGTGTTTCAAAGAATGTAGGAGTGCTGGCCGCGGCAGTATGTGTAGCAGAAGCAATATGGAACCATGCCTGCAGAGTCCACTCAGTAGTATTCAGGTCAAGACCTTCAATAGTGAAGTGGTTTGCTCCGTTAAATTGTAGAGATGCCTCACCATACTTCTTAGATGCAGTATCAATGAGTGCATCGGTTGCATTAAACAGTGATGCAGTACCACGGTTTTGTTTTGTGGTATCAAATACGTTGATGATAGTTGCAACTGTTAGCGTTACATTTGTATATCCATAATTACCGAGTTGTGAGTCGGTAACTGTCAGAATATTATCAACGCTATATCCTCTACCAGTCTTATTCATTTGAACGGTAACTACACCGTTTGCAGCAACGTTCAGATCGATAGTTGCACCAGTACCACTACCTCCTGCAGCAGAGATATTTGAATATGTGATTGCTTGAAGTGATGCAACCTGGAAAGTTAAGTTTGCTCCACCATAGTTACCAATTTGTGCATCAGTTACAGTAAAGGTGTCACCAACTTGGAATTCTTGACCAGGATTATTAATTGCAATAACACTAGCAGCACCAGAACCATTGATAGTAATATCAAAGGATGCAAATTGACCAGAACCAGTATTCGATGCAGGAACAACTGCATTATACTGATGACCTTGAATGGATGTAACAGTAAATTCAACATCAGCAGCACCAGTGCCACCAAGTTGTGCATCAGCAATAGTTACGACATCATTAGCACTAAACGAAGCACCACGATTTGTGGGAGTTACACTTGTAATAGCACCCAGGTTGTCTATAACGACATCAAATACAGCAGCAGTACCACCAGAAGGTGATACACTCCATGTAGAAATACTTGAGTATGTAATACCAGTAGTTGTTGCTGCTTGGAAGGTGAAGTTTGCTGCACCTCTATTGCCAAGATCAGCATCAGCGATAGTTATTACTTCACCGACAGCAAATCCTCTACCTGCAGTAACGGTAGCAATATTAGTGATCGTACCAGATGCATCAACAGTAATATTGAATGTTGCACCAGTACCAGAACCAGATGTGCTTGTAGGAACAACGTTAACGTAGATAGCACCACCTGATACAGATGCAACCTGGAAGGTTATATCAGCAGCACCAGTGTTACCAATATCTGAATCTTGAACAGTGATCGTATCACCAACTAAGTATCCTTGACCAGCTTGAACAATATTGATAAAGTTAATAGCACCAGAAGAATCAATCGTTATTTGTGTAACGAGACCAGTACCGTTACCGTTTGAAGTGGTAGCAACGTTGGTGTATAGAGGAGGTGCCTTAATTGAATTGACATCAAATGTCAGTGCTGCAGCACCACTGTTACCAAGAGCAGAATCGGCAATTGAAAGTTGGTTTCCGACAGCATATGATAGACCTGCATTAGCATTAACGCTGATAGATGCCGCACCATTAGCAGTGATAGTAACGTCAAATGTTGCGTTTGTACCAACACCAGTTACGCTAGTTGCAGGGACGTTTGTATACGTTAAGGGAGCAGTAATTGATGCAACATCAAATGTTAATGCATTTCCACCATTATTACCTAAAACTGCATCCTGAATAGTTACAGTTTCATCAACTACATATGCAAGACCACCACCAGCAACCTGCACAACAGTTGCAGCACCACTGCCATCAATAGTGACATTGAATGTTGCACCAGTGCCGTCTGTTGCAGCGGAAGAAGCAACACCGTTATATTGGAATCCACCAACACCAGTAACATCAAAAGTTATATCAGGTGCACCAGAGTTACCAATATTGGAGTCAGGAATTGTAAGAGTTTCGGTTGTAAGGTAACCAATACCACCTGTGTTAATTGTGACAGAAACATCACCAGTATTGGATACACCAACATCAAAGGTTGCATTATTACCGTTTGCGGAACCAGCACTAGGTGCAACACCTGTGTAACTAAAACCACCAGTAGATGCAACATCAAATGTTAGAGCAGGAGCACCACCGCCACCAAGTTCGGAGTCAGCAACAGTAATTGTCTCACCGATGGCATATGAGATACCACCACCAGTTACACTGATAGATGCAGCACCAGAGTTATTGACAGTGACGCTAAACGTTGCACCAGTACCATTAGCACTGGATGAATTAGTTACGTTAATATATGTCCCTGCAGTTCTTGATGGATTACCAGCACCAACGTTTTGAGTACCAAGGATTTTACCACCACGCAGTGCGTTTGCAGCACTAGGGTTAGCAACCAAGGTAACACGACCACCACGTCTAGAATCAGCAGCACTGATTGTGTCTACAGTTGCAATAACACCACCACGTTTAGGATCAGCAGTGGAGATATTGGTTACATCGTTGACAGCACCACCACGAATTGCTTCTGCAGCAGAGAAATTACTAACAGTTGCAACAGTACCAGCACGTTGAGTGTCAGCACCAGATTGACCACCAAGAGTAGCAATAACACCACCACGAGCAAGTGCGGCACCAGTAGAAACGGTGATGTTACCAATATTTGTTGCTCTTGCTTGTACAGCACCAGAAATAGTGCCAACTGCTTGAACACCAGCACCACGAGTGGCAGTAATACCAGTAATGTTATTGATAGATGCAATAAATCCACCAGCACCATCACTACCGTTATAACGATATGAGGATACCTGATCGGAAATCTGCTTGTTGCTGAAGGTGACAACATCACCAGAATTATCAACAATATGAGTTTGAGCAGATAGACCAACGGTGTCTACAGACTCAACTGTGGATTGCTTGAGAACAGTGCCATCAAACTTGATATAGTGGATAGCAATTTTTCTACTGTTCTCTGTATACTTAACATCAGAAACCAGAGTCAGATTACCAAAGACATCGATAGTGATGTCCGAATGGTTGATGGAAACAAAATCTTCACTAGGTGCAAGAACTTTGTAGAATTCAAACGTTGGTTCGTTTTCGTTGATCTGAGTTCTAGGAAGTTTGAACAAACCAATAGAAGAATTCTTCTGAATGGAATTGTTATAAAGATCAAAGACGCAATAGAAGGAATCATATTCATCAATGACGAAACGAGGTCTTTGAGGTCTGCCACCTGCAGGATTAACGTTCTTGACATATCTCAGTTCAAGGTTGTTACCATCAAAGTAGAACTCACCAACGATCATGTAGTAATCGGTCATATTAAGACCAACAAACTGATAAGAATTGTTACCCAGATACCTAATCTGATGCATTCTCTCATCATCAGTCTCAGAGGAGAACTTACGCTTCTCTCTCATCTCACCGTCTTCATTAAACTGAATGACCCACATGTCATCTGGGTCTGGTGAGTTTGTATCTGTGTAACCACAGATGTACACACGCTCTTCTTCACCAAGGGTAACACCCATGGCATAGTCACGACGAGTTGTGCCAGATACACCAGCAATTTCCTTCTGGTATCTTACCTGACCTTCAGCATTGTTAGCATTGTCAAATCCAGACTCATACTTAACATACAGGATGTCAGGTGCATAGTTTGCACTGACATTATCGTATTCAGTTTCACCAACAACATAGATGATGTCATTTTCAGCACGTTCATCCAGATACATCTGATTGAAACGAGCAGTCTTAGTGTTACCACTAATTGTTTCTAGAGTACGATCCCAAACAAGAGCACCAAGATCATCAAACTTACCAATCCAGGCAGCACTGTTACCATCGGGTTTGGTTACTTGACCACAAGCATAGGTATAGCGATCATCACTTTGCAGAGTATGATTAACAATTACTGTGCCATTTGCATTGGTAGTTGTCTCGCCATACTCATCAAAGAAGTATCGAGTCTTCTTAAAGATTTGAGGATGACTTACACGGATCTGAGGAGGATTCTCAGGATCATAAGAGTTACCAGAGTTGATAATGTCAATAGTTTCAACTTGACCAGTTTGAATGACATTGATATTAATTTCAGCATCCTGACCGCTGTCAGTAATCAGTTCATAGGTAGGAGGAATTAGTTCATTATAACCAACACCTTGTTGGGAAATAACAATGTCCTCAATACCAGAGACAACATTAGTGTAGTATGTCTTGTTGGTATTATCAGAGATAACTGAAGACTCAACAATAACTTGATCACCAACCCTCAGGTCATGATTTTCGGTAGTTGTAATTTTACCATATACGATATCTTCTTCAATAACTTTACTGTATGCAGAGATTGACTTACCTTCAACAGCAGCAACCTCAGCAGAAGCACCAAATCCACCAGTGCCCTCATTATTGAAGAAAATGACATCTTCTACCTGATAAGACACACCAGGGTTTTCAACAACAAATCCATCAATCTGAGCAGACTCAAATTTGGTAGTTGTTTCGACTTCAATGTCAACTCTTGATTCTGCAGATACAGTTGGGAAGTAATCGTAGATTTGTAGAGTATTTTCTTCTGACAGAGGAATAGATGCCAACTGTTCGTTAGAATCAATAAGTCCATCATTATTAGTATCCTGAATTTCTAGAATTAGAGGATAACCTTCAAGTTCAGTTGTAAGGGTGTCTGGTTCTTTATTGGGTTGACGATCAACGTCAATATCAACATCACTGAATGGATCGCGATAACGGACAACATCAGTAGGAATATTATCCTGAGTTGCATCCTGATTCATGTTCCACGCATCTGGTTGCGAGTAGAACTGAGGACCGATGATATATGGGAATAGTGCTTGACCTGCATCAGATTCATCAATAGTGATGAAGTATGCATAAGTTCCCTCAGGGAATTGAGGGGTCTTACAGAAACGACCGTTGTATGGGTCTAGATCGCCTAACTGGAATGCATATTCATAGTCATCAGTAAATGAACCTGCAGCATAGGTTGCCAGCGGAGGACCATCACCACGAGATGGTGTAGGGTTGGAATCTACCTCATATACTAAGGCAGACTTCAAACGATACGATGTACGAAGTCTTCTAAGTCCACTGTTCTGATCAGTAGGATCGATGTAACCATATGGACCATAAATTGGGTTACCATCATATGCCCAACCAATAATTGGGGAGTGCTCGTTATTAGAAGCAAGTTCTTGGAATGTTGTAGTTTGGGGATCAAGGAATACGTTATCACCAACCACATAGCGGAGTTCTTTAGGATCAACTAAGTGAGCATACTCACCACCAAATTGGTTGTTATATCCAGTGAAAACATAACCTCTAGCAAAGTCATAGTTAGTTTCCAACTCAAACTGAAGGTTTTTAGTCCATTGGAACACATTAGGTGTAAACTCTGCAAATTCACCAACAGATTCAAGTCTAATTGTAGTCAGACCTTGAGTATAGTTAATACCTTTGTTCTGAAGTTGAATGCTGATAACTCTACCCTTATCTTCACCAATAGTACCGATAACTGCTTTAGCAACAGCACCAAAACCATCACCATTGATTACTACATTAGGTGCAGTGGTATAACCCTCACCAGAGTTAATAATAGCGATAGAAACGATACGACCGTTAATAACAATCGGTTGTGCTAGAGCACCCGTACCAGAGTTGATGATAACAGAAGGCAGAGAGGTATAACCAACACCACCAGATGTCAAGGTTGCGGCTTGAATAGGACCACGAACGCTAGCAGTTGCAAGAGCACCCGTACCACCGCCACCAGTAATTGATATTGTAGGTTGAGATGTATATCCAGTACCAGGTTGTTCTACAAGAACTCTACTTACAACACCACCAGTGATAACTGCTTGTGCTGTAGCACCGATGCCACTACCACCAACAACAGAAACCAAAGGTTGTGTAACGTATCCACTACCACCAGCAGTAACCTCAATGGAGAAGAGAGAACCATTAACAGTAACATCTGCTGATGCTCCAGTACCGCCTCCTCCGCTGATTATAAGGTTTGGTTTGTTACCAGCATCATATCCTTGACCACCATTGTTAATATCAATAGTAGTGATAGGACCAAAGCGAACAAAGTCGTTAGACTTGTAAGACCAAATTGAAACACCGTTTACCCAAGCACCAATTGAACTATTAGGTACAATAGTTTCACGTTTGGAAACCGTGGTTACTTCTCTAGGGAAACGAAGCAGTTTACGCTGGTTACCAGGGATAAGTGCAGTGCCAGTGAAGGGACCAACTTTGTAGTTAGGCAGACCTGTTGCTGCAACGTAAATATAATCACTATTGAAGAACGAGTTCTGAATGTTTGACGTATAAGGTTGAATTGCTGTATTGATTGAGTCAATTTCAGACTTACCTCTGTTCAAATCAACAGACAACAGAATATTACCCTGCGGAACAATATCCGTTGGGGCAAGCATTTGATAAGAGAAGGTAAACTCGTCTAGACGTGCTGTTACCTCAAAAGTACCATTATATACAGTTGGGTTTGCACCATAGACCGTCACAAGGTCTTCAACCAACAAACCGTGAGGATTCTGGGTTACGATGGTTGCAGTTTGGTTATTCTGCCCACCAGGGTTTGCAGATGTAACCTGAATAAGTTTTTTGACGTTATAAAGCCAAGAAGACAGTTTTTCGTCTTGATCTGTAGAACCAAGAGCAGCAACAGTTAGTTTGTCGCCCTCAAGGTAATATGAACCAGTATCATCAAGAACTGTGCTTCCTGCTTCGGCAATACCAAGGACTCTTAGTTTACATTCTGTCGCAAGACCTCTATCAACGTAAATGTAGATGTCTGAGTAGACTAATGTGCCAGGATCCCAATCTTCGACGATTCCGTTCTTAGAACGAGTACATTCGATGAACTGGTTGAGTGAACGTTCCTTATATTGAACAACTTCCTCATCATTGATGCGAATTGTACCGTTTCTCTCAGGCCACCCAATTGTAGAGTCAACTGTGATGATCTGATCAGTCTCAGATAAGAATTCAACCAGTTTTGTCTTATAAGGGATAATAAAATTGCCCTGGAGGGTTTCTTCAGAGATTGACAGTTCATAAATGGTGTCAGTACCCTCAATAATTGAAATAACGTTCTCAATCAGTGCAGATGCAGCACTAACGCTATTATCAACTTCATCATTATACTGTTGAAGTTGTCCATCAATCAAATTGCGTGGATCACCTTCAATAAGGGTTGCACGGAGAATTGTATCAACTACCCAAGTCGCAGCAGAAGGTGAAATGACTTCATCCTTTGGATAATATACATCAACCTCTTCACCAAAGAGAATTTTGAACAAGAACTGCGTTGCAGTCTTAGTACCCTTAGAAAGATAAAAATCTCGGATCTTTTTAATGACCTGGATCGGATTTACCTTTGTATAGTCAACTGTAATCGTCGGCAGGTATTGACGACGGAGTTTTTCAAACAGTTGGCGAAGGAATAGAGTATCGAGAGAAACAATCTTAGTTCCAGCAACATGATTGCTGAGACTGAGTTGATCTTCTGTTGCAAATATTTGATTACCGTAATTATCGTAATCTACAGTTCCAGATACACCACGGACGCATCCAACCAGGGCAGAAGGTTTGTAATCTCTACCAGGAGTGGTAATATCGAAACCAGTAACCTCGTCAAAACCAACATCAACAGATGAACGTGCTGCAGAGGGTTCTGCGATGAAAATTTTAGGAGGATTGTTGACATCGTAACCAGAACCAAAGTTCGTGATACTAATATCAGTAATTGAACCGTTAAAGATGGTTGCAACTGCAGTTGCGCCAGTACCACCAATAGGAACGTCAGCAGCATCCTTTCTATCATCCACAATGTAGACAGAAGGTGCGTCGGTGTAACCTCTACCACCAGTTAGTAGATCAATGTCCGTAACAGACCCAGAAGCAACAGTCACACCAAGGACTTGTGCGCCAATGGGTTGAATGATACGTGCTCTAGGTGCAGATGTGTATCCACGACCTCTGTTAGTGATGGAAACACCAGAAACCTGACCTTCAGGTGTCAGAATTGCCAGAGCAGCAGCATTGATACCACCTTCAGGTGCAGGATCAATATAAACGCTAGGAGGATTTTTATATCCGAATCCGTTTCTTGCTGGTACGACTGTAATCGAGTCTGTAGTAAGACGACCCTCACTATCAATAGTGGGATCGGTGATTTCCGCACCACCAGGATTCTTAAAGGTTACTGCGGGGATGAAATCGTAACCAGAACCAGAATTGGTAATAGTGACCGCATTGACTTCACCAGTTGTGTCATCAACAGTCAGATCTGCGGTTGCTTGAGTGCCATTTGAGTTGGTAGGAGCGGCAATCTCAATCAGCGGTGGGTTATACGAGGTATAACCTTGACCACCGTTAATAAGTTGAATATTTTTAACACCTGCAACCAATGTTCTTGCGGTTGCACCAATACCACCAAGGTCAGATGGAGTAATAGTTACCTTAGGTGCAAAATCAAGACGATACCCATTACCGCCATTTCTGACGATCAAGTTAATTAGGTTACCATCATCGTCTACACTAGATACGGCAGTTGCGCCTGTACCGATTGAAGGAGAGTTGTATTCTACAGAACGAATGTCTAAGAATTCGCTTTCACTGAGTTCTGTAGTTCTAAACTCAATGTAAGATCCATCGTCTGTGCTCTGATAGAGAACATAGTCCTCATAAGGGCGCTGGAGTATATTATTTCTATTAACAATCAGACCAACTGCGGATACTGGGGTGTATTGCCCAGTCTGATAGCGCAACTTATAGACCTTAGACCCAGTTTCGGGCGCAAGAGCATCCATAGTTACGATAGGAGTACCCGCAAAACCCACCATGTAGATGATACTGGTGGAAGATGGGTTATCGGTACCCAAAACTGCTCTAGGAGCAGTTACAAAGCGAATATTATTACCTTCTACATAATAATCTGTCTCAGGAACCAATACTTGATCGTAAACCTTAACGATCAGATGGTATGAAGAAATTGGAGCAACAGGTTCACCCAGGAATTTCAGGGCGAAGGTGTTTTGCGTTCCATCAAATAAAGAATATGGCGATTCTAAGAATTGTTCCTTTTTCCGAAACTCATTTAGAGAAATTCCAGGAGTAAGAATAGCATCAGGACCACGAGTCAGTGATTCGTAGTAAATCACTTCACTATCAATTATGACTGATCCATCTTTTTCGATGAAACCGTCAATTGACTCGACTTCAATCAAGTCTTCAACGTACTCGATATTCTTCAGCAGTGTTGTTTCTGCTGATAGCGTTTTAGCGTCATACGTGTCAACATCCAAATAATGTGTTAAATTATTCAGAATGTCGTATGGCTTTCCTGTCTTCTCTTGAGATTTATAAAACTCAAAGAGGAAATTTACAAACTGCTGGTCTTCTTCCCTGATGAAGTCAGGTACCTGGTACGCAACTCTATCGGAAATGTTGATGTTCTTTTGCATCTCTTATATTAGAAACAGGAATCGAACTCAGGATACTGGAAGGTATCTGTCGGATAATCAATGATATTTATGTCAGTTGGACCATAGTTCCAACCGTCAAAATTATTAGGGTCAAACGGTGAAACAACCCCAGGATTGTTGATATAATTGATCGGATAGACATTCGGGTTAAAGATTGTCGGATCAACGCCAGGTGGGATTGTAATTGATACTGAATATGGATTGACTGCAATAGGAAGTCTTTCAGTGCCATCGGGTGTTCCACCGACTGCAAGAGGTCCCACACAAACTTTACCTGTTGAATAATCAACAGACCCAACACTATTATTGAGAATCAGTTCTTTTTCATTTCTCGTAGTAACGAGAAGAAGATTACCTCTACCGTCGTCTCTGATATTTACAGGGACCAAAGTTTCAGTATCATCACTGGTAACTGTTGTTGCAAGTTGAGTAGTAGATACGCCTTCTCCAACAACATCTACAAGTGAATCAGTATATCCAGTAGCATAGAATGTACCAGACTTTACTGTAGAATATGTTGGTGCACATGATCCTTTATCACCATCACCATCACCAGTTCCATCAGGAGGTGTACCTGCAAGGTCACCAGGGTTATGAATCGGATTGTTAAAATTCAAGCACTGGGTAAACACAGTACCGAACGTAAACTGATCTAGATTTTGACCTAGGGTCATTTGTGTAACACTACCTGAGATTGAACCATCGGTATTGTCAATCATGTTGTTATACTTGGAACCTTCCATACGTCCACCGAAACGATTCGGTTTACCTGCAGCATTGAATTTGTCAATGTTGCGAAGAAGATCTGTCTTCAACTCAGAATCGCTCTTACTTGTAGCATTACCATCATAGTATGCCCAAGTCTTAGGAATGATATAGTATTCGATTGGGTCGGTAATGACTGGTTCAATAGCAGCCATTGAATACTTTAGAAGGTCATTCTTGATATTCAATTTTGTTGTGGCATTTAGTTTGGTACCCGCTTTAGATCGGATAGCAATAAACACTTTTCCATAAATTGGTGGACTTAACTTCTCTCCACCATATGCAGTGATTGAAGATGCCTGAGGATAAATGGTAGATACGATATACTCATAGTCTGCCTCGGTAACTGCCCTGTTCTGCGTTGCATATGCCCTAGGAGCATTAAACTTGATACTCAGGGGTGATTCCATAGACTCACCGTCTTGAGCGGCGTCTATGGTCGTTATAGCGATGTTCTGTGGGGGAATAGGACGCCCTTCACTATCAACGATTAAACCAGTAAATGCAAAGTCGGTACAACCATTTGCTTCCGAACCAGCAGTACGGACATAACGCATTTCGATGACTTCACCGTCAACCAGTTTACGTCCCAAAACACCGTCACCAAATACAGTCTTGTATCTAAGATCGTCTACTTCCTCAAGGAAATATACACGACTGTTGGAGTTTAGGTTGACAACATTGTTCGCAGTTGAGTATTCATCAGTCTGAGAAGACTGAATATTAGGACGAACATAAACACGCAGTAGTTGTGTGTCTACGTTATCCGAAGGAATGATATATTCCTGTCTCTTAGTATCGTCAACAACGTAAGTAAATGTTAGTAGATTACCTTGATAGAATATAATCTTGCTAAATTCAGCGAGACCCGTCTGCGGATCTACGGAAACTTGAACATCATTTACAACACAGAATACATATGTGTCAGTAATGTTGCGCGAAACAAACACATCACCACGTTTCAAAGTGACGGTTTGTGGAAAGTTTGGAGAATTACCTACAGCAGAGGTTTGTACATTGATTGCAACACATGCCTTTGCCGCTTTTACGGATCTTGGTGTATAATTTAATTGCTTGGCAACACGGACAATGTTATCCCTAACAGTTGCAGATTCAAGAAATGTTTCATTCAGCGCCATGTTAGCGTTGAATGCACTATAGTAAGTATTGTATGCTAGAATATCAATCAGATAAGCAGCACTAGATCCCTCAAAGTCGTAATCACTAAACTCGCTACGAGTCCTGAGGTATGATTTGATTGACTCTTTGATTTCTGCGAAATCAAGAGCCGTTAGTTGTGAGGGTACGGCTGGCATTTTATGCTCTCTCTAGGAGGAAGTCTACGGTTTGTGTAATAGTTTGACCTGTAATTCTATAATCTAATTCAATAGCAATAGAGTTGGTATCCTCTGAACCTTCAATTCTCACGTCTGTCAATGATACACGCGGTTCCAATCGGTCAATGACATTATAAATTTCTGTTTTCATCTCTTCAACCAAAAACACATCAAAGGGCTCAAAGAGCAATCCCTTGATGCGTGATCCGATCCCAGGTTGAAATGGACGCTCACCAAATGTAGTGAGCATCAGATTTCTAACAGATTGTTTAATAGCATTGTCGTTCTTCACAGCGCCAAAGTCCTTAGTGTTAGGGTTTGCGTTAAATGAGATCGCTAGATCTTTGAACGCCCTACTAAGAACTTTTTCTGATCGGAACCTATATGCAGGCATTAGGAGGTTTTGTGTTTAATGGATCTTTCACGGCGTCTGGACGCCATATCTAGATATTTATCAGACTTTGGATCGGTTATTAAAACAACAGTCCCATGATCCGTTTTCATCATCCACGGAATGTGGTCGGGAATGTGATTAGTAGCCATGGTAATCTCCTGTATTTAGAACTCTGTATGGGTTGGTGGGTGAAAGTTACAATATTCGTTAAATGTAATTTTCATTTCTTTTTCGGATAGATTGCAGTGCACTGCTGCTTTAGGAAGATTCCATTTAGCAGCAAACAGCATTTCCATCGATTTTCTTGTCTCTGGTCTCACTTACCTTGTCCACGATACATTTTCTTTTTGTTGTTTCTGCTTGTAGCAGCATACTTAGTGTGAGCACCGTTACCCTGTCTCGATTTCTTGGGTTGGGTCTCAATGAAAGTTTGACCATTAACGAGTTTTGTTCTAATTCCCATTGTGTAGTAATTAACGACTTAGTTAGTATAGCATGATTACGACGATAGCACCGTAGCGGATCCCCATGCGATTACAGATGAGCATGGATATGACCATCCAGGAAATCCAACACCCAATGGGTCTAGAATTCTTCCGATGGGTAACTTCAGTGCAAACACAGTAAGAGTTGTAGTAAATAGGACTCTCACATGACCAACACCACCCATATCCTCAATAGTAAGTATTGAACAAACGATTGGAGTCGGTATGGGACATGTACTTTTACCACAAGGGCACCAGTAAATAATAATATTGGTACATGGACTAATATGCGGAGTGAATGTATCACCCAAAAGCATAATAGGCAAAAAATGCACTAGAACTGTTGCTCTAAGTGGATTTAATGCGGAGAGTGGTATTAGTGGAGTCGGTGGCCACCAACATGTAAACTCCTTAACCTTAATTGTGTAAGGTATTGGTGGAGTACCGCATGCTTGATGACTATGAACTGTGGGCGGCAAACAAAGTCCATGTCCACTACATGGAAGTCCATTGTGAAATGCAACTGGTTTTAGAAATCCGTATGCCATAAGTTAGAAACCTTTATCCGCTCCAATCACGTCACCAATATCTTGGGATCCGCCATATTCAACATCACATTCCGAGAAATACGGGTTGCTTAAGTATTGAACTGCCTTTGCGTAGGTTTGAGTTACACCAGTAAGGTAATTGCGGACTCTTACCTCACCTTCATATGGTCCCATAGTAAGTAAATTGTTACTTGCGACTCTTGTTGGTTGAATTGCTATGGCAACGTCCGAACAATCATGCACTGCAGCGCATATATTCATCAATGCAGCAACATTATTGTATGTATCACCTGCAATTCCATCACCATTAACGTCATATCCGCAGAAAACGTCTAGAGGACCATCAGATGCGCCAACTCCCCTAACATATGTATCCCAGCACTCATCGGGTGGTTCTCCACCAGACCATGGTGCGGCAGCAATACCCGTATAATTGAAAGTTGCAGTGGTTCCAGGACTACCAGCGTTATAATCAGGTTGTCCAACAGTTCCACTAGGCGGAACCACTGTAGATCCAAGGATCCATGACAAGAGAAGGTTAGGTTGATAGGTCAAATTGTCATGTAACCATAGTTGCAACTGTGTAAACTCGTCATATCCCGATTGATTGTAGTCAAATGTGTTTTCGTCAAGTCCAATAGGGACAAAAACGACGCCATTGCTGTTTGGATCTTCATAACAACGACCTTTTACGGTTCCTCTAGAGCAATTCCAGCATTTAACACCTGCACCGACCTTTCTAGTTGGAGTCAAGGTAGCAGAAGGCATCTTTTCCCTCAGGAAGGTCATGAAATCCTGCCCCTGAGACCCCTTTGTACGCCCCTCTAAGGTCATTGAAACCCTGAACGTGGCATTCTCTTTCTCGGAGGCACAATATTTGTGAATTAACCACCCATATGAGATAGTTCTTGGTTCATCAATACCAGGAATGATGGTTAATGGTTCGGAAGTTGTAGTGTAAGTACAAGGCATGTCAAAAAACCTTGTAACTTTGTAAGAATTTGGTTGCGGAATCTTAATACAACGCTCTCCAAGGTTAAATCCGTACAATCCACCTCTCGATTCGATCTCTGCATCCGCTTTTGAACCGATTGCTAGCAGTTCTGCGTACTCATTATTGAGAAATTCGCCAATCTCATCACTAGCAGAGCGTAATTTTACAAAATTTGCCTCTTGTGGCATTGCTTGGGACACACAACCGATGAAATCATGGTCTAAACATTGCGAAGAAAGGTCTTGACACAGTTCAGATTTGGTTCTATCGTTAATGTCAGTGATTTTAATGTATCCCTCAGGTATTTCTGTACTCAATCCTGCATCAAGTTGGGAAAAACCTTCATCCATAAGAGCGCCAATGTCAAAAGAAGACCCATCACTGTCATCTCCCATCGCTTGTTGCACATTTTTTAGCGCATTATCATTACCAACTGTCATTGGATTGATAGTTTTGGTGTCTTGACCCTCCAAACCCCGCGTTACTTTCTCTGGAATGACCACAGCGATGTATGGAGGATGGTCATTATTGTATCCTGACCCAGGATCAGTGATCTGAACACTAATAATTGCGCCTTGTTTGTCAATTCCAGTGACAACTACTACTGCTTGCTTCTGTATTTCTGCCTTACCACGGTTATATACAACGCTTTTCTTAGTTTTCTTACTTTCTTTACTCAGAGTATTGCGTCCCTTATCCAAAATGTTGTGCATTTGGATGTCTCTGTTCCTCAATTTCTGCATTTTATACCCCTGCCCCTTCAAGTTCTCAAACTGATCCTCCTGCAGACTCAGAGAATTGGTCATTTCGGCTGCCATATCACCACCAGAGAAGTCTTCTAGCACTCCAGGAGACGTTACAGATATCTGAACGTTCTCAATATTGTACCCAGCACCACCATTAATGATATTAACGGTCTTTAGTTCACCCTCACTATTGATGACTGCTTCCATTTTTGCTTCGTCAAGCGTCCTTTGTGCCACCAATGCTTCTGGATTGACATCAACACGCTCATAAACGATCTTCTTGGGGAACTCATAGACACCCCAGAAGGCACATTTGTCTCTAATACCATACCCAGCAAGCACTATACCCGTTGCACCGTCTCCTGCACTGATGGATTGGTTGTATGTAAACTTATTTCCTGCTCCAGTTTCGGCATCTTTCTCGGTTAACTCCATGAAACCGCACTTTTGTTCGTCACCAAAGTAACGAACCTCTGATAATACCCACCCATTCAACTCTTCACCACGTTTGAATGACCCACTGGTTGATGTATAGCGGAAGAAAATGCGTCTACTATCAGTACCACACTCCCAGAATGACTCATTTACACCTTGACTGTTGCCATCATGCAACTCAATCGTGCTTTTTCTAGTCTCCCATGAGTCTTGGCGGACCTGATAGAAGTGAGAACCAAAAGTATAGTTGGGTAAACAGGTCTGGTCACCATTAGAATCAGTTGCATTAGGGCAACACCCTGCATCTGACAGTCGATATTGGATTCCGAAGATAGGACCGTTCCATGGATATGATGTATCATACAAATAATATACGAATTGAGAGTCGTACATATCCTCAAACCCTAGGTACCTAGGCACAGCACCCTTTACGGCACCATTCAATCCATAGAACCACTCGAAGTTTGCTTCTTCATCAATAATATCTACGTTACCAGGGTGACCCCAACCCACAACACCAGGTGTTCCCTCAGTACGGGCATCTGCACTATCACGTTGTCGGTTATATCTGCTCATGGTCCAGTCGGTACTCCACTGATACCAACCACTCTTATCCACACACTGACCAGTAGGACCAATCTTACCTACGTCAATTACTTGTTTGCGTCCTCCACCATATCCAATGGTATAAACATATCCAATGATACCTTGATATACATAATCACCATCCTGTGCATCCTTGGGTGGTATAGGACCACCTGAGAGGTTTACTTCCCCTGCAGGATTAATGGTATAAAGATCATCATCAAAACTAGATGAACGATAATGATATAGTGGTGTGCTATCATTTTCTACAGCATAGTTTGCTGCATCACCACTATTGGTACACATGTATCCAAGTGAAGCACTCTTGATATACCCACCACCCTCATTAGAGTTTGATGTGATCTTAGTATTATTACTATCCGCCCTATAATGCCTAAAGAACTCTGTCGCTCCAGATACATTGCGATTCAACATATGGAACACTGGAGTGTTCCTTCTAGGTTCGGGGTTATATTTTTTAATTACTGTTCCTTTACCCCTCTCACCAGGTACGTCTTCCTTTCTTAAAGCAGGATCCGTAATATATGTGTGATCGGGATTGTTCGTAGTTCTTCCACTACGATACCATCTATAGATGGGTGATCTAGATTTACCAGCATTAGCGACCTCTAGTTCTTCTTCGTCGCCAATGTAGTGTACGTTATCTTTTCCTAAAGGTAAGCTACCAGGTCCCTCACCATGAAACTCAATCTGGTAACCATCAGGTACACCTTCATATCCGTTCCATGTTTTAGTGAAGTCCTTTCCTTCAATAGGGTTACGGTAAGACCGACCCGTCTCTATGATGTATGCAGGCACGTCTAATAGAAAACCTTTCGATTTTATTTAGACATCCTTTGGCAAAATGATTACACCAACCTTAGGCAACCGAGAATAAATGTCATCAAACAATTCTTTCATATCCAAGTAATCATCCTTACCTGGTGGTTTGTATTGAATCATACTTGCCCCTGGCGGTGGGTATTGTCCCATTGCTTCTTCTAACGCAGAGATACGACCTGCCAAGTTCTCAATTGCCTTAGCAATCATCTCAAAGTTCTTACTAATTTGTTCAAATTCATTCATAGTAATATGCGGGACCAACGCGGTTTTTCGTTTACGATTTTTTTAGACGCAATCATCTACTTTTTTAAGTAGTAGAGAACCATATTCATCCTCGGTATATTCAAGAAGATCTCCCTCTTGCCATCCCAATTCATCCATTAGTTCAGGAGGAAAGTCAACATAACATTCACCGTCCTCGTTCTCTTTTACGTCTAGAATGTATCTTTTCATGTTACATCTAGCGTGTACTGTCTTATGTAGTACGCTGAGTAATTCTAACTGCACCAAGACAACTTGTCGTGTACAGGTTAAACCCAGGTAACATTAGATTGGTTATCTTAGAATACTCCCCATATGGATGATGCAACATATGCCCATCCCCTAAGTATATCGCACCGTGATTGGGTGCACGATCCTTCGGTGCCGAATACCCTCCCCCTAGTGGTGTGTCGTACAACTTAAACAGGAGAATGTCATCCTTCTGTAACTGGGTGAAGTCCATCTCGTCCCCCCAGTCCTTTCTGTAGATATATTCTCCCCCCTCTAGCAACACACTCTGATCAGTGAATGAGAATATTTTTAATTTATGCCACTGATCAGGGGTACGCATATTATATCCGTACTCATCTCGGTAGAACTCTTTAACCATGAGATAACATGAATATGACTTGGGTCCTACCCATTTACGATTACAGTATTTCTCGTACTGTTCATTGAATTGTTGAGTTGTCTTTGGCATTGCCTAGGAGTTTAGTTACAAGGGTACTGCAGGCGATCCTGGAGGTCTCTAAGAGGGATTCCCAGACATATTCAACCTGTACCTTAAAAGGGGTACGGAGGTATTTTATACCTGGAGAAATTTTTTCAGTTGGGGGTACCCGCAGTTTCATATGGAAAAAAAATAATTGTATAATATATCGATAGCGGTTTGTTACTTTTGTAGGTTGATTAGACGGTACTTTTTAATATAGCGATATCAGATAGTGATCACACTGTTATTAATACATAAGCACGCTACTCTACGGGCACGTCGTAACACATACCCTCTAGCACCATGTAGTCACATAGTGAGGTATATTGAGTGAGTTGTTCATTCAATCCCGTGTCTAATAGGAATTGTGCTAACTCTATCTGTTCCTCTGGTGGTAGACTGCCAGAGTCATAAAGATCTAGCAGTGTTTCATACTTTTCGGGTAGAGTCATTGTTGTGAATAGGTGCGGCAATCTGCCAAACATTGTTGATAGTTAGAGAAGGGACCATACTTAGGACAACCGTCGTAATCGTATCGCCAAAAGTGTTTACGCCGTTCTTCCCATAGTTTAACACTCACACGGGGTTTTGTGTTTAATTCGATGGTTTTGTTCATGAGTAATCACCAGAGGGGGCATCATCAAAGGAGGGAGATTCATCGTCAAAGGTAATGTCATCTTCGGGGCAATCCTCCGCAAGAATGTCATCGATCCAATCTGAGTCTAGCATATCTGGGTTCATTAGTCAATCGTCCTCAGTGTAATCAATGTTGGTGAAATCCTTGTAGTGTTTCTGTTGCTTAGAGTCAGAGTTGTCAAAGTCGTTGGAACTTTTGCGATTACTAAAGTTTCGCTTTTCTCTGATACTTTTAGGGCGTCGTGAACGATGAAGATCATTCTTTTTGTATGTCCGTCCCATGGGATTGGCGGCGAGTTTGCTTCGGTTAACTACAAATGAATAATAGAGTCAATTGTGGAAAAAGTCAAGGTGCATGTGACAGTTTTTCTGCAATCCTGGGAGTGTTGACAAATAGGCGATGATCTGATACAGTCCGAGGTAACAGTAATAGAGA
>Ga0181408_1000035_pt1 | contig 36498 bp, 52 predicted proteins | sample 31SPOviralmetaG_FD_130137 | JGI IMG/M metagenome (GOLD analysis project Ga0181408, IMG submission 130137) | Marine viral communities from the oligotrophic San Pedro Time Series (SPOT) site, San Pedro Channel, CA, USA - 31 SPOT_SRF_2012-02-16 | ecosystem: Environmental > Aquatic > Marine > Strait...
GAAAACAATTCTGCTTGGATCAAAGATCTAAATATCTGGTATTTGTCAGATCTGGAACCAGAAGAAGAAGAAGATGAAGAAGAAGTGCCGTTTTGACCCCTATTCCATAAACGCTATATGACTAAAAATCAGAAATATCATTTCATTTACGGATTCTTCATAGATGGAGAACTGATAATGCAACTTGGGCAACCTATGTTTTGCACACATAAACATGCATGTGCATTTTCATTATTTTGGGAAACACTTTTAAAAAAAGCTTATGAGAAACTTCCTAAAGGAGCTTATATAGCTTATGACTATTTATACCCTGACCCCAAGATCCCATCTAAAGTTCAGCATAAAAAAGCATTAGATGAAAAAGTCAAAGAATGGCAGGAGTTCTTTAAAACAGCAGAGTATTACCTGAACCGTATCAATGCAGGCTATGAACAGCATAAAAAGCATCACTACATTGAAAAATACGGATTAGCTCCTTATGTCAAAGGTGCTATTTCATAAACGCTATATAAACGATATAATGTCATTCAGATGAGTTATAAACGATATAAACGATAGTTTCTAAAATGTTTATACGTTGAAAATGCTCACGCTCCCGTAGTTTAACTGGATAAAATAGGGGATTCCTAATCCCTTACCATGTTATTGTTTTCTTTAGGTATTCACCTAAAATATTACCTCATAAACGCTATGTAAACGCTATTCCGTCAAGGAAGAGAGTTTAATGCATCTTTCACAGGTAAGGAGTCTCCATGCAAATAATGGTTGAGAATTACAGAAACGTCCGAGTGTCCAGTTATATGACGGACAGTCCCTATATCATATCCTTGAGCGAGGAGGGAAGTGACTACAAACGCACGGATTCCGTGAAGAGCCTTAGTTTGAGTAGGCCCGATTGCTTTCAACACTTCTTTCTTAAAAGCGGCAGAAAGCGAGTATGGCGCACCGTAATAGAGACCACCGATACCAGAATCGAGATACCAGATTTCTTCATGGCCTCGCACGTCACCGAGCATGAACTTACGGAGTCGATGAGTGATTGGTATCGTCCTCTCCTGCCGACCTTTGAGCATGTGCCTGAGTCTTGGCTGATCCATCAAGAAGATCTTGCCAGATTTAATAGCATCGAGCGGTAAGGACCATACTTCAGACCTACGCATCCCTGTTTCCCTGAACATCCAATAAGCACGAAGTAATGTTTTCTTATTATGGGTTTCCAGGGATTCCAGGTGGGCCAGGATGGCATCCATCTGTTGTGGTGTGTAGGGCTGAACCTTCCCAATTGTTTCCTTAACTTCCTTAATAATTGGTTTTTTATTTATCCAATCCTGTCTCTGACAATAATTAAGGAATGCATTGATTTGTCGAATATGCTTATTCGTTCCACCAGGAGTGTGATCCTGAGAATACTTATAAATCCAGTTAGCAATGGTCTGTTCGTTTATATCAGACAGTTTCCTGAACGTATCAGGTTCTTCTAAGAGCTTGTTTGCAGTCTTCAGGTAGGCTTTATGAGTTTCTTCAGAATTACGATTCTTTACAACTGATATCCATTCATCTGCTGCTTCTTTCAGTGATATATTTTGAGGCTTTGGTTTTTCATGTTTGAAACCTTCTACAATCTCTTTGTATTTCTTTAACCAAAGTTGCTTGATGATTCTAGTCTGTTCAGACTTGGATCGCTTTCTTCTGCGATCACCAGAATCGTCATAAATAAGATGTTCTAAAGTGCAAAGGTCTTTGCGTGGGGCTGGCTTACCAAGATCGTGGAACCGTCCTACAACGATCCCACGTCTTTCATCTACATATTGGTCAGTTGGTGATCTGCTCAAGGATTGTCTGAGCTTCCTGCTCGTTAATGCCGCCTTTTGATAATCGTTCTATGACATTCATCAACATGCGGTTTTCATCTTCAAGACGATTGTTGTCTTTTTCCAATTGCTTTATGTATTTTTCCTTGTATTCAGAATCAGTCACTTGTTCTCTTCCCATGAGTAACCAATCAACACTCACTGATTCCATCTTGCAAAATTCCATTAAATGGTTGTACGGAACTTTTCCGTCTTTTTTGTAACGATACAAATCCTGTTTCGTTAGTTTCAAATGCGATGCAACTTCTGCATCTGTATGAACTCGAAGATGACTCTTCAATTTGTCCAAGATCTTAATTATGTCCATATTTATATCTCACGTTTTTGATAGTCCAGGTCGGCCTGGAGTTTTTGTTTATTGTCAGGTGATAGAACTGACACCGACTCAATTTTAAGCCCTGTGTATCGGGACTTAGGCTTCAAAAATGAGTTATATAGGTGGTGGCACATTAATTTGCAATGTTTCTGTATAAGTTTTTGTCCAAAACAATGCTGTGTTTCCACAAATCATCTGATCTTTGGTCCTGATCGTGATGCCCCAACCGCTCCACATACCCTGAAAAACAGCACTGTGAGGAATTCCAGTTAGACTTTTCGCTTTTAGAACCATGCGGTCCCATCTACCACCTTTGGAAGATGAACTGATTTCTTGGCTGATCTTTGAGTTGTTAAAGCGGTGGTGTCGAGCCAATAAGTCACCGCTGTACGAAGGTGGAGGCGTAAACATCAGCGGATGCCGATGTATCAGTCTCGTGTTTTTTCTATCCAAAAGCACCTCCTGCATGAAGATACCCATAAAGAACTTGTTTTTTACCATCGCCAGCCATGAGCCAGTGACCATTCCATGAATATCCATAATCAGTGGGATACCAATTATTTTTAGATTTTCCACTTATGTTTTGATTTTTTCTTATCATAACAACCTTTCTTAGTTAAATGATTAATATCATTTAGTATAAAAATTGTTGACTACAGTAGGAAATATTCCTACTATAAGTTTCACTAGGCTAAGTTAATTTACTTAACCTCAATGAACCTGTCAATAATTTTTTCAATGAATCTCAAGGAAGCTTACGACTTTTATCAAGGTGTGCGGCTGTCTCAAGTCGCTAAGGACCTGGATGTATCTGAAGCATTCGTCAGTCAGGTGCTATCTGGGAAAAGAAGCTCTGCTCAAGTAACGACTGAGTTACGGCAGAGAATTGAAAATCGAATCAGTGAACTCAAATCAAATCTATGCTCCCCGTCTTGCTAAAACGTGCCGAATGGCATGTAAAAAAGATCCTAAAGTTCAATCTAACCAGAGACATTTTATGTCGAAAGCATGAAGAAATGCCTGATGGCTGGCGTTTCTGGTTCGACCTCTCTTATGGATCAAACATGATCGTTCATATAAAGCCTAAAAATGAAATTCATTTTTGGTTTAACGGAAGATTTTTGGCAATCCTGCCAATCAGAGATATAAGCGGTATTGATTATTATGACCAACAAAAACTCAAAGCAAACTTCTGCTGACATCTTAAAAGATTCGACAGCAAAGCGTTTGGCAGTTGCTTTTGAAGAACTCCAAAAGTTGTGGCTTGGGGGCCCTCTCCCCCCTGCCGAGGCAGTGAGGGGGGATCGAGCCAAAACATTTATAGATAAGTTAAATGATAAAGAACTTCGCAGTTGATGATCAGAAAGCACGGCTCCAGGGCATAGGTGGCTCTGAAGCGAGTGCTGTGATGGGAGATAATCCCTATTTGAGTGCTTATGAATTAGCCCGAATCAAGATGGGCTTAGATGAACCAGAAGTAGTGGACAACGATTTTGTTCACTGGGGTAACGATATGGAATGGTTTTATTGCAAAAGAAATAAGATCAGACAACCAAACAAAACCTTTTTCTACCAAGGAGCTAATTTTCTTTTCTGTCATTTGGACGGGTTAAACGCCCAACACAGAAAAATTTATGAGATTAAGGCTCCTACATTTCAAAGTCCTAAATATGTAGTTGATCACTGGCAAGATCTTCCAAAGCACTATTTATGGCAATGTGTTCATAACGGTTTAGTTTGGGCTAATTCCAAAACTCCAATGAATGGGAAAGCTCCTTTAAAAACTGTTGAGCTAGTTATTGTAATTGCTCCCAAACCCATAGTTTATGAAATCCCATTTGGTGAATTGTATGAAAAAATGGGGCTCAAATATTTAGATCGTGTAAACGCATTCTGGATGGATTGTGTTTACGACAAACTACCTCCTCCTGAGACGAAACGGGATATGAAGCTGGCATATCCTAGTGTCAATCAAGCCGAGTACCCAGAAGCCAGTTCTGATGAAATCACTAACGTCAAAATCCTCCATGATCTGAAAGGAAAAAAGAAGACTTTGGAAAGCTCTATTGAGCTTTACTCGAACCTCGTAAGAGGGTCCATCAAGAACTTCAATGGATTGAGCTTAGATGGAGAAATAATTGCCTCAAATAAAGACACCAAATCTGGAAATCGCTTACTCAAAACCTTTGAAATCAAGGAAACAGCCGATGAGTTCTGAACTTGCTATAGCCGAAACTAATGTTGTTGCTTTGCACTCCCCGATGGATCTGCCCAATGAGGCGTTCAAATCGGGTCTTCAGCAACGTGAAACCAACCGCCAATCACTTCTTCAGTGGGTTGCCAATAACCTCGTCGAAGGCGTTGATTACGGCATTATTAAAAACAAAAAATCACTCTGGAAGCCAGGAGCAGAGAAGATCTGCGGAATGCTTGGGATTCAGCGTGAATATCCCAATATGGAAAGATACCAGGATGCCGCTTCCGAAGGTAAATCTTTGGAAAACATCATCATCAAATGCGTTTTGATGAATGCTCAAGGTATCCATGTATCCGAAGGTCTTGGGGGTCGCACTTTACGCCAGGATGGCGGTGATCTCAACAAGTGTATCAAGATGGCCGCAAAGTCATCATTCATTGATGCAACTCTGAATCTTGTTGGCTTGTCTGAGATTTTTACTTTGGATTTGGAGGATATGTTCCCCGATGAAATCCAGAAAAATGGAGATGACAAAAGTCAGGCCCCCTCGAAGCCCCCTGAGAAAAAAGCAGAGTCAAAGCCTGCTTCCAAAAAGGTCAAAATCGAAGTTGATCCTACTCCTGAAGATAAGCTCAAAGCTTATATCGGAAGCATCAACGATGAGGAGTTTGCAGAACAAGCTCGAAAAATGACCCAGGAAATTACCGATCTGGATTCATTGAAAAAGCTCTGGCTTCAATTCCGTGATGCCCGTGATCAAGGGAATATCACCGAATCTGAATTTAAGCAAATCGATACGATTAAGGATCTCATGAAAGAAATCCTGAAATAGCACCCAAAGTGCAGTAGTCCAAATCTGGATCTCCTAATGTTCCTCATTTCCAAATTCTGGATAACGGTTCAGTGATGGTTTTCAACATTTTCCATTACACGGGTTCGCTTATCGCCTGAAGAACTGTGGCTACTGCACTTTCTCATAACAGATATCGATTAACTTTGACCGAAGAACAAGTGTTTGCACTGGATGATTTACTAGACAAATTTCTTAACGAAAAAGCCCAAACCGACCCCAAATGGTTTCATGGAATGGACATGGATAATTTAAGTGTTTCCCATGACAAACTAATGGCACTTATCCAACGGAGAATTGACCGAGGTGAAATCTAAACTTAAAGCGATTTTGAAGATGAATTTGAGCGATAGACAACGCCGAATTCTTATTGCTGAAGACGTTCTTGGAATCTACGGAGTTGACCATATATCAGCGATTACGGGTATTTCAATGAACCATGTCTATGCTGAATTGAAAGCCATGAAAGAGTCCCAGGTACGTAGTACGTACTTGGTACTAACTGAGAATGATATTAAACCTAAAGATCTTCATGTAGATAATACTGAAACAATAACTAAAACCAATGAAGATAATAAACCTCAATTAGGTATTAATACCAATGAAGATAATAATAATCATTATCTAGATATATATAATATATACCCGAAAAAGAAGGATAAAAAACGAGGTGAGCAAGTTTTTAAGGGGCTCATCAAAAAAGGGTATTCCAAATCATTTCTTCTCCAATGCATAGAGAATTATCTCGACAGCAACGACAACGGGGAAGAATCCATTCGTGCCGATCCTGGCAAACGTGTTCGTGACAGAGATCCTAATCACATCAAAGCATTACCAGTGCTATTAGGTCCTAATGAATACTTTCTGGAATTTAAAAAATTAGAAGGTCCGAAAGAAAAATCCATCGAGCCTTTTATCGATGAGGATAACTCCATTTCTAATCTCTTGGTATGAGTGACTACGATCCTTTTGAAATTGTGCCATCTCAGCATCCAGACGATCAGGAAGCAGTGCAACGCAGAGAAATGCTAGAAGCCATAGAGAAAGTCCAAAACTTTCTTGAAGACTCAAATTACGTTCATTCCAAAAGTTTAGTCAATGCACTTGACGAAATTTATCACTACATCCAAGAAAACGACACAGATCTAGTTCATGGGATATAGCAAACTCAAAGATACCATCGTCACTTCAAAATCAGACGATGGAAAGTGGTTCCTGGACATGCTTAGTAAAAAAGCTTCGCCAGAAGCACAGGAACGAATCAAAAACGGCGTTAGAATCGACCAGGACCCATCTTTCTTTGAAACGAGTGAAGGACACAAGGTTGCCGTTTATACAGACAAAGACGGGAACACTACGGTTTTTGAAGAAGATCTCAAAACTCTCAGTGAAGATGTCAATCTTGCCAAATTCGATACCCAACTTCGTGAGTGCGGATTGGAAAAGTATTCAAGAGTTTCTTTTGAGTCAATCAACACTTACAAATTCCTCAAAAATAAATTCCCAAGAGACTTAGTTCCCATGTTTGAGGAACGCCCGATTGCCTATTTCTATGGAGGAACTGGAACGGGCAAAACAACCCTTGCGTGTGCCATCGGACGGGATTTCGCACGTAGGGGGCATTCCGTTGTTATCAGACGATGGACCAACTGGCTTACCCAATTTCGTGAAGTCTATGACGATTCTTCAGAAATGGTCATTACAGACCACATGAAAAAGGCTCAAAACGCTTACATTTTAATTCTTGATGAGATTGGTACAGACAAGAAAAACAATGCCACTGAGTTTGAAATAGAACAGCTTTCCAGGATCGTTTCAGACCGCTACGGAAATGGGAAACCAATGATACTCACTTCAAACATAGACACAGATAAACTCGAAAGGATTTATGGGGCGCAAATCACAAGCAGAATCACGGACACAACGAAAAGCATCGTCCAACGGTTTGACGGAGAAACTGACTATCGAAAAAACAGAAGAGCCGCCCTCATCCAACCCGCACTGGAAACTTTTTAAGGAGGATCATGGAATCGTTGCAGATGGAATCATCCGAGTCTACAGACTCAAAGTTGAAAACGGGTATCTATACCTTTCGGGGCTCTTTACTCAACGAACCGAAGGAGATAAGGACTACCGTGCATTGGGGCACTTTTCCGTTTCATACGTTCCATCTGCGTAGGGAGTTCGACAATTTGGCCTGTCTCACTATTTGGGACAAGCCCATACCAAAGCCTAGAGAAACCCAAAGGGATCGATGGGCGAAAAGACCTTGCGTACTAAGGTTCCGTTTTTTCAGGGATATTGTGCGCTCGGCAATGGAGCATTTTGAATTTGTTCCATCTGAAGAACTTGGGTTGGTGTTCTATATGAAGATGCCCAAGCTGTCCAAGATCAAGCAAGCTGAGAGGATTCATAAGCCTCATCAAGTACGTCCTGATCTGGACAATCTAGAAAAAGCCACTCTCGATGCATTATACGCAGAAGATGCAGTGGTTTATCTGAAAACGGCTCTGAAGATTTGGAGCCTTGAACCTCGAATCGAAATCTGGAATCTAAAATGAATTTAGCATGTATCAGTGGAAACTTTGGGTTCGATCCCGAATTCAAAATGAGCAAAAACGGAACTCCCATCTGCACGGGGAGCTTATGTGTCAAAAACCGTAGTCGGAAGAAAACCAACTACATCGACATCACCGCATTCAACAAAACCGCAGAGTTGATGCGTGACCATTGTAAAAAGGGTTCATTCCTTCTTATCGAAGATGGTGAACTAGACATGGATGAATGGGTTGATGATCAAACAGGCAAAAAGAAACGGAAGATCAAAGTCATTGTCAACCGCATGGACTTTGGACCTAAAGCCCAGGACAAAGCAGAAGGTGGTCAGGATGCAGATGGATTCTGATAGAATGCCTTATGAAGTTGAAGTCCATTTTTGGCGAGAAAAAATCAGGGGGCATGGCATTATTTCTAAAAAAGAACATTTTACATTTTCTTCTTTAGATCATGAAAGATGCTTTTGGTCAGGTTTTTTGTATGCCACAGAAAAGTGGGATTCTTTTGAAAATATCAAAGGTTCCAAAGTTTTTTCAGATGGGACTAATGGAAGTTACATGCATTTAAAGGCTGATGAATGGATGATATAGCTGAAGGTATAGAGCTTCGAGAAGAGGCATTGGACCTCCTTGAAGAAAAACGCCATGAATGGATCGCAGAAGCACGTAGATATGCGTTTAATCTGCTCTCCAGGCGTGGCATTAACAATCCAAATCCTGTCATAACGTCTGATGATTTATGGGCGTTATGTCCTCCTCCGAGTGAAATCAATCCTAAAGTAATGGGAGCAGTCTTTCGGAAGAATGCTGGATTCAAACCTCTAGGGTACGTTCCGTCAAAGCGGAAACAAGCCCATGCAAGGCCTATTCGTGAGTGGACGTTTGCTTGACCTTGTTATGAGGGTCATCAAACGAGAAGGTGACGAATGGAAATGCTCTGAGTGTGGATGCAAGATCCAGCGAGGGGAAGAGACTCTATGCGACTGCACCGATCCAGACGGGTCGGAGCGGTTGCAGGAGTTATACAACATAGACTCTAATCTGAATTAACATGGAAGAATCACAACATACGTTTCAAGAAACACATGTAACGCCTGAAATGGCATCCATGTGGCTTGAAAATAACAATGTAGGCAATCGGCCTCCTAAACCATCAGTATGGAAACATTATTCACGTATGATGCGTGAAGGAACTTGGGGAGGCACTAATATCGTTATTTTCGATAAAAATCAAAACCTCCTGGACGGGCAACATCGCCTTAAAGCAGTTGCAGATTGTGGTATACCTCAAGCATTCCAAATTATCCGAGGTGCTGACAGCATAGCTCGTAATTATTTGGATACGGGTCGCTCAAGATCTGCATCAGACTCTATATCCATGTCTGGTGCAACAAAAAATCAGTCTGCTATATCAGCAGGATTGGTTCTTCATCATCATTGGATGGAAGGTGCTTTTACTTCTGATGTATGTGCTGGTCATTCTAATCTTGGGATGAAAAAATTACATGCCAGTGAACGGAATGCTTTAGTTCAAAGGCTTTTTGAAAAAGACCCTGAAGCATGTGATTTAATATCTCAAAAAGCTTTTAGAATGAGATCCAAATTTCCTGTTATCAACATAAGTGCGCTTTTTGCTTTTTTATATCGTGCTAAACAAAAACAAATGTTTGAAGAAGCATTGTATTTTGTAGAATCAGCCGTAGCAGGAGATGGTTTGCCTGAACTTGATTCAAGAAGACTGATGGTTCAAAGCTTGATGAAAATCAGTGTTTCAAAGCTAAAAAACAGGAAAGGTCCGTTGATCCTTGCTTTGCTAGTAAATTTTTATAATAAAAGAAATACTGAAGTCAGATACACACTGACAAAATTTAAGCAATGCCCAGATCTTCTTAACTTTAAGATCTAATTATTCGGTAAGGCCAGGATAATACTTGGCCTTGCCTTTCTTATCCTTAACCATCCTAAGAACTTCCTTCCTGTTATCTCCTACCGAACTGTAACTCACATGAACCCAACCTGAGTTGGGCCCTTCTGGTTCCCCAGTTATTTTAGAGACTTTATCAGGATTATAATTTTCTAGGATTAGCTGATCAAAGTTCAAATTGTCTCGAATCCATTCTGCCAATTGTAGGTTACTAACCTGTTCGCTGTAGATTTCGATATCTGCGGCACTTTTGGTTCCTTGACAGCAATGTGCTGAATTCGATGATCCGTTGACCAGATCATTTAACGGCTTTGACCTAAAACAGCTATTGACTTTGGTGGGACCGAATTGGTCTCTCACTGGCTGAAGCACAGCAAGGACCAATGCGGTTATACGGGCTACAGCGTTGGTATCAAGATGGTCTTCCTGATCAATTCCAGCGTGTAATGCGGTGGGGGAATAAACCAGTTCTTGTAAACTAAAGTTCTGACTTATTCTCATGGCAAGCCATTTATCCTTTGATAAGGTCCATGACGGATTTGTGACCGTGGCTGTTGTCACCATCCACAGCACCGTCAAGTGCTTCTCGTACTTCTTTAGGAAGTTTTTCAAGATGTGGTTCTAGGTGTTCAACGGCTAAAGACTGAGCTTTATCGGCTACGATGTCTTTGAGCATGTTAGCCACGAATGGCAGGACGAGATTGAGCATGTCTTCCTTTTTAGGGTTGAGGTTAAAAAAGTCATAAAGCCATTTAAGTAGTTGCAACTGGTTCCTTGTCGTTATGAGGTGGAATTTCGTGTTTTTCAGGTTCTTGAGCTAAGTCTCCTCCTGATTCAAAATAGAATTTTGCTATTCCTGCAATAATAGGAATAAAAGCTCCAATAAGGATATTCAGAAGATCTTTTGAGGAGGATGGTAATTCAGCAGATGCACCCAACATAATATGGACTACATAAGCAAATATTCCTAAAGCACTTAGAGCAATAGCAAACCGAGCCGCAAAGCGAAGCACCTGGATCTTTTCATTAACTGTTGTAATTGGTCCTTTAGGTTTAGGAGGATCTGGAGTTTCCTTAACTGTCGTTGTTGTTTCTTTAGCCATTATCGTGTTTTAAATGATTCAACTACTCGTGTGTTATTTTCAATTACTGTTGATAGTTTACTAATCGAATCAATCATTGATTTGTTAAAATCACGTTGTAGTTCTAAGACCTGCCTTTCGTTTTCGCTTCGGTCTTCTCTTGCTTCTTCACGTTCTTTTCTACTTTCATCAAACTGGTACTTAATAAACCACATCAGAATAACGCTGATAGCTACTGGAATACCAACCTGATTCAGTAAATCTAATACAGTATTTACTTCCATGAGATCGGGGTGTGTTGTTCCATAAGTGTAAACATGATCAGCAGGATTCATGGTTTAGGGTACTTATCTTTCACGCTTTTAATGCGAGCTTTCCACCCATCTATATCATGGTAAATCTGGTCTAATTGTTCACCTATCCCGATGGCATTATATTCTTCTAATCTTTTCCTTTGGTACTCGTTATCAGCATACTGCTTTTCAAGCTCTGCAATTTTGTCGTTTATCTGCTTATCAGTTGGTCTTGTAACAATTCCTTTATGAACTGAATTAACAATCACATATTTAGTTTGCATCCTTTCAGAATTAGGAATTTTATTTCCTTCAGAATCTACTTTAGCCCAATCATACCAATTAGGGGTTTCTGGATAAAAACTCCATAAGGCTTTCTCAATAGTTTTTATCATCAAGTGTCTCCCAATCTAACAAATGTAAATGTGGTTTGGTTTGAATTGGTATCGCCTATTGTAGCAAAACTGCTTGAAGCTGCAGCCCTTACAAATTTTACTTTTATATTTGTAGTATTATCGACATCAATTTGTGCAACGCAATGAGTGCTTCCATATTTTGACGTGTTACTGACTGAGCAATATTTTTCTGCTTGGTTTGCATAGTCTGCATTGTTTTCAGTAATTTGTATATGAACACCCCCATAATCTTGTCCACCACTATTACTGATATAATGTGCTGAACTTGTGACTAAATAAACACCAGTTTGAGGAAAAGTAAAAATACCAGAACTTTCTGTCATTCCTGTCCCTATTTGTGCAAACCATCCATCATCTACTCTTTCTAAATTGCTACTGATTGCCCCATTAGCGTGCGTAAGTGTTGCGGTAATCCGCCATTGATCTGCCATTTTAATACCTGCAAAGCCAGACGCATTACTTCCTAACGTAATCGTAGGATTATTTTGATTAACTGTGATCTGACCATCTGATGCTATTGTAATCGCATTATTAGCATTAGCTTGGTCTTTTATATTAGTAATCTGAAGGTCTGAAGGCATGATTTATTCTGGTTTAGGAAATTTCTCTTTTACTATTTTCCGCTTTGCTTGCAATGCTGTTAAATCATCATCCAAAATTGCGTGAATACACTCTTGAATAGATGGGTATTCTTGTTGCCTTAGTATTTTATACCCGTCTGCAGATTTTTTTAAATAATCTTGTTCAATCTTAAAATGTTCTTCTGGTGGTACTGTCTTAATTTCTAAATCTGATACATCAATTGAAGAATTATTTTGTATTATTGTTTCATCATTAGGAATAATACCTGAGTATGATTCCAGAATTTGTCCAGTTGATTTTTGTATTACAATCTTAGTCATGACATTGTGCCTATAAAATAAACTACATAAGTTAGATTGTGCGTTGAGCTTGGTAAACCCGATTTTGTATTAGCAATTGTAAATCCATCTGAATCAAAACTCTGAATTGCAAATTTTTGCATATTAGCATCAACGCCTGAAGTAGCATCAGAAGTTGATGCAAAGTAATTACTTAAAGTAAAATTTGAGGAATCAGCAAAAAATTGTGAGCATTGCTGAGTTAATGTTCCACCAACATCTCTGCAATACCCAAAAGACCTAAACCGATCATTTCCTATATAATTCACCCATGCTTCAATAAGATTAGGTTTAAAACCGATTCCTGTTATAGCAATAGTGCCTGAAGCTATACCTTGATCAAATTGGTAACTACCCATCTTTACTTTAGTTGGAAAAACAACTGAAGAATCTAAAGTCCCTGCATTAATAGTCCCATTAGCAATAGTCGCAGAACCATCACTCGCAAGCACCAGATTGTTACTGCCAGAACTTGGGTGCTTTATATTCGTTAATTTAAGTTCAGAACTCATGATGGCTTATGCTAGTGCTGTTATCCCAATTCTTGGTATGTGAAATTGATTTGTACCTCCACCATCCCAATGTTGCGTTGTATGTAATTGCATTTCGTAACTGGATGAATACTCTCTAAATGTCATCTTTAATGTTTTCGCAGAAGTCCAAGAAGCCACCCTACCTGTGTTAGTGTTCGCAGACCCCCCTATATTGATTCCCCATCTAAAATTATAAATTCCTGCTAAATTATTAGTTTCCCAAGATGAAATTTCGGATCTTGCATAAGTTGCCTCATCAGAATCTATGAAAAAACTAAAATGACCGATAACAGAGGCATCAGAAAAAGAGGCTTGAAAATCAAAATTATAAATTACAGTTTGTGTGCCTGTGGGTGGTGTATAAGAAATTGTAGAACCAGTAATATCTGCATGAGATGTTGTTCCTTCTTGTGCCGTTGAAACATTTCCAACAGTATAAGTACCACTTTGAACTGTAATTGCAGAACCATCACAAGGTGACATAAACTGCTCAATTACTGACCCTTTTGGTACGTTAGCACCCCAACTCCATACAGATCCAGAGTCACTAGCTAACTGTCTAGTGCCAGTTTTGTCCTTTATTGAATCAACGTATAATCCTGTCATACGATCACCAAAGTGCCTTCCACAACTAAAGTTCCATCAATTTGGATTGGTCCTGCCATGACTACGTTTTCATCTGCCGAAATTGTAACAGTTCCCTTAATATTCTTAGGGTTTCTTAAAACACCTGTGAGCGTAGAACTAACGTGCCCTGTAATACCATTCTCATCTGTTTTAACAGATGTAAGATCACCTTGAGTAAGTGAGCCAGCACCTTGTCTTTTCATGCGTTCTCCAGAATTGAAATAATGATATCTGCTTTAGTGTCTACACTGCATCTTGCGTGAAGTTTTGTAGTGTCAGAATCAATAACAATTTTACCATCGACTAACTCAACATTTCCTCCAACTGGAATCGTAACGTCTTTAGCAATATAAGTTACTGTATTGCCAGAACTGTCGATAAAAGCCACATCCACTGTTACTGAAGCAGTATGTATGTTTGCTACGTTACACCCAATAAGGACATGACCTTTGTTTGATGTTAGCGCAGTTAAAGTACCTACTAATGTATCTGCCGTATCGTGAGCAGAAAAAGCAGTATTTTTGAGGTTTCTTTTTTTATTTACAAATTTAGCCATAGGTCATCCGAGTGCGATACTGAACACAATTGAGTTTGATAAAGCATTTGCTTCTGTTGTTGTATCTTGAGTGTCTACATAACTTTTATTAGAAGCATGATTAGCATTTGTAGGATTACCAGATAACGTCAATGCTCCTGTCATGGTATCTCCAACTTTAGAAACCTTTGCGACTACGTTAGTAATATCAGTTGCAACGGTATTAACATTTGCAATGTTGGTTGCAACAGTTGCCACATTTCCTGTTGTGGCATAGTGCTTTGCTGAATAATCACTGGTGTTTCCTACTGTTGCTCCAGTTTTAGTAGCCCAATCTTTTGCAGATCCAGCCGCACTATCTAGTCCTGTTCCACCAAGAGCATAGGCTTTTGCAGAATAATCTGTAGTTGTTGATCCAACGACTTGACCATCTGTTTTGGTAGACCATGCAATAGCTTCAGTAAGTCCTCCAGATGCAGATGCAACGTCTAAAACCAAAGTCCATTTTGCACTGTCGCTTGCTAAAAGATTTGCTCCTGAAGACGTATGTTCAGCAATACAGATGTAAATGTTGTCTTTAGTTGAAGAACTGGTATCGCTGTTTTGTTTGACAAGATCTCTGGCAACATAAACTGTACTTGCCGCCCAATTTCCTTTAAATGTTCCTATTTCTTGTGTTACCTGGACATTCCCTTGAGCATCAAAAGAAATAAGTTTATTGGCTCTTGTTGTTGCGGCCGCAGTAATTTCTGTAACTGTTGATGTTATTCCAGTAGCGGTGTCACCAAATTTAATAGCACGATCAATTTTTCCAGTAGACTGCTGGGCTTGCATCGTTGATCGGTCAAACGATGTTTCCAAAGTCTCAGCATCTAACGCAGTATTATTTTGATAATCGGAAGGTTGGGTGTAAGGTACGCTTCTGACTAAAACCACGTTTGCAGTACCCGAAACAGGAAAATTTCCTGATGTAAAAGTTACAGTTGCGTTACTTGTTGTCCCTGCGTTTCCTACTGTGTAATGCGTTGTCAGGGTTTTTAGAGTACCACCGACATAAACAAGAAGGTCACTGTTTGCAAGGATTCTAAAGTTGCATTGGAAAGGACCAGCAGATCCATTTCCATTCAGTTCGGTTCTGACTGATGTTGTAGATAACGTCATTTAAAGCCTCCACCAGTTTCAATAAAATCTGTAGGTCTACCAAGTGGGTTAATAAACGGCAGTCCTACATCGATATATTCCTGATCCCGTTCAAATCGATACCAATTTTCTAAACGTCTTAGTGATCCTGGCATCATTGATTCCATAACTTGCCAGTTAAGAAAATGGTTATAGGCAAACTCGGTGTAGAATAAATTTGCATAAGGAGTATTTGCTTTGATTGCTTTCCAGCCTTGCCATCCAAGTTCACCGTCTTCCATCATGTCGGCAAACAAAGTCACAAAATCTTTACCCATTCCATATACTGGTCCTGCAATCTCTTCATCGAGTTTACCATAGTAATTTCCGTATTCTGCCGCTAAAGCATCACCCATAAATCCTAGAACTCCTGATTGTCTTAATGCATTCCAGTATGTTTCAGGCTTATCAAGTGGTTGTGGCGTTAGTCCTTTTGCAAGATCTTTAAGGCTCATTGCGGCATATCCCATTCCCATTGCACCAACGGAATGATACATAACACCAGGAACTCCCATTTCGTACATTCGAGGAAATAAATTGGTCATCATTGCAACCTGATAAGATCTGAATTGCCAGAATGCTTGAGCGGCCGCACCAGGAACCGTTCCTCTTTGGAACGTCCTCATCATAATCGCCCGTTCATTGGCTCCAATTTCAGGTACGCCAATACGGGATTCATTGACAAAAAACAAAGAAAGTTTGTCTGCAAGACGAGATTCAGTAGCTCCTGCCTGTTTTAAAACCCAATCCGAAGTAATAAAAGATTCATCAGGGAAGTTGGTTCCTTTCATTGATGGTTCGTTCTTAACCAAGTCTGATATTTTAAAAGAACCAATTTGTTGCAATTTATTCCAATCAGTTTCATCAATTCCGTATTGCACCAAAACTCTTTTAAAATCTTTACCAGCTTTTGATGCATCTAATTTTGCCCAACTTGTTTTTAAGTTTTTTGCAAAATGCATCGAGGCCATTTTAGAAAAACCTTCTCTGGCCCAATCCGTCCAGGCATTCAGTCCATTTATGTGGAAAAAGTTGTCAACGGCTTTTGACATTATTCCTGGGATTGCATCATCGATAGTAAACCTGGATGCGGCTGATCCAAGGATGGTGTCTGCACCAACCCCAAGCATTCGGTAGATATATTTTCTTTCTGCATCACTGACATTGGTTGCAACATTTGTAAGAACTTTAGTGTAAGAATCCCAAACATTGACTCCCATGTGGTTCAATGACATTGCCGCAGTTGCAACATCTGTTACTGAAGAAAGTGTTGCTTTTCCTAGTTTAGAAAGAATGTTAAGTCCTGAAATAGTATTAATAATTTTTGCAATTCCAGGTTTTCCCACAATAAATGCTTCTCCTGTAACTTGTGCCATTCTGGATCGAAGCGCATTCCGATCCCATGCACTTAATGGCCTACCTTCTTTTTTTAATCTTCCTTCAAGTTGATCCATCATCTCCTCAAAGGTTTCTTTAGGATCTGGACCCATAAAGTCAATCAACACGGATCGGTTTGATTGAACTTCCAGGTCGTTGAATATGGCGTGGATCGGACTTGCGTGGCCGTACATTTCGTTGTAGGCCATCCATGATTCACTATCTTTAAAAATGAGTTCTCTGCTGTGCTGAAACTGTTCTGATGCACTTTCAGATAGTCGAAATTTAGATGTGTCGTATTGATCTGCCGCTTTGGTTCTTTCGTCAAAAACCTTTCCAAGATAATCATCGATGGCTTCTTCTTTGGTCATAATCACGGTGCCATCTTTTGCGGTCATCTTGGATTTAGGCTGGGTTTTATCCCAATCAATCAATCCTCGGATATCCTGAATCCACTTTTCTTTTGATGCTTTGGAAAGTTTGTAGGGGTCGTGCCATTGGGTAGCAACGTGATCAGCACGGTAACGGACTGCAACACCTGATCGGTTAAGATCTACAATAATTTTTTGTTTTGCATCTGCAATAGATTTAGCCATTGAAAATGCCAAATCGTTGTTGGTTTTCTGAACTCCGTCAAAAGGGTAAAGCTCCTTAACCAAATCCTGCTGAAACGACTTAGAACCAAGCATTTTTCTAATAGCTCTGGAAGACAACCCAGTTTCAGCAAAGATCTTCCCATGCAGGGTTTTAAGCTTTGCACGTTGCATTGTTCCTATTGAGTACAGAAACCCTTCTTTCTTCCGAGTCGATCCTGTTAAAAATGCTTTGAAGTTTCTGACAAAATCATCATCACCAAAGATCTTCCTCAACATTTCCTGTTTTACCGAAGCTTTTTTGACAATGCCAACTGATGCCATATTGGCTTCAAATTCAGCATCTTTAACACCAAGGTTGATGTCTTTGATGATATCCATCCAATCATGTCCAGCATCTATTCTGGATTGGATAGAATCAGATATATTTAGGATTTCCTGGGGAGATAGTCCTGCTTTAGAAAGGATTTCTTCGCAAGTAGCCATTAGGTAGATTTACAAGTAATGTAATCCAATACTGCTTTTGGAGTTGTCTTCATTTTATCAGCAACAATTTTGACTTCTTCCTGGTCTGCCAAGCTTCTAATTTCCCGTTGAGCCACTTCTTTATATTCTTCAAGGGAATTTTCTATACTTTTAAGAACATCAATATTCTTATCAGGAGGTCTTGACCCTTCGATTTCTGCTCCATTTTTCCCAGATGCAATGTCATCCATTGCTTTTCCTGCGGCAAATGAAGTTTCTTGAACATCTTGTCCTCTAAGTTTTTTCACTACTGCACCCATTCCAGCAACGGTAGCTCCTAACGCTCCTGCAAACGCTACGTTCATCAAAGATGTAGTAAGGTCATATTCCACCTGAGTTGCTTTTTTATTGTGATATATTGGGACTTCACCAACTGCGGCTCCAATTGCGGCATCCCCAGCACCTCTTGCTAAAGTTTTCCCAATGTTTGCAACCTTCATCGATGCTCCCATCAACCGAGTCCAGGGAAGAAAATTTAACGGATCAAATAAAGATCCTGCCAAACCTCCCATAACAGACGATAAGGTGTAGCCATCTGGTCCCATTGCCCATTGGAGTTTTTCTTGGTAGTCCTGTTCGTCTGCAACGGTTTGAGCTTGGTAATGCGTCATCCCGTCAAACCATTTGGTGTTGGGTCTGGAATACATGGTTTCCCATGTTTCCTTATCTACTGGATCTGAATCTTCGTTCCAGTATCTGTATAAGTTGTACCCTGCAATCGTAGGGTTTTCATTGGATATAAAATTGTCAAATGCCCATGAAAATTGGGTGTAACCAGAAGGTTGCATTTCTTTTAAATGATCTTCTGAAATGCTCCCATAATTTTCTAAAGGAAATTCGTTGATCATTCGTTAGCCCCTCCAATAAAAGGAATAAAGGATGGAACCCATTCCATTCTCCAATTGTTAATCCATTTCATGGGACTAATTGATTCTAAATCTTTTATTCCAGGTTTTAAGGATTCTGCACGTCTTTGAATAAGCTTTGCTCCTTTCAAACCAGTTGTATTGAGTTCTTCTTCAGACATAGATTCTTTAACCCTTTTAACCATCATCTGAGTGCTTCTGTTTTGTCCTATAACAAATTCGTTTAACCAATTTCCTGCTGTTTGATCTTTTTCGACTCCTGTTTTAACCAATCCAGTAATACCACCAGATCCAACGGCAATCCCATCTAAAGACTTTCTATGTTTAACTCTCAACGCCATGTCAATAATTCCTCCTGGTCCTTCAATAGAAATACCTGGAGAACTAACATTTCCATTTTCATCAACAGGTCCAACTCGTAATACCCCACCAAATGGATAGCTTTTCATGACTAAAGTAAGACTTTCTCCGTCAATGTTTCGATCCATTGAAATAAAAGGATTGTCAATGTTTTGAATAACTCCTGCTTCTTCTCGAATAGCAGTATTAAATCTTTTTAAAACGGTATCTTTAAGGAATTTTCTTTTTTCAAGATCTTCCTCATTCATCATTGCAAGTTGATCTTTGGTTGGCGTAAACGAATTCATAGGGGTGCTAAACACAACATCATCGTTATCAACTCCAAGATTGGTGACAATGTAACTTTCTAAAGCATTGCTAACGTCATCAGGAGATAAACCATTTTCATGAAGAAGTTCATTTGGGAACCATATTTTGTCTTGTTGATGTCCACTTAAATGAAAAGGAGCATCGACTAAAACAATCCCATCATTTTGACCACCTGAAGATCCAAACATTCTTTCTGCAAGATCTTTGGGGTTCATTGGCGTTCCTCTTCCAGCCATTGCCTGATATGCATTTTTAAATAATTCAGAAAAAGATTTCCTGATTGCTTCTGAAGAAATTCCTCTTCCAAAACGATCATTAAATGCTTCAGCCAATTCCTGGCTCATTGGACTATCAGTTGTTTTTTCTTTAGGCTTTTGCATCCACACCAAGGTTTCTGCAATAAGCCCTCTGCCTCCTTTTGATAAATAAGGAGATAATTGGATGTAATCTTTTAGGATTCCTTTTCTCCTAAGTTCTGCGACTGCCTTGGGCCAATTGTCGGGGTATTTCGCTTTTAATGCTTCTTTGACAACAGGCCAGTTTTGTTCTGCGTTGTTCCATTGGAGAAGTGGTGATATTCCATTCAGGTCATCCTGGTTTAAAAGATTAACCCCTCTCATCTGTGCCAACACATTTGGATTTAATGGCGCACTTGGATTGGATTGACCTTGCAATGCCATTTGGGTTCTTACATCCGATTCAACATTGGCATCACGGGCGAGGAATTGTTCACCCCATGCTCTTACATCACTTCCAGAAGTGTAGTTTTCGCGTGGGATTCCTCGGACCATTTCGGCATATCCTTTAGGATCTTCCTGGATCATTTTTTTTGTTTGAGCGACTGATCCCTGAACATCTCTATAAAGTGCTTGTCTTCTTGCAAATGAAGCTTGAGAAAAACCTTTAGTGTGTTCCGTAGGATTCAAACGAAGTATTTCGTTTTCCAATTCGGCAATGTTTCCACCACCTTTTAATAGATTGTAATGATGAAATATCTGTGAAGAGTATTTCATTACGTCCTGGTGGACTTTTAATTCAGTTGGATCTGTAATAATTCCTGATGCATCAATCCTCATTACTGGTTGAGGATTCATGTTTTCAGGACTAAGGTTGGATTGAAGGTAACTCTGAACTCTGCTGTTCAAAGCTTCTTTGGTCATATCAGGCTTTTCTAAAGCCTTTTTTTGAGCTTGTAACAAATTTGTAGCCGCTTGGGCTAATTCTGCTCTGTTTTCTAATCCTTTGTAGGTATCACCTGATATTAATTCTTTTACTAAAATTTCAAGATTGTCAGTGTCATTGTCGTAATCATATTTAACAATTGTGGACTTAACCCTGTTACTCCATTTGCTTTGTCTTTTCCTTTCAGCATTTTTTTCATTTGTTTGTTGCTTGCTTGAGGCATCTAGTTCCAACGAAATCTTCTGGGCTCCCGTCAGGTTTCCAAACAAATGATCATTCAACCCAGGATGTTTGATGATTTCTAAATACTCATCAGGGTTGGTGTTAATCAGTTTCCGACCTGATTCAAACTGTGCGTAACTTTTCAGCTTTGGAATTAAGTTCTCATATTGCTCTTTATTTATCTGTCCTGTTTGCAGATCTTCTTTAGCTTTTATTTTTACTTGTTTAAAAAAAGATTCATGCTCTTCTCTTAATTTTTGTAGGTTCCCTGCGGCGGCTTTTTCCATTCCTTTTCCAGTTCCAGTTTTGGACTTGGAATATCTTCGTGCCGCTACAAATCCTTTATAATAATTTCTAGCGTAATTAAAATTTTTGTCTGTAAGCTCACCACTTTTGCTTTTGACAAATTCATCAAATGCAACCGAATTCTTCTGGGTTGTCAGCCTTATTCGATTCTGACGAACCGTTGAAAGCCCGTTGATGTAAATAGAACCCTTTCGGTTCTTCATCAGCGAATGTCTTCTGTCGTAGTTGGGCTTGTTGTAAGTCTTGGCTAAATCGTCATAGATTCTTTTTTCTTCACTTTTGTAATATGAACTGACTCCTTCAATACTTGATAAATCTAGGTTTTGGTATTGTTTTTCACGTTCAAAGTTTCCCTTGTTCATATTGTCAACAAGGGCTCCCATTTTATCTCCATATTCCACATAAAAATCATTTGCGGAATTCTGATCTTCTGTCTCTTTTAATCGTGTATTAATGTCCATTGCCACGGACCCTGCTTCCATAGCCATATCTGCAAAGCTTGACCATGCTTGCTGGGGAGCAGTTTCATCATCAAAAAACTGCAACGCATTAAGAGGAGGTGCAGGATCAGCCGCTTTTACGGCTTGTTGTGAGGTTACTTTTTCCTCACCACGGTAATACTGAAATTCAGCCATTATTGATTAGGTCCTTCTGTACCTGGATTTGATTCTGGTGATGACGATCCGTAAGCTTGTTGGTATTGCATCCCCATAGAAGCTCCACCAACTCCACCACCTAAAATACTCATAAAAGCGTTCATGCCTCTTGATGCTTCAAGACCTTGGGCTCCTGCTCGAAGCTGATTAGCTTTGGCGTAGCGCATCTTTTGCTGAAACTTTGCAGACTTTTTCATTTCTGTGGTTTTCCACTTCACATCATCCCATTCAGATTTAATCTGATTTCGAGCATTCTGCTGTTCGGTGTAGGCTTCTCTGTCTCCCACTTCCATCTGCATTGCCGCTACTTCTAAAGGCGTTCCTCCACTAACGTCTGCACCTGATCCTGCGGCTTTTACAAGTAACGAAGATGCGTTTCTTTCTGCCTGTGCTTTAATCTGCATTGCTTTAGATGCAGATGAATTCATAATTCCTACACTTTTTCGGTAAGCAACCCGTTTAGTTCTTTTAGATGTTGTGTTGGCTTGATCAAGAACTTCATCACCATAGTCTTCTTCCCATCCTGCTTGCTGATACATTCCACGAATACGCATCCGAGTCATCTGGTCTTGCTGACCAGCCCTCATCATACCCATCCCCATACCAGCTAATGCACCAGCCCACCAAGCCATATTAATCCTTAAAGATCGTTAGATTCGTAATCAAAACCAATTAGCAAAATAGATAATGGAAACGGACCATCCTGGCCTATAACCACGTTATGATCGTCATAGGTCATATTGCCCATCGTTAATACTTCATCTCCTGAGAAAAATGGAACCGCATTTCCTAATTTATCTGTAGGAAATCGGTATATCATTTGATCTAATTCCTCAGTATTAGGTCCGTATTTCAGTCCCATCGTGTCCAAAAGCTTTACTACAATTCGGGAAATCTTTTTTCGGTTTCCAACTAAAATCCCTTGAGGTCCATTAGGGATATCCAAAGTTGTTACAAAGCTGTCATACCCTAGTCCTGCATGAATCTTATCAGCCTCTAAAATAGTTATTGCTCCTGAACTTACTGTAAATGTTCCTGTCTGAATTGCTGAATCTGCCAAAACTCTTAAAGATTGACCTTCAAGATGGTTTAGTCCTGTCAGATTGGTAATGTCTGATCCTGTAGTGTAAATTCCTGAATCCACGTAATGAGCTTCATCGCTTGTGATTTCTCCTGAATCATAAAACCGATCCATATATTCGACATAACGGACTGTTGCAGAATTTACAGTTCGTTTGACTACCATCCATAATTGATGATGTGTTGTTGTCGGAATAACTGTAATCGATTCCACGACAGCATTAGTTCCTGCAATCTCGTGATTGCTCCATGCCATCATGTTCAAAGCTTTGTTGTAGGTACACGCAATCATTTTCCCATCGTTTAAACGGGCCCAGATTACGTTGTAAGGCATATCCTGGTAGGCAACATCTTTGATTACTCCAAGAGCAATATCATCGGCTCTCAAAGTCATATCAGATGCTTGGTTTCCTCCTCTGTCAGAACTATATGCAATGTCTCGAAGTTTCCGTCCGTTCTTTTGAACGTAGATTACATTCTGGTCAATGATCAGAGGTAACGCCCCTGTTTCAGTTGGGTAGGAAGTAACTCGGTCAATCGAAAAGTTAAATGGAGTAATCGTGATTTCTGTTTCCGATCCATACATCTGGAAAACTCCTCCAGAGGTTCCAACCGTAAGTTTCTTCCCAGAAATCATAAAATCAATCAAATCCACGGTTGCAGATGAGATTGTCAGTGTTAATCCATTGTCATCCTTGATTTGTTCTCCAACAACACGGGCTCCTGTTGCAGATACATTTCCTGATGAAACACCTATTTTTTCAGATGGAGAAAAATTGAAGAAATCTGCGGTTTTGGAAAACCAGATGGTTTGAGGATTATTGTTATTTCCCCCAAAACACATCCGTTGCTGGAAGATCTCAATAGATCGAGGCCACCCTGCATCAGAATTCCAGGCATATTTACGCCACTCATGGTTTGGACCTCTGGCAACCAGTTCTTCTTTAACTGTTGCCGTAACTTCCAATGCATTGGTTATTGCATCTAACTGAACATAACCCCAATTGATTGCAGTTCCTTTAAGCGGATTTATCCGAAGGTAGGTATCTTGATCATAAGATTGAAACCCTAGTCCATTGTTGATTAAAAGCTTGTCCCAGTAATCTGCTCCAAGGGTTCCAGTAGGGTTTTTATTTGTTGCAGATGTATGAGCAACAATGCACGTATAGTAAACAGTCCCACCGCTTTCTTTAACAATTGCACCTTTGGCATAAGATTGTGATGTAGCCCATGTCGAAGACGTTCCATCTCCAACTTTTAAAGTAACAGCAACACCTTTGGGATATGTTCTTTTAGAAATTGTAATAGTGTCAGTAGATGCTCTGAGATATACGGGTCTTCCATTAAGAGTCAGTGATAACTGAAATGTTGTTGCAGTTGCATTAACAACGAAATAATCAGTAGTCCCATCAAAATCAACAGCCGTTGCCGTAGTTGATGTTGCGTGATATTTAGGATATGTCCCAGTAGTTGCCATTCTTATTTTCATCCCATCCAACAACCCATGATTGGCAAACTGGAAAAAACTGTCTGTCAAATCTAATTGAGGATCACCAATTTCTTCTGAAGCCTCAGTTCCAACAATTTGTATTGTTGCAGAATCAAAAGGATTGATATCTCCGTAAGGACCGTCTTTGGTATGAAGGTATTCAAACGCCCAACTGGTGTCACCAGAACGGATTAATTGACGGGGCTGATAAGATGGATGAGCAATAAATAAAATGTCGGCAGATTGAGTAAAACTTAGATTATCAAGATCTGCGATGCTGTAAGGCGAGGTTATTTCGTAAGCAGATCCTCCTGACTCAAGAACTGCACTATTTTTAAAGAATCGGACATATTGGTTTCCAAACTCCAATACATACGCTTGATCCTGACCAAAGTTAAATGGGATTAATCGGACTTGGGCATTAGACTTTGTGGATGCCACATATCTCGTTCCTGGCCTCCTGGTGATTGACCCTTGGGGCATCACCACCATATTTTTAAGATCTTTTACTGAGGATCGATAAGCATCAGTATCAACAAAACCTTCCAGCTTTGGAGATATCTGACCATCTGCAAAGGAAGTTTGGTAGGTAACTAACCGAGCCATTAGTAGGCATCTTTTTGAACCACTGATGCACTAAACGGCCTCCAAGAATCTATGCCCGTATAACGGGATTGGAGCCATAGATCCGATTCAATCTTTTGCGGTGTTCCTTCAGCCGCATCTGCACTCCTGGCTTCAGACAAGACTTCCCGATACTTTCGCATCAAGTTTTCTTTTAACTCAGTCTTTCCTGTTAAATCCTGCCCGATTTCGGTAGCAAGACGTAACGCAATCGCTTGGACCAGTAATGAATCGTATTTTGCAGTATCGGTGACACGCTCGATGTAAAGAATATTTAAAGTCGAGCTATCGGTAACAATGTTGTCACCTTCTATTTTAAAGGCATGTTCATTTTCCTTAACCGCAATCAGCCGAAGCATTTCTGCTGGTTTCGGATAAGCATAACTATATCCCCATGCTGGGGCTGTGGCTAAAGAGGGCAATGGACCTTCCCTCTTTAACGCACAATTCCATAAATGACTCCGAAGGACGAGATCCCTCACATCTTCAAACCGATTATCACAAGCTCTTGCCCGTTGATTCTGGTCGGTCCTATCGTTGATAGAACGCTCTCCCAAATTCGAGAGAGCGATGTTACAGATATCGACTTCAGAAGCCATATTTATTCAACCGTATAAAGTATTGCTACTTGAATAACGGCATCTCCAGGTGTTGCCGCAACCGAAGTAGTCATCGTAATATCTGACTCTGCGGTTGTGACGGTTCCTGCATTTTTTCCAAACCACAAAGGATCATACAAAGCATTAGTATGAACTCGTGCCGCAACCACTTCGGTTGAGCCGATTTCAATTTTATATTTTGCAGACCCAAGAGATTTACTTGTAATCACATATCCAGCATGAAAGGTTGCATTTTTAGGCAAGCTTCCAAATTTGTATGTAGAAGTAGCATCTCCAGCGGCAGTTTCAGTATAAGAGTCATACATTACACGCATTTTGCCACCCCATTGAGCAGATTCAACCATTGCTCTGGGAGTAGAATCGTAGTTGGTGTAATTAACTCCTTTTCCATTAACAACGCCCATAATTCAATCCGTATTAGAGGTTAAGAGGTTGCGCCTTGTTTACAAGCAATATGGACAACACGTTCTTCTTCCAGACGGACTGAACCAAGAGTCATTCTGTAATAGATGTATTGACTGAATCGCTTGTCAGGGCGTTCTGTGATTCTTGCGACAATATCTTCCCAAATACACAGGCCGATTCCTCGTCTGTGAAATGCGACAACTCCGTCACAAGTAATGGAATTGGAAGTCAACGTACCAATCCTTTCGGTTCGGATAATGTTAAATCCCATGTACTGGTTAAGATCACCAGCAACCAATGCACGAATTTGGTTATAGTCTGCTGAATTTACTTTTGTAGATGTCAGCAACCATCCCAATTGTTGAGCATTAACTACCAAAAACAGATTAGATTGACCGTTGATATCGTAATCATCGGCATCTGCGGCTCCGAGAATCTTACGTGCTTCAATCAACTTTCCAACTGTAAGTGGTTGGCTGTTAGTTTTATTATTACTATCAACATCAAATGTGTTTGCATCTGTTGCAATCAATTGATCTGACGGTAAAGTCGTTGGAGTCCCGCCTGTTTTTCCTGCGTATGCAGTACCAGTTAAGGCCGCAATGATTTCATCATCCATTGCTCTTCCCATTGCCATAGCGGCATTGACGGAATATGCAGATGCAGGATCAATCAAAGTCCGCAAGCGGTCAGGATTGTCAATGAGATCGCCCCAATCGTAATCGATAGGCGTGACACGTCTGCGATCATGTGGCGTGTCAATCTGAGGTGAATCCCCGTGACGGGTTGTTACCTTTTGGGCATCGGTAGCTGAAATTCGGTCCATATAGACTTCTTCACCTACCTTGCCAGCTTCCAGGGTTACGGCTCCACGAAGCCTGGACCCCATCTGCTGAACAAGCAGTTGCACATTTGCGCTGTACTGCTTTACAAACGAAGTTGTAATTTGAGTAGACATATTAATCCGTAATAAATTGTTAATAAAATCAACAACATACGGATTGTCTACTAAAGGTAGGTCCGCTACATAACTGGTAGCTTCAGGCCCCGAATGGGGTTATCTGATCAAGCAAGTGCGTTGTGAAGCCTTTGCATTTCCTTAACGGCTTGAGCATGATTCGGATGCGTTCCGTCAAGGTACGCAGATCTGAATTCTTTATCAGCCATTTTGGAATCAATAGATTCTTGTGCATGAACGGGTGTCATGCCTCCAATCGCACCTCTTGTTCCAGGCAGGACGTTATCTTCTGATAAGACCTGACCAATCCTGGCAAATGTTTTAAGCATCTCAGGATGATTACTCAGCCCTGTTTCTCTTAAAACGTCCATTAGCTCTTCAGATGCAAAGTCTGTAAATGCTCTACGGGCAAGTTCAGCATTCTTGTTGAAAGAATCTCCCCATTCACTTTGAATGTCTTGGAGATATTCAACATTCATCTGCTCAAACTGTTCATCTTCTTGAGCCATATCATTTTGAGAAATCTGATTATAGATTCCTAAAATGTTTCTTGCTTGGTCGTTTGTAAGTCCTAATTCGTGTGCAACATTTTTAAAATCTGCAACTTCATCGGATTGTTCACCATCACCAAGTTCAAAGTCGTAACCATCAGGAGCATTGGGTCTTCCCAAACGCTCATAAACTGAATTCCATCCTTCTGCATCATCTTCTTTGGGAAGCTGAAGCATCTGGTCTGGATCTGCTCCGATCATTTTCCGTGCATGAACATAGGACTTTGCCAACTTATCAACAGAGTCGAAGCTCTGAAGGGATGGCTCACCTCTTAGTTCATCTGGCAAGGAACCAGGATCGAAGGCTAAAGGGCTTGCTTGTTCTGTTGCATGAGATCCGTCTAGGACATGACCTGATGCAGATCCGGCCGATTGAGGTCCGTCAGTTAAGATCGAAGGACTGCTCTCGGTTGTCGGTGCTGATTCTTCCATAAATCTCTGCCTGTTCTTCCATTAACTCTTGAGGGGATTTTTGTATATTGTGCATAATTGCCAATACCACTGCCCGTCTTCCCTCATTAAACGACATCTCCAAAGGATCTGAAGATTGCGTTGTGTTGAAAACGTAATTGTGTCTCATAATATCATGCAGAACTTCCTGTCCTGCTTCTGAATTAAAAACCTCCTTATATAAGGCTCTCCTACGCTTTTCCTTGTCAAAGATCATATAGGCTCTCCTGCACCCAATAGGGTTGCTTCTGCGGAAGCTCGGTTTGCTTCTGCCTTAGACAAGGTTTCTTCTGTTTGTGCCATCGCCATTTGCTGTTGCATCATCTGCTGTTCCTGCATCATCTGTTGCTCCTGCATAATTTCCATCTGAAGTTCTTCTTCTGTTTTTAAGACAGATGGAGGAACCCTTAATATTTCTGCACCCAGTTCTGCAAGTTTGCCTGTGTTGAATCGTCTGATGACATTGGGATCGATCTGAGCAAATGGAACCATAAACTGCATCAGTTGCGATACTGACGATAGTTCTCCAGATCTCATTGCAACGGAAACAGGGTTTTGGTATTCCAGTTTCATCTGCTGTTGCATAATTGCTGGGGGAGGAGGTGGAAGAAGACCTCCTCGACTGAGGACGGACATGGTTCGCTCAATCATGGGCCCCAGCATTTCGATTTCCTGTCTCGAAACAATAGGCCCAAGAATCGATAAACGGTCTCTTTGACGTGCGGCAATTTCGGTTGCAGTAAACCGCATTACATCTCCGTCTTCTGCCGTTGGTCCAGGAAGCTCCAACATATCCAAATAAAAAGATTGTTGTATGGATTGACGAACCTTTGCCATTTTGGCTTCTGCATAGTCAATCCGTTGCGGAGTCGGCATCGGAACAATCCTGTCATCTTTGGTCATTCCTGCACGAAAATAGTTAATTCCTCCAGGTGTAGTTCTAATGGGTGAAATAAATCCGTCATCAGGAACCATCAACGGAGGATCGACTGCTTTCTGGAGTGCTTTCAGAAATGTTTTTTCCATTTCATTGAGCATACGGATGTCTGAAAGAGCCTCGTTTCCAGGCCCTCGTCCATAGGTTTCCATAGAATTTCGATCCCACCTAGAGCATATAAACGGCTGTTCGTTAAATCCTCGGATCGACAAGATCTTGTTTTCCGATCTCAACCAGAAAATAGAGACATAAGGCATCTGCATAGGAACAGGCAGATTAATATGTTTCGTAGGCTTTATGACGTTAATACACTCAAATCTTTTAAATGCATTGTTCTTTTCCAATGCTCCTAAAACGGATTCTGGAAGAGGTTCAGGACCAAAGGCATCCAGTAGCTCTTTTGCGGTATGCTCATAAAGGCGATAAAGGGTATCTACACGGCCTAAATCGTTAATTGCTAGATAGCAGTCGTACAGAGGAATTGTGAGGTAATATGGCCCTTCTCCTGGTCTGTCTAAGATCATCATCACGCCCGTACCAAATGCTCCAAGATCCTGCATATATTCATGGATCGCAGGATGAAAATTAGTCGAAGGTCTGTTGAAATTATCCTGAACGTAAAGTTGAGCTTGTTCCAACCAAAGCGATATGTCTCGATCCTTAGAAGCTTCTCGGTTCTGAGTCGAAATGATAAACCAAGGAATCGTAGACGGGACGAGCATATTGTGAAGCCCCGATGCAAAACGGGTCAGCGATCTAACAGGAGTCGAATCAAAAATCCTGGATCGTCTGTTTTCTCCTTTTGCACGATGGGTATTAAAATCAGCCCGTGCAGGAATCGTTAGTTCTCCAATATCCTGCCACATGGATTCCCAATTGTGGCGTTGGTCCTGAAGAGCCCCGAATTCTGATTTTAGTTGCTCAATCAGCTTCTCTTGAAGCTGTTGCATGTCAGGCGTAGTCGGTTGCTCCACGTCCACCTGTTCGGATTGTATCTGCTTTATTGAATCGTGCAGTAACAGCACGTCTACGCATTGCTCTGGTTTGAGCAAGTTTGGCTCTTTCTTCTGCGGTCAAACCTTCCATTTTGTTATCATCAACATCACTCATGTCTCCTGCATCATCAGGAACCGTAGTGGAATCAATAGACTCACTGGTATCTTCTTCTTTTTCTCTTAGAGATCCCATACCAGCACGGTCCATCCAATTCCCACCACCCCAGGATTCGTTGTATTGTCTACCGCAAGATTTTCCTCCTCCTCCACTATGTCCTCCACCAAAAAAATTCATATTCATTTATTCCCCTTTCAGCTTTCTGCTAAAAAATTTGATGTTGTCTTCAACGGGTTCAAACCCGATTCTTTCCATGTTTTTAAAATAAGGGCTATCGGTATTGCAGGGCATGATATATCCATCAATTCCCTTATCCATTAAAAGTGCTTCCATGCATCTTGAAACTGCCCATGATTCCCTGGAAGAACTATCTCTTTTCATCCACCAGTTAACCATTGGGACCATCAATGCAAATGCACCTACGATTTCATCACCTTTTAAAACGGCATGGGTTGGTTCATACATATCATCATTATCGTTGTGACATGCTTCCATTACCCGTATATAAAGATCTTCTGTTTTAACAGGAACAATCCTGATGTGATCATCAATCATGCGATGTAAGATCCTGCTCCTGCTTTACCACGCTTAAATTTACTAGGTTTTAAAGGCGTTCCTTCCATTCTTTCAAATCTTCTTTGTGCTTGTTTTGCACTGGCATAAGTAGACGATGCTTCATCAAAGTTGGTTTTTGCAGAACTAAACATCGTTTTTCTCTGACCAAAGATTTTCTCCCACATATCGGATTCTGATTTTTCCTTATCAAAAGACTGCTGTTCTTCAGCAAATGATTTTTGATAATCCTTAAATCCTTTTCTTGTTTGAAGATTCCCTACGTTTTTATCTTCTCCGTATTTCCCTCTTTGTTTTCCTGTCAATAGACCAATAACATCCTGGTCTTGTTTAAGTCTCGAATAACGATCTGTAATTCGACCTTCTACATGTTGTTGAATATCTGCTGATCTACCTTCATAGCTTTTAGCTAACGGGTTGCATCCACGGCCTTGAGTAACTTTTTGGATTCTTCCGTCACTTGTTGTTTCTAAATCATTAACATCACGGTTGTATCCTGCTTGCCTTAAAGTAAATCGCATTCGTTCATCTGCATCCTTAGATCCAGGTGTATATCCCCAAGCCTGTTTCCCACCTCCTTTAAAATGGAAATCAAGTTTGCCTTTTGCTCCTATCGTGCTTTGCCATTCGTCATAATCTTTATTGTTTTGTTTATATCGATCCTGATATTTACGACCCCAAGTTCTTAACTCTCCTGCATCTGCACTTGCAACTCGACCTACATCAATTCCTGTTCGTCCAGTAAATCTTTTTAAAATCTGGCCTGATTCTGTTTTTTGGAAATCACCTAAACCACGTTTTTGTGCTTCTCCCAAAACATTTTGTGCAACCCCTGTTTCACCAAGTTCCTGTTGCCAACGGCTGTAACCAGCTTCTTTCTGGCTTTTAGCTTCCGTAAACTGGGTTTGTCGCAATTTATATTTAGATCTTGCCCGTTTAGAACGTCTTTTGAGAATATCGTAATTAGCCATAATCAGTTGAAATAGACGTAATCGGTGTCAGAGGTTCCAACTGCGGTATCCATCCGAGGCTCAAACTTCAGGGTTGATGCATATCTGACAGACATTGCCGCATATCTGGTGGCACTCATGATGTCATCTCGTTCCTTGACGATTTTTCCGTCTTTTCTGTGGTACATTCGCATTTCAGAAAACCAGTCGGAAAGATGGTTGAAGACCTTAAATCTGCCAGACTGCATACGCATGAAGATGTCGAGAATACCTGGCTCCACTGCGTTACCCCCGTCTGGATTCGTAAAATGATTCCCAAGCATATTGCACCCAAGCCTTCGATACTGTTTCGCCAAAGGTTCTCCAGAACCCTTGTCATGTTGCATACCATCATGCGGCCATGAGATCGGAATCCATTCACCCCTCGCCTTAATCGCGTCTGCATGGACCACTGGAGTTGTTGCAGATACCCGATACGTGTCGAATACGTGGATCGTGTCCGTGTCCCGATCATGGGCAATCCAAACTGCCGCAAATGGATGATCCCATCCAAAATCGATCCCACAAATCTTCGACCAGTGTTCAGGAATGGCAAAAGCCTCTTCCTTAATTGATTCCTCATCGATTGGGAATACCATGCCACTACCAAGGACAGGGATTCCCTTGCTTCGCATATCTCTCTCATGAGGCGGTAATGCAGAGAGGATTTCTTCTTTTGCATCTTCTGATAAATGCGGTGCATCATCCCATGTTGCATGATAGAGGTTCTGAGACTTCTTCAGATCGTTCATGAATGCCGCAACCGTATTGGTCATTCCCGACTCTGGTGTAAACGTCATCCATACCAATCCTGCGGTTTTTAAGGTAGCACGTAGAGCCTGAGAATATATCGGTTGTGGCGGTTCTTCATCCAGCCAGACACAATCCACTGCTGAACCCATCCACTGCTCTTTCCCCTGCTCATAACTTTTGAAAAAAAGCTTAGAATTCTTCCCAGAAACGTGCTTGACCACCACTGCACTGATAGCGTTTGGTATTCCAGGGGAACGGTCTGTAGACACAATAACATTCTTGGGCAACGCTCCTTTTCCGTATTCTTCGGGATCTCCTGCCTCTCCCAGCATTTCAGCCTGGACAATATCTCTTGTGTTGCCTGACGTGTTCCCAGCCGCCCAAGCACGGATCGGCCTATAGAACTTATGGCCCGTCCACCACTTCGGATAACGTCCCGTAAGGTGGATTGCCAACTCGGCCGCACCTGAGAAAGTCTTCCCCACCTTGTTAGCCGCCATGAGGAGACGTTGTTTTGCACGTCCTCCAAATAAATCCTGTGCTTGGTGGAAAGTAGTTTGGTAGGGGTAGGGGTCATAAAAATCGATTCGGTTGACTTCCTTCCGTTCTTGCAGTTCCTCTGCAAGCCTAAGAGCCTCATCGACCTTTTGAAGTTGCATCAGTTGATGGCTTGAGAAACTTCTTCAGGCTTTTTAACCACTGGGATAATTTCTTCATCTTCTTCCTTTTTGTTTTTCCCGAGAAGCGTTTGAGCCGCCTCAACGCCCACCAACCCGATGATTCGGGATTCGATTTCCTCAACGGATCTTTGTTCGGTGCTGACATCAATCCTCTCCACTGGTTTGTATCCAGATCGGTCAAGAAGATCTTTAGCCGCCGCCAATCGGACCGTATCCGAATTAGAAACTTGCATCAGTTCTTCGACCACCCTTAAAGCCCTTGGACCCTTATCACCCATCCGTCCTTCCATCTCTTGGGTAATCTCAGATTCCATTGCTTTCTTAAGACGGTTCCCCTCCTTTCTGAAATCGGTGTCCGTGTGATATTTATATCCTGCGTTCTTTGCCGCTAAAGTCGCATCGCCGTGAGTGCAATACTCCTCCAGCCATTTCTCCCGTCTGGGACCAATACGCTTTTCGTGTTCCTGCTTCACTTCTTTTTCTTCTTATTTTTGTTCAGATATCCACGAAGATTCTTGGCTCCTGCACGTTTCACATCGTCTTTCGTAACTGCCGTGTAGGATTTCCCCTGCCACTTAAAATTTGTACCCTCTCCCTGCTTTCGTGCTTGGGAAAATGCTTGGGAAAACGTCTGTTTCTTCGTACTCATCTTCGGAGCCGCACTAAATTTCATTCCTCCAGGGTTTTTCTCCGTGTAAGTCGGCTCTGGTGACGTGTTTGTTGCTGTCTTAGAAGCCGCTAACGTCCCAACTCCTGCAACTGCCCCAATTGCCGCACCCTTCCTGACGTTACTCCGCACCTTTGACCTCGAAACCATCTTCGATGCGTTCTCTGAAGAGACTTTAGTCGGAACTCCAAGGTTGCTGACTACGTAATTCCCACCTTTTTTGTCTTTCTTCAGCACTCCACTGATTTTCTTGCCTGATGAGGATTTCCCAGATACCCGTGTTCCTGATCTGGTCATCCCTTTGCCATAGCTCTTCAAGGTTTTGCCATATCGAAACAGTGATGTTATTGCTCTTGCCCACATATCACGCCTTTTTCTTTGCTCGGTTCTTTGATTGATCCATTGATGCTAAATTCCCACTCGAATTGTTCTGGGTATTGCCATCCTTGTGATGAATATCCTTCCGATCCCCAACCTTCGCCTTTCCCTCACGCAACCACCTCCTCCGATTACGATTCCTTGCAACCCTCTTCCTGACCTGATCCCTCCTTGCCTGATACTTTCGATCATACTCTGAATAAACTCTTCCTGATGGTGCTGACACTACCCAACCTGTGTTTGCTTTTTCTGGTGCTTCTTCACTAACTTCCGCTTGAGAAGATCATAATGCCCCATTGGACTCGGTGCTTTCCTCCCTCCTCCCGTGTAAGACTTTGCTTTGTTGATTAAACCTAGACCGTGTGCTTTTCGGAGTTTCTTTGAATATGCCTTCCCACCATCTTCAGAAAATCTCACATCAAAAGGTTCAACTCTTAAACTCAAATCAATCTTCTTCAAAACATTAGCCGCCTTGCCGCTCATCTGGGCAGATCGGTTCACTAGGTCTGAATATCTTGGTTGGTCGCTCATGAAAATCATCATAACTCAAAAAAATCCATACCCTGCTCCTGTTCTTCATTAGGCTATCCTCCTTAACATCGTCAGACTTCACCAAGTAGAGAGATGGGAGGAGTCTTATGCGTACCGCTCCGACTTTGTTCCCCACCCCCTCCTTCGTCGGGTTTGGGAACCAAACTCTACGCTCTGCACCAGTGGACTTATCAGCATATCGAAAGCACAACTGCACCATTAGCTAATGATCATCATTAGTTATATATAGATATAGATCCTCATATCATATCGAGAAGATAGGTACATTGATGCTGTAATGAGTACACCAACTTAACCAAGGGTATAGTTATCTAATGAGGATAAGATATGGGAATGAAGAGTAATGACTAATGATAATTAATCACTGTACCAACAGCACTACGATCTAAATAAAGTCATACATTTCTGATTGAGATACTAATCAAGATAAACACTACTTTCTTTAGAGCTTGGATATGCGCTCTTATCTGATGCCAAAGCTACTCGATGTAAGCAATGCAACACGGCAACAATGTATGATTAACCAGAGGTAACAAATCAACGAGTGGTGATGAGATCTTTTATTCTCAATCGGATGGACCAGCTACATTACTTTTGAGTGTCAACACCGTGTACCAATTCAAATCAAATCCCCTGCTTTCCTTCCCTCATCTCCATGATTTTCGATTCACCCTGATCCCTTTGTTCATCGTCATCTCCACTGGACATCTTTACAGTCATCATCCTCCATCCTCGACAAAGCCCTGATCGGGTTTTTTCAGGTCATTGTTTCATCATTGGTTGTTGTTTCAACACAACCAGAAAAAATCGAGGAGGGAGGCGGTCTTGTATGGGCAGAATCGAAAATCACTTCGATTCACTCATCCAATCAGGAGATTAGATATGATTAAATTCGCACAACAGTTCAAAAGTAATGTATCAGGTTGGTTAGATAAGAAACCTGAGAATAAAAGACCTCATTTGTCGGCAGTTGTTGAATTACCAGCAAGTATGGTTAATCAGATTGTTGCACAAGGTAAATTGCCTGAAGGTCACATGATTCAGTTGAGAGTCGCACTTTGGAATCAGAAAAGAGACAACGAAAATCAACCAAACATGAGAGGTAAAGTTCAGTTCACTAAAGATCAAGAAAGTGAATTAAAGTCAGTTGCTTCTTAATCAAGAGAGTCGTGCAGAAATGTACGACTTTTTTTATATCTCCGCTTTAACAATAAACAAAGGATTTATTATGAGTAATCGATCACTAACTAGCTATGTCGGTAGTACCAGAGCATTACGCCCAGAAGAGGCCTCGTTCGATAAAGCACAGCATGTTGATATGGAAGAGTATGTAGACAGCATGTGGCCTGGAAAGGAACGCCCCGTAGTGGGTTACAGTCATCAGCAAGCAGATCTTAGAGCTAAGAAATGGAAAGTAGTTGATATACCAGCTTCCAATATAAGTTCTAAATGGAATCAGCAAATGGTAGTTGCAAAAAGCTTAGTAACTCAATCTGAATTGGATGTATTGATCAATGAGCAAGACAAAGCAAGAAAATCAAACATTATCTAGTTTATTAAGTAATCCAATAGTTATGGGTATCGGAGCAATTGCAATGATACCCGACATTCTTCCAGTTTTAATTGGAGGATTCATTGGTTTTATAATCTCTAAATCTAAAAAGGAACAAGATGGCAAAGAAAACAAGCAGAGTTGATATTCAGCAAGAATTAAACAGTGCTAATGAGACTATTAAAAACTCTGAATTCATCGGAGAAGCAGTTTCATGTGTAGTTGATAATCAGGAAGCAATAGTAATTACTGCTTTCCGTATGATTACCACATTTGTTGTTGGTTTAATTACAGTCATCACGGCTGTAGTTAATATCCCCTTTAAAATCTTTACTAATAAGGAGCAATTCTAATGAAAGCACTTCCGCATAAAACATATCTTGCTGGAGTTAAAAAATGTCAGCAGAATTTACAATCATCTTATAACAAAAAA